>Ga0209797_10001488_pt1 | contig 11792 bp, 5 predicted proteins | sample DOMMetBare3Fresh_2_FD_187472 | JGI IMG/M metagenome (GOLD analysis project Ga0209797, IMG submission 187472) | Wetland sediment microbial communities from St. Louis River estuary, USA, under dissolved organic matter induced mercury methylation -... | ecosystem: Environmental > Aquatic >...
CCGCACGGCTGGCGGACCGGGCAGTTCCCGATCCCGTTCGCCGAGTGGAACGACCACTTCCGCGACAGCGTCCGCGAGTTCTGGCTGCCGGCAGCGGCGCGCGCTGCGATGGGCCAGGCCAGCGGGGGCGTGCGGGACCTCGCCACCCGCCTCGCCGGGTCGGCGGACACGTTCGCCGCCTCACGCGGTCCGCTCGCCTCGATCAATTTCGTCACGGCGCACGACGGGTTCACCCTGGCCGACCTGACCACCTACAACCGCAAGCACAACCAGGCCAACGGCGAGGACAACCGGGACGGCACCGACAACAACCGGTCCTGGAACCACGGGGTCGAAGGCCAGACCGACGACCCGGAGATCGCCGCAGCGCGCCGGCGCACCATGCGCAACCTGCTCGGCACCCTGCTGCTGGCCACCGGAGTACCGATGCTGGTCGCCGGGGACGAACTGGGACGCACCCAGCACGGCAACAACAACGCCTACTGCCTCGACGACGAGACCTCCTGGATGGACTGGGATCTCGCGGCCTGGCAGGAGGACCTGCTGGCCATTACGCGGTACCTGCTGTGGCTGCGCCGCGAGCATCCGGTGGTACGTCAGGACCGGTTCTTCGCCGGTCGCCCGGTGCACGCCGACGGCACCAAGGACCTGGCCTGGTTCGCCCCGGACGGCACCGAGATGGACCATGAGCGATGGCACGACGCCACCCAGCGGGTGCTGCAGATGTACCTGCACGCCGTCGTCCAGGGACGCCGCAAACACCACGTGGACGGCTCCCTGCTGATCATCGTGCAGGGCAGCCGCCACCACGAACTGGTCCGGCTGCCCGGCCGGCCCTGGGCGATGACCTACGAGCTGCTCTGGGACAGCTCCTTCGAGCAGCCGCCGGGTCACCCGCGCGGCCCCAAGCCCGGTCGGGCCGCGCCACGCGCCGTCCTCGACGTGCCGGGGGACTCGATGCGGGTCTACCGGGTGCCGCCCCGGGTCGACCACTCCGGCTGAGCGCCCTGCGCGGGGTCAGGCGTTGGTGACCAGGCCCAGCTCGGCCGGACTGGCCAGCCCGAGACCGGCCGGAAGCACGCGCACGGTGTAGCCGAACGGTCCGGTCCGGCGCAGCCGCACGGACCCCTCGAAGCAGTGCCGCCCGGTCTCGTAGACCTCGGAGTGGGTCAGCTCGACCGCCGCGGTCTCGATCAGGGTGTCCTCCGGGGTGACCTTGCCGTGCACCAGCTGCACCACGACGTCGGCCGGCGTGAGCTCGCCGAGGGAGACGAAGGCCCGCACCGAGACCTCGTCCCCGACCTGGGCCGAGTCGCTGACCCCCGAGGAGTCGACGTGCTCGACCCGCACCCCCGACCACAGCTCGCGCAGCCTGGACTTGGCCTGGGCCCGGGTGGCCGCCACCGCCCCGGTGGTCGCCGTGGCCGAGGCCGAGGCCGGCACGTACAGCTCGTTGACGTAGTCGGCGACCATCCGCGAGGCGATCACCTTGGGCCCGAGCGAGCTCAGGGTGTGCCGGACCATCTCCAGCCAGCGCACCGGCAGACCGCGGTCGTCGCGGTCGTAGTACCGCGGCGCCACCGAGGACTCGATCAGGTCGTACAGCGCCGCGGCCTCGAGGTCGTCCCGGTGCTCGGGGTCCTCGACGCCGTCGGCGGTCGGGATCGCCCAGCCGTTCTCGCCGTCGAACAACTCGTCCCACCACCCGTCGAGGATGGACAGGTTGAGGCCACCGTTGAGCGCGGCCTTCATGCCCGAGGTGCCGCAGGCCTCGAACGGACGCAGCGGGTTGTTCAGCCAGACGTCGCAGCCCGGGTACAGACTCGACGCCATCGCGATGTCGTAGTTCGGCAGGAACACCATCCGGTGGCGCACCGCCGGGTCGTCGGCGAACTTGACCACCTGCTGGATCAGCCGCTTGCCCTGATCGTCGGCGGGGTGGGACTTGCCCGCGATGACCAGCTGCACCGGACGCTGCGGATGCAGCAGCAGCCGGGCCAGCCGGTCGGGGTCGCGCAGCATCAGGGTGAGCCGCTTGTAGGTCGGCACGCGCCGGGCGAACCCGATGGTGAGCACATCCGGGTCGAGCACCGAGTCGACCCAGCCGAGCTCCGCCGGGCTGGCACCGCGCTTGAGCCACGAGGCGCGCACTCGGCGACGGGCGTCCTCGACCAGCGTCTGGCGCATCGCCCGACGGGTGGTCCAGATCTCGTCGTCCGGGATCTTGTCGACCTGCTCGAAGCCGTGGGCGTCGTGGGTGAGCGAACTGCCGACGTAACGCTCGGCGAGGTCCATCACCCGACGGTCCACCCAGGTCGGCGCGTGCACGCCGTTGGTGATCGAGCTGATCGGCACCTCCGCCGGGTCGAACCCGGGCCACAGGCCGTCGAACATCTCCCGGCTGACCACGCCGTGCAGCTGCGAGACGCCGTTGGCGCGCTGCGCCAGCCGCAGACCCATCACGGCCATGTTGAACATGGCCGGGTCACCGCCGGGGTAGTCCTCGGCACCCAGTGACAGGATCCGCTCCACCGGAACGCCGGGGACGGCGTTGTCGCCGCCGAAGAAGATGCTGATGTGCTCGCGGTGGAACCGGTCGATGCCGGCGGGCACCGGGGTGTGCGTGGTGAACACCGTGCCCGAGCGCACCTGCTCCAGCGCGGCGTCGAAGGTCAGCCCCTCGGAGACCAGCTCGCGGATCCGCTCCAGGCCGAGGAAGCCGGCGTGGCCCTCGTTGGTGTGGAAGACGGTCGGGGACGGCGCGCCGGTGAGGCGGGAGTAGATCCGCAGCGCGCGGACGCCGCCGATGCCGAGCAGCATCTCCTGCTGCAGCCGGTGCTCACCGCCGCCGCCGTACAACCGGTCGGTGATCACCCGGGCAGCGTCGTCGTTGGCCTCGACGTTGGAGTCGAGCAGCAGCAGCGGCACCCGGCCGACCTGCGCCTTCCAGACGTGGGCGTGCAGCACCCGTCCGCCCGGCAGGCCGATCTCGACCGTGCACGGCGTGCCGTCGGCCTCGCGCAGCAGGGCGATCGGCAGCTCGTTGGGGTCCAACACCGGGTAGGACTCCTGCTGCCACCCCTCGCGGGAGAGGGACTGCTTGAAGTAGCCGTGCTGGTAGAGCAGACCGACCCCGATGATCGGCACGCCGAGGTCACTGGCCGACTTGAGGTGGTCGCCGGCCAGGATGCCCAGGCCGCCGGAGTACTGCGGGAGCACCGCCGCGATCCCGAACTCCGGGGAGAAGTAGGCGATGGCCGCGGGAACGTCGTCCGGCGCACCGGCCTCCTCCACCGCGCGGTGCTGGTACCAGCGCGGCTCGGTGAGGTAGGCGTCGAGGTCGGCGGAGGCGGCCCGGACCCGGTCGACGAACAACGGGTCGGCGGCGAGCGCGTCGAGCTCCTCGGGCGACAACGCGGCGAGCATCGCCACCGGGTCGCGGCGGGACTCCCAGCGGGTCGGGCCCAGCGAGGCGAACAGGTCGCGGGTGGGCGGGTGCCAGGACCAGCGCAGGTTGCTGGCGAGGTCGCCCAGGGCGGCGATCGGCTCGGGCAGGACTGTGCGGACGGTGAACCGGCGGATGGCTCTCACGAGGGGTGAGAGTACGGCAAGTGACGAGGTGACACACCAGCGGTGATGGCGGTCCTTGCAGGACTTTCAGACGATTTTCACGTACCGCAACCGCATCTGGTGAAAAGGGTTACAGAGGGCTCAATACCCGGTAGGTTTCGGCCGATCGAGTGACTGTACGCAGCGCCCACCGTCCCGATGTCGTGACCGGTGCCGGATCATTCTCGACCGGCGCGAATCGGGTCGTGCCGGGTGATGCATCCCCATCGGTCCACATGATGAGGTGGAGTCATGGCGCAGCCCACACGGTCGATCACCCAGCCGAACCTCACCGCTGTCGTTACCGACCCGCGATACGGTCCGGACGCGCCCCACGTGGGCAGGATCCCGATCCTGAACGTCGGCCCGGTCGTCGACGCCGGGCGCTGGCCGGCCAAGGCCGTGGTCGGTGAGTACGTGCCGTTCACTGCCACCGTGTTCCGCGAGGGCCATGACGCCGTCGGGGCCACCGTCGTCCTCCTCGACCCGGACGGCGCCGAGCACGCCCGCGCCCGGATGGTCTCCCTCGGTCCCGGGCTGGACCGCTTCGGCGCCGACCTGGCCTGCGACCGCGAGGGCTCCTGGAGCTTCCGGATCGAGGGCTGGAGCGACGTCTACGGCACCTGGGAGCACGCCGCCACCGTGAAGATCGCCGCGGGCGTCGACGTCGACCTGATGCTCGAGGAGGGCGCCCGGGTGCTCGAGCGGGCCGAGCAGTCCGCCGCGGCTGCGGGTGCCGACGAGCAGGCGCTGCGAGTGATCCGGGACGCCGTGCACGCGCTGCGCGACGGCGGCCGGCCCAGCCAGGCCCGGCTCGCCGCCGGCACCTCGCCCGAGCTGCACTCGGTGCTGTCCCGGTACCCGCTGCGCGACATGGTCACCGCCTCGGCGACCTACCCGCTGACCGTGCAGCGAAAGCGCGCGTTGTTCAGCGCCTGGTACGAGATGTTCCCCCGATCCGAGGGCGCGCACGAGGTGACCGGCGAGGACGGCGTCACCCGATGGGTGTCGGGCACCTTCCGCCAGGCCGCCGAACGCCTCCCGGGAATCGTGGCGATGGGCTTCGACATCGTCTACCTGCCGCCGATCCACCCGATCGGCAAGGTCAACCGCAAGGGCCGCAACAACACCCTCACTCCTGCCCCGGACGACCCCGGCTCGCCCTGGGCGATCGGCTCGGACGAGGGCGGCCACGACGCCCTCCACCCCGACCTGGGCACGATCGAGGACTTCGACGCCTTCGTCGCCCGCGCCCGCGAGCTGGGTCTGGAAGTGGCGCTGGACCTGGCCCTGCAGTGCGCGCCGGACCACCCGTGGGCCCGCGAGCACCCGGACTGGTTCACCACCCGCGCCGACGGCACGATCGCCTACGCCGAGAACCCGCCGAAGAAGTACCAGGACATCTACCCGATGAACTTCGACCTGGACCCGGTCGGGCTCTACCACGAGGTGCTGCGGGTCTGCGAGCACTGGATCGGGCACGGGGTCACCGTGTTCCGGGTGGACAACCCGCACACCAAGCCGGTCGAGTTCTGGGAATGGCTGATCGGCCGGGTCAACGCCGCCCACCCCGAGGTGCTCTTCCTGGCCGAGGCGTTCACCCGGCCGCCGATGATGCACACCCTGGGCAAGGTCGGCTTCCACCAGTCCTACACCTACTTCACCTGGCGCACCGCCAAGTGGGAGCTCACCGAGTACCTGACCGAGCTGTCGGGTGAGGCCGCGAACTACATGCGGCCGAACTTCTGGCCGAACACCCCGGACATCCTGCACGAGTTCCTGCAGTACGGCGGCCCGGCGGCGTTCAAGCTGCGCGCGGTGCTGGCCGCGACGATGTCGCCGTGCTGGGGCTTGTACTCCGGCTACGAGCTGTGCGAGCACGTGGCGATCCGCCACGGCAGCGAGGAGTACCTGGACAGCGAGAAGTACCAGTACAAGCCGCGCGACTGGGCCTCCTACGAGTCCGGGGCCCCCAACGAGCACCGCTCGATCGCGCCCTACGTCACGCGGCTGAACCAGATCCGACGGGCGCACCCTGCCTTGCACACGTTGCGCAACATCGCCTTCCACCGGGTCGACGACGACGCAGTGATCTGCTACTCGCGCCGACTCGAGTCGGCGCAGACCGAGTCCGGCACGGAGGACGCGCTGATCGTCGTGGTCAACCTCGACCCGCACGGTACCCGGGAGACCGTCGTCCACCTCGACATGCCTGCCCTCGGCATGGACTGGCAGGACTCCTTCACCGTGCAGGACCTGCTCACCGACGACACGTTCCGCTGGACCGAGCACAACTACCTCCGGCTCGACCCGCACGTGAACCCGGCGCACGTGCTGCACCTGCGGAGGGTGCCGTGAAAGGTCTCGAGCTCTCCGGCCCGGGGCTGCGGAACGATCCCAACTGGTACCGCAAGGCCGTCTTCTACGAGGTCCTGGTGCGGGCCTTCGCCGACTCCAAGGGGCAGGGATCGGGTGACTTCAACGGGCTGATCGCCAAGCTGGACTACATCCAGTGGCTCGGCGTCGACGTGATCTGGCTGCCGCCGTTCTACGCCTCACCGCTGCGCGACGGCGGCTACGACATCAGCGACTACAACGCCGTGCTGCCCGAGTACGGCACGCTGCCCGACTTCGCCGAGTTCGTCACCCAGGCCCACGCCCGGGGACTGCGGGTGATCACGGACCTGGCGGTCAACCACACCAGCGACGCCCACCCGTGGTTCCAGTCCTCGCGCAGCGACCCGGCCGGTCCCTACGGCGACTTCTACGTCTGGTCCGACACCGACCAGAAGTACGCCGACGCGCGGATCATCTTCGTCGACACCGAGACCAGCAACTGGACCTTCGACCCGATCCGCCGGCAGTACTTCTGGCACCGGTTCTTCTCCCACCAGCCGGACCTCAACTTCGAGAACCCGGCGGTCCAGGAGGCGATGCTCGACGTCATCCGGTTCTGGCTGGACATGGGCATCGACGGGATCCGGCTCGACGCCATCCCGTACCTGTTCGAGGCCGACGACACCAACTGCGAGAACCTGCCCGCCACGCACGACTTCGTCCGCCGGATGCGGCTGATGGTCGACGAGGACTATCCCGGGCGGATCCTGCTCGCCGAGGCGAACCAGTGGCCCAAGGACGTCGTGCCGTACTTCGGCAGCGAGCACGAGCCGGAGTGCCACATGGCCTTCCACTTTCCGGTCATGCCGCGGATCTACTACGCGATGCGCGAGGAGCGGGCGGCGCCGATCATCGACATCTTGCGGGACACCCCGGAGATCCCGCGAGGCGCCCAGTGGGGCACCTTCCTGCGCAACCACGACGAGTTGACGCTCGAGATGGTCACCACCGAGGAGCGGGCCGCGATGTACGGCTGGTACGCGCCGGACTCGCGGATGCGGGCCAACATCGGCATCCGGCGCCGGCTGTCGACCCTGCTCGACAACAGCCGGGCCGAGCTGGAGCTGATCAACGCGCTGCTGCTCTCCCTGCCGGGCAGCCCGTACCTCTACTACGGCGACGAGATCGGCATGGGCGACAACATCTGGCTGCCCGACCGCGACGCGGTCCGCACCCCGATGCAGTGGACGCCGGACCGGAATGCCGGCTTCTCCACCGCCGACCCGGGCAAGCTGTACCTGCCCGTCGTCCAGTCGCTGATCTACCACTACGCGGCGGTCAACGTGGAGGCGCAGATGGCCTCCTCGTCCTCGCTGCTGCACTGGACCCGGGCGATGCTCGCCGTCCGCAAGCGGCACCCGGTGTTCGGGATGGGCGGCTTCCAGGCGGTCGAGTGCGACAACCCGCACGTCCTGGCCTTCCTGCGGGTGCTCGGCGACGACGTCGAGAGCGAGGAGCCCGAGACCGTGCTGTGCGTGAACAACCTGTCCTCGACCCCGCAGGCCACCCGGATCTCGCTGCCCGGCCTCGGCGGGCGTGCCCTGACCGACCTGTTCGGCGGGGTCGGGTTCCCGGCGATCGGCGCGGACGACGAACTGGTGGTCACCATGGGGTCCCGGGACTTCTTCTGGCTGCACGTCTCGCCGACCCCCGTCGAGAGCGAGGACGGCGAGCGCATGGGAGGTGTGCTGGGCCGCGGCCGCCGGCGCCGGCCGTGACCGGCCTGGTGGAGGACCTGCTCGCCCCGTGGCTGCCGCGGCAGCGCTGGTTCGCCGGCAAGGGTGACCCCGCGGCGGCCGTCGACGTGCGAGTGGTCGGCACGGCGGAGCTGCCGGCGGACGCCGCCGGGGGCGAGCACCGGGTTCTGGTGCGGGTGCACCTGGTGCGCGCCGCCGGGGCGCTCTACCAGGTCCCGCTCGCGTACCACCCGGCGCCGGTGGAGGAGCAGGCCGAGGCGCTGCTGGGCGTGCTGACCGTGGACGGGGCGGCCCGCTGGGTCTACGACGGCCCGCACGACCCGCTGTGCGTGCGCGCGCTGTTGCGCCTGACGGCCCGCGAGGACAGCACGGGGCGGGAGACGACCGCGCAGGATGCGGTCGTCCTGCGCGGGGTGCGCCAGTGGGGTGGCGGGGCGATCGACGAGGCTGCGGCCTCCTTCGTGCTGCGCGGGGAGCAGTCGAACACCTCGGTGGTGATCGGTGCCGACACGCCACAGGCGTTGATCCTCAAGGTGTTCCGGGTGGTCCACCCAGGGCGCAATCCGGACGTCGTGGTGCAGTCCGCGCTCGCCGCCGCCGGGTGCACCCGGGTTCCGCAGCCCGCGGGGTGGATCGAGGGCGACTGGCGCGAGGACGGCACAGATCCGGACGGCGATCCGGACGGCGAGGTCCGCCATGGCCATCTTGCCTTCGCGGTGGAGTTCCTCGGTGGCAGCGAGGATGCCTGGCGGGTGGCCACCCGCGCGGTGGCCACCGGGGCCTCCTTCGCCGGACCGGCGCACGACCTGGGCGTGGCGACGGCCGAGGTGCACGAGCTGCTGGCCGAGCGCCTGCCCACCCAGCCGATGACCGCCGAGGCCCTGGCCGAGCTCGGTGCGGGCCTGCGCCGGCGGGTGGACTGGGCGGTGGCCCAGGTGCCCGACCTCGTACCGTTCGCCGACGCCGCGCGCGCCGCGGTCGACCTGACCGCGCTGCCGGACGACGACGGCGAGCTGCGGCCGATCCTGCAACAGGTGCACGGCGACTACCACCTCGGCCAGGTGCTGCACGCCCCCGAACGCGGCTGGGTCCTGCTGGACTTCGAGGGAGAGCCGCTGCGCCCCCTGTCCGAGCGACTCGTGCCCGATCTGGCCCTGCGCGACGTCGCCGGCATGCTCCGCTCGTTCGACTACGCGGCCGGGTTCCTGATCGTGTCCCACCCCGGGCCGGACGTCGAGCAGCGGGCCCAGGCCTGGGCGGCGGAGGCACGTCAGGCCTTCCTGGCCGGCTACGCCGAGCGGATCGGCCACGACCTCGGCCGGCAGTCCGCCCTGCTCCACGCCCTGGAGCTGGACAAGGCGCTCTACGAGGTCGTCTACGAGACCCGCAACCGGCCTGACTGGGTGGCGATCCCATGGCGCGCGGTGCGGACCCTCCTGGGCGGCTGAACAGCGGCAACCCCGGCCGCCCCCCGGCGGACCTTTGGCCGCTCCCGTCCGACACTCGGCCGACACGCCGAGCGGACACGCCGGATCGAGTAGACACGAAGAGTTATGTTCTTGATACCCACAGTAGCGATCATCTAGGGTGGCCTCACCGGTCCACCTCTTCTGACTCGTTGCGCGGCAAGGCGTTTCAGTATCGCCCGGAACCGGGGCACCCGGGCCCGTCCCTCGACTGGAGAGCGCGCCCATGGCCCGGATCTCGCTCGCCACCGACGGACTGCGGCTGGAACGACTCCCGGTCCAGGCCTCGCGCCTGGTGGTCGAGCCCCGGCGGCGGCCGCTGACCGGACGGACGGTGCTGGTGGTCGGGCTCGGTCAGCGGACAGACAGCGCGGGCATCGCCTCCGGCACGCTGGACATCGCCGAGCACCTGGCCGTCTCGGCGGCCAGCGTCACGCTGCTCACCGGGTTCACCCGGCCGAACGGACGGCGCCGGCGGGCGCCGCGGGTCGAGCGCGCGGCCTCCCGGCCCGCGCCGTCCGTCGTCCATCTCGACCACCGCGTCGGCCGGGCCGGCGAGGGACCCACCCCGGTCACCCGCGCCGCCGAGGCGGCCACCCGGCTGGCCCTGGCCGCGTCCGGCGCCCTGCCCGCTCCCCCGGACCTGGTGATCGCCACCTCGCCGGGTCTGGGCGGGGCGATCGCCGGCGCTCGGCTCGCCCGTCGGCACCGGGCCCCCCTCATCCTGCTCGTGCACGACCTGCTGGCGGCCAGTGATGGCTACGGTCCGGTGGGCGCCGCGGTGGAGCGGCACGCGCTGGCCAGTGCCGACCAGGTCCTGGTCACCAGCGACGCCTTCCGCGAACCGATCGCCGGATACGGCATCGATCCGCAGCGGATCCGGCACCTGCCGTCGTGGGCCGGCGCCGACCGCTCGGTGCTCGGCCGCGCCGAGGCGCGGGCGGTGCTCCGCTGGCCCGCAGCCGGGCTGGTCGTGCTCGCGGTCGACGTCGGCGGCACGCCCGCGATCACGGGCAGCGGGTCCGGCGCACACGGTCCGACCGACCCGTCGTGGACCGCCGTCACGACCCGGCGGCTCGCCGAGCGCACCGACGTCCGGCTCGTGTCCGCCGACGACGTCCCGGCCGCCGGCCTGCCGCACGCGGTGGCGGCGGCGGACCTGCTCGTCCTGACCGACGAGAGGGGCGCCGCGACACCGGGCGAGGTCGCCACCTGGCTGGCCGCCGGGCGACCGATCGTCACGCTCGCGCCCCGCGGCAGTCGTCTCGCCCGGGCGGTCGCCCGCAGTTCGGGGGCCGGCGTGTGCATCCGGCCGGGGGACGAGGACGGGCTGGCCGACGCGATCGCCGGCCTGACCGCCCGGCCGTCCTTGCTGGCCCTGATGGGAGAACGGGCGCGGCGGTTTGCCTGCAGCAGTCCGGACCGCGTCGCCGCGATGCGCGTGGTGGACAGCGTCGTGGACGTCGCACTCGCCCCCGATCTGTGACTTTCCGCGTTCGTCTTGATTCGTAGGGTGATCGCCAGTAAGGTCGCCCACGAACCACAGTGTCACGCATTGTTTCCTGTAGTGAACTCTCCGCAACCGTCTGGCTGGGCTTGATGCTGCGGCGGGGCTGCGGTGGGAGGTACTGGCCGGCACGGCCGTCGTGGCAGACCCCCCACCGCCAGTCCCGGGCGGGGCGTTCCCCCCACGAGTCGGAGTAGTCGGGTGCGCATCCTCCATGTGGTCACGGTCGTCGATGACCAGGTCGGCGGCGGGGGTCCGCTGTCCATCGCGCTCGGGCAGTGCGCCGAGCTGCGCCGACGCGGACACGACGCCCAGGTGCTGGGCGGCTGGCGCGGGGCGGGCGAACCGCCCACCCGGTTGGACGGCGTCCCGGCCCACCTGTTCAAGGTCGGCGGACGGTCCGGCAGTCCCGCCGCGCGGCGGTTCTCGACCCGGTTGTCCTCATGGGTGCGCCGACACGCCCCCACCTTCGACCTGGTCCACGTCCACCTGTCCCGCGAGGCGGTCCCGCTGTTGACCGCCTCCCTGGTCGACCGGGCGGGCGTCCCCTTCGTGATCCAGACCCACGGCCGGCTCTGCCCGCCCGACGGCGGATGGGCCCGGTTGGCCGATCACGCGCTGACCGTGCCCGCGCTGCGAACCGCCTCCCACCGCCTCGCCGTCGACCCGATCGAGCGCGACATCGTGGCCCGTTTGAGCGGGTCGTCCCAGGGGATCAGCCTGCTGCCGGACGGCGTGCGGCTGACCGAGGCATCCGACACCTCCGAGGTGGTCGGGGTGGCCGCACCCGAGGCTGCGGCGTCCGAGGGCCGGTCGGGACCGCTCGACATCGTGACCGTAGGGCGGCTGCACCCCGACAAGGAGACCCTCACCTTCGCCAAGGCGGCGATCGCGGCCCTGGAGCTCGGCCTGGACGCGACCTTCACCGTGATCGGCCCGGATGCGGGCGACCTCGCGGCGCTACGGGAGCTGATCGCCACCGAGACGCACCTCGAGGGGCGGGTGCGGTACGAGGGCGTCCTGCCCCACCCCGAACTGTTGCGCCGGGTGGCCCGGGCGGACCTGTTCGTCCTGCCTGCCGCCGACGGCACGCGCTCGGTCGCCCTGCTCGAGGCG
>Ga0209797_10001490_pt1 | contig 11790 bp, 10 predicted proteins | sample DOMMetBare3Fresh_2_FD_187472 | JGI IMG/M metagenome (GOLD analysis project Ga0209797, IMG submission 187472) | Wetland sediment microbial communities from St. Louis River estuary, USA, under dissolved organic matter induced mercury methylation -... | ecosystem: Environmental > Aquatic >...
GCAAGCCGGCAAGACAACCCTTGCCCGCCTGGTCGGCGAGCCCAAGGGCTACCGCTACCTGTCGTTCGACGACGAGGCGGTCCTGGCCGCCGCGCGCCGCGATCCGGTGGGCTTCGTGGACGGTCTGCCCGCGCGAGCCATCCTCGACGAAGTGCAACGGGTGCCGGAGATCTTCAAGTCGCTCAAGGCGGCCATCGACGCGCGTCGATCCGCCGGAGGGTTCATCCTCACCGGCTCGGCCAACGTGCTGCTGGTGCCCCGGTTGGCCGAATCGCTGGCTGGTCGCATGGGGCTGCTGCGCCTGCATCCGCTGTCGCGCTGCGAACTGGGGCGACACCCACCGCGATTCATCGACGCCCTGTTCGCGGGCCGCTTCAAGACCCGCGTATTCGAGCGGCTGGGCTCCGGGCTCGTTGCGCTCGTCGTGGAGGGCGGTTACCCCGCCGCACTGGCGCGCCGGGCCGCGGCGCGCCGGGCGGCATGGTATCGCGACTACGTCGAGACCCAGGTGCAACGCGACGTGCGCGACTTGTCGCGCATCCATTCGCTGGACGCGCTGCCCCGGCTGCTGGCGGTCGCGGCGGGGCACACCGCGAGCCTGATCAACGTAGCCGACCTCGCCTCGCCCTTCCAACTGACGCGGCAGACGATCCACGACTACGTCACGCTGCTGGAGCGCGTGTTCCTGCTCGAGCGACTTCCCGCCTGGCACACCAACCAGCTCAGCCGGTTGGTCAAGCGTCCCAAGCTGCACATGGGCGACACCGGCGTCGCCTGCGCGCTGCTCGGCGTCGACACGAAGGCGCTCGAGGCCGATCGGACACTGTTCGGGCCGCTGCTCGAGACCTTCGTGTTCCAGGAACTGCGGCGGCAGGCGAGCGGTCGCGCTCAGCCGGTGGAGTTCTTCCACTTCCGCGACCGCGATGACTTCGAGGTCGACATCGTGCTCGAGCAGGGTCGTACGGGTGTGGCCGGCGTCGAGGTGAAATCAGCGGCCAGCGTGGGCGATGCCGACCTGCGCGGTCTGCGCAAGCTGCGCGACGCGGCCGGCCCTCGCTTCAAGGCCGGCGTGGTGCTCTACGACGGGACGGCGACGATATCGTTCGGCGACAACCTGTATGCAGTGCCGCTGCGCGCGCTGTGGGAGGGCGCATGAGTCGCGCGTTCGGGGAATCGGTGGTCGGGGACGCCGCCCTCACCTGGCTCGACGCGCCGGGCTACGCGCCATCAATGTGCTCGGCAACGACACCCTGCGCGCCATCGCGCCAGGAGCTGGTGATGGTCAAGCCACTTGCTTGAAGCGCCCCATGACCACTTGCCCCTTGGTCATCAACTGCTCGACATGGATCGTGAAGGCCGGGATGCCGTGCGCCTGAAGCGAGGTCTTCCGCGCGTCGTTGATCGCGTTGTGCGCGAAGGGCTTGGTCAGGCTGCCGCGCCCCGGCATCACCCGCTCGCTGCCGCCGGCCAGCGCGCGCAGTCCCCGAACAGCGCGACGGCCTGGAGCGACAGGAACACGATGTGCGGCTTGCCCGCCTTGGAGTGCTCGGCCGGGATGTGCCACTCGGCCTGCTCGAAATCCACGCGCTCCCGGAGGGCGAGCAGCAACTCGGACTTGCGCACCATGGTCAGCATCATCAGGTGCAGGCCGATCTTGAATTGCCAACGGACGTTGGACTCGAATGCCGCCTTCAGGAACGCGCGGATCTCGTCGGACTCCCCCCGAAGTGCACCTACTTGCCGATGCAGAACCGCCCGAAGATCTCGCCGAGCAGGTCGTCGCTGGTGAAGGCACCGGTGATTTCGGCCAGGGCGTCGTGGGCGAGGCGCAGTTCCTCGGCGAAGAGTTCGAGCGCGGCGTCGCCCGCCTGGGCGTGGTCCTGCGCGGTGCCCAGGTGGGTCTGCGTGCGCTCGAGCGCAAGCAGGTGGCGCTTGCGGGCGGTGAACACGCCGTCGGGCGAGGCGTGCCAGCCGACGAGTTCGAGCAGCGCGTGGCGCAGCGCGTCGAGGCCGGCACCGGTCCGGGCCGAGATCGCGATGCCCGGCTCCACCGGGCGCGCATCGGCCACCGCATCGGACTTGTTGTGCACATGGATCAGGCGCGCGGTGTCGTCGAGGTGCAGCCGCTCGGCGATCAGCGCCTCGGCGACCTCGTAGTCGCTCTGGCCGCGACGGGTGAGGTCGTGCAGGAAGATCACCGCGTCGGCCGCCTCGATCGCCGCCCAGCTGCGTTCGATGCCGATGCGCTCGACTTCGTCGATCGGCAAGCGGCCCTCCTCGCGCAGGCCGGCGGTGTCGACCACGTGCAGCGGCACGCCCTCGATCTGGATCGTCTGGCTGACTTTGTCGCGGGTGGTGCCGGGAATCGGGGTGACGATCGCCAGCTCGGCGCCGGCGAGCGCGTTGAGCAGCGAGCTCTTGCCCACGTTGGGCTGGCCGGCGAGCACCACCTGCAGCCCTTCGCGCAGCAGCGCGCCCTGGTGCGCCCGGTCGAGCAGGCGGTTGAGGCCGCTCAGGATGGTTGTCAGCTGGCCACGCGCGTCGGCCTGTTCGAGGAAGTCGATCTCCTCCTCGGGGAAGTCCAGCGTGGCCTCGACCAGCAGGCGCAGGTTGACGATGCGCTGGCGCAGCAGGTCGACCTCGCGCGAGAACTCGCCGGCCAGCGAGCGGCCGGCCGAGCGGGCGGCGGCCTCGGTGCTGGCCTCGATCAGGTCGGCCACCGCTTCGGCCTGCGCGAGATCGATCTTGTCGTTGAGGAAGGCACGCTCGGTGAACTCGCCCGGTCCGGCCAGCCGCAGCCCGTCCAGGCGCGGCCCGCCGGCGGCGGGGTCGGTCTCGGCCGCCGCTTCCATGCAGCGCGCGAGCAACAGCTGCAACACCACCGGGCCGCCATGGGCCTGCAGCTCGAGCACGTCCTCGCCGGTGTAGCTCGCCGGCGCCGGGAAGTACAGCGCCAGGCCGCGGTCGATCGCCTGCCCGCGCGCATCGAGGAACGCGCCATAGGTGGCGCGGCGCGGCGCGAGCTCGCGGCCGACCAGTGCCTCGGCGAGCGGGCGCAGCGCGCGGCCGGAGATGCGCACGATGCCCACCGCGCCGCGTCCGGGCGCGGTGGCGACGGCGACGATCGGCTGGTGGTGGCGAGGCAGCGGCACCGGCGGATTGTCGGTCCGCCGGGCCGCTGCAAATGGCGCGGGGTGGAGCGCCAGAGCCCTCGCGTGAGGTGCCTACTGATCACGCCCCAGGGCCGACGCACTTGCGCGCGGCGTTGCCCCGCATTGACCGATGGCCTGCGCTGCGCAACCCCGGGGGACCGCGCCAGCGCCTGCCGTGATCGGATCTTCGGCACACTGAGCGCGCAGGTGTACCCCCGAGTCAGGGCATTGCGACGTCGGCCGTGTGGGTTCTCACACCCGGCGGGACTTCGTCACTTCACGCCGATCTGCTTGTTGATGAACCACTGCTGGGCGATGCCCAGCACGTTGTTGGTCAGCCAGTACAGCACCAGGCCGGCAGGGAACACGAAGAACATGACGCTGAACACCAGCGGCATGATCCACATCATCTTGGCCTGCACCGGATCGGGGGGGGTCGGGTTGAGCCAGGTCTGGAACATCGTCGACCCGGTCATCAGCAGCGGCAGGATGTAGAACGGGTCCTTGGTCGACAGGTCGGTGATCCAGCCGATCCAGGGCGCGTTGCGCATCTCCACGCTCGACAGCAGCACCCAGTACAGCGCGATGAAGAAGGGCATCTGCACCAGGATCGGCAGGCAGCCACCGAGCGGGTTGACCTTCTCCTCGCGGTAGATGCGCATCATCTCCTGCTGCATCTGCTGGGGCTTGTCCTTGTAGCGCTCGCGCATCTCCATCACCTTCGGGTTGATGGCCTTCATCTTGGCCATCGAGCGATAGGCACTGGCATTGAGCCAGTAGAACGCGACCTTGAGCAGCACCACCAGCGCGACGATCGCCCAGCCCCAGTTGCCGAGCAGCTTGTGCAGCTGGTCGAGCAGCCAGAACAGCGGCTTGGACAGGGGCACCAGCCAGCCGTAGTCCTTGACCAGTTCGAGGCCGGGGGCGAGGGTCTCGAGCTTGTTCTCCTCCTGCGGGCCGATGAACAGCCTGGCCTCGTGCGAGCGCGTCGCGCCCGGCGCCACCTCACCGAGCGGCAGCACCATCGCGATCGCGTACAGGTTGTCGCTGACCTTGCTGGTGCGGAACTCGCGCGGTGACTTGTCGCCGACCAGCCAGGCCGACGCGAAGTAGTGCTGGACCATCGCCACCCAGCCGTTGTCGGCCGACTTGTCGTGGTCGACCTTGCCCTTCTCGATTTCCTTGAACTCGATCTTGCGGAACTTGCTGGCCTCGGTGTACATCGCCGGGCCGGTGAAGGTGAAGTAGAAGCTCGATTCGCCGGCCGGCGGGTTGCCGTCGCGAGCCAGTTGCAGGTACAGCTGCGGCGAGACCGGCGCGCCGCTGCCGTTGACCACTTCATGCTTGACGCCGACGGTGTAGTCGCCGCGGCGGAAGGTGTAGGTCTTGACCAGCTTGAGCGCGCCGGCGGCGGGCGACTCGAACACCACCTGCAGCTCGTTCGCGCCGTCCGTCAGCGTCCGCTCGCCCGGGCGCAGCTGCATCGCCGTCAGATGGTTGGGCAGGCTGACGCCGCTCTGGGTGGTGATGAGGCCGGTCTGGGCCAGGTACACCCGCTGCGCGCTCTGGTCGAGCAGCACCACCGGCTGCTTGGGATCCATCGCGTCGCCGTACCTGGGCAGTTCGACGCGTACCAGGCTGCCGCCGTTGCCATCGAGCGTGGCCTTGAAGACGTCGGTGGTGATGGTGACCGTCTCGGCGGCGGCCACTGCGACGGCGCCGCTGGCGGGGGTTGCCGCGGGAGCCAGCGCCTGCGGCGGCTGCCCCGGCGTGGCCGCCGGGGCAGGCAATCCTGCCGGTGCCACCGCCGCTGGCAGGCCGGCCACTGCCGACGCCGGGACCGGCGCCGCGCCGGGGGCCGTCGCCGGCTTGGTCGCCGCCGGCCCGAACAGCGAAGGCTGGCCGGTGTGCCGCTGCCAGGCGTCCCACAACATCACCAGCGAGACGGAGAACACCACCCACAGGATGGTGCGACGCATATCGTTCATGGGCGGGTCTTCGATAACAGGCGTGAGAACAGGGGCGGCGCATGCTCGGGCACCGGGTCGCAGCCGCCGTCGCACCAGGGGTGGCAGCGCAACAGCCGGCGCGCGGCCAGGGTGCTGCCGGCGGCCGCCCCATGGCGCTCGAGCGCCTCCAGCGCATAGGCCGAACAGCTGGGTTCGAAGCGGCAGGCGTTGCCCAGCCAGGGCTTGAGAAAGTACCGATAGCCTCGCACCAGGCCCATCAGCAGCCGGGCGGGCAGCGTCGGCGGGCGGGCGGTCATGGCGTGCCGGCGCAAGCCGTCGCTGGCGGTGCCGCGTGCCGCGGGGCCGAGACGGCGGCCCGCAGCAACCGCCCGAGCTCCTCGCGTGCAGCCATCCGCAAGGCTTGCGAGGCGGGGCTGCGGAACAGGGCGCGATCGAAGGCCGCCTTCATTCGCACCACCCACAGGCCCCGGGGCAGCGAAGCCGCCTGCTCGGTCATCACGCTGCGCATCTGGCGTTTGATCAGGTTGCGCGTGACCGCCCGCCGGGCATGGCGCTTGGGCACCACCATTCCCAGCCACCAGCCTGTTGGCGGCGACTCATCCACAGCCGGTGGGCAAACTGGTGCACCGCCTGTGGATAAGTTGTGATCTGAAGGCCGGTGGCCGCCGCGAGCAGGCAGCGATGGCCGCGCCGCCACGTGGTGGACGGCGAAGTGAGCACTGCGTGAACGCGGAGTCTGGGCCAGCACGCGCTGGAAGTCGGCCGTTCGCACGATGCGCCCGACCACGCTGGGGCTCGACGAGGATTCCGCGCGGTGGGCGATCAGACCTGCGCCAGGCGCTTGCGGCCCTTGGCGCGGCGCGCGGCAATCACCGCGCGACCGCCTCGCGTCTTCATGCGAACCAGAAACCCGTGGGTGCGGGCGCGGCGGATCTTGGAAGGCTGGTAGGTGCGCTTCATGGCTGGTTTCCTCGGGGGTTTGGGTCCCCAACGGTCTCGCGCCGGCGCGCATCTGCGTTGTCTGCAGCGCCGCGCGCTTGACTTTTCTCATTCGCGTTGGGGAAACCCACTATTAGAGCAAAAACCCCCTTTTCGGTCAAACACTTGCACCACAACATGCGGCGCGGAGCAAGGGTCGGGAGGCCGCCAAGAACTGTGGATAACCGGCTGCAGACCGCCCTGCCGAGCCTACAATGCGGCCGCTCTCAGAACAACTTGTCCACAATGAGCCCTGATCTTTGGCAGCGCGGCTGCGAGCAATTGGCGCTCGAACTGCCTGAACAGCAATTCAACACCTGGATCCGCCCCTTGCCGCCGGCCGAGATGGCCGATGATGGCGCCGGCCTGGTGGTGTCGGTGCGCGTGTCCAATCGATTCAAGCTCGACTGGATACGTTCGCAGTACGCCCCACGCATCGAACAGCTGCTGACCGAGCTGGCCGGCAAGCCGGCCCGGCTCGAGCTCGCGCTGAATCCCCGCGAGGAGCCCGCGCCACGCCCTTCGAGCGCGATGCAGCAGCCGGTGCGCGCCGCGGCGCTGCTCAACGGGCAGGCGTTTGCGCCCAGCACCAGCGTGCGTCCTGGCGCCCCCGCCCAGGGCGGCGCCATCCACCTGTCGCAAGCGGCCAGCATCCACAAGCTCAACACTGCGCTGACCTTCGACACCCTGGTGGCCGGCCGCTCCAACCAGATGGCGCGCACCGCGGCGCTGCACGTCGCCGGCGCGCCCGGCGTGATGTACAACCCCCTTTTCGTCTACGGCGGCGTCGGCCTGGGCAAGACCCATCTGATCCACGCCGTCGGCAACGCCTTGCTGAAGGACCGGCCGGACGCCCGCGTGCTGTACCTGCACGCCGAGCAGTTCATCAGCGACGTGGTGAAGAACTACCAGCGCAAGACCTTCGACGAATTGAAAGCCAAGTACCACTCGCTGGACCTGCTGCTGATCGACGACGTGCAGTTCTTCGCCGGCAAGGACCGCACCCAGGAGGAGTTCTTCAACGCCTTCGAGGCCCTGCTGGCCAAGCGTGCGCACATCATCATGACCAGCGACACCTACCCCAAGGGACTGGTCGACATCGACGAGCGGCTGACCAGCCGCTTCGACGCCGGATTGACGGTGGCCATCGAACCGCCCGAGTTGGAGATGCGGGTGGCGATCCTGATCCGCAAGGCGGTGGCCGAGGGCACCGAGATGCCCGAGGACGTGGCCTTCTTCGTGGCCAAGAACGTGCGTGCCAACGTCCGCGAGCTCGAAGGCGCGCTGCGCAAGGTGCTGGCCTACAGCCGCTTCACCCACAAGGACATCAACATCGGCATGGCGCGCGAGGCACTGAAGGACCTGCTGTCGATCCAGAACCGGCAGATCGGGGTCGAGAACATCCAGAAGACGGTGGCCGATTTCTACAAGATCAAGGTCGCCGACATGTACAGCAAGAAGCGCCCGGCCTCGATCGCCAAGCCGCGCCAGATCGCGATGTACCTGGCCAAGGAGCTGACCCAGAAGAGCCTGCCCGAGATCGGCGAGTTGTTCGGTGGCCGTGACCACACGACGGTGCTGCACGCGGTGCGCAAGATCGGCGGCGATCGTGGCAAGGACAGCGAGCTCAACCAGCAGCTGCATGTGCTGGAACAAACCCTGAAAGGGTGACCGCGAACCGCCCTGCCGTTCCCGCCACGTCCTGCGCAGTCTGTCAAGGCACAAGCCTGTGGACAGATCCCGGACAAGCGGCCCGCCATCCACAAGCTGCCACCCGGCGCGCGAGTTGTTCATTTCCGCGGGCCACCTTCCAGGCCCTCGGCCCACAGGGTTGGTGCAGTCTTAAGCCCTTGAAAATACAGGTGAAAATAGCGTTCTCCACAGCCGCTGCGGCCCCCTACTAGAACCACCAAGTTCAAAGAGGAAGACATGATCGTCTTGAAAGCTCCACAAGAAAAACTGCTCGGCGCTCTGCAATCGGTGGCGGGCATCGTGGAGCGTCGGCACACGCTGCCGATCCTGGCCAACGTGCTGCTGCGCAAGAACGGCGAGAACATCGAGTTCACCACCAGCGACCTCGAGATCCAGGTCCGCACCCACGCCCAGCTCGGCGGCGATGCCGAGAGCTACGCCACCACGGTCGGTGCGCGCAAGATGATCGACATCCTGCGCACGCTGCCGGCCGACCAGGTGGTCAGCCTCAGTGCAGCGCAGAACAAGCTCACCCTCACCGGAGGCAAGAGCCGCTTCACGCTGCAGACGCTGCCGGCCGACGATTTCCCGCTGGTCAACGAGGCGGTGGACTTCGGCCCCGCGTTCGCGGTGCCGCAGAAGACGCTGAAGAGCCTGGTCAACCAGGTCCACTTCGCGATGGCCGTGCACGACATCCGTTATTACCTCAACGGCATCCTGTTCGTCGCCGAAGGCCACACGCTGACGCTGGTGGCCACCGACGGCCACCGCCTGGGCCTGGCGCAGGCCCGGCTGGACAACGAGATCCCCAAGCAGGAGGTGATCCTGCCGCGCAAGACGGTGCTCGAGCTGCAGCGCCTGCTCGTCGACGAGGACACCCCGATCGAGGCCCGGTTCGCCGGCAACCAGGCCCGCTTCGCGTTCTCGGGCATGGAATTCGTCACCAAGCTCGTCGAGGGCAAGTTCCCCGACTACAACCGGGTGATTCCGAAGGGCCACAAGAACTCGGTCGTCGTCGGCCGCGCGCCGCTGCTGGCCAGCCTGCAGCGCGCGGCGATCCTGACCAGCGAGAAGTTCAAGGGCGTGCGCGTCAACCTCGACCCCGGGCTGCTGCGCATCGCGTCGAGCAATGCCGAGCAGGAGGAGGCCAAGGAGGAACTCGAGATCGACTACCAGGGCGACGCGATCGAGATCGGCTTCAACGTCACCTACCTGATGGATGCGCTGGCCAACATCGACCACGAGATGGTCAAGCTCGAACTGCAGGACGGCAACTCGAGCGCGCTGATCACCGTGCCCGAGCAGCCCGGCTTCAAGTACGTGGTGATGCCGATGCGGATTTGATGGAAAGCAGCGCCGCCGCCCGAGGCGGCCGGCAACCCCGGCGGGCCAGGTGCCCGCCTCGGCGTTCTTGTAGGGGCCGCGACCCGAAGGCGGCCCGCACCGTGAGATCCCAGCGATGAGCGAACCCAAGCAGTCCAACGGGCCCCAGCCCGATTCCCATGGCGTGACCCAGCGTGCGATTCCGTCGGCGGAGGGCTTCGTCGCCTCCACCGGCGACGAAGCCTCGGTGGCCTATGGTGAGGGCAGCATCCAGATCCTCGAAGGCCTGGAGGCGGTGCGCAAGCGCCCGGGCATGTACATCGGCGACACCTCGGACGGCACCGGCCTGCACCACCTGGTGTTCGAGGTCGTCGACAACTCGATCGACGAGGCGCTGGCTGGCCACTGCGACGACATCATCGTCACCATCCACTCGGACAACTCGATCTCGGTCATCGACAACGGCCGCGGCATCCCCACCGGCGTCAAGATGGACGACAAGCACGAGCCCAGGCGCAGTGCGGCCGAGATCGCGCTCACCGAACTGCACGCCGGCGGCAAGTTCAACCAGAACAGCTACAAGGTTTCGGGCGGGTTGCACGGCGTGGGCGTGTCCTGCGTCAACGCGCTGTCGAAGTGGCTGCGCCTGATCGTGCGCCGCGAGGGCAAGGTCCACGCGATCGAGTTCGCCCGCGGCGTCGTGCAGGACCGGCAGCTCGAGTCGCGCGACGGCGTCGAGACCAGCCCGATGAAGGTCACCGGCGACACCGAGAAGCGCGGCACCGAGGTCCACTTCCTGCCCGACGAGACCATCTTCGCGCACATCGACTTCCACTACGACGTGCTGGCCAAGCGGCTGCGCGAGCTGTCCTTCCTCAACAACGGCGTCAAGATCCGCCTCGTCGACGAGCGCAATGGCAAGGAGGACAACTTCGCCTACGCCGGCGGCGTCAAGGGCTTCGTGCAGTTCATCAACCAGGGCAAGAAGGTGCTTCATCCCAACGTGTTCCACGCGCTGGGCGACAAGATGAGCGAGCACGGCACCAACATCGGCGTCGAGGTGGCGATGCAGTGGAACGACGGCTACAACGAGTCGGTCCTGTGCTTCACCAACAACATCCCGCAGCGCGACGGCGGCACCCACCTGACCGGCCTGCGCGCGGCGATGACGCGGGTCATCAACAAGTACATCGAGGACAACGAGCTGGCCAAGAAGGCCAAGGTCGAGATCGCCGGCGACGACATGCGCGAGGGCCTGGCCTGCGTGGTCAGCGTCAAGGTGCCCGAGCCCAAGTTCTCCAGCCAGACCAAGGACAAGCTCGTATCGTCCGAAGTGCGCGGACCCGTCGAGGAGATCGTCAGCAAGCTGCTCACCGACTGGCTGCTCGAGAATCCCGTGGACGCCAAGATCATCTGCGGCAAGATCGTCGACGCCGCCCGCGCCCGCGAGGCCGCCCGCAAGGCGCGCGAGATGACGCGCCGCAAGGGCGTGCTCGACGGCATGGGCCTGCCCGGCAAGCTCGCCGACTGCCAGGAGAAGGATCCTGCGCTGTGCGAGATCTACATCGTCGAGGGCGACTCCGCCGGCGGCAGCGCCAAGCAGGGCCGCGACCGCAAGTTCCAGGCGATCCTGCCGCTGCGCGGCAAGATCCTGAACGTGGAGAAGGCGCGTTACGAGAAGCTGCTGTCGAGCGACTCGATCGTCACCCTGATCACCGCGCTGGGCACCGGCATCGGCGCCGAGGACTTCAACATCGACAAGCTGCGCTACCACCGCATCATCGTCATGACCGACGCCGACGTCGACGGCGCCCACATCCGCACCCTGCTGCTGACCTTCTTCTACCGCCAGATGCCGGTGCTGGTCGAGCGCGGCCACATCTACATCGCCCAGCCGCCGCTGTACAAGGTCAAGGTCGGCAAGCAGGAGCAGTACCTGAAGGACGGCCACGAGCTCGACGCCTACCTGTTGCGCGTGGCGCTCGACGGCGCCCTGGTGCTGCCCGACGGCGCCGGCGGCAGCCGTCCGGCGATCGTCGGCGCCACGCTGGAGGAACTGGCGCGCAAGTACGTGCTGGCCAGCCACGTGATGGACCGGCTGGGCAACTGGATGGACCTGGAGGCCCTGCGCGCGCTGGCCAACGGCCTGGTGCTCGACCTCGACAGCGCCGCCGCCGCCGAGGCCAGCGCGCGGGCCTTGCAGGCCGCGGTTCACGACGCGCAGGTCGAGGCGCAGTTCGACCTGCGCACCGACAAGCACCTGCTGCGCATCAGCCGCCGCCACCACGGCAACGCCAAGGCCAGCGTGATCACCCAGGACTTCGTGCACGGCGCCGACTACGCCGCACTGAAGGAAGCCGGCCTGACGTTCAAGGACTTGCTCGGTCCCGAGGCCCTCGTGCGCCGGGGCGAGGGCGAGCGCATGAAGGAGCAGAAGGTCGCCGACTTCCGCGCCGCGATGGCCTGGCTGATGGCGCAGGCCGAGAACGCCGTCGCCCGCCAGCGCTACAAGGGCCTGGGCGAGATGAACCCCGCCCAGCTCTGGGAAACCACGATGGACCCCACCGTGCGCCGCCTGCTGCGCGTGCAGATCGAGGACGCCATCGAGGCCGACCGCGTGTTCACGATGCTGATGGGCGACGAAGTCGAACCCCGCCGCGAGTTCATCGAGAGCA
>Ga0209797_10001491_pt1 | contig 11789 bp, 10 predicted proteins | sample DOMMetBare3Fresh_2_FD_187472 | JGI IMG/M metagenome (GOLD analysis project Ga0209797, IMG submission 187472) | Wetland sediment microbial communities from St. Louis River estuary, USA, under dissolved organic matter induced mercury methylation -... | ecosystem: Environmental > Aquatic >...
ATGGCAGCGAATCGGACTATTTCAATAATTTATGGTTCACTGTATTCTATAGAAATATTATAAAGCTGGTGTTAATAATCGATGTCTATTTCATCCCCCGCATTTTCCTGGAAGAATTACCTGGCGCTGTGTAAGCCAAATGTCGTCCTGGAAATGCTGTTTACTGCTATCGTCGGCATGCTCTTGGCCGTTTCAGGGATACCTCCGCTTGACAAGCTTATTTACAGCACGCTGGGCATTGCGTTAGCAGCCTCTTCGGCCGCCGCCATTAATCATTTTATCGATCGCAAGGCCGATGCGGAAATGACTCGCACCGAAAACCGCCCTTTACCAAAAGGGCATTTAAGCGCCGCCAAGGTGCTGACATTTGCCTTGGTGCTGGGCATTAGTTCCATGGTGCTGCTGATTGTCATGGTTAATACCTTGACCGCGCTGCTCACTTTTTTGTCATTATTCGGCTATGCGATTGTGTATACGCTTTATCTGAAGCGGGCGACACCACAAAACATAGTTATTGGTGGTGCATTTGGCGCGACGCCGCCATTACTGGGCTGGTGTGCGATCAGCAACAGCATCCATCCTTACGCCTTATTACTGGTGTTGATCATCTTTGTCTGGACACCGCCGCATTTCTGGGCACTGGCCATCGCCCGGCGCGAGGAATATGCCAAAGTCAAAATTCCCATGCTGCCGGTTACACACGGTGCGGATTTTACCCGCTTGCAAATTCTACTTTACACGGTATTGTTGTTGTTAGTCACGCTGTTGCCCTATTTGACCGGTATGAGCGGCCTGATTTATCTGGCTGCCGCGGTGCCGTTGGGTCTTATTTTCATTGCCATGGCCATGTTAATGATGCGTCGCAAAGACAATAAAACCGCGATGCAGACTTTCGCGTATTCGATCATTTACATTACGGCTTTGTTTGCAGTCTTGCTGGTCGACCATTATGTCAAGATAACCTTATGAGTTTTAGTCACCACCTGCAAACGCCTTACCCGGAACACCCGTTCGCCGAAACTATCCGCATTCTCGGCAAAGGCAAAAAAGGCTCAAGATCGCTGACTCAGGACGAAGCCTATCACGCGATGAAAATGATTCTGGCCGATGAGGTGCTGCCGGTGCAGTTGGGAGCCTTTTTAATGCTGATGCGTATCAAGGAGGAAACGCCCGAAGAATTGGCAGGTTTTGTACTAGCAGCCCGGGAAGCTATCGATCTTGCTCATCATGGCGCAACTGTTGATCTTGACTGGTCATCCTATGCTGGTAAACGCCGGCATTTGCCATGGTTTCTGTTATCCGCACTGTTACTGGCTGAAAACGGCATCACCGTTTTCATGCATGGTGCCAGCGGCCACGCTTCCGGCCGGCTTTATACCCAACAAATGCTAAGCTACCTGGGTTTGCAGCAGGCAACTTCCATCGAGCAAGCCAAACAGCAACTTGAACAGCGTCGCTTCAGTTATTTAGCGCTGGAGCAATTCTGCCCGAAACTGCATGAGATCATTGAACTCAGGCCAATACTGGGATTACGTTCGCCGGTACATACGCTGGTGCGCATGTTGAACCCATTTAATGCCGATTACAGCATTCAAGGCATCTTTCATCCCGGCTACCGACCAGTTCATCAACAGGCGGCGGCCTTACTAAAACAGCCGCATATGGCTGTGTTGAAAGGTGAAGGCGGCGAAACGGAGCGTAATCCCGACATGCTTTGTCTAGTGCAAAGCGTTCACAACGGCGAATTATCGGACGAAAACTGGCCTCCCCTGTTCGAACGCCGCCATCTGAAGCCCGAGCAACTGGATCCAAGGCAACTGGCCATGGTCTGGCGAGGAGAAGTCCAGGACGAATTTGCCGAGGCGTCCGTGACCGGCACAGCAGCAATTGCTCTGAAGTTGCTCGGAAAAGGCGTTTCTCAAACACAAGCGCAACAGCTGGCGATGAATTACTGGTTAAATAGGGATAAGGGGAAGTTCTAATTCAAAGGCTTGGTGAACTTAACATTTGTCGTTCCAGCAAAAAGCATCGGTCTTTGTAAACTATGGAAAGTATCAGGCTCTCATCCTTGCCATCAGTATTCAGTTTATACTCTGTCAAGCCGACAAACGCTCCAGAAGATAAAAGTCTCTGGACATTAAAACTTAACTGTTGTTAGGTAATCCCGAAGTAAACTTTACAGCAATACCGGTAAAATTCATAAGCCGCCGGTAAGTATTGATTCGTCAATGACTGACCGCCTGATCAAGGATATTTCAAGGCGCAAGAAAATGAGGCCATATGCACTTTGCCTGGTTTGAATATCCATTTTTTTAACTCAGCCCTGTTACATAATATTGTTGTTGCAGACAAGCCAAAACAAACATCGCCAATTTATAATCGACCGGATCAAATAATCAACGATATCAGGCATTGTTATTGCGCTAAAACAAAACCACGGGATCATTTGTATGAAGGTATTGGCTTTCTATAGCATCAAGGGCGGCACCGGTAAAACCGCGTCGGCGGTTAATCTTGCGTTTGTTTCAGCCCGAAGCGGTTACCGGACATTAGTGTGGGATCTTGATCCGCAGGCCGCCAGCAGTTTTTACTTTCGTGTCAAGCCCAAAGTTAAAGGCGGCAGCAAGGATTTAATCGCAGGCAAACGAGAACTGGAAGAGCTGATTAAGGGCACCGATTTTGATAACCTGGATTTGCTGCCTGCCGATTTCTCGTTCAGAAATCTGGATCTGATATTGGATGATAAAAAAAAGCCAACCAGGCAATTAACAAAACTGCTTAAACCGCTGGCAGATGAGTACGATTTTATTTTTCTGGATTGTCCACCGAATATATCCTTATTATCGGAGGCTGTTTTTGCGGCTTCCGATCTGTTGCTGTCTCCGGTTATTCCCACCACGCTGTCGGTACGAACGCTGGAGCAACTGAAAAAATTTATCGAAAAACATCAGCTAAACGATTTGCAGCTCATTCCTTTTTTTTCGATGGCCGACCGGCGCAAAAAAATGCACAGGGATATTATGGGTCATTTAGTCGAAAAATACCCCGAGATTTTACATGCTGCCATTCCTTATGCCAGCGATATTGAACGGATGGGACTGGAAAGAATGCCGTTAGGAGGCTATATTTGCAAAAGCCGTTCAATACAAGCATACAATGAACTTTGGCAGGAAATTCTGGCTCGTATAGCTGCATAATTTGTAACTATTCAGCGTTTTCTGCAAGAAGCTTGATTCTACTGTCATTTCGACCATCGGGAGCAATCATTTAAGCGCTGGAACAGGGTTGAGCCTTTGGATTTCCCGCATTGCTCGGAATGACAAAATACGCTGTATAGTTACCATAATTTTTTCATTATCCGGGCTTCAACTGGTTGGACTTCATTGACGTCAAATAGAAGCAAAGCAAGATCGTTGAGACAAATATCATGGAACCCTCTGACAAATTAAGTCCGGCGCAGTTTTTACAACATCAACTGCAGGAAGTCATCACCCTGCTGGAAAAGCAGCAACTGGAAACCTCGCTGGTACAGAGAGGCCCGGCCACCAACCATGAACTGGTTGAGGCGATGTTGCACAAGCAACACCAAACCCGGCTTCAGGATAAATTCGCACTGCTGCATCCGGCCGATATCGCCTTCATTCTTGAATCTTTGCCCCTGGATCAGCGTCAGATAGCCTGGGATGCGATTAAGGCCGATCTGGATGGCCAGGTATTGCTGGAAGTATCCGATGCGGTGCGACAAACATTGATTTCAGGCATGGAGGCCGAAGAGCTGGTGACCGTTGCCAGCAATCTGGACACCGATGAAATAGCCGATCTCGCCGCCGACCTGCCTAAGCGTGCGATGCTGAAAATTCTGCGTTCGCTGAACAGCAAAGAGCGGTCTCACCTTCACACCATTCTGGCTTATCAGGAAAACCAGGTGGGTTCGCGTATGGATTTCGGCATGATTACCATCAGGGACGATATTAATTTAAAAGCCATTACTGCCTATATCCGCAAACTCGGAAAACTGCCCAGTCATACTGATAAATTGTTTGTGGTCGATCAGGATAACCGGGTAAAAGGCATTTTACCATTGCAGCGGCTCCTGACGCATTCACCGTTTCAGCAGGTGGCTGAAGTCATGGTGACCGATTTCGTTATGTTTCAGGTCGATCAGGATATTGCCGAAGCATCCCGGGCGTTTGAACGCTACGATCTGATTTCTGCGCCGGTCGTCGATAGCAACGGCGAGCTTCAAGGCCGGCTTTGCGTCGACAGTATTCTGGATTTTATCCGTGACAAATCGGATGAAGACATGTTAATCCAGGCGGGCGTGGGTGAAGAGGAAGATTTATTTTCCAGTGTTTGGAAGTCGGCTAAAAACCGCTGGGGCTGGCTGGTCATTAATATGATAACGGCTTTTGCATCGACCCGTATCATTGGGTTGTTTGAGGATATTATTCTGCAATTGGTCGCATTAGCATCGCTGATGCCCATCGTCGCGGCAATGGGAGGCAATACCGGCAATCAGACCAGCATGTTGATTATCCGGTCGCTGGCGCTCGGTCAAATTTCGTCTGGGAATGTGCATCGTTTGATCAAGAAGGAATTGATGCTGGCCATATTAAATGGGGTTTTCATCGGCTTTATCATGGGTTTTCTCGGCTTGTTGCTGTACCGTGACTGGGCGCTTTCCGCCGTAATGGCCACCGCCATGTTTATTAACCTGATGGTGGCCGTTATCGTCGGACTGGGTATCCCGCTGCTGCGTTATAAATTTGGCAAAGACCCTGCGGTTGGCGCCAGTGTCATGCTGACGGCGATTACCGATTCGATGGGGTTCTTTATTGTATTGATATTGGCGAGTTTGTTTTTGATCAAATAATAGTGGCAAGTTTTTTCTGGCTAAATTCCCTTGTAGCCTGAAGTGATCGGATAGCGCCGGTCACGGCCAAATGCCCTCGGTGTTATCCTGATTCCGGGAGGCGATTGACGGCGTTTATATTCATTGCGATCCACGAGACTGATAGCCCGGGCTACGTCCTCACGTTTAAAACCGGCGGCAATGATTTCGTCGGCAGACTGGTCGAGTTCGACATAACGTTCAAGAATTGGGTCCAAAATATCATATGGTGGGAGTGAGTCTTCATCGCGCTGATTTGGTGCAAGCTCGGCTGTCGGCGGGCGAACCAGAACCCGCTCCGGGATCACGGCAGCAATTGAATTGCGGTAACGCGCCAGACGGTAAACCAGAAGTTTGGGAACATCTTTGATTGGCGCAAAGCCGCCGGCCATGTCACCATAGAGCGTCGCATAACCAACACTCATCTCGCTTTTATTACCCGTAGTCAATAGTAGCTTGCCCTGCTTATTGGACAGCGCCATTAAGATAACGCCCCGGCAACGGGCCTGGATGTTTTCTTCGGTGGTGTCTTTGCTGGTTCCGGCAAAAACACCTGCTAACATGTCGGTAAAGGCATTCACTGCCGGTTCGATGGGAATGATATGATGCTTCACGTTTAACGCATCCGCTTCCAGTATGGCGTCTTCAATACTCATAGTCTGGGTGTAACGGGACGGCATCAGTACCGCTTCAACTTTATCGTGCCCTAATGCATCAACCGCCAACGCCAACACCAGCGCCGAATCGATGCCGCCGGACAAACCCAATATGGCGCCATGAAAACCATTTTTTCTGACATAATCCTTGATACCCAGCGTCAACGCTTCATATTCACTGGAGATTTGATTGTAAAGAGGTGCGCAAGTGCTTTTTAATGCTATCAGTTTACTGTCTGAAGCTTGCCTCGCAAAGTCGACCGTGCTGATCTGTTCCTTGAATTCCTCTGCCCGGAACACCACTTCTCCTTGATGGTCTACCACGAAAGACGCGCCATCAAAAATCAGTTCATCCTGTCCGCCAATCAGATTCACATAAACCAAAGGCAATTCAAGTGCTTTGACCTGATCAATAATAACGGCTTCACGTTCATGTATTTTGCCGGCATGAAAAGGTGAGGCATTCAAGGTTAGGACTATTTCCGCGCCTGACTGCTTGTTTTTCGCCAGGATACCGGTTTGCCAGATGTCCTCGCAGATTGTGATTCCGATAACCGTATCTTTTAAAGTAAACAAACAGCTTTGATTGTCGGCGGCGAAATAACGTTTTTCATCAAATACCCCGTAATTGGGCAGGGCGTTTTTTCGGTAGCGCGTCAAAATCGCACCATTCCTTAACACGGCTGCACTATTGTAAAGCCGGCCCTGATGCTCGTCCGGAAAGCCCAGAACCACATCGATGCCAGCTAGCTGTTTGGCAATTTCAGTAATTGTCTGCCTGGCCTGTTCGATAAAATCAGACCGTAACAATAAATCTTCCGGCGGGTAGCCGGTCACCGACAATTCCGGAAAAACAACAAGATCAGCATGCAGCTGATTTTTAGCATAAAGCGAAGATTTAATGATGTTAGCGCTATTGGCTTGAATATCGCCAACGGTTAAGTTAATTTGAGCCAATGCTATTTTTAGAGTCATGCGCCGAATTGATCATTACGTTTGGAAAAATCATGGGGACATATTATAAAGGCTGAAACCTAGCTGATACGCACTCTTTGTTTCAGCCCGAGGACAAAAAACCAGACACCGGCAGCAGCAAGCAGATGCTTGATCGAATGGCCACTGATAACGCCAGATAGCCGGTAAATAGTGTTGTCGCCATATTCCGCCAGCTTCGCTGCGGCATAAGCGCCTAAAAACGCCCATAAATAAACGTTACTGGCAAATCTGGATGTTCCTGTGATAAGAATGACGGGTATCAACAGCATCGGCATAAACTGTACCAGCCCATAAAAACGCAGATCGCCTTGTCCGCGCTGTTCCCCCCAGTACCAGAACACAATCGACAGCAACCCAGCGATAACCAGAGGATAGAGCAGTTGGTTGGCTGTTTTGACAGTGATGTGTTCACCGATAATGATCGAAAAGAAGGCCATGAAAGCAATCGACATCGGCAATCTATCCCAGACCAGCGTTTTATTCACAGGGTTTAAATGATAGTAGCTCGATCCCAGGCCCACTAAAAATATTCCGCTAAAAAATGTAATATAAGCTCTGCGCAGTTCCGGCAGCCCGCCTGGAAACCGGTTGTCGGCTACAAGTCGTATCCCCCTCAGGCCGACGATTAATAAAGGTAAGTTGGTGATGACATTAAAAAAATGTGGGATGGCGAAAATTGTGCGCTGATCGGCAAATCCATGATAGCTTGGATCTTGCGGTATGGCAGGGACGAATATAAAAACGGCGGCTGTGATAGCGGACGCCAATAAACCAACCGTTATCAGCACTGACTTGTCAGTGAGGGGAAGACACATAAGGGAGGCTCTGAAATTTTCACTACGATCATCGATGAGACCCGCGACTGGCCATGTACTAAAACGAAATAGTCTTGCGGCCGAGACCTGCAAGGCTATTATAATCTTGCAGGTCTGTATCGGAATCCCGGGTTGGCAGCTTTTATCGCCGGGGTGCACATAATTCAACCCAGACTATCCAGCGGGGTAGACCGGGCATGGCGGCTGTGTCGAGCCCGGAGAATCAGGGGGCCCGTTTTCTTATCTCACGGTGTCAGGCCCTGGCCGACAATAATGACTTTCAACGCATTGGTGCCGCCTTTCACGCCGGTTAAATCGCCCTTGGTGATAATGAATTTGTCTCCATCCTTGGCGCGGTTCCATTTTCTAAGTTCCTTGACAATTTCCCTGTTTACTTTGACATGATCATCATTCGGATTAATTTTGAAGTAAATGGGGAAAACACCCCGGTATAAGGTTACCTTGCCGAGCGTGGATTCCTCGCTACTCAAGGCAAAGATTGGAATGCCGGAACTGATTCTGGACATCCATAATGGGGTTGAACCGGATTCAGTTAATGCAGCAATGCCTCTTATTTTGGTATGGTTCGCCATATACATGGCGGACATGGCAATCGCTTCATCATCGCGCTCAAACTGAATGTTGACGCGGTGATCGGAAACGCGGACTTTGGGCTGCTTTTCCGCTTCCAGGCAAATACGATCCATGGCTTCAACCGCTTTTACAGGGTATTTGCCAGACGCCGTTTCTGCCGAGAGCATGATTGCATCGGTGCCGTCGTATACTGCATTGGCGACGTCGAATACCTCGGCCCGAGTAGGAATCGGGTTTTCTATCATCGATTCCATCATTTGCGTCGCGGTAATTGCGATGCGATTGAGCTCCCTGGTGCGTTCAATCAGTTTTTTCTGAACCGCGGGCAGGTTGGCATCACCAATTTCAACGCCCAGATCGCCGCGGGCAACCATAATGGCATCAGACGCCAATATGATTTCATCCATAACGTCCAGTGCTTCGGCCCGCTCAACTTTGGCAACGATACCAGCATAACAGCCTTCTGCTTCCAGCAATCGACGCGCTTCATTCAAATCTTCAGCACAACGTGGAAAGGAAATGGCGGCAAAGTCGCATTTGATCAGACCAATTGTTTTAATATCTTCCTTGTCCTTGTCAGTCAAGGCCGCAGCGGAAAGACCGCCACCTAACAAATTGATGCCTTTGTTGTTGGAAAGATCACCGCCGACTATAACCGTGCAATTGACGCGCATATTTTCAACATTAACGACATCCATTACGATACGCCCGTCATCGAGCAACAATCGGCTACCAGGTCTTACTTCCTTGGCCAAAGGCTCGTAAGTAATGCCGACTTGCGTATTATCTCCGGCCATGGGATCAAGATTGATATCGAGCGCGAAAGCCTGCCCTTCATTCAGGTAAACCTTGGTATCCTTGAACCGGGCGATCCGTATTTTAGGCCCTTGCAAGTCGGCAAGGATACCGACGCGCCTTCCTGTTTGACGACTGAGTTCACGAACCCGGTTGGCCCTGTCAATATGATCCTGAGCAGAGCCATGGGAAAAATTCAGGCGAACCACGTCAACGCCGGCCTTAAACAGGCCTTCAAGCACGCCGGGCTGGTCCGTGGCAGGACCCAGGGTGGCTAAAATTTTGGTTCTTCTTAACATGTAGGTCTATGAAATCCGTTATTTTGCGTTGACAAATGCAATCGTGGTATCCAGCATACGGTTTGAAAAACCCCATTCGTTGTCATACCAGGACAGCACTTTTACAAAGCTGCCATTCAACACTTTGGTCAATGGCGCTTCATAAATGGATGACGCCGGATTATGATTGAAATCCATTGATACCAGGGGCTTGTCGTTGACTTCAAGAATGCCTTTCAGGAAGCCCGTCGAAGCTGCTTTCAGCACATTGTCGATTTCTTCTTTATTGGTATTCCTGGACGCCTGAAATGTTAAATCAACAACCGAAACGTTGATGGTCGGTACACGCATCGCGAAACCATCCAGCTTTCCAGACAGCTCGGGCAACACCAGCCCAACCGCAGCGGCAGCGCCTGTTTTGGTTGGAATCATCGATTGTGTCGCAGAACGAGCGCGGCGTAAATCGCTATGGTATACGTCCGTCAGAACCTGATCATTGGTATAGGAATGGATGGTGGTCATCAAGCCATGTTCAACACCGATGGTATCATGCAGAGCCTTGACCAGCGGCGCCAGACAGTTGGTTGTGCAGGAGGCGTTGGAGATAACGGTATCGGATGCCTTGAGCGTGTTATGGTTGACGCCGAACACGATGGTGCCGTCAACATCATCACCGCCAGGAGCGGAAATAATGACTTTTTTGGCGCCGGCGCTGATATGCGCGGAAGCTTTTGCTTTACTGGTGAACAAACCGGTGCATTCGTGCACCACATCGACCCCCAACTCGCCCCAAGGCAGTTTGGATGGATCCCGTTCAGCAAACACTTTAATTTTGTCGCCGTTAATAACAATGTGGTCGCCATCAACGCTCACGTCAAAAGGAAATTTCCCATGGACTGAGTCATATTGGGTCAGGTGAGCATTGGTTTTGGCATCACCCAAATCATTGACAGCAACGATTTGAATTTCATGGGTGCGGCCTGATTCATATAATGCGCGTATGATATTACGCCCAATTCGACCATAGCCATTGATTGCAACTTTAATTGGCATTGAGTTTCTCCAGAACTGATGATAGGTATTAAATAGTAGGCAACGGGCGTGCCGGGGCATTTTCGAAAACCTTATGATTATACCAAATTGTGGCAGGCTTCGTCTATTTGAATGGCGAGTACAATGGTTAAGGGATGGCTTTGCAATTTACAGGCAAGTAATACAACGGTAACTCCTCAGCGTAAGCAAAATACCCAGAAATCACCTATACTGAATTTTTCTTAAATTAACTGCCAAACCGAGGAAGAGAATGAGATTCGCACTATTAATTCTTGGCTGCCTTATGTCTGATTATGCCGCTGCCAACATTTATAAATGTACCGATAATGCAGGCAATACAAAGTATCTGTCAGCCCCTTGCGCCGAAGGGGACAAAAATATTGAAATCAATATTAAAGCCGGAACTTCCACTGATCTGGACGAAAAACAAAATCAGGAGGGAATCAAGAAAAAAGAGGCTCAGGCAAAAAGTGAAAAAGAACAGCTTGAGCAACAGGCATTACAAAAAAAACAAGAAAAACTGATCAACGATGCCAAAGAAGAAAGTGCAAAAAATCAGACGCTGATAAAAAACAATCCGCAAACCTATTCCGCCTATGCCATTCCGCCGTACATACCCGGGGAATTAACCACCCTGGTCAAGACCTATCAGGACAGATTGCCTGAGATTGAACGCATGAGAAGACAAGCGGCAGAAAAAGCATTAAAATCGGGTCAATGCACCCGTGTTGAATCAGCGGAATTGAACATAAAAAGCAATAAAAACGCCTTGGTGTTTTTAATTGATTGCAGTAGCGGAAAACATTTCTATTTTACCGAGCAAGAGTTGGCAAAATTATAAATGGCATGAACTCATCAAAAACCATTTTAATCACGGGTTGTTCCTCGGGTATTGGCTATACCACAGCCCATGTATTAAGAAAACGTGGCCATAAGGTCATCGCCACGGCCAGAAAGACAGGAGATGTCTCAAGACTGGTCCAGGAAGGTTTCACCGCGATACAACTGGATTTGGCCGACAGCGCCAGCATCCGGCAAGCGGTCAAACGGGCGCTTGAATTGACCGGTGGAAACCTTGATGCGTTATTTAATAATGGCGCATTTGGGCAACCAGGCGCGGTTGAAGATTTGACCCGTGATGTATTACGTCAGCAATTTGAAACCAATTTGTTTGGCACCCATGAGCTGACCAATCTGCTGATACCCGTCATGCGGCAACAAGGACATGGACGGATCATTTATAACAGTTCCGTCCTGGGGCTGGTCGCGCTGACTTACCGTGGCGCCTATAATGCCAGCAAATATGCGCTTGAGGGCCTGGCAGATACGTTGCGTCTTGAACTCTATGGCACCAACATCCATATTTCCCTGATTGAGCCCGGACCCATCCTGAGCAATTTCAGAAAAAACTCTTTAGAACTGTTTAAGAAAAATATCGATCGAGCCCATAGCTTTCATAAAAACGCCTATGAAGCAATGGAGCAGCGTTTGCAGAAAGAAGGCCCCGGTGTCGCCTTTACTTTGCCTGCAACAGCCGTTGCCGAAAAAGTCATCCATGCGTTGGAAGCCAGGCGCCCCAAAATTCGTTATTACGTCACTTTTCCCACCTATCTGTTTGCGTTTCTTAAACGCGTACTGCCGATGTCCTGGCTGGACAATTTCCTCAGAAAAATATAATAATCCGCAATACCCAGCTTAATCCTGCCGGGCA
>Ga0209797_10001499_pt1 | contig 11749 bp, 9 predicted proteins | sample DOMMetBare3Fresh_2_FD_187472 | JGI IMG/M metagenome (GOLD analysis project Ga0209797, IMG submission 187472) | Wetland sediment microbial communities from St. Louis River estuary, USA, under dissolved organic matter induced mercury methylation -... | ecosystem: Environmental > Aquatic >...
TGCGGACTAATAGATAAAAACAAGCCTTTTTAACTGCCTTTAAACCCCATTGAACACCTATAAATCCTCAAATCGCTTTTGTGTCGCCCCTATGCTCGATTGGACGGATAAACATTGCCGTTTTTTTCACCGGCTGATTTCACAACACGCGGTGTTGTATACGGAGATGGTTACGACCGGGGCATTAATTCACGGCGATAACCGCCGGTTTTTGCAACACATGCCTCAGAAAAACCCGGTTGCATTTCAATTGGGCGGCAGTAATCCCCCCGAGTTAGCTATCTGCGCCAAAATGGTTGAAGATTATGGTTATACGGAAGTGAATTTGAATGTCGGATGCCCCAGTGATCGGGTTCAAAATGGCCGTTTTGGCGCCTGTTTAATGGCAGAGCCGGAGTTGGTTGCTGAATGTGTTGCGGCGATGTCCCGGGCGGTTGCCATTCCGGTCACGGTTAAATCAAGGATTGGCATTGATGAGCGTGATTCTTATCAGGAGCTAACACATTTTATTGCAACGATTGCCGATGCCGGTTGCCAAACCTTTATTGTTCATGCCAGAAAGGCTTGGTTAAGCGGCTTATCGCCCAAGCAAAACCGCGAAGTTCCGCCTTTGCGCTACGATACCGTCTATCAGCTGAAAAAAGATTTTCCGCAGTTGGAGATTATCGTGAATGGCGGCATTACTACATTGGATCAAGCCGAAGCAATGCTGAAGCATGTTGATGGCGTTATGATGGGGCGAGAGGCTTATCATAATCCTTATATATTGGCGGATGTTGATAAGCGTTTTTTTGGCGCGGCTAGTGACCCCCTTTCAAGACATGCGATTGTGGCGTTATTAATCCCTTATATTCAGGAACAACTTAATACCGAAGCCCGTTTAAACAGTGTTTCCCGGCATATTTTAGGTCTTTTTCATGGTAAACCTGGAGCCCGTGGCTGGCGCAGATATATCAGTGAAAATGTCAGTAAATCAGGTGCGGACGAGCATGTAATACTTGAAGCCCTAAAGTTTACGACGCAATGAGGTGCAAAAGACGCTGTTTTCTTAAAATTCTAACCCTGTTCAAAATGTGGCAGCAACGTCAAGGGTAATGCTATACTTTCGACTATTTTTTTATAACTGAGACTGAAAAACATGGAAGAGCATTTCGCCAAAATTATTGCAGCGGTCGGTGAAAACTTAAACCGTGAAGGCCTGATTGATACGCCAAAACGCGCGGCCGAAGCATTCAAGTTTCTCAACAACGGCTACGAGAAAACGCTGGAGGAAGTGCTTAATGGCGCTATTTTTACGGCTGATACAGAAGACATGGTTATCGTAAAGGATATAGAATTATATTCCTTATGTGAACATCATTTGCTCCCGTTTATTGGAAAATGCCATGTCGGTTATTTGCCGCAAGGTAAAGTATTGGGTTTGTCCAAAGTGGCTCGTATCATCGATATGTATGCCCGGCGTTTGCAAATTCAGGAAAAACTCACCAAGCAAATAGCCGATGCGATTGAGCTTTCAATTGGGGCAAAAGGGGTGGCGGTGGTTATTGAAGCCAAGCATTTATGTATGATGATGCGGGGTGTTGAAAAACAAAATTCGGTGATGACAACTTCAGTGATGACCGGCATTTTCCGTAAAGAAATAAGTACACGTTCTGAGTTCTTAAATCTGATTAACAGATAGGTTGTTCATGACTACCAAAAAAATTGGCGTACTACTGGCAAATTTGGGTTCACCGACCGCGCCCACTACAAAGGCTGTCCGGCGATTTCTTAAGGAGTTTCTTTGGGATCCGCGTGTTGTTAATCTGCCTCGTCCTTTATGGTGGGTGATACTGCATTTTTTTGTGCTACCGTTTCGACCCGCCCGTTCTGCGAAAGCTTATCGCAAAGTGTGGCATGAAAAAGGCTCGCCGTTAACTTACCTGACCCGGGAGTTAACCGAAAAAACAGCCCATCAACTCAACGCTCAAGGCATTACAACAGATTTTGTTATGCGCTATGGCGAACCTTCCATAGCAAACCAATTAAGAGCATTTAAAAAAGCAGGTATCACAGATTTAATCGTTTTACCTTTGTATCCTCAGTATTCTTCAACAACTACAGCGTCTATTTACGATCATCTGGTTAAAGAACTTAATAAATGGCGACATCTGCCCAATATTCAATTTATCAGCGATTACCATCAGGATAAGCATTATATTACTGCCGTTGCTGAATCTATTAAACATGCGTGGCGTGAGCAGGACAAAAATGAATTGTTACTCATGTCTTTTCACGGCTTACCCGAGCAACTGACTAAATGGGGCGATCCCTATTTTCATCAGTGCCATAATACAGCGGCTTTAATTGCAGAAAAACTGGGCATCAAGGAAAAAGAGTGGATGATTGTCTTTCAATCCCGTTTTGGTAAAGCGGAATGGTTAAAACCTTATTGTGTAGACACTTTGCAAAATCTTCCAGGGCAGGGTATTAAAACGGTTGATGTCATTTGTCCGGGGTTTGCGGTGGATTGCCTGGAAACGCTGGAAGAAATAGCAATGGAGAATCAATCCATATTCATGAAAGCCGGCGGAACAAAGTATCGTTATATTCCGGCTCTTAATGATTCAGACGCCCACGTTAGAGCTATCGTTAATTTACTTGAACAAAAAATTTAAATGGCTATAGTTATTTTAATGCCATGGTTTTTGACGCGCTCGATAATTAAAGAGTTAAAGCAACAATGAAAGAAACACTATTGCAAAGTTGGCAAGATGCCTGGCCTGCCGTTAAATCCAGCAAGCCGTTGGCTACGGGTGCCGGTGTCATAGACGATAGCGCTTTCAATACCATAGAAGTTGATAAGCTATTTGAAGCGGTAAATCATGCCTCAACAACGATAGGACAAGCGGTATTGTTCCGCTCTTTAACACAACCGCTGGATGAGTTTGATGAAATCAGGTCAAAACAGGAGGCTGTTGAGGAATTGCGTAATAATACCCCTCTAAAAAATGCCCTTGAACGCATCATGGAAATCGCCGCCACGCATGAAAATAACTTTTATTTGCTTTTGTTTGGTGAATTTCTAGGAACCTTTGGCACTGCCCGGGAAGTCCACGAAATTGAAGGGTATGGTTATTTGCAATATAAAAGGGGAATTCAGTTTATGCTTGAATTGGTGGCCGAGATTAAAGCTATCGAGGCTCCCCAAAGTAAATATTTAAAAACCCTTTTTGACAAAATAAAAGCCTTCGCAGATACACGGATCTATTCGTTAATGGAAGGCCCGGCTTATATCGCTGAAAGTGGTATTCAATCCAAACAGGAAAGAAAGAGTTCATTTTCACCCGCTATTATTTTCAGGCCGCGATTATTCAAGCCGTTGCTGATAGCAATGTGTTTCGGGATAATTTGGGCTTTAGCGCATTTTTTTCCAACGGATATGTTTAATGTTTCCGTTGAAGCGATCCCCACTGCGACTATTTTCTTTGTACCTTTGCTGTTGGTGTACTATCCTGTAGTTGGGAGTTTTGATCGAGATAGCTGCATCATTCCGTTAAGAAATGAATTTAAAAATGCGCCAGAAGTTGCCGAAACATTAGATGCATTAGGCCAGTTGGACGAATTGCTGTCATTTAATAAATATGCTGACACATTTGGCAGTCTCGTAGTGTTGCCGACTCTGGTTGATAGCGAACATCATCAAATTAATTTGGTTGACGCCAAAAATCCAGTGCTGGGCAAACAAAATTACGCCTACATCGGTAACGATTTTGTTCTTGGGGATGACAAGCTGGTATTGATAACGGGGCCAAATAGTGGCGGTAAAACAGCGTTTTGTAAAACGGTGACTCAGATTCAATTGTTGGCGCAGATTGGTTGTTACGTACCAGCGCAATCAGCCAGGCTCACCGTAGCCGACAGAATTTTTTATCAGGCGCCTGAAATTAGCCATCTTGATGACGGCGAAGGGCGTTTTGGAACGGAATTAAAAAGAACAAAAGACATATTTTTGGCAACAAGCCCTAAAAGCTTAGTGGTGTTGGATGAATTATCAGAAGGCACAACCTTTGAAGAAAAAATGGAGTCATCGTCTAACGTACTGAATGGCTTTTATCGCAAAGGCAATAGCACCATTTTAATTACCCACAACCATCAATTAGTGGATAATTTTGTGCGTCAGGGAATAGGCTTGCCAAAACAAGTCGAATTTGCCAATGATGGGCCTACCTATAAATTGATTTCAGGCATTTCTCGAGTGAGTCATGCTGATCGCGTAGCTAAAAAAATCGGTTTTTCAAAAGAAGACATAGACAACTATCTGGCGGACGCAAAATGAAAATTGGCACAGCATTAACCGGTTATGCAACACGGGCTTTGCTGTTAGGTAGTGGCGAATTAGGCAAGGAATTAACGATTTCCCTTCAACGCTACGGCATAGAAGTAATTGCTGTTGATCGCTATGAGAATGCACCGGCACACCAGGTTGCCCATCGTTCTTATGTCATTGACATGACTGATCCTGAAGCGGTGAAAAAGCTGATTGAACTGGAAAAGCCTCATTTTATTATTCCTGAAATTGAAGCGATTGCGACTTCAGCGCTTGCTGATATTGAAACAGAGGGGCAATTTACTGTTGTTCCCAATGCTAGAGCTATTCAGTTAACCATGAATAGAGAAGGCATTAGAACCCTGGTCGCTGAACAACTGAAAATACCTACCTCAAGGTATGCTTTTGCACAAAGCTTTGAGGAATTGCAAGCAGCTGTTGAAAATGAAATCGGCTATCCATGCTTCATCAAGCCGACCATGTCATCATCTGGCAAAGGTCAGTCTATGGTTAAAAGTGCTGATAAGCTTAAACAAGCTTGGGATTACGCTAAATCCAGCGGACGAGTTGATACCGGTAAAGTGATTATTGAGGGAAAGATTGATTTTGATTTTGAAATCACCTTACTAACTGTCCGCGCATTGAATGAAAGCGGTAAAGTTCAAACGTATTTTTGCGCACCCATCGGGCATGTGCAGGAACATGGCGATTATCGGGAAAGTTGGCAGCCTCAATTAATGACCGCAGCCTCCCTGAAACTTTCACAGGACATCGCTCTGAAAGTGACCAATGAAATCGGCGGACTCGGTTTGTTTGGCGTGGAATTATTTATCAAGGGCGATGATGTATGGTTTAGCGAGGTCAGTCCCAGACCTCACGATACCGGTATGGTGACCATGGTCACACAAAATCAGAATGAATTCGAGTTGCACGCAAGAGCTATTTTAGGCTTGCCAGTGAATACTGGCTTGCAAAGAGTAGGGGCCAGTGCTGTTATTTTAGGCGGCATTAACGCTAATGGTTTTGTTTATGAGGGGCTTGATCAAGCCCTTGCCGTACCTGATAGCGAAGTTAGACTATTCGGAAAACCGGAAGCATTTGTAAACAGACGTATGGGCGTTGCCCTGGCAACTGCAGAAAGCGTCGATGAGGCTAGGCAAAAAGCGGCTAAAGCCGCAAGTTTAGTGGTGATTAAACCTGTACTACTTTAGGTAACAATAATGATAAAAATTGCAGTTATTTTATTGACTTTATTCATCTCAAATGAAGTGGTAGCCGATATCTATAAGTTTACTGATAGTGATGGTCGTGTCTACTATACCGATGAACCTCGACATAGCCTGTATAAGCGCATTATCAAGAGCAAAGCCTTTCGATATTCAAATTTAAATTCAAACCATTACCCTGGAAAAGTGCATACTTATTCAGGCGTCAACAAAAAAAGATTTGCAGAGCTTATTGAACAGGCTGCCTATAGGCATCAGGTAGACGCCAAATTGGTTCATGCCGTGATTCAAACGGAATCCGCTTACAATTCAAGCGCACATTCACCCGCAGGTGCAGTGGGTTTAATGCAGCTGATGCCGGACACAGCAAGACGATTTGGTGTTAACGACCGGAATGATCCCGATCAAAATGTTGACGGGGGTACACGCTATTTAAAACACTTAATCAAGCTATTCAATCCAAATCTGGATCTTGCTGTTGCCGCCTATAATGCCGGTGAAAATGCAGTCATACGCTATAATAATTCCATTCCACCGTACCCTGAAACACAAAATTATGTAAAGCAGGTTTTGGCTTTATACAATCGATAGCCTCTCGCAGAAAATAAACCGCCACTGATTCACAAATTAAATTTATTTTTATCTTGGAATCGGTGGTAACTGTCATTGGGAGTTATTTTTTGCAGCTATCAACTTAACTTAAACACAAACAAATAATATCCCTTAACATGATATTATGTGTAAATTCGCCACGTTTTAAACTGGAAGCCAGCTATCCCTAACCCAACACACTACTGCAAAATCATCATAATCGCTGAGCAGGAAAATCCAGGGCAGGCTTAGCATCGGATACTATAATCCGGCGATTCTCATAACAACCCCTCAATAATCAGTTATGTATCAATTTATAGATGACCTCACTTTCAATTTTATTATCATTGAATTAGATCATTATAGTGATACAGCGGATCGTATTCCCCGCATTAAAAAAGTTAATTCTTCAGCGGCTGCTCTCATAGACTATGATGAAAAAGAACTCATCGATAAGCCACTCGAAATTATTTTTACTCCCGAAAAATGGCAGAACAACCTCGCCAAATTATGCGCTGACATTTCTTGTAAAAGCTTTGAAGGTGAACTCGTCACCAAAACGGGTCAACGAATTCCGGCATTAATATCTCTATCTGTTTTACCCGGACAAAACCGGAAAAAGGCCGACATCCTGTTGCTGCTTCAAGATATTAGCGACAGAAAAAAGCTGGATAAAATTCAACTCATGATGCACAGGGCTGTTGAACAAAGCGCAAGCGCCGTGCTTATTACCGACAAAAATGGACTTATAGAGTACATCAACCCGAAATTCACTGAGCTTACCGGCTATACATCAGAAGAATTGCTAGGACAAAACCCAAAAATCATGCAATCCGGTAACACGCCCCTGGAACATTATCAGAGCATGTGGCAAAACCTTGTAAGCACGGGGGAATGGTGTGGAGAAATCAAGAACCAGAAAAAAAATGGCGACGATTACTGGGTTTATGAATGCGTTAGCGCAATAAAAAACAGCCAGGATGAAGTGACCCACTTTCTGGCTCTAGAAGAAGACATTACCGAGCGCAAGCGCCTGGAGCATCGGTTTCGACAAGCGGTCGAATCGGCGCCCTACGCGATAGTGATGGTCAATGAGTCAGGCACGATTGAGATGGTCAATTCACAGACAGAGTCGTTTTTCGGTTACTCACGCCACGAACTGATCGGACAACGGGTTGAAATGTTGGTGCCGGAGCGCTTTCGTGGCACGCATAGTGTTTTCCGAAATGAGTACCTTGCCGCCCCCGTTTCCAGGCCCATGGGCGTGGGTCGAAATCTCTCCGGTCTACGTAAAGACGGGACTGAGTTTTCCATGGAAATAGGCCTCAGTCTTATCGATAATCATGAAGAAACTTTAGTACTCTGCACCATCGTCGACATAACCCAACGCAAGGAAGCTGAATCAGCATTGAAAGAAAGTGAAGAACGTTTCAGGCAAATGGCGGAAATGACCGGCGAATGGTTATGGGAACAAAACCCTCAAGGGTATTATATTTACAGCAGTACCGCCGTTAACCAAATTCTCGGGCTTAGCCAGGATGAAGTCATTGGGAAACACTATACTGAATTTTTAACCCCCCAGGATCAAGCTGAACAGCAATTTTACTCGTCAAGCCACCAGCCTTTTTATGCGTTGACTAACCACTACCGGCATAAAGACGGGCATCCGGTTCTTACCGAATCGACCGGATTGCCAATCATCAATGCAGAAGGAAAACTGATTAAATGGCGTGGCGTAGATCGGGACATTACCGCTAGAAAACATTTTCAGGACGCTCTTATAGAAAGCGAAAAACGCACACGCCTTATTATTGAAAGCTCTTTAAGCGCCATCGTGATCATGGATTCATACGGATTTATTACGGACTGGAATCACCAGGCTGAAAAAATGTTCGGCTGGTCGCGTAATGAAGCCATCGGCCAGCGGCTTGAAGATTTAATTATCCCGCTTCGGTTTCGCAATGCACATCGCCAGGGCTTAAAGCTCTTTCTGCACACCGGAATTGGCCCCATGTTAAATGAACTGGTCGAGCATGTCGCCATGCGCAGGGACGGCTCTGAATTTCCTGTTGAACTCAGTATTGCCCCTTTAAAACTGGGCAACGCCTACATATTCAGCGGTTTCATCCACGAAATCACCGCCCGGAAAGCGGCCGAGCAAAAAATTCGTCAGGCCGAAGTCAATCTGGCGATTGCCCAGAGTGAAATCAAGATCGCCCAGCGGATTCAAGCCTCCTTATCTCCCTCGGCCCCGATTAAATCCGATCATTTAGAAGTAACCGGCTATTGCCTGCCCGCTGATCAAGTAGGCGGCGACTATTTTGATTATTTTTTTCGGGATAAAGACCATCTGGATATGATTATTGCCGATGTTTCCGGTCATTCCATCGGTCCAGCCCTGTTTATGGTTGAAACGCGGAGCGCCATTCGAACCCAGTCAAAACGATTAGGAACACCCTCGGAAACACTGGATATACTCAATGATTTTCTGTTTGAAGATTTGGATAATGCCGACTACTTCATTACCCTATTTTATTTGCAATATGACATCGCCACCCAGCAATTAAGTTTTGCCAATGCGGGACACCCGCCGCCATTGTTGCTCAGCCCTTTTCAAAGTGCATGCAGGCAACTGGACGCTGAAGGGATGATATTGGGGGTCCGCAAAAATGTTATTTTTGAAGAAAAAACCACAACACTTGCCAATGGCGACGTAATCCTTCTTTATACAGACGGCTTAACTGAAGCAGAAAATCCCAATGGTGATTTCTTTGGCGTAGAACGCGCCAGTGAACTTTTTATTCAATATGCCCAACTTCCGCCAGAAAAAATCATTGAAGCCCTGCTAAAAGAACTGAAACAATTTTGCCAAAGCGAATCATTTAAAGACGACATTACTTTAATGATTTTTAAGCGCAATTAGATGTAAATAAGTAGCTGGGTAACTATAAGCAATTATTGAATGCGGTTTACGGGATTGCAACTGAATATTTAAGTATTTTATTGACTGCATCTTGGCTTAATCCATTAGCAAGTTTAAGCACTATTCAATTTTGCCACACTCTTTAGCCAAAAAGGCCACTGCAACCGCTGGCGCGCAATCTGCGGCCATTAACCCTCTACGATTTGCAGATTCTGGAAATAATTCAGAAAAATCGAGGTAAGGATAGCCTGATAGCCGGGCGAGTTGCTTTACCAGAAACCGCCCTACTCCAGCGCCTATCATTGGGCTGTCATTAGGGAAACTTATGTTTTGAATACGGTACTCACAAGCTTGCTGTATTTTTTGTAATTGTTGGGCGCGAATGTTTTCAGCAAATTGTTGCCATCGTGTCAGTTCTTCAGGAAAAAAATCGCTACCTATCATACGCGATAGTCGCCTGGCACTGGCAGTTATGGTTTTTTCAGCGCCATCCGCTGTTTCGGTTTGATCGTGTGACTCGCTGAGTTCTCCGGTTACGCGGTAGATATCGGCCATCGTTGCGAAAAATTCTGCCATTACACCAATTTCCTTGCCCTGATCGATCGCAGTTTGCGCTACCGCCATTACTGCCGTTCTAATGATGCCGGTATAAACAAGTTCCCGGGTTATTAAGCGCTGGTAATCGGTGTAGCCTTGCGCCAACACTTTGCCGTCATTTAGCAGAAGAATATCCGTGGTGGTGCTGCCTATATCAACAAACAGCCCACAACCCGCTTTTTGCGCTGTAAAAGAAGCGCTGGCCAGCCAGTTTGCGGAAGCGATAGCTTGATAATGCCTGGCTTCGACCTGGTCAGATTCGAGAAACCCCTCCTTGCCGGCATATATTAAAAAACGGCTTTGAGGTAACAGCGTCGTCATGGTATTGATGATTTGTTTAACGCCCTCTTCCCGATGCTCAAACAAATCGACCAGCTCGCCGGTCATGGTGATGGCATGATGATAATGTTGGCCGGATGCCTCAAGAAGAATGCGGGTTACTGCATTTTGCAATTGATCCAGTCCTTTCCATAACGGACAGGGCTGTTGGTAAACAGCTACTATCTCACCCGCAGGATTAATAACCGCACCTTTAACATGCGCCCCGCCTATATCCCAGCCAATCATATCAGTCTGACTCATCTTGCTTAACTTTAATGGTTATAGGCTGGTTGCAAACTGCTTTTATGCTGGGGTTGCCTGCCAGTAATTGCAGGATGTTTTCGGCGACATTAATACCCAATGCCGCGTTAATACCCACAAAGGAGGTCGTCAAGCGGGGATTGATTTCCAATACAAGTAATTGTTCCGGCGTTTCTATTAAATCAATGCCGACATAACCCCATAACTCAGAAAAGGCGTAAGCGATATTATCGACTAAATCCTGATACACGTTTAATTGAAAAGGGTAATTGACGATAATTTTTGACAGCTGATATTGCTGATCGATAATAACGAATTGCTGCAAGTTGACACACACCAACCAGCCAGTACCTTGCTTGAACAGGCATGATAAACTGGTTTTTTTACCTTGAATATGTGGCTGAATAACATACCGGCCCTGTCGCGCGCCCATCTTCTCAAAATCCTGCTGCTCAGTCAAAATATAGCTGTCTGCACAGCCCACGCCGTCAACGGGTTTTACCAGCCATTGCTCGACTTTTCCGGTCGGGCTTGCAGAGTCTAACTCAACAAGCGCTTGCGCCAACTGCCGGGTATCATGAGGAAATAGCCGCGTGGGCACAGTAGCAATATGATGTTGTTTGAGATGCTGGTAGGTATTGAGTTTATTGCCTGTCATGGCAACAGCTGAGGCTGTCGATGTTAATAATTGCTTACCCGATGACTCAACGGTTTGACACAGTGTGTGTAAAATACCGTCAAACTCGGGAGCTATAGGCCATACTGCATCACAGCGCCGCGTTAATCGGGCAAACTCTTCATGACTATTGTGTTCCGGTTTGATGATAATCCTGTCAAAACCGGCTGCGTTTATTGAGTCGCTAACTCGGCTATCCAGCATGACCACAACTGATATTCCCTTGGCATGCTCTGCATAGGAACGTAAGTCATCGAGTAATGCCTGCAACATCAAACGCCCTTCACCTGACAGCGACTCCGGCAGTTCCTGCTTATTAAAACCGCCGCCAGTGATATACTCAAATACTAAAATTTTCATCTTTGCATTTTATCATTGGAACAACGACAGCGGCTTTACCCATGAAAATAATTCCGGTAATCGATTTAAAAGACGGCGTTGTAGTTCATGCCCGACAAGGGCTGCGCGAACACTATCAGCCAATTAACACCCAGTTATGTCAATCCTCGGACATTTATGACGTTATCAAGGCATTTCTGCGAGTTTATGACTTTGATACGATTTATATTGCAGACTTGAATGCGATTACTCATCAAGGCAATAATGAGTTGCTACTAACAGAAGTACTGGCTTCTTTTCCACATATATTATTTTGGGTAGACAGCGGTTATCAAAGTAATAAAATGCAACCCGGTAATTATTTACCCGTTTTAGGCAGTGAATGTTATAGCGATGAAACCGTTTTAGAACTTAAAACCTTCAATAATCGCTTCATTCTTTCTTTGGATTATTCTATTTCCGGGACGCTGGGTGCAAAAAGTCTTTTTTCTGATCAGAGTTTGTGG
>Ga0209797_10001500_pt1 | contig 11745 bp, 11 predicted proteins | sample DOMMetBare3Fresh_2_FD_187472 | JGI IMG/M metagenome (GOLD analysis project Ga0209797, IMG submission 187472) | Wetland sediment microbial communities from St. Louis River estuary, USA, under dissolved organic matter induced mercury methylation -... | ecosystem: Environmental > Aquatic >...
CCCGCCGTGACTGGGCCGCGCTGCCGCCGCACGACCGGGCCGCCGTGCTCCTGAAGGCCGCCGACCTGGTCTCCGGCCCGTGGCGCGCCACCACCGCCTGGCCGAAGGGCCGCACGCCGCTGCCGAGGTCGCACAGCACGTACTCGCCGCTGCCGTTGTCGATCTCGACGCAGGAGGTGTGCCCGCCGTAGGTGCCGCTCACATGCGGTGGCAGGCCGTCGAGGAAGCCGGCCAGCTCGTCGTCGCTGCCGAAGTGGCGGCCCGCGGCCGCGCGCAGCGCGGCGGCGACCTTCGCGCGCACACCGGTGGTGGTCAGCGCCACCGGCAGCGATCCCCGCGTGCCCCAGAAGCGGACGCGCTTCATGGCCCGGGTCGACGGGCGGCGGCGTCGTAGGCCTCGAGTGCCTTCGGCGACAGGGCCTGCACACCGTCGCGCAGGCCGGCAAAGACCTCGACGACGTGGTGAAAGCGGCTGATTTCGAAGATCTCGCGCACCACCGGCTGCAGCCCGGCGGCGGCGATGCGTGCGGGACGGGTCTTCATGCGGCGGGCGGCGACCATCACCACGCGCAGGCCGACGCTGCTGATGTAGTCGACGCCGGTCAGATCCAGCAGCAGTGCGGCCGGGTGGCCATCGATGTCGTCGAGCACGCGCATCAGCGACTGCTGGAACGCCTCGACCGAGCTTTGGTCGATGCGCCCCTGCGGCGAGGCGATGACCACGTCGAGGAATCGTTGGCTCGAGAATTCCAAGGTGGCCCTCGCCATCGGCATGAACCGGCGTTGATTCGGTCGCGCGGATTATAGGCAGCAGGGTTACCCGCGAAGTCCTCATGGCAGGGGCGCGGCGCGCGGCCACGATAATGCCGCGACGACGAAGCCGGTGGTCGCGCCGGGTGGAGATGAGGCCGATGGTCGAGGGTCGCGGTAAGGCGGTGTTGGTGACCGGGGCCGCGGGCTTCATCGGCCGCGCACTGGTGCGTGCCCTGGCCGCACGCGACGATGTGCGGCGCATCGTTGCCGTCGACCAGGCGGCGGCGGCCGCGACCGATCCGAAAGTCGAGGCCGTGGTCGGCGACCTGGCCGGTGCCGACACGGTTCGCGGCTTGCTCGGCGACGATGTCGACACCGTCTTTCACCTCGCCTCGCTGGTCTCGGGCGGCGCCGAGCGCGACTACGAGCGCGGTCTGCGCGTGAACCTCGATGCCAGCCGTGAACTGCTCGAGGCCGCCCGTCGCAACGAACGCGTCCCGGTGTTCGTCTTCGCCTCGTCGATCGCCGTCTACGGCCCGTCCCCCGACGGCGGTCCGCTGCACGTCGACGACGACACGGCGCCGGCGCCGAGGCTGTCGTACGGCACCCACAAGCTGATGGTCGAATTGCTCGTCAGCGACATGTCGCGGCGTGGGCTGGTCGACGGTCGCAGCCTGCGCCTGCCGACGGTGATGGTGCGCGACGACCGGGAGAACACGGCGCTGTCGGGGTGGGTCAGCAGCCTCGTGCGCGAGCCGCTGGCCGGGCGCGACTACACCTGCCCGGTGCAGCCGCAGACGCAGATGGCCTGCATCTCGGTGGGCAAGGTGGTCCAGGCCCTGCTGCATGCGGCCAGCCTGCGCGCCGAGTTCCTGGGCGCCGACCGCACCGTGCTGCTCGAAGGACTGCAGGCCAGCGCCGCCGAGATCCTGGCCGAGGTGCGCAACCAGCGCGGCACCCGCACCCTCGGCACGGTGCACCTGCGACCCGACTCCGCACTGCAGGCGCTGATGGAGCGGCTGCCGCGCTCGACGCGCTCGGCGCGCGCCGAGGCGATGGGATTCCCACGCAACGCGAGCGTGGCCGAGATCGTCGCCGAATACATCGCGACGCTGGGTTGACGATGGCCAACGGCAAGCCCTTCCAACGAGACCCGGCGGTGCGCGTCCTGCCCTCGCGCACCACCGTCGAAGGCCTGGACCGGGCGCCGCACCGGGCCTTCCTGCGCGGCCTGGGCCTGGGCGACGCCGACATCGCCCGGCCCTTCGTCGGCGTGGCCAGCACCGATGGCCGCGTCACGCCGTGCAACGCGCTGCTGGGCGACTTCGCGCGCGCGGCCTGCGGGGCGATCCGCGCGGCCGGCGGCACGCCGTTCGATTTCGCCTCGGTCTCGGTGGCCGATTCGATGTCCATGGGCCATGCCGGCATGCGCTACTCGCTGCCCAGCCGCGAGCTGATCGCCGACGGCGTCGAGGCCGTCTGCCGCGGCCACGCCTACGATGCGCTGGTCGGCTTTGCCGGCTGCGACAAGACGCTGCCGGGCCTGATGATGGCGATGGTGCGGCTGAACCTGCCGTCGGTCTTCGTCTACGGCGGCGCGGCGCTGCCCGGGCACTGGCGCGGGCGCGACGTCACCGTGCTCGACACCTACGAAGGCGTCGGCGCGGTGATGGCCGGCCGGATGAGCGAGCAGGAACTCGGCGAACTCGAGCGCGCCTGCCTGCCGACGCTGGGCTCATGCCCGGGCCAGTTCACCGCCAATACGATGGCGATGGTTTCCGAGACCCTCGGCCTGGCGCTGCCGGGCTCGGCCACGCTGCCCGCGCCGGACCCGTCGCGGCCGGGCGTGGCCGCGCAGGCCGGCCGCGTGGTGATGGACCTGCTCGCGCGCGGCGGCCCACTGCCGCGCGAGTTGGTCACCCGCAAGAGCCTGGAAAACGCCTGTGCCGCGGTGGCCGCCACCGGCGGCTCGACCAACGCCGGGCTGCACCTGCCGGCCATCGCGCACGAGGCCGGCATCGCGTTCTCGCTCGACGACCTCGCGCGCGTGTCGCGCCGCACGCCGCTGATCGCCGACATGAAGCCCGGCGGCCGCTTCCTGGCCAGGGACCTGCACGCGGTGGGTGGCGTCGACACGGTGCTCAAGGAGCTGCTGCGGCGTGGCGTGCTGCACGGCGACTGCCTGACGATCTTCGGCACCACGCTGGAGCAACACCTGAAGGGCGCGCACGCCGTCGATGGCCAGGTGGTGCGCGCGCAGCCGATCATGGACAGCGGCGGCCTCGTGGTGCTCAAGGGCAACCTGGCGCCCGACGGCGCGCTGCTGAAGGTGGCGGGGCTGAAGGCGTTGCGCTTCGAGGGCGTGGCCCGCGTCTTCGACAGCGAGGAAGCCTGCGCCGAGGTGGTCGCGGCGCGCGCCTGGCGCGACGGCGAGGTGCTGGTCATCCGCTACGAAGGCCCGCGCGGCGGGCCCGGCATGCGCGAGATGCTGGGTGTCACCGCGCTGCTCTACGGCCAGGGCGTCGGCGAACGCGTCGCGCTGCTGACCGACGGGCGCTTCTCGGGCGCCACCCGCGGCATGATGATCGGCTACTGCTCGCCGGAGGCGGCGGTCGGCGGTCCGCTGGCCGTGCTGCGCGACGGCGACCGCATCGTCATCGATGCGGCGGCGGGCACGCTCGATGCGTTGCTGCCCGCCGACGAGTTCGCGCGCCGTGCGGCGGCCTGGTCGGTGCCCGCGCGCGAGCCGCTGAGCGGGGTGCTGGAGAAGTACGCCGCGCTGGTCGGCCCCACCCACCGAGGCGCGGTCACGCACCGCGGCGGGTAACATCCGCCGACACCCTGCCAACCAGCCCAGCCCATGAGGGAACCTCCATGATCAATCGACGTCGCAACTTCCTCTCCACTGCCGCTGCCGCCGCGGTCGCGGGCCCGGCGATCATCACCTCGAAGACCGCGCAGGCGCAGTCGACGACGCTGCGCGTGGGCAGCTGGCTGCCGGCACACCACCTGATCGTCGCCGGCATCGTGCGGCCGTGGGCGCAGGCGGTGGAGGCCGACAGCGACGGCACGCTCAAGTTCGACATCATGACGGCCTCGGTCGGCCGGCCGCCCGAGTACTACGACTTCACCGCCAACGGCGCCATCGACGTGGGCTTCGGCGTGCTCGGCCACAACCCGGGCCGCTTCCTGATGACCGAAGTGATGGGGCTGCCGTTCATGTCGGTCGACCCCTGGGCGGGATCGGCGGCCTCCTGGCTCGCGCATGTGAAGTACGGTGCGCGTTATGGCGAGCAAAAGGGCGTGCACCTGGTCGGCACCTGGGTCCACTCCGAGCCCTACATCCACATGCGCGGCGAGCCGCTGAAGACCATCGACGACCTGAAGGGCAAGAAGATCCGGGTCGGCAGCGCGATCACCGGCCGCATCATCCAGACGCTGGGCGGCACGCCGGTGCAGCTGCCGCCCACCGAGGCCCAGCAGGCGATGATGTCCGGCGTCGCCGACGGCATCACCTTCCCGATGGAGTCGATCGAGTTCTTCAAGATCACGCCGGCGATCAAGTCCACCGTCAAGATCCCCGGTGGCCTGCTCTACACCGACACCTTCTGGCTGGGCATCAACCAGAAGAAATGGGAGTCGCTGCCGCCGAAGGCGAAGTCGGCCATCGAGCTGCACGGCGGCATGGGCCTGGCGCTCAACGCGGCCTGGGGCTGGACCTCGGGCGACAACCTCGGCCGCGCCGCGATGCAGAAGGCCGGCGTGCAGTTCAGCGCGCTGCCCGACTCCGACACCGGCAAGATCAAGCAGGCGCTCAAGGCGCTGAACGACGAGTGGCTGGCCAAGGCCAAGGAGAAGGGCCTGCCGGGCGAGGAGATCATGAAGTACGCGCTCGACATGGCCGAGCGCTACCGTTCGGTCAAGCGCGTCAACGTGGTCTGACGCCGCCGCCCGTGCTCGACACGCTGGGACGGGCGTTCGCCGCCGCCACCGGCGCGCTGATCCTGTTCATGATGGCGATCACGTCGATCGACGTGGTCCTGCGCTACTTCTTCAACGCGCCGCTCAGGGGCGCGTTCGAGATGACCGAGATCGGCATGGCGCTGGTGATCTTCGCCGGCATGTCGCTGGCCACCGCGCGGCGCGAGCACATCACCGTCAACCTGTTCGAGTCCCGGCTGTCGCCGCGGGTGCGGCGCTGGCAGCGCATCGGCGGCGACCTGGTCTGCGCCACGGCGACCGCGGTGCTGGCCTGGCGCATCGTGGTGCGCGGCACTTCCCTGCTCGACAGCCACGAGACCACGCTGGTGCTGGGTGTGCAGCGCGGCACCGTGGCCTACGCGATGGGGGCGTTGTGCACGCTGGCGGTGCTGGTGTTCGCGACCTCGGCGTGGCGGGAGTTCCGGCGGCCGCCGGCGGCTGAAGATGGCGCCGGTGCACCGACCCAGGGAACCGCGCTTTGAGCGCCTGGACCTACGCCGCCGCCGGCTTCGGCGCGCTCACCGTCCTGTTGCTGCTCGGCGTGCCGATCGCCTTCGGCATGCTGATCGTCGGCGTCGGCGGCATCGTCTCGGTGCTCGGTCTCGACCCGGCGCTCGGCCTGCTGGGCCAGATCCCGGTGTCGCAGACCGCCAGCTACGAACTGTCGGTGGTGCCGATGTTCATCCTGATGGGTGCCTTCGTCGCCCGCTCGGGCATCGCCGCCGACCTCTACGACGCCTGCCACGCGCTGATCGGCCACAAGCGCGGCGGGCTGGCGATGGCCACCATCGTCGCCTGCGGCGGCTTCGCCGCGGTGTGCGGCTCGTCGGTGGCCACCGCGGCCACCTTCTCGCGCATCGCCTACCCGTCGATGCGCCGCTATGGCTATCACGAAGGATTGGCGGCCGCAGCCATCTGCGCCGGCGGCACGCTGGGCATCCTGATCCCGCCGTCGGTGATCATGGTCATCTACGGCGTGATGACCGGCACCGACGTGGCCAAGCTGTTCATCGCCGGCCTGGTGCCGGGTGTGCTGGCGATCGCGCTGTACGCGCTGACGGTGCAGGTGCTGGTCTGGCGCAACCCGTCGGCCGGCCCGCGCGCCGAGCGCATCCCGCTGGCGCAGGCGATGGGCGCGATCTCCCATGTGTGGCCGGTGCTGATGTTGTTCGCGCTGGTGATGGGCGGGTTGTATTTCGGTGCCTTCACCGCCACCGAGGGCGGGGCGGTCGGTGCCGCAGGCGCGTTCTTCTTTGCGCTCTTTCGCGGCAAGCTCTCGGGCAAGGACGTGATGGACTGTGCGGTCGAGACCGCGCGCACCACCGGCGCGCTGTTCGCGATCCTGATCGGCGCGCTGATGTTCTCTCAGTTCATGAACTTCGCCGGCCTGCCGGCGGCGCTGAAGGACGCGGTCACCGCCTTCGGCGTCGAGCCCTTGCTGGTCATCACCATGATCCTGCTGCTCTACATCGTGCTCGGCACCTTCTTCGAGGAGCTGTCGATGATCCTGCTGACGGTGCCGATCTTCTACCCGCTGGTGGTCGGGCTCGGTTTCGACCCGATCTGGTTCGGCATCGTGATCGTGATGGTGGTCGAGCTCGGCCTGATCAGTCCGCCGGTGGGCATGAACCTGTTCGTCGTGCAGTCGATGCTGAAGACCCCGATCGGCACCCTCTGGCGCTGGATCACGCCCTTCGCGGCGGTCGACGTGCTGCGGCTGGCGATCGTCGTGCTGGTGCCGCAGATCGTGATGTTCCTGCCGCGGCTGATGAAGTGACCGGGTCGCCCGGGAGGGTGCAGAAGGTTCATCGCTCAGCCGACCTGCGTCGCCGTCTCCCACAGCGCCCCGATCGGCACCGCATGCAGGCCGGGGCCAAAGCGCAGCGCATGTTCACCGTCGTACAGCACCACACCGCAGCGAAAGCGCGGTCCTGCCGCGGCCTGCAGCTTGCGCAGGCCGCGGAAATCGGCCTCGGTCACCGTGGCCGCGGCCTTGACCTCGACAGCGGCCACTTCGTCGGCACCGCGCTCGAGCACCAGATCCACTTCCACGCCGTCCTTGTCGCGGAAGTGGTGGAAGGTGATCGGTTCCGTTTGCCAACTCGCCATTCGACGCAGCTCCTGCAGCACGAAGGTCTCCAACAGCTGCCCGAGCAGCGCCCGGTCGCGCCACAGAGCCGCCGCATCGAGGCGCAGCAGTGCGGCGGCCAAGCCCGTGTCGCACAGGTGCAGCTTGGGCGTCTTGACCAGACGGCTCAGCCGGTTGCTGTGCCACGGCGGCAGTTGCTCCAGCAGGAACACACGTTCGAGCAAGGTGACGTAATCGCGAATCGTCGGCCTGCTCACTTGGAAGGGGCCCGCCAGGTCGGCCACATTGACCAATCGCGCCGTCTGCGCCGCAGCGGCGGCCAGCAGGCGTGGCAGCGTGTCGAGCGCGCCGATGCGCCGCATGTCGGTCACGTCGCGCTGCACCAGCGCCTCCACGTAGGCACGGTACCAGTCGCGACGCCGCGGCGCCTGGCGTGCCAACGCCGCCGGAAAGCCGCCGGCCGCCACGCGCTCGGCCAACTCCTCGGCCAGGCGCGCGTGGCGCTGCAATCCGAACGACGCACCGAACAGCGCCTGCAGGAAGGCGCTGTCGCAGCCCGCCAGCTCGCACTGCGCCAGCGGATGCAGGCGCTGCGTCTCGATGCGCCCGGCGAGCGAATCGGCCAGCCGCGGCAACAGCAGGACGTTCGCCGAGTCAGTGAGCAGGAAGCGGCCTGGAGCACGGTCGCGGTCCACCGCCACCTTCAAGGCGGTGAAGATCTGCGGCACACGCTGCACCTCGTCGAGCACCATGCGCGCCGGCAGGTCGGCCACCAAGCCTACCGGATCGGCCTGCGCAGCCGCGCGAAGCGCGTCGTCGTCGAAGGTGAGATAGCCGTAACCCAGCGGCTCGCACACCTGACGTGCCAGCGTCGTCTTGCCGCACTGGCGCGGCCCATGCAGCAAGACCGCCGGGGTATCGGCCAGGGCCTGCTCCACGCGTTGCCGCAGGAAGCGCGGGTACGCGGCAGCGGCAGGAGTGGCATCCAGAGGCATCGGCTGATTGTAAGTTCCAGGGCGTCCATATGAAAGAAATAGGTCGTCCAATCGAAAGCAATCTGGCGGGCCATTCGAAAACCACGCGGGCCCGATCGATCACTTGGCGACGCTCTCCGAGAGATCCCCCGCAATCAACCTGAACTGCTCCAGCGCCGACTCCCGGATCATGCACGGCGCCGTCTGGTTGCGCGGCACGCGTATTCCGGTGTCCGTCGTGTTGGACAACCTGGCCGCGGGCGAAACGGCAGACCGCGTACTGGCTGGGTACCCCACGCTGGGGCCGACCACATCCGTACGGCGATCGGCCATGCCGGGATCACCGCGAGCGTCTGCCCCCCGCGCGCGGCTTCTTCCACCATCAGCCGCAGATCCTTGCGCGCCATCGTCATCTCGAACGACGGCGGGCTGTATTGCCCGCTCGAGATGCGCTTGCCGCGCTGCGGCAGCGTGAGGCCGGGGTTGAAGTGGTCGAACAGGCTGAACGCATCGGCCGTCTCGATGCCCACCGCGGCGGCCAGTCGGCCCACGTCGCCCAGGATGCCCAGAATGCCCAGCAGCGTGAGGTTGCCGAAGAGCTTGAAGAGGGACGCTTGATGAGACCGACGGTCTCATCAAACCCGAAGGGGCTGAGCCGCGTAGCGGCGAAGGCGGACCTTTCGCGCGAAGCGCAAGGCCGCCGCGCGCGCGGGGTCGCCCGAGATCAACATCCAGCCCGTGCCCTCGGCGCAATTGGCCGGCGCCATGAACACCGGCGCGTGCACGTAGCGCACGCCCCGCGCATCCCACCGAGCCACGCGCTCGGCCGTGGGGCGCACCGCGGTGGTGGTGTGGTCCACCACCCACGCGCTGGCCGGCAGCGTGCCGGCCAGCGGCTCGAGCACGGCATCGACCGACGCATCGTCACCCAGCGACAGGTGGATGCGCTCGGCGCCCTGCACCGCAGCGGCCACGATGGCGCAGGCGGTGACGCCGGCATCCTGCGCGGCCAGCGCCTGCGCCTTGTCAGCGCTACGGTTCCACGCCCGCACGGCCAGGCCGTTGGCCCGCGCGCGGCGGATGAAGCCCGCGCCCATGAGGCCGGTGCCGAGGAAGGCGATGGTGGTCATTGGAAAGCTCCTGGTCAGTGTGTGTGCGCATCGTCGCATGTGCGGCGGCAGCGACCGCGCAACTGCTCAACGGCGACGTACTCCTGATGCCATCTTCTTGTGAATTGGATTGCAGCGCTGGTCGACGGTGGTGAGGCCTTGGGGGAAGTGAGCCACGTTGACGGCACAGACCTCGTCACGCCAGTTCGTCGCCCTTCAACCAGTCGGCCAGACGGGTGTCGGTTTGCGAGTCGGCCACTGTCTTGAGCTTCAGCATCTCGATCATGAGCTTGTAGCGGAATGGGTCGATCAGACGCAGGTTGCTCATCGCGTGAAGCCAGGACGTCGGCGTTGCGCCCGGTCGGCGCACCGACACCATGACAGCGGTCGGTCGCATCCAAAACGGGTAGCCGGTGGCCATCGGCGCATTGCCAGCCAGGACGTTGATTCGCTTGAGCAGACTGAGTGCCTCTTCGCTATTCACCGCGGTCAGGTAACTCTCCAGCTGCTGAGCCTCCGCCCCGACATCCGGCGGAACCACTGCCTCCGGCTCGGACCGGATTGCAATGGCCGGGCCCGCGTCGGCGCCGAGTCCGGCGGTGAACCGTGCAAGTTCCTGCAACTTGGCGCGGATTGCCTCGGTCTGCTCGCACGTGTTGTATTGCTCCAGCGCCAAACTGGCAGCATCGTGTGCGGCCGCGGGCTCTGCGGCATCCGCCAAGATGCGTGCCTCGGCGAATAGCAGGTCGGCACGTGCCTCGTCCGTCACCGGTACCGCCTGCCGGCGAAACGGCACCCATTCCTGCCAGCGGAAGAACGCAGCCACGTCCGAGTCTGAGATCTGCTGTTCGGCCACTACGGTCCTCCGAGATAGAAGGTACGGTCGTGCTCTTCTGGGTTGCTTGCCAGCGCCCTCTCGTGAACGGCGGCCTGCTTTCGATCACCCACTCTGTCGTAGTGATTGCGCCATGCCTCGTGCGCGTCGCGCCACAAATTCGGGCGGCCCGACGGGAGTTGCTTCGACACCTCAGCCAGAATTCGCTGCACGCGCCCGGCAAGCCGATACGACGGCCGCGCCGCACTGGCCGCTGACTCGAACCACTCGTCGTGAACGAGCGCCCTCAATCGGGCTCGCGTGGTGGCGAATCGAAGCAGCTCGCCGGCAAGAAAGTATTCGTCCTCGCTGAACGCGCGGTCGAAAGCCGAAAGCACCAGCAGCGCGTCGCGCGTCTCTGCGTCGTACACCTGGGCTACCAGCCACTCCAGCCTGTCGACAGGGGACTCCGGTAGCGCCTGACCGGAAGCAACAGCCGCAAGCGTCGCTGGATGAATGCCCCCACTCGGGCCACCGATGGCGCGAGCCTCTTTGATGGCCGATTCGATTTCGTTGCGCTTCAGGCCCCGCGCCAGCAGCAGTTGCTCCGCCTGGGCCGCAGTCAGGCCCTGAATCTCGTGGACCTGAGTCTCGGTGTCGGCAATCGCGTACCTCGGGCTTGCTGCCCAGAGCGGCTTGCGCCGCCCGGCTACCACAGCGCTGATCCGCGCGTTTCTGTTCAGGCCCAGCAGCAGTCGACGCAACCATTCATCGTGCAGGTGGTAGTAGGCCGGCCTTCCAGGCAGGTCGATGGGTCGCCAGAACGCGTCGTGGCTGTCGAACAGCAACACAATCCGCGCGGGGCCCAGTTCGTGGTCAATGGCGCGGTTCAGGTCTTCGGCCAGCAGATCCGGCAAGTGACGCGCAAGCTCGCCGGCGGGGTCCATCCGACTGATCGCCTCGATGCGCTTCTTCAGGACTTCTTCCCCTGTCACCTTGTCCAGGATCCGATTGCCGTGCTTCTTCAAGAGATCCAGCAGCGCAAGCACCATCTTGGCACCGGGCACGGCGTCGCCGCCACTTGCCTCCCAGATCGCATTGATCGCCTTCAGCTCTTCGGTGCGCAGCAGCGCGAAGTCCCGTTTGTCGGTGGCCCGGGCCCAGGCTTTGAAATGCGCGAAGCAAGCCACCGTGAACAACGGGCACACGACATTGAACTTGACCAACTGCCGCGCAATGGCATAGAGGCCCACCGCACCGATCATTGGGCACTCGACGCCGTTGCCGTCGTGCTCGAAATCAAGGTAGGCAAAGGCCACCTGCTTTGCGTTCATCCGGTTGGAACCTTGGCGCGCCTGGCGCGCAAGCCAAGGCGTCAGATCCGCCGACGCGGCCCTCGCTCGCTCATAGACCGTGGGACAAATCTCGTTGTGCAGGTGCTGCATCAGTGCCGACTTGCCAATGCCGTTCGGTCCGTGGAAGTAGACGATGCGCGCGTCGGTTGGCGCATCCGGCATCTTGAGATTGAGCGTTGCCTCGAAGAGCAACACCTCGGTGTCACGGCCCTCAATCATCGCCGGCTGCCTCTGCATTCAAATCCCCCGCGATCAATCTGAACTGCTCCAGCGCCGCCTCCAGGTCATCGACGATCTCCTGCGCGATCACCTCCGGCGGCGGCAGGTTGTCGGAATCGGCCAGCGAGTCGTCCTTGAGCCAGAAGATGTCCAGGCTCGCCTTGTCGCGGGCGATCAGCTCGTCGTATTCGTAAACGCGCCAGCGGCCGTCCGGCTTTTCGGCACTCCACGTCGCCGTGCGCTGGTGCCGGTTGGCCGGGTGGTAGAGCGCCACGAATTCGTCCAGGTCTTCGCGCTTCATCGTGCTCGTCTTCAGCGTGAAGTGCTTGTTGGTGCGCAGGTCGTAGATCCAGAGCTTCTTCGTCCACGGCGTTTCGCTGGCCGGCTTCTTGTCGAAGAAGATCACGTTGGCCTTGACGCCCTGAGCGTAGAAGAGGCCCGTGGGCAGGCG
>Ga0209797_10001501_pt1 | contig 11745 bp, 9 predicted proteins | sample DOMMetBare3Fresh_2_FD_187472 | JGI IMG/M metagenome (GOLD analysis project Ga0209797, IMG submission 187472) | Wetland sediment microbial communities from St. Louis River estuary, USA, under dissolved organic matter induced mercury methylation -... | ecosystem: Environmental > Aquatic >...
TTCGCCTTGACCGCCGCGGCGATGTAGCTCGTGACGAGCCCGGCCGCGCCGGCGCCGATCACCACCAGGTTGCGGTCGAAGCGCGCCGGCTTCGTCCAGCGCGCGTAGACCTTGCGCCTCTGCAGCGCCGACACGATGGCCTTGGCAATCAAGGGAAACACCCCCAGCAGCACGAAGCTGCCCAGCAGCGCGGGCGACAGCACGTCCTTCAGGCTCTGGACGGCGGCGAGCTGGGTGCCGGCGTTGACGTAGACCGCGGTCCCGGCCAGCATGCCGAGCTGGCTGACCCAGTAGAAACGGGTCACGCCGATCGGCGTCAGGCCCACCAGCAGGTTGACCAGGAAGAACGGGAACACCGGCACCAGCCGCAGCGTGAGCAGGTACAGCCAGCCATCGCGGGCCATGCCTTCGTTGATCGGCGCGAGCTGCTTGCCGAAGCGCGCCTGCACGCTGTCGCGCAGCAGGTAGCGCGAGGCCAGGAAAGCCAGCGTGGCGCCGATGCTGGAGGCGAACGACACCAGCACCAGCCCCCAGCCGAGGCCGAACATCGCGCCGCCGGCCAGCGTGGCCACCGCCGCGCCCGGCAGCGACAGTGCGGCCATCACGACATAGGCGACGAAGTACAGCGTCGCGGTGGTGAACGGCCGCTGGTGCACCAGCGCCACCAGCGCGTCGCGGCTGGCCTTGAGCGAATCCAGGGTCAGCAGCCGGCCCAGGTCGTAATGCCGCCAGGCCACCACCACGGCCAGCGCCAGCAGCGCGACCACGATCCACAGCGTGCGCTTCGATGGGGCGGCCATCAGCGGATGTCCTCGCCGCGGGCGGCGACGCTGCGGCTGCGGATGCGGCTGCGGATGCGGCGATCGCTGGAAGTCCTCGGGGGCAGGGGCATGGTCGTCGCGGGTTGGGGTGCCCAGCGTGGGTCGCTCGCAGGGCATCGCAGCTTACAGCGTCGTTCAAGGCAACGATGCCGCGGGTGTCTCGCTCCCTAGAATCGGCAGGCGAGAGGCTGGCCGCGATGTCCAAACTGCTGTGGGTCCTGCTGCCCCTGGGGATGGCGCTGGCCTGGGTGTGGTGGCGCGGCTGGGCCCGGCGGCCGATGTCGCGACAGGCGCTGAACGTGGCAACGAGCCTGCTGCTGCTGGCCTATGTGGCGGCGACCGCGGGGCTGGGCCTCTACTGGGTGGCCAGGCAGCAGCTGCCGGTGTTCGACTGGCATTACCTGTTCGGTTACGCGACGGTGGCGCTGCTGCTGCTGCACCTGGGCTTCAACTTCCGCATCGTCTGGCGCTGTCTGACGTCGACAACCCCGCGCGACCCCGCAGCCCGAGCCGATCGGCGGCCCGCCGCCGGCCCGGGCCGACGCCGGGCGGTGACCGTGCTGGCTGCGCTGGCCGCTCTCGGCGGGGCCTACGCACTGGGCCTGCGCCGAGGTCGCGACGGCGCGCTCGTCGATCGGTCGGTGCCGGCTGGCGGCGACTCCCAGGGCATGTCCGGCCAGGCGGTGGCGGCGCTCGCCGCGGTCGAGAGCTATCACTCATTGTCAGCGCACTCGCGGACCGGCCTGTTGACGCGCGGTCCCGGGGTGCAGTGGGGCGATTCGCCGGCGCCGTTCAAGAACTTCCCCGGTGCTGCGCGTTTCCCGTTGCCGCCACCGGGCACGCCCGCCGGGCCGGAATTCGATGTTGCGGCGCTGGCGGCGGTGTTGTGGCACACCGCCGGCATCACCGCCGAGCGCGGCGGCATCGCGCTGCGGGCCTCGCCGGCGTCGGGAGCGCTGTTCGCCACCGAGCTCTACGTTGCGGTGCGCGCCGTTCCAGGACTGGCCAGCGGCCTGTGGCATTACGAGCCGCGCGCGCACGCGCTGGAGCGTCTGGGCACCCGGGTGCCCGACGACGCCGCGCTCGGTGCCGCCGAGGGGTCCACGCCGGAAGGCGCGGCTGCGGTGGTGCTGGCCAGCGCGGTGTTTCGCCGCACCGGCCACAAGTACGGCGACCGTGCCTACCGCTACCTGCTCGCCGACCTCGGCCATGCCCTGGAGAACCTGCGCCTGGCGGCCCGGGCCTGCGGCGCGCAGGCCCGGCTGCGGCGCGAATTCGACGAGTCGCAGGCTGCCGCCACGCTGGGTGTCGACGAGGGCGAGGAGGGCGTGCTGGCCTGGGTCGCGCTGCGGCCCGGACCGGCCACCGATGCGGGCGACCCGCCGGCGCTCGCGTCGGCCACGCGTTGGCTCGCACCCGCACCGCCCGCGGCGTCGGCGCCGCCCCTGGGCGCAACGGCGCAGATGCACCGGGCGAGTTCCCTGCGCTGGTCGGCGGCATCGGTGGCCGCGCCGCCGGTGCCGCCGGCGTCGTCGCCCGGGGCTTCGGCGCCGGGCTCGATCCGTCTGCCGTCGGTGGCCGTGACCAGCGCCGGCACGCTGGCCCGCATTGCTGCGCGTCGCTCGGTGCGCCGCTACGCCGGCACGCCGCTGCCGCTGCAGGCGCTGGCCGGCGTGCTGGCCGGCCTGGCGTCGCAGCGCTCGCCGCTGCTGTCGCCGGCGCTGCGGGTGAACCTGGTCGTCCATGCGGTGGCAGGCGTGCCGGCGGGCGCCTACCGCGTCGAGGGCGCGATGGACACCCTCGTGACCCGGCGCGCGAACGTCGACCTGCGGGCCGCGGCCCGCGCCGCCGCGCTCGACCAGGAGGTGATCGGCGATGCCGCGGCGGTGTTCGTGCTCTCGGTCGACCGCGCCTCGCTGGCCGCCGACCCCGCCGGTCCGGCCCGCGGCTATCGCCACGCGTTCCTCGAGGCGGGCATGGTCGGCGAGCGGCTCTACCTCGAAACCGGCGCGCGCGGCCTGGGCGCCTGCGCGGTCGGTGCCTTCTACGACGACGAGGCCGCCGCGCTGGTGGCGATCGACCCTGCGCGCGAATGGGTCCTGCACTTCACCGCGATCGGCGTGCCGGCGTCTTGACCCGGCGCGTGCGACGCCACGTCCGGCGAGTCATCGTGCGAAACCATCCGTTCACTCGAACGGCGGCTCGTTCCACCACGGGAAGAAGACCGGCATGTCGGTCGAGACCCGGTCCGGAAAGCGCGGTGCGCGCTTGTCGAGGAAGGCGCCGACGCCCTCGCGGGCATCGGCCGAGCGGCCGCGGGACTGGATTGCCCGGCTGTCGATGCGGTGGGCCTGCATCGGGTGTTCGGCGCCGGCCATGCGCCACAGCATCTGGCGGGTCAGCGCGATCGACACTGGCGCGGTGTGGTCGGCAATCTCGCGGGCCAGCGCGCGCGCCGCCGGCAGCAGTTCGGCCGGCGCGTGCAGCGATCGCACCAGGCCGCGTTCGAGCGCTTCCCGGGCGCCGAAGACGCGGCCGGTGCAGCACCACTCGAGGGCGGTCTGCATTCCCACCAGACGCCCGAGGAACCACGACGAGGCGGCCTCCGGCGCCAGGCCGCGGCGCGCGAAGACGAAGCCGAAGCGCGCCTCGGTGGAGGCCAGCCGGATGTCCATCGGCAGCTGCATCGTCACGCCCACGCCCACCGCCGCACCGTTGATCGCGCCGATCACCGGCTTGAGGCTGCGGAAGATGCGCAGCGTGACCACCCCGCCGCCATCGCGGAAGACCTCGCCGATGCGTTCGCTCGTGCGCGCCTCGTCCTCACGGGCCACGAAATCGAAGGACTGCGCGCTCGCCGACAGGTCGGCGCCGGCGCAGAATGCGCGCCCGGCGCCGGTGACGATCACCGCGCGCACCGCGTCGTCGGCGTCGGTGGCGTCGAACACCGCCACCAGCTCGTCGCGCATCCGACCGGTGAAGGCGTTGAGCTTGTCGGGCCGGTTGAGGGTGACGGTGGCGATGCCGTCCTCGACCGAGTAGAGCAGGGTGTCCAGCGCGGGCAGTGACATCGGGCGGGTCCTCCGGGGCCATGGGCTGGCGCGGCGAGTCGCGGCGGCCCTCGCAGGCGAGCGTAACCGGGTCGATCGTCGGCCAGCTGTCACCCACGGCACTGCGCCGCCTTGGGGGCAGGATCACAATGCGGGCGGATCGCCAGTGCCGCCCGACGCCGCCGGCGCGTGTCGCCGCGGCCCCCGGCACCGGCAGTGACCGAAGGTCGGCGATCACCATCCCGCGCAGTGGCTTGCGCGTCAGCGAGGACAACGCCCGATGGATCTGAACTACTCGGCCGAGGAACTGGCCTTCCGCAACGAGGTTCGCGACTGGCTGGCCGCTCACCTGCCGGACGACATCCGCGACAAGGTGATCGGCTACCGCGGCCTGTCCAAGGACGACTACCTGCGCTGGCACCGCATCCTCGCCGCCCAGGGCTGGTCGGTGCCGCACTGGCCCATCGAGTGGGGCGGCACCGGCTGGAACCTCACCCAGCGCTACATCTACGACGAGGAGTTCGGCCTCGCCGGCGCGCCGTCGCTGCCGCCCTTCGGCCCCAGCATGTGCGCGTCGGTGCTGCTGCGCTTCGGCACGCCGGAGCAGAAGAACCGCTTCCTGCCACGCATACGCAGCGGCGAGGATTTCTGGGTCCAGGGCTACTCCGAGCCCGGCGCCGGCTCCGACCTGGCGGCGCTGAAGACCCGTGCCGAGCGGCGTGGCGACCACTACCTGGTCAACGGCCAGAAGATCTGGACCACCCTGGGTCACTACGGCGACTGGATCTTCTGCCTGGTGCGCACCGATCCCGGCGCCGAGAAGCGCCAGGAGGGCATCAGCTTCCTGCTGATGGACATGCGCACGAGCGGCATCACGGTGCGCCCGCTGGTGCTGATGGACGGCGGCCACGAGGTCAACGAGATCTTCTTCGACGATGTGCAGGTGCCGGTCGAGAACCTGGTGTTCGAGGAGCACAAGGGCTGGACGGTGGCCAAGTACCTGCTCGGCCACGAGCGCATGGGCTCGGGCCAGGTCGGCACGTCGCGGCGCGAGCTGGGTGCGCTGCGCCGGCTGGCCGCGCGCGAGGTCAAGAACGGCCGGCCGCTGCTCGACGACCCGCGTTTTCGCGACCGGCTGTCGCGGGTCGAGATCGAACTCGACGCGCTCGAGCTCACCGCGATGCGCTTTCTCGACAGGATGCGCCGCACCGGCCAGCCGCCAGGCGCCGACGTGTCGATGCTCAAGATCCGCGGCACCGAGATCCAGCAGGCGATCACCGAGCTGATGATGCAGGCGGTGGGCCCGATGGCGCAGCCCTTCGTGGCGGTCGACGACGGCGCGCTCGACACACTCACCGCGCGCCTGGCACCGCGCTACTTCAACTACCGCAAGACCAGCATCTACGCTGGGTCGAACGAGATCCAGCGCAACATCATCGCCAAGATGACGCTCGGCCTGTGAACGCCCGCGGGAGCACGGCATGAATTTCGACCCCACCGATGAGCAGCAGCAGCTTGCGGATTCCCTGCGCAAGGTCCTCGCCCACGACTACGGCTTCGACCAGCGCCGCGCGATCATCGACTCGCCGACAGGCGTGAGCGAATCGGCCTGGGCGACCTTCGCCGAACTGGGCCTGACGGCGATCGCGCTGCCCGAGGCCGATGGCGGTTTCGGCGGCGGCGCGATCGACCTGCTGGGCCCGATGCAGGCCTGCGGCGAGGCGCTGGTGGTCGAGCCGCTGCTCGACAACATCGCGTTCGGCGGCCGGCTGCTGGCGCGCGCGGGCTCGGCCGCGCAGCGCGCCGCGCTGCTGCCGGGGCTGATCGACGGCACGCGTCGCTTCGCCTTCGCCGTGCTCGAGCCCGGCCGGCGCTACGAACTCGCACCCGCCACCACCACCGCGCGGCCCGAAGGCGCCGGCTGGGTGCTCGACGGCGAGAAGGTGGTGGTAATCGGCGCGCCCTCGGCACACACGCTGATCGTGTCGGCGCGCACCGACGGCGCACCCGGTCAGGCGCCGAGGAGCACGACCGGCTCCAGCCTGTTCCTGGTCGACACCCGGTCCGAGGGCCTGCGGCTCAACCCCTGCCGAACCGTCGACGGCCAGCGCGCCGCCGGCGTGCGGCTCGCCGGCGTTCGGCTGGGCGCCGATGCGCTGCTCGGAGCGCGCGACGGCGCGCTGCCGCTGATCGAGGAGGCGGTCGACTTCGCCACCGCGCTGATCTGCGCGGAGGCGATCGGCGCCATGCAATCGGCCAACGACGCCACGCTCGAGTACCTCAAGACGCGCAGGCAGTTCGGGGTGCCGATCGGCTCGTTCCAGGTGCTGCAGCACCGGATGGTCGAGATGGCCATCACCTGCGAGCAGGCGCGCTCGATGGCGATCCTCGCGGCGAGCCGGGTCGATGCCGGCGGCGACGCCGCTGCCCGCCAGCGCGCGGTGTCGGCGGCCAAGGTCAAGATCGCCGATGCCGCGCGCCTGGTCAGCCAGGAATCGGTGCAGCTGCACGGCGGCATGGGCATGACCGAGGAGCTCAAGGTCTCGCACACCTTCCGCCGGCTGACGATGATCGCGCAGCGCTTCGGCGATGCGGACCATCACCTGGAGCGTTATGCGGCGCTGGCCTGAACCGGCCCGCCGTCGATCGCCATCACACGGGCACTGAAGGAGACACACGCATGGGTGGACGACTCGAAGGCAAGGTGGCGATCATCACCGGCGCCGGTTCCGGCATCGGCCGCGCCGCGGCGCTGCTGTTCGCCGGTGAAGGCGCGCGGCTGGTGCTGGGCGACAAGACCGAGGCCGTGCACGGGACGGCGAAGGATGTCGCGGCAGCCGGCGGCGCAGCGATCGCGCTGCAGATCGATGCCGGAGCGGAGGCCGACGTGGCCAAGCTCGTGGCCACCGCGTTGTCGAGTTATGGCCGACTCGACGTGGCCTTCGCCAATGCCGGCATCTCGGGCGGGATGGCCAGCATCTTCGAGCTCACGCCCGAGGCCTGGACCGAGGTCCTGCGGGTCAACCTGATCGGGCCCTGGCTGATGGTCAAGCATGCCGGCAAGGTGATGGCCGACGCCGGCCGCGGCGGATCGATCGTCTGCACCGCCTCGGTCGCCGGCCTGCGCTCGGGCGCCGGCGGGCCCGCCTACTCGGCGTCGAAGGCCGGGGTCATCAACCTGGCGATGGTCGCCGCCCAGCAGCTGTGCGCCACCGGCGTGCGCGTCAATGCGATCTGCCCCGGCCTCACCGAGACCGGCATGACCCGCCCGACCTTCGACTACGCCCGGAGCAAGGGCGTGACCCACAAGCTGGGCCAGCTCAACCCGCTGCGGCGCGCCGCCCAGCCCGACGAGCTGGCGCGGGTGGCGCTGTTCCTCGCCAGCGACGAGTCGAGCTACGTCAACGGCCAGGCGATCGCGGTCGACGGCGGGTTGTCGAGCTCGCACCCGGTGACGCGGCAGCTCACGGGGCAGACGGCGGTGTGAGGTCGGCGGCCGGCGGGGGGTCGGTGTCGATCGCTCCACGGTCCGACGGGCAGACGTCGGACGAGATCTGCGCCGGCTTGGGTGCCCGTCGTCATCGGTGAACCCCGCCATTCGGTCGCTGTTCACTGTGTTCGGCAGCGCACCGACGGGTCGGGCACAAGCTCGCACGATTCGGCGGATCGCGCCTGCGGGGCGCAGACTCGAAACCAGACATCGGAGCGACCATGATCAAGACCGCGCGCATCACTGGAAAGGTTGAATACCGGGAAGGCGACGGTGTCAACATCACGATCCCACCCGGGCCTTGCGAGGTCGATGAGACCGCGCTGGACGCGACGATCAGTTGGACCGACGGTGATTCGCACGGTTCGGCAGCGATACCCATCGCCGACTACCGACGCCACGTCTCGAGCAAGGCGATTCAGATCGATGGCGAGAAGACCACCTGAGGCCCTGGCTCGAGTCCGGCGCACAACCACTGCCAAGACGGCTCGCCCGCCGGCATCCCAGGTCCAGCGCAGGTGCGCTGTCACCATCGGGGGACAGGCCGCTCAGGCCAGGCCATCAGAACCCACCCGGCCGAGCTTGCGTACGTGCCAGCGACTCGACTGCAATCCGCCGTGATGGGCATCGCGGGTCTGTGCGTCGACGAACAGACCCGATGGTCGCTTGGCAGCGACCATCAACACGTTCCTGGGAGGGTTCCTGAAAGGCTGCACCATGATCGACAAGTCCGCCAGCGTGCATTGGGAAGGCCCGGGCAAGAAGGGCCAGGGGCAGATCAGCACCGAGACCGGTGCCCTCGAGCGCTATCCCTATGGTTTTGCCAGTCGGTTCGAGGACGACCGCCGGGGCACGAACCCCGAGGAGATCCTGGCCGCCGCGCATGCCGCCTGCTTCACGATGGCCTTCTCCTTCGCCTGCGACACGGCGGGTTTTGCCACCACGAGCGTCGACACCCGGGCCAGCGTCCGTCTGACTCCGCAGGGCGGAGGCTTTGTCATCGACCGGATCGCCCTCACGCTGAACGCCGTCGTGCCAGGCATCGACGAAGCCAGGTTCCAGGAGATCGCGCTGACAGCCAAGCGCGAGTGCCCGCTGTCCAAGGCGCTGGCAGCCGTCGCCGAGATCGGCTTGCAGGCCACCCTTGAAGCAGCGGCTGCATGAACGACGCCGCGCTCGCCGAGATGGCCGATCAGATCTGCACGCCGGGGCGCAGGAACGCCGTCGCACCGGCGAACGCAGCGACTTGCGGGCCACGCCGGCGTTCTTTCTGGACGTCCAGACCGTGAACGTCTCGCTGGATCGCGCCGCAGGTTCCCTCCAACATACCCCAAGGACTCGTCATGCCTCAGAAAGCCTGGAGCGCCAAGCGCGAGCGCCAGTACGTGCACATCAAGCAGAGCCTGCTCGAACGCGGGAGGCCCGAGCCCCTGGCCGAGGAGATTGCCGCGCGTGTCGTCAACAAAGAGCGGGCGCAGCACGGCGAGTCCGTGGAGGCCAGTGCCTCGTCGCTCGACGACATGTCGGCCGGACGACGCGGCGGCCTGCGCTCGCATCGAGGTCCGGGCGGTCGAACGCTGCTCCAGCTTCGCAATGAGGCCCGCCAGCGTGGCGTGAAGGGGCGTTCGACGATGAACAAGGCGCAGCTCGAAGCGGCCCTGACCCGATGAGCGCGACGACGCCCGTCCGGCCCGCGAGCGCCGGCCCCGAGAGCCTGCCGGTGGCCGCTGCGGAGGCTCGCGCCGTGGCGCCGTTGCGCGTCGGCAGCATCGACGCGTTGGCTCGACCTGATGGTTGTCGACTCGGACAAGAGAGCTGCTTGGGGTCGTGAATGCCCGCGACGGGCTGCCTGCGCTGCTGGCCGCTGGCAACCACGAGGAGGCGCTGCTGCGCAACCATGTGATGGGCATCGGCTGCCAGTGAAGACTCATCCATGACCCTCGCGCGGGCCGGCACCGATGCCAGGCCGATCGTCCAGGTCGCCGGGCTTGGCCGTGCCTTTCGGTTCATGCGGCCGAGCCTGGCGCCGATATCGGGAGCTTTCGGGTGGACTCCGGCCATCTGTGCGTTGGCGAGCAGGTTTAAGTTCGCCCTCGCACAGACCGGCGGCGCGGCCCCGGTTAGCGTGCACTGTCGCGAATGTGGTCGAGGAGTCCGATTTGAATCTCACAAGCTTTGCAGCCCTCGCCGTGACCGGTGCGATGTCGGCCGCCTGTGGCGATATCGCCCAACTGACGGTGGCCGACGGCACCGGGCCGCAGCCCCGTTGGGTGGCGCCGCACCCGACGCTGATCCCCACCGTGAACATCGCCCCCGCCCGGGGCTGGCCCGCCGGCGTCACCCCGCAGGCGGCGGCCGGCACGCGCGTCGCGGCCTTTGCCAGCGGCCTGGACCACCCGCGGTGGTTGGCGGTGCTGCCCAACGGCGATGTGCTGGTGGCGGAAACCAACGCACCCGCGCGGCCCGAAGACGGACGAGGTCTGCGCGGCGTGTTCATGGGCCTGGTGATGCAGCGCGCCGGCGCGGCCGCGCCCAGCGCCAACCGCATCACCTTGTTGCGCGACAGCCAGGGCACCGGCGTGGCCGATGTGCGCAGCGTGCTGCTGGAGGGGCTGAACGCGCCCTTCGGCATGGCCCTGGTGGGCACCGACCTCTACGTGGCCAACACCGATGCCATCCTGCGCTTTCCCTACACCCCGGGTGCGACCCGCATCTCCGCGCCCGGGGTCGTCGTCGCCAAGTTGCCCGCAGGACCGATCAACCACCACTGGACCAAGAACCTCATGGCCAGCGCCGACGGCCGCACGCTCTACGTGACCGTGGGTTCGAACAGCAACGTGGCCGAGCGCGGCATGGCGGTCGAGGCCGAACGCGCGGCGATCTGGGAGGTGGATATCGCCACCGGCGCGCACCGCGTCTACGCCAGCGGCCTGCGCAACCCGAATGGCCTCGCCTGGGCGCCCGACGGTGCGCTGTGGACCGTGGTCAACGAACGCGACGAGATCGGCAGCGACCTCGTGCCCGACTACCTGACGTCGGTGCGCGACGGTCGTTTCTACGGCTGGCCTTACAGCTACTTCGGCAGCCACCTGGACCTGCGCGTCGAGCCGCAGCGCCCCGAGTGGGTCGCCAGGGCCCTGGTGCCCGACTACGCACTCGGGCCGCACACCGCGTCGCTCGGGCTTGCCGCCTCGGCCGGCACTGCCCTGCCGGCGCGCTTCGCGCAGGGCATGTTCATCGGCCAGCACGGCTCGTGGAACCGCCGGCCGCACAGCGGCTACCGGGTGATCTTCGTGCCCTTCGACGGCCCGCGGCCCACAGGCGCCGCGCCGCTGGAGGTGCTCACCGGATTCCTCGATGGCCAAGGCAACGCCTACGGGCGGCCGGTGGGGGTGGCCGTCGATCGGCAAGGCAGCTTGCTGGTGGCCGACGACGTGGGCAACGTGGTTTGGCGCGTCACGGCCGCTCCCTGAGGGGCGGTGTCGTCGCCCGGGTCAGCGTGCCGCTCGATACACCGCGCCGCAAAGGCCCGTCATGCCGATCTTGACCGGGTCGAGGGCGAGCGCGGGCGCGTTCGAGCCTCCTGTGCGCCTGGACGGTTCGAACGCCTGGTTCGTCGGGTCGGCCAGGAGGCCCGGCCGGCCGTTAAGCTCGGGTTGTTCGACTTGCGGCGACTGGGTGCGCGCGCCGCAGGTCGCCCCGATGCAGGCGGTCACGGCAGCATTCGGGATGGCGTCCGCCCATCGGCGGGCGCCGCGGCGCACCGGGGCGGTGATGCAAAAACGGAGATGAGCCATGCTTCGACGTGAGTTTGTGGGGGCGGCGTTGCTGCCATGGGCCGGCACCGCCTGGGCCGGAGCGCTCAGCGAGGGCGACGCCGCCGGAGGGGTGCGCGCGGCGCTCGAACGCGGTGCGCTGGTTGCGGTCGGCCTGCTCGGGCGGCCCGACGGCTTCCTCGGCAATCCGAAAGTGCGCATTGCGCTGCCCGGCTTCTTGAACGACGCCGCGAAGCTGCTCAAGGCCACCGGCCAGGGCAAGCGGGTGGATGAACTGGTCACCGCGATGAACCGCGCCGCCGAGGCGGCAATCCCCGAAGCCAAGGCCTTGCTCGTGCAGACGGTGAAGTCGATCTCGGTGCAGGACGCGCTGGCCATCGTGCGCGGCGGCGACACCGCGGTCACCGACTTCTTCGCCGGCAAGACGCGTGTGCCGCTGACCGAGAAGTTCCTGCCCATCGTCACCGCCGCCACCGAGAAGGTCCAGCTCGCCGACAAGTACAACGCGGTGGCGGCCAAGGCCTCGGGGATGGGCCTGCTGAAGAAAGAGGATGCCAACCTGCAGCAATACGTCACCGGCAAGGCGCTCGATGGCCTGTACCTGATCA
>Ga0209797_10001502_pt1 | contig 11735 bp, 14 predicted proteins | sample DOMMetBare3Fresh_2_FD_187472 | JGI IMG/M metagenome (GOLD analysis project Ga0209797, IMG submission 187472) | Wetland sediment microbial communities from St. Louis River estuary, USA, under dissolved organic matter induced mercury methylation -... | ecosystem: Environmental > Aquatic >...
CATCGGGCTCTTGCCGGCCTTGACGTATTGCGCCAGCCACTCGATCACCTGAGCCTGCGCATGCGCCTCGTCGATCTCCGAGGCCTTGACGCGATCGATCAGCCCGCTCTTGCCATGCGTGCCCTTGTTCCAGGCATCCATGGCGTCGAGCGTGGCATCACTCTGGTGGATCGCGAACACCGGGCCCTCGATGCGGGTGGTGACCTGCGCGTCGGTCACGACCACGGCAATCTCGATGATGCGGTCGCGGTCGGGGTACAGGCCCGTCATCTCGAGGTCGATCCAGATCAGGTTGCTGTCGTTCTTGGGCAGGGTGTCGGTCATGGCGGGGATTGTGGCGACGATGCGAATATTGTGTCAGCCCTACACTGACCGCCCTATGCAATCCTTTTCGCTCTCCGCAACCTTCGCCGCCGCGCTGCTGGTGACGGTAGCGCTCAAGTTCTGGTTGGCCACGCGGCAGATGCGCCATGTGGCGGTGCACCGCGACGCGGTTCCGGCGCCCTTCGCTGCCACGGTGCCATTGGCGGCGCACCAGAAGGCGGCCGACTACACCTTGGTGCGGTCGCGCTTCGGCCTCGTCACGATGGCATTCGGCTCTGCGCTGCTGCTGGGCTGGACACTCCTTGGCGGCCTGGATGCGTTGAACGGGGTCGTGCGCGATGCACTGCAGCCGCACTGGGGTGACCTGGCCTACCAGTTGGCGCTGCTGACGGCGTTTGCGCTGATCGGCGGCTTGCTCGACGCGCCGTTCGAGATCTACAACACCTTTCGCATAGAGCAGCGGTTCGGCTTCAATCGCACCACCTGGCGGCTCTATCTGGCCGATGCCGCCAAAGGCATCGTCGTCGGCGCCTTGATCGGCCTGCCCCTGGCAGCGCTGGTGCTGTGGCTGATGGCCAGCGCCGGCGCCTGGTGGTGGCTGTGGGCCTGGGTTGCGTGGGTGGCGTTCCAGTTGCTGCTGCTGGTGATCTACCCGACGCTGATCGCGCCGCTGTTCAACAAGTTCGAGCCGCTGCCCGATGAATCGCTGAAAGTGCGCGTGCAGGCACTGATGGCGCGCTGCGGCTTCGCCTCGAAGGGCTTGTTCGTGATGGACGGCAGCCGCCGCTCGGCGCATGGCAACGCATATTTCACAGGCTTGGGAGCGGCCAAGCGCGTGGTCTTCTTCGACACCCTGCTCGCGCGGCTGACCCCCAGCGAAGTCGAAGCGGTGCTGGCCCATGAACTCGGTCACTTCAAGCTGCGCCACGTCCCCAAGCGCATGGTCGTGATCTTTGCCCTGAGCCTGGCCGCACTGGCGCTGCTGGGTTGGTTGTCGCAACAGCAATGGTTCTACACCGGCCTGGGCGTGACGCCCAACCTTGGCGCGCCCAACGATGGGTTGGCGCTGCTGCTGTTCATGCTCGCGCTGCCACCGTTCGGTTTCCTGCTGGCGCCTTTGGCGTCGCGCGTGTCGCGCCGCCACGAGTTCGAGGCCGATGCCTACGCCTGCACGCAGTCCAGTGGTCGCGACCTGGCCAACGCACTGCTGAAACTGCACGAGGACAACGCCGGTACGCTCACGCCGGACCCGCTGTACGTGACGTTCTATTACTCGCACCCGCCGGCGAGCGAGCGGCTCGCGGCGCTGAAGATCGAACCGGCATGACGCCTCTTGCTGCGCAGCATTGCCGGCCGCTCGAAGGCCATGCTGCCATGGGCGCGGCGGACATCGCGACGCATCTGAAGCAGGTCGATGGCTGGTCGCTGGTGAATGGCGCGATCGAGAAGACTTTCAGCTTTGCCGACTACCACCGCACGATGGCCTTCGTGAATGCGGTGGCGTGGATCGCCCATCGCGAAGACCATCACCCCGATGTCGCCTTCGGCTACAACCGCTGCACGCTGCGCTTCAACACCCATTCGGTCGGCGGCATTTCGCAGAACGATTTCATCTGTGCGGCCAAAGTGGATGCCCTCGCCGCTTGAGTAAGTTCGCTGCGCTCGACCTTGGCCGCGTGGTGGCCGCGCATGGCCGCCACGTGATGGTGGAAACGCCCGACGGCATGCGACTGTCCTGCCACCTGCGCGGCAAGAAGAGCGAGTGCGTGGTGGGTGACCTGGTGCGCTGGCAGCCAGCCGGCGACGAGGGTGTGGTCGAACATATCGAACCGCGGCGCAACCTGCTGTTCCGCCAGGATGACTGGCGCACCAAGTCGTTTGCCGCCAACCTTGACCAGATCCTGGTGCTGGTGGCCGGCGAGCCGATGTTTTCCGAGACGCAACTGGCGCGGGCGCTGATCGCCGCCGAGAGCGCCGGCATTGCGGTGCAGGTCTTGCTCAACAAAACCGACCTGCCGCAGGCCGCCCTGGCCCGCGAGCGGCTGCTGCCGTATCGCGCGATGGGCGCGAATGTCATCGAGGCCGCGCTGAAGGCGCGCCCCGACGAAGCGCGAGCAATGCTGGCGCCGCTGCTGGCCACGCGCACGACCCTGGTGCTCGGCCCCAGCGGCACCGGCAAGAGCACGCTGATCAACCTGATGGTGCGCGACGCGGCGGCGCAGGTCGGCGAGGTGTCGCAGGCGCTCAATTCGGGGCGCCACACGACCACCACCACGACCTGGTACTGGCTCGACAGTGACCGCAGTGCGGCCTTGATCGACTCGCCGGGATTCCAGGAATTCGGCTTGCGGCAGATCGACGCGCAGCAATTGCCGCTGCTGATGCCCGACCTGCATGCGTTCGTGAGCCAGTGCCGCTTCTACAACTGCACCCATCGCCAGGAACCGGGCTGCGGCGTCATTGCGGCGGTCGAGCGCGGCGAGATCAGCGCCTCGCGCTGGCGCATCTACGGCGAGATCTGCGACGAACTGGCGCGCACGAAGTGGTGACTCATCCGAGCAGATTCGCCAGCGACAGCAGAGCAGCCAGCAACATCCACAACACCACCGAGCGCCAGACCAGGCCGACGACGCTTTGCAGGTGGCCCGCTTGCGCCAGAACGCCCGCGGTGGAGCCACTGGCCCCGGCGGCTTCGGGATCGCCGCCGCGGTCGAAGGTCTTGGAGCGGTCGGGGGTGACTCCGGGGGCGGCCTGGCCACCGAGTTGCACGCCGATCGCACCGGCGGCCGCGGCCAGCAGGATGCCTTCGTTGTCGTGCAGCCAGAGGCTGGCGTCGCGCCGCCAACCGTTGACGGCTTCCTCGAAGTTGCCGACCACGGCAAAGCCGAATGCGGTCAGGCGCGCAGGCACGTGATCGATCAGCTTGAACATGCGCTTCGACAGTTGCATCAGCCGCTCGTTGGCCGGCGCGTCGAGCGTGCGGCTCTTGAAGGCCCAGTAGCGACCGGCAAACTCGGCCATCCGGTAGAGCACCGCGCCCGCCGGCCCCAGGCCGAACGCCGACAACGCGATGAAGCAGAAGAAGACGCCGAACACATGGCGGTGCGCCGCCAGCAGCGAATGTTCTATGACGTGGCGCAGCAACTCGGTGCGCGGCAACTCGCTGGCGTCGAGATGTCGCCATTGCCCGAGCAGGCGCCGCGCCTGGTCTTCGTCGCCGCGCTCCAAGGCGTCGCGGATGTCGGTGAAATAGTGGCTGAACTGGCGAAAGCCGAGCGTGAGGTAGAGCACGAGGACGTCGAACGCCAGTGCTCCGATCAGGCTGTAGCGGACGATCGCGATGTGCAGCGCCGCTGTCGCCAGCGCCGGCAGCAACACGGTGATGCACCACACGACGATGGCATGCCGCTCGCGGCCGGCATCGAAGTTTCGCCCGGTCCAGCCGACCCATGAAATCATGGCGTCATGGATCCAGTTGTCGCGCGGCAGCGGCTTGAGCTGCTCGATCAGCAGCGCGAAGAGAACGGAGAAAAAGCTCATCGGCCGCGATGATACGGAGGTCAGGCGCTGAGAAAGCGGTACAGGTTGCGCAGCATCGCCGCAGTGGCGCCCCAGATGAAGCGCGGCTCGCCTTGGCCATCCGGGCCAGGCCAGGGCATCGAGAGGAATTCTCGACGCTGGCCGGCGAATTCGAATGCGTGCCGCTGGTGCCGCAAGGGCGTCATCAGGAATTGCAGCGGCACCTCGAAGGCATCGGCAACCTCGTTCGCATCGAGCGCCAGTGTGAACGGCGGCCGTACCAGGGCCACGACCGGCGTCACGTCGTAGTGGGTGACGGTGCGGTACACGGGCAAAGACCCGATGATCTCGATGTGCCGCCGCGCCAGGCCAACCTCTTCTTCCGCTTCGCGCAAGGCCGTGGCCACGGCATCGCGGTCGTCGGCTTCAGCGCGGCCGCCCGGAAAACTGATCTGCCCGGCATGGTCGCGCAAGTGGGCGGTGCGCTGGGTCAGAAGCACCGTGAGCCCACCGGCGCGATCGACCAGCGGCACCAGCACGGACGCGGCGGAACGTTTGCGTCCTTCGAAGACGCGGCCATCCCCGCGTGTCTCGGGCTCCCACGGCGGCGGCGAGGCAAAGCGCCGGCGCAGCGCGTCGGCGCTGAGCCGTTGCGCATCGATGGCGGGCAAGTGGCCATCGTTGCCAAGCACTGGCACTGCGCGCGGGTTCAGGATCGGCGCGCGGAACGTATCGGCGGCGGTCATGGCGCAAGCATAGAGCGCCAACGACAAGGCCGCCCGCAGGCGGCCTCGATGGTCGCGCTCCGCACGGGCCTTACGCGAGCTTCTCTTTGATGCGCGCCGACTTGCCCGAGCGGTCGCGCAGGTAGTACAGCTTGGCACGGCGAACATCGCCGCGGCGCTTGACTTCGATGCCGGCAATCAGCGGGCTGTAGAGCTGGAAGGTACGTTCCACACCTTCGCCGCTGGAGATCTTGCGCACGATGAAGCTGGAGTTCAGGCCGCGGTTGCGCTTGGCAATGACCACCCCTTCGTAAGCCTGTACGCGCTTGCGTGTGCCTTCGACGACGTTGACGCTGACGATCACGGTGTCGCCGGGGGCGAAGGTAGGCACCTTCTTGCCCAGGCGAGCGATTTCTTCCTGCTCGAGGGTTTGGATCAGATTCACTTGCGGTTCTCCTGGTGATCGTGCCGGCGGTTTGTTGAGGGTGGTGCACGCTCGTCGAAACGGCATGCTGATCCCGGCAGAGGATCGAAAAGCCTGAAATTATAGCCCGAGCGACGCCAGATACCGCTCGTCGACCCGGCTCAGCCGGCCAGCGGCCCGGGCTGCAGCGATCAAGTCTGGCCGGCGCCGGGCCGTCAGATCGAGCGAGCGCTCACGGCGCCAGCGCACGATCTCGGCGTGGTGGCCCGACAGCAGGACCGGCGGCACCGCGCTGCCGCCCAGCTCCACGGGCAATGTCTCCGGTCGGCTGTAGTGCGGGCAATCGAGCAGCCCATCGGGGCCGAAACTGTCCTGCTGGTGCGACTGCTCGTCGCCCAGAACGCCGGGCTGCAAGCGCGCGATGGCGTCGAGCAGCGCCAGCGCCGGCAGTTCGCCGCCCGACAATACGAAATCGCCCAGGCTCAGCTCGAGCGTGACGTGGCGATCAAGGAAACGCTGGTCGACGCTTTCGTAGCGGCCGCACAGCAGCACCGCGCCGGGGCCGGAGGACATCTCGCGCACCAACGCCTGGTCGATCGCGCGGCCAGTGGGGGTGAAATGGATCACGGCAGGCGCTGCGCTGCCGCGGTCAGCCAGCGCTGCCGCCAACGCGCGTTCGAGCGGCTCGACCAGCAGGATCATGCCCGGGCCACCGCCGAAGGGGCGGTCATCGACGCGCTTGTGGCTGCCTTCGCCGTACTCGCGCAGCGGCCACAGGCGCACATCGACTTGACCCGTCTCGAAAGCACGCCGCGTCACGCCCAGCGTCAGGTGCGGCGCGAACAGCTCCGGAAACAAGGTCAGGACATCGAAGCGCATCAGTAATCGATGCCCCAATCGACGACGATTCGCCGCGCGCCGAGGTCCACGCTGTCGATGTAGGCGGCGACGAACGGGATCAGGCGCTCTCCCGATTCGGGGGCCGCATCCGCTGGCGCGTCGGGCCGGCGCACGCGCAGCACGCTGTGCACGCCCGTGTCGATCAGCCCTGTCACGTCGCCCAGCGCCACGCCCTCGCGGTTGACCACGGACAGGCCGATCAGGTCGACCCAGTAGTACTCGCCGTCACCGGCGGTCGGGAAACTCGACCGCGACACGAAGACCCGCGCACCGGCGAGTGCCTCGGCCGCGTCGCGGTCAGCGACCTCTTGCGCCGTGGCCACCACCATGGAGGCCTGCTCGCGAACCTCGATGATGCGCAGCAATTGCGGCAATGCGCGCCGCGGACCGACAGGCGCCTGCAGGAACCAACGCCGCGAAGAGAACAACGCTTGCGGGTCGCTGGCGTGCGGCTGCACCTTGAAGCCCCCCTTGATGCCCCAAGCGCCGGCGATACGGCCGACTTCGATGGCGTCGGCGGGAAACGCCGGCGCGTCGTCGGTGGCAGCTAGCGACAGTGGCGTCGCCATACGGCCGCGTGGGCGGGCTTCAGGCGCTGGCCGTGGCCTTGGCCTGACCGACCAGGCGCGCCACGGTGGGCGACACCTGGGCGCCGACGCCGGTCCAGTACTCAATGCGGTCGGTGGCCACGCGCAGCGGCTGCTCGCCCCCGGCAGCCACCGGGTTGTAGAAGCCCACGCGCTCGATGAAGCGGCCATCACGGCGCTCGTGCGAGTCGGCAACGACGATGTTGTAGAACGGGCGCTTCTTGGCGCCGGAGCGGGACAGACGGATGACAACCATGGGGCTTCCTCGTAACTTGAGCTTGTTCGTCCACCGCACCAGGAGACACGCCGGCCGGTCGGATCGTTTGTGCGCTGCAGCCCAAGACAGCGGCGGCGCACGCAGGTCGACGCCGTAGATACGCCGGTCACCCGACCAGCCGCCGCCGAAAACCGACGATTATAGACTTGCCCCTTTCGCCAACCAGCACCGCTCCATGCAACCGCTGATCATTCGCCCCAGCACTGTCGCCGATCTGGGCGCCATCACCCGCATCTACGGCGAGGCTGTCGCACAAGGCACGGGCACTTTCGAGCTCGAATCGCCCGAGGAGCCTGAGATGGCTCGCCGCCGTGACGACGTGTTGACCAAGGGTCTGCCATGGTTGGTGGCCGAGAGCGGCGGCGGCGTCGTGGGCTTTGCCTACGCCAATCACTTCCGTCCGCGCCGGGCTTATCGTTTTTGCCTGGAAGACTCGATCTACCTTGCCCCCGCAGCGCGGGGCCAAGGCGCCGGGCGAATGCTGTTGGCCGAGTTGCTGGCGCAGTGCGAGTCGCGAGGCGCGCGGCAGATGCTGGCCGTGATCGGTGACTCTGCCAATGCCGGCTCGATTGCCGTGCACCGGGCCTGCGGTTTCGAATCGGCGGGTCTGTTCAAGGCCGCCGGCTGGAAGTTCGACCGCTGGCTCGACGTGGTGCTGATGCAGCGCAGCCTCGGCGACGGTGATGCATCGGCGCCCGCCGACCGCTGATGGCCCACTACAAATCGAAGACCCTGGCGACCTGGCTGGCCCTGCTCGGTGGCAGCCTCGGGCTGCACCGCCTTTATCTGGTCGGCTGGCGCGACGCACTCGCCTGGCTGCATCCGCTGCCCACGCTGGCCGGACTGTTGGGCGTGCACCGCATGCTCGAGTTGGGTCAGGACGACCGGCTGGCGTGGCTGCTGCTGCCGCTGCTGGGCCTGATGCTGGCGCAAGCCGCACTGTGGGCCATCGTCTACGGCCTGACAGCCGACGAGCGCTGGGACGCGCGGCACAACCCTGGGGCGCCGGTGCATGTCACGGGCTGGGGCCCGGTGCTGGGCGTGATCGCGGCGCTGGTGATTGGGGCCACCGCACTGATGGCAACCATCGCGTTCAGCGGCCAGCGCTATTTCGAGTGGCAGGTCGACGAGGCGCGCAAGATCAGCCAGTGACCGCAGCCTCAGAGGAATCCGCGCCCGACCCAGTAGGCCACGGCCGCCATCAGCGCCGAGGCTGGGATGGTGAAGATCCAGGCCCAGACGATATTGCCGGCCACTCCCCAGCGCACCGCCGAGGCCCGGCGCGTCGAACCGACGCCAACGATGGCGCCAGTGATGGTGTGAGTGGTCGACACCGGAATGCCGAGCCAGGAGGCCAGGAACAGCGTGATCGCGCCGCCGGTTTCGGCACAAAACCCACCTACCGGCTTCAACTTGGTGATCTTCTGGCCCATGGTCTTCACGATGCGCCAGCCGCCGAACATGGTGCCCAGCGCAATGGCGACGTAGCAGCACCAGATCACCCAGTTGGGCGGGAACTTGTCGGCCGCACTGACGTAGCCGGTGGCGATCAGCAGCATCCAGATGATCCCGATCGTCTTTTGCGCGTCGTTGCCACCGTGACCCAGGCTGTACAGGCCGGCCGAGACGAGCTGCAGGCGGCGAAAGGTACTGTCGATCTTTTGCGGCCGCTTTTGGCGAAAGAGCCAGGCCACGGCCACCATCAGCAGCGAGCCGAGCGTGAAGCCCAGCAGCGGCGAGACGATGATGAACGCCACCGTTTTCCAGACGCCTTCGGCCACCAGCGCGCCGGCGCCGGCCTTGGCCATCACGGCGCCGACGATGCCGCCGATCAGCGCATGGGAACTCGACGACGGGATGCCGTACCACCACGTAACGACATTCCAGATGATGGCGCCGATCAGCGCGCCGAAGACCACGTAGTGGTCGACCACACCAGGCATCACGATGCCTTTGCCGACCGTGGCTGCGATCTTCAGCTGGAAGACGAAGAGGGCGACGAAGTTGAAGAAGGCCGCGAACGCCACCGCCTGGTGCGGTTTCAAGACGCCAGTCGAGACGACGGTGGCGATCGAGTTCGCTGCGTCGTGGAAACCGTTCATGAAATCGAAGGCGATCGCCAGCGCCACCAGCATGGCGATGACCCAGAAGGAAACCTGGACTGCGTCCATCGTCCGGCCCTGGGTGGGGTCAGGAGCTCTCGAGGACCACGCCCTCGATGAGGTTGGCCACGTCCTCGCAGCGGTCGGTGATCGACTCCAGCTGCTCGTAGATGGCCTTCAACTTGATCAGCTCGCGCACGTCGGCCTGCTCCCGAAAGAGCCGGCTCATCGCCGCGCGCATCACGCGGTCGGCGTCGGACTCGAGGTGATCGATTTCCTCGCAAGTCTTCAAGGCGGCCTCGGCCACGTCGGCCTGGCCCAGCTTGGGCAGTAGCGCCACCACATGCGCCACGCGCTCGCAGCAGCGAACCGACAACTCGCCCAGCCGGACCACTTCGGTGGTGATCTCGCGCACGTCGTAGAGCGACATGGTTTCGGTCGCGTCCTGCAACAGGTCGAGCACGTCGTCCATGGCATTGATCAGGCCATGGATCTGTTCACGGTCGATCGGCGTGATGAAGGTCTTGTGCAGCAGCCGGTTGACCTCGGCGGTGACCTTGTCGGCGGCTCGCTCGGCGGCGTCGACCTCGTCGGCGTGTTGCTGGCGCCGCACCGGGTCGGCGTAGTTCTCGATCATCGACATGAATGCGCGCGAGCCTGCACCGATGTAGCGGCCGTGCTCATTGATGAGCTCGAAGAAATTGCCTTCACGCGGCATCAACTTGCCGAACAGCATGTGGGGTGTCCTCCGCCCGCCTCGAGACACTTTCGATCCGATGGGCTGGACGTCAGTGTAATCGCCGCCGCTGCCGCCTCAGGTGCGGAAAATGAAGCACGCCGCTGCGACCTGGCACAGCGCCGCCCACAGGTAGTCGAGCCTCATCGGCCGCTGCATGTAGAGCGTGGCAATGGCCACGAACACCAGCTGGTGTGATCATTTCCGGCGCGATCTTCAGTTGTGTCATCGTACGGCCATTTTTTGGACGCGTTGATCAGGCAGCGCAACGAGCGCCTGGGTCACACTGCGACCATCAGCCAGCAGCCATGTCGGAGCCAGCTCAGCCAGCGGGGCGAGCACGAACGCACGCTGGTGCAGCCGCGGGTGCGGTACCGCCAGCGCGGCGTTGGCGATCTGGCGCTCGCCATACAGCAACAGGTCCAGGTCCAGCGTTCGCGGCGCGTGACGGTAAGGCCGCTCACGGCCGAAGCGCAGCTCGAGCGCCTGCAACTGCGCCAGCAGCACCTCCGGCTCGAGCGCGGTACGCAACTCGACCACCGCATTGACGTAGTCCGCACCACCGGCGTCGAGTGGGGCGCTGCGGTAAAGCGACGAGGTGGCGACTAGCGTGGTCTCGGGCAGGTCGCCCAACTGCAAGCATGCGCTGCGCACGTTGGCCGCAGCGTCACCCAGATTCGCGCCCAGGCCGACGAAGACGCGCTCACCCCTGGCCATCGCGCTGAGTCGGTGTCAACCTGCCTCAACCGGCATCGGCAGTCCCTGTCGGCGCCGCGCCGCCAGCGGGCTTGCGACGACGACGGCGGCGCTTCTTGGCCGGCGTACTCTCGCTGCCGCCGCTGTCGGCAGCGGGCACGGTGTCGCCGGCGTCCTGGCGATCGCGACTTTCGCGCGGCGCTCTGGGCTCGCGGGGCTCGCGAGCTTCGCGTGGCTGGGTACGCTGCGCTTCGCGTGCCGCCGCAATCAGGGCCTCACGCTCTTCGTTGCTGCCGAGTGAAAAGTCCTCCCACCAATCGGCCAACTCGTCGTCGATCTCGCCCGTGTCCGCGCGCAAGCGCAGGAAGTCGTAGGCAGCGCGAAAACGCGGCTGCTCGACCAGTGCGTACGGCGTGGTGCCACTGCGGCGCTCGAAGCGCGGCTGCATCAGCCAGATCTCGCGCATGTCGGTGCCCAGCTTGCCGCGCCCCGAGATGTCACCGACGCGGGCGTCAAAGACGGCGTCGATGGCCTCCTGCAGCGCCGGCGCGGCGTGCGCACCAGCCTGCCGCGCCGTCTGCCAGCGCTCGCGTACCTCATGCCAGAGCAGGCAGGCGAGCAGGAAGCTCGGCGCCACCCCCTTGCCCTGCTCGATGCGTGCATCGGTGTCGGCCAGAGCGGCCTCGATGAACTGCACGCGCTGGTTCTTGTGCTTGACGCCATCGACCATCAGCGGTGCGAGCAACGGGAACTGCCGCGTCAACCCCTGCTTGCGCAGCTCGGTCACGCTGGCCAGCGAGTGGCCGGTCTGCAGCAGCTTGAACAGCTCGTCGAACAGGCGCGATGACGGCACGCTGTCGAGAAGAGCCGCCATCTCGCGGATTGGCGCGCGTGTGGCCGGCTCGATCTCGAACCCGAGCTTGGCCGCAAATCGCACCGCGCGGATGATGCGCACCGGGTCTTCGCGATAGCGCGTCGCCGGATCGCCGATCATGCGCAGTGCGCGCTTCTTCATGTCCTTGATGCCACCGTGGTAGTCGATGACGACCTGCGTCACCGGGTCGTAGTACATCGCGTTGATGGTGAAGTCGCGACGTGCGGCGTCTTCGATCTGCGGGCCCCAGACGTTGTCGCGCAACACGCGGCCGGCGGCATCCACCACGTGGCCCTTGCCGGCGAGTTCGCTCTTCGACGGCTTCTCGTTGCCCTCGATCTGCTCGGCCTGTTCGGCATCGAGGTAGGCACGGAAGGTCGAGACCTCGATCACTTCGTGGTCGCGGCCGCGGCCGAAGATCACGTGCACGATGCGAAAGCGCCTACCGATGATGAAGGCGCGGCGGAACAGGCTCTTGACCTGCTCGGGCGTGGCGTCGGTGGCGACGTCGAAGTCCTTCGGTCGCCGGCCGACCAACAGGTCGCGCACCGCACCGCCGACGATGAACGCC
>Ga0209797_10001503_pt1 | contig 11733 bp, 9 predicted proteins | sample DOMMetBare3Fresh_2_FD_187472 | JGI IMG/M metagenome (GOLD analysis project Ga0209797, IMG submission 187472) | Wetland sediment microbial communities from St. Louis River estuary, USA, under dissolved organic matter induced mercury methylation -... | ecosystem: Environmental > Aquatic >...
AAATTTCACCAGCCTTGAAACTTTTCTGTATAGCTTCTTTTTCTATTATTTCTAAGAGTGCAGGTTCAAATTTTGAGAAGATTTTTTTCCAATCCATATATTTTTTTTTAATAGTCTATAACTTTTTCCATTTGCATACTACGGCTTCCTTTAATAAGTAAGTGTGTATTTTCAAGATGTTGACCTTGTATCCATTCTTTTGCCTGAAAGGCATTTTCAAATTTAATAAACGGATGATCAATTTTCATAAAATCACCGCCTACTAATACTACATCTTTCCAAATAAATTTAGTAATTGTTTTTATTATTTCTTTGTGTTCATCCATGCTTTCAGTTCCCAGTTCTGCCATTCCTCCAAGCAACAAAATCTTTTTATCTGCATGAAGACCTGCAAAATTCTCGATAGCGAGTTTCATACTGCTGGGATTTGCATTATAGGCGTCTAATATTATTGAGTTACTTCCTCTCTTAATCAATTGTGATCTGCTGTTTGACGGAGCATAGTTTTCTATTGCTGATTTTATTTTTTCATCAGAAACCCCAAAGTGTTTGCCGACAGCTACTGCAGCGAGGATGTTTGGAAGGTTATATTCACCTACTAATTGTGTTTTTATCAAACCTGTTTTTGCTCCTTTGCTGATGTTTACTTCAAGGAAAGGATTGCTTTTCATGGCTTGGCCTTCTATAGCTGCATCTTTTGTTCCATATGTAATAACAGATTTTATTCCTTTACTCATTTCTCTCAGGTAATCATAATCCCACATTACAAATGCAGAACCATTAGTATTCCTTAAATAATCAAAAAGTTCGCCTTTCCCTTTTTTAACGCCTTCTATACCACCAAACCCTTCAAGATGCGCCTTGCCGCAATTGGTGATTAGGCCGTAAGTAGGGAGTGTATATTGACAGTAGCCTTCAATTTCTTTTTGATGATTGGCACCCATTTCAATCACGGCTATTGCTGCGTCTTCTTTTACTTTTAAAATTGTAAGCGGAATACCAATATGATTATTGAGATTTCCTTCTGTTGTATAGGTTTTAATACTTGTTGAAAGAACAGCATGTATAAGTTCTTTTGTTGTTGTTTTGCCATTGCTTCCTGTAATGGCAAAGAAGGGAATTGTGAACTGTTGTCTGTGATATTTTGCTAATTGCTGTAAAGCTGTTAGTACATTTTCTACCAGGATTGTTTTTCCGGGTATTTCAAATTCTTTTTCATCAATGATGGCATAAGCAGCTCCGGTTTCTATTGCTTGTCTTGCAAAAACATTGCCGTTAAAATTATCTCCTTTTAATGCAAAGAAAAGATCGCCGGCCAGAAGTTTTCTTGTATCTGTTTGTATTGAAGGATATTTTTTAAAAATATTATAAAGCTCTTGTGTTTGCATAAAAGCAAATTTACCGGTAGAAAATAATAAACCCCGACATAAAGCCGGGGTTTATTAAGTTTTATAGTGGTTATATTAACGTTTTTGCCTGCGGGTCTTAAAATGCTGGCCTGTTTTACGCTTGTTTCCTTCAGGACTTCCTAAGCGGTTCATAGCACAACGGAATCCAAGTGTACTCAAAGCCTGATCTTCTTCCAGGTATCTACGACTACCCGGTGTAAGCCAGTAAGCTCTGTCGTTCCAGCTACCACCTTTGTAAACTTTAGATTTATCGCTTACAAGTGTAGTAACACCATATCCATAAGAAGACTGAGATAATGAGTCACCATCAAGAAAATTGATAACATCACCTCTCTGATAATTTCTGCGGTTTTTACTTTCTTCGTCAGTAACATCAGTCATTTTTACACGGCCGGTGCTATCTTTTACATAACGTGTAGCAGGATCCATGGATGATGAATCTGCAACAAATAATTTTTGATATTTATTACCACGGAAAGGTGCAGGTTGGTCATCAAAATCAAGAGTAGAAAGGGGGCGATAAGTATCTTCAACCCACTCACTCACATTACCAGCCATATTATATACACCAAAACCATTTGGGAAAAACGATTCTACAGGTGCAGTATAAAATGCACGGTCGTTTAAACCTCCGGCAACACCGGCATTGTCTCCCGAACCTCTTTTAAAGTTGGCCAGGAATGTACCTTGCCAGCTACCACGACGGGTATCACGAAGGCCATTAACATTCTGTGACCAAGGGTAAACTTGTTTATTAGCCACTAACTCTTCGCCTCTTTTACCTTCTTTTATACTGGGGCGGGGGTTTTGATTAATTAAACCATAGGCTGCATATTCCCACTCAGCTTCAAAAGGCAAACGATAATCCGGTAATAATAAACCGGATTCAAGGTTTGGCGTAGTTGGTGTAGAACCTTTCTTTTTAGAAGTCACAGCTTTTCCCGGAGGTGCTGTATACAATCCTAAAAGGTATGATTTGGTTGTAAAGTTATTATCGCCTTGCTGGGCACCGGTTTTTACGTTGGCTTTATTTATATACCCGTCTTTAACGAGTGTGCCTTCGTTTACCCGGTCACTTCTCCAGTAGCAAAAGTCTTTTGCCTGCTTCCAGGTAACACCTACCACAGGGTAATTATTAAAGCCGGGGTGACGTAAATAAAACTCCACCATGGGTTCATTGTAGCTTAATTCGCTTCTCCAAACTAGGGTGTCAGGAAGGGCACCTTCAAGAATTTTCGCATTTGCAGGGTCTGAAGGATCAAATACTTTGTTGAGCCAATGCAGATATTCACGATAATGAACATTGGCAACTTCTGTACGATCAATGTAGAAAGAAGGAACGGATACACGACGTGGAATATTATTCCAGTCGCCCATTACATCTTCTTCTGTTTGACCCATGGTGTATGTACCACCCTGAACAAACACAAGACCTGGCCCCAGACCTTGCTCTTTAGACTTGGTAACCTGGTAACCACCCATGTTTTTGTCATTGTAGTTCCAGCCGGTTACATCGGATTTATCGGCTTTCTTTTTGCCGAAAAGGCCTTTTCCTTTACAAGATGCTAAAAGCACCACACAGAATACCAGGATTGTTAAGTTTCTCATTGTTTTTTGCATAAACCTATGAATTGGAATATTTTTAACGCTGGTTGAGATAAAATATTGCACCGGGATAGCAGTTTTACCTTCCAGATTGCGAATATATATACTTTCATATGATGGGGGTACGCAGAATTACTTGATTTCTAAAGTAAAATCCCCTTGAAACCATTGATTTTCAAATAAAAAGATCTACTGATTTGGAGCAATTTTTTGTTTTTTTTTTACCAATTTGAATGGCCAGCCAACAAGGATTTCATTGTCCACAAACAGAAATATCTAACGGGTTTATGTACAAAATAAGTGTGCAGGAGGGGTTGTTTTTAAAATTAAAATATCTCTTCTTAATACATAGTTTTTTTACACTTCTACTCTAACTTTTAACTATTAACTATATGAGTTTTTGGAAATAAAAGCTAAATAACAACTGAAGAAAATATTGACATACGGAAATACGTATAAAAAATGCAATTCAGGTAGAAAACATTGTCGGTTGATTGAATGTAAAATGGCTCATATTTTTTAAAATATTATACCCAGCTACTGAAAGCTGAATGAGTGGCTAATTAATTAAAAAAATATTTTCACAGGGACAATAACAAATAATGGCGATAACATGTCAGTGTATTAAGGCATAAAAAGGGAATAACAACTAATAGAAATAGCTCAGTTGAAATAAGCTGAAGTTGAAAAGGTGGCCAGGCGACATCCCTCCAGGGTGATCTATTTAAATAAGCTTAGAGTATTGTTTTCAGAAAAAAAGGTGTTGGAAAATTAGTTATTCTATTACAATCAATTTGTAAAAACTGTTTAATTGGTAATCTTCAGTCAGCAATTTCAAATATATTTTTGTCTGATAAAAAACGAGGAAAACCAGGAATAAATTTGTAAGGGAAACCTGAAATAAACAATAAAAGTAATTTGTTCCCGTTATTCCTGCATCTGAGAAGCCCCGCCACCGTGAAGAAAGCCCCGAATATTTTTATAAAGTCCTAAAAAACATCATTTTTTTGCTTTGGATAAAAATTTCTACTTTAGATTTGTATTAATTCAAAAGCTCTATATTTACACCATTATTAAAAAATTTCTAATGAGACCAACTGCTTTAAAACTAACTGCCTCAATCCTGCTATTATGTGGTTTATCATCCACAATTCAGGCACAGGTTGAACCAATCAACGTTGTTACTACCGCTGTTCCTTTCTTACGTATATCACCCGATGCCCGTTCTGGCGGAATGGGAGACCTTGGTGTTGCCACTTCTCCAGACCAATATTCCGGTTTATGGAATATGGGAAAAGTAGCTTTCAATCAGTCTAAAGGAGGGGTGGGTGCAACATATACTCCATGGTTGAAAGACCTTGTAAACGATGTTTATCTGGCATCTTTAACCGGGTATTACAAATTTGACGATGACCAGGCACTTACCGGTACTGTTCGGTATTTCAGCCTCGGTAATATCACTTTTACTGATAATCTTGGAAATGATTTTGGAAGTTTCCGTCCCCGTGAGTTTGGTGTTGATGTTGGATATTCCCGTAGACTTAATGCAAAGAATGGAGTTGGTATTTCATTAAAATATATTAATTCAAATCTTGCAGGTGGAACTACTGTAGGTAGCACCACTTATAAATCAGGTAGCGCTGTAGCTGCAGACCTTGGTTGGTATCATGACTCTAAAAGCCAGGCTGGAAACGGCTGGCAGTGGGGTGTTGTTTTACAAAACCTTGGTTCAAAAATTTCCTATACTGACAACGCAGATGCCAAAGATTTCATTCCAGCAAACCTTGGCTTAGGCGGTAACTATACTAAAAAATTCAACCAGAATAACTCAATTTCTTTTGGACTTGAATTAAATAAGTTATTAGTACCTACTCCTCCTGCTGAAGGAGATGCTGCGGGATTAGCTGATTACAGAAGTAAAGGTGTACTTGGCAGTTGGTTCAGTTCTCTTGGGGATGCTCCAGGTGGATTTTCTGAGGAATTAAAAGAATTCCAATTATCTCTGGGTGGTGAATATTGGTATAACAACCAGTTTGCACTTCGTGCCGGTTATTTTTATGAAAATAAAACAAAAGGTAACCGTCGCTATTTCACAGCTGGGCTGGGTATCAAATACAATGTATTCGGATTTAATTTCGCTTACCTGCTGCCAACTGGTAGCGGTGTTAGCCGTAATCCACTTTCAAACACACTTCGCTTCTCTATCCTGTTTGATTTGGATGGTGGTGCAACTCCAGCAAAATAATTTTTTATCAAATTAATTATAAAATGTCCCGTCTCGTTTAATTCGAGACGGGACATTTTTTTATTCTTAGTTTCGTAGTATAAATATAAATTTCAGGTATTGGAAATTGAATAAAATCTTTGTAAAACAATTTTTTTAAATGTCGTATAGAATCGGTTCCGGAGTTGATTTTCATAAACTTGCCGAAGGCAGGGATCTTTGGTTAGGGGGTGTTAAAATACCCCATCACAAAGGAGCAACCGGCCATAGCGATGCAGATGTATTATTGCATGCTATATGCGATGCCCTGCTCGGAGCTCTTAGTTTAGGCGATATCGGAGTGCATTTTCCCGATACTGATGACAGCTTTAAAAATATAGACAGCAAAATTTTATTAAAAAGAACATTTGATCTAATTAAAAAAGAAGGGTATTCAGTTGTTAATATAGACACTACTATTTGCCTTGAACTCCCCAAAATAAAACCATATGTCGGGGCAATGCGTAAAGTGATTGCTGCAATCCTTGAAGTAACAGAAAAAGATGTTTCCATAAAAGCAACTACAACTGAAAAAATGGGATTTGCAGGCCGTGAAGAAGGGTTGGTAGCATATGCAACACTCCTTTTATTCTTAAAGGATTCCTGATTAAATGATTGCAGTCATCATCGAAATCTTTTACTGGTAACTTTCAAAATCTATCTTTGCTGAAATGAAGGCTTTGGAAATAAAAATAATTAATCATTCGGCTAATCCATTGCCTGAGTATGCCACTTCCGGGTCATCAGGAATGGATATCAGGGCTCATCTTTCAGAAGATCAAATCTTAAAACCATTCGAAAGAAAATTAATTCCGACCGGACTATTTATTGAACTTCCTCTTGGTTATGAAGCCCAGATAAGACCTCGAAGCGGCCTTGCCATTAAGCAGGGAATTACGTGCCTTAATTCCCCGGGAACTATAGATGCTGACTATAGAGGAGAAATTAAGATAATATTAATCAACCTTTCGCAGCAGGAACAAGTCATACAATCCGGTGACAGGATAGCGCAAATGGTAATTCAGAAAGTTGAAAAAGCAACTTTAAATGAGGTTAATAAATTAGAGATTACTGAAAGGAATGAAGGCGGATTCGGTCATACAGGAAAACAATAATTTGAATGCTTAGATTTCTTACTATACTTATAATAATAATTTCATTGGCTAGCTCCTGCAGATCTACCCGGAAGATACAGACTGCTATTGCTAAAAAAGATTCAACAGGTGCAAATAACCCTGTATCAATTAATCCGAGAAGTGATTCAATTGAATTTATAAAAGAAAATTACCGGCAACTTTTAATGAATCATATTGACTTTACGACTTTTTCAGGAAAAATTAATGTGGATTATACCGATGCGGATGGTAAAAATTATAATGTAAATGCAAATATCAGGATGCAGAAAGACAGTGTCATTTGGATTTCCATCACTGCAATTCTGGGAATTGAAGGGTTGAGGGCCTATATAACAAGAGATTCAGTAAAATTATTAGATAAACAAAATAAAATATTTATAGCAAGAAGTGTTTCCTATTTACAGGAAGTGACTGAACTGCCCTTGACGCTATATTCTCTTCAGGATTTATTTCTCGGCAATCCTGTATTTCTCGATTCTAATATTGCCTCATATAGCAGAGTAGGTAACAGTATTTCATTTCAAAGCAATGGCGACTTTTTTAAAAATCTTTTTACAATAAATAGTAACGATAAGTTGATTCAAAGCAGTAAACTAGATGACCAGGATGAACTTAGAAATCGTACCTGTTATCTGACCTACACAGATTATGAAAACAAAAAAGGAGTCAATTTTTCAACAAAAAGATCTATAAACGTGTCAGAGAAAAAAAAGCTCGATATTAAACTGGATTATAAACAGTACGGGTTTAATGAAACGTTAAGTTTTCCCTTTTCAGTGCCTAAAAGTTATAAACGTAATTAGCCGAATAAAATTAAATTTGCATCTTGCCGTTATAAAGTGATTATTCCGAACCCTCATTTATAACCACACATTCCTTTAACTATGAGAAAAGTAGTGTTCTTACTTCTGGTGCTTTTGGGTTTTGGTGCATTTGCTCCGGCACAGCCACCTGTTCAGGATAAAACCCAGCTTGAAAGAGAAAGACAGCAAATTCAAAAAGAATTAAATGAAATACAGGGACTTTATAATAAAGTAAAAGGACAAACCAAACAGACCCTGAGCCAGTTGAATATGCTGAACCGGAAAATCAGCCTTAAAGAGCAATATTTAAATTCTGTAAATAGGGAAATCAAGTCAATTGAAAATGATATATACCTCAGTAATCTTGAAATATACAGGTTGCAAAAACAATTAGATACTTTAAAAACTCAATATGCAAGAACTGTGGTTTATGCATATAAGAACAAGAGTAATTATGATTATCTGAATTTTATATTTTCTGCGAGCAGTTTTAATGATGCCATTAAAAGGATAACATATCTTAAAAGCTATCGGGCATACCGGGAAAAACAGGTAAATACCATTGTGGAGACACAGCAGTTAATAGCACAAAGGAAAAAACAACAAATGGGCCGGAAGGAGCAAAAGAATGTTGCGTTGGTTATGCAAACAAAGCAGGTTCAGGATTTGGCCATGGAGAAAAAAGAAAAAGATGCAGTAATCGTTCAATTAAAATCCAAAGAGAAAGATTTACAAAAACAAATTGCAGTAAAAAAGAAAAAAGACAGGGACCTTCAGAATGCCATAATGGCCATCGTACGCAGAGAAATAGAAGCAGCAAGGAAAGCTGCTGAAGCAAAAGCAAAAGCTGACGCTGACGCCAGGAAAAAAGCTGACGAACTTGCCAGGAAAAATAATACAAACGTAACCCCATCAAATTCTGGTAATACAAATACAGGTGTCAGTCCGGTAACTGCAACTTCGCCATCAAAAAGAAATGATCCGGCAAAAAAACCGGACAGTTACCTGAACCTGAATGCAACAGACATTGCTTTAAATAATAAGTTTGAATTAAACAGGGCAAAACTTCCCTGGCCGGTAGATAATGGTATTGTTTCAATGCATTTTGGTTCCAATAAAATTGAAAATACATTATTGACTTTTGATAATCCGGGGATAACAATTGCAACACCAACATCTGGCGTACCGGTGAAAACAGTTTTTGATGGCGAAGTGAGTGGTATTTATAATCTTGGTGATGGTATGGCAATCACTATCCGGCATGGTAAATACTTTACTACTTACAGCAACCTTTCTTCTGTAAGTGTTACAAAAGGAGCTCTAGTAAAAACCGGGCAGCAAATCGGTAAGGCAGGAAAAGATGATGATGGCGGCGGCGGCCAGGTGGATTTTATACTGATGATCGAAACCAGAAACGTGGATCCATCTCCCTGGTTACGTCGATAATATAAATAATGCGATACTATTATAAAATGCCACGGAACATCGTGGCATTTTATTTAAAGAAATTTTTCATACAATTTCTCATATATGGGGACAATGTTATGAATATCAAATCTCCTGGCATGTTTGCTTGCTCTTTCTTTGAAAGCTTTTAGTGTTTCATCATCTTTCAGAATGGATAAAGCCTGTAGGCTCATGTTTTTTACATCACCCACATCACTCATATAGCCCGTTTCGCCCGGAATATTAATTTCACTAAGTCCGCCTGCATTGGTTGATACTACCGGTACACCTGCTGCCATTGCTTCCAACGCCGCTAATCCAAAACTCTCATACTCTGATGTAAGTAAGAATAAATCGGCAATTGCCAGTATGTCTTCCATTTGTTCCTGCTTACCTACAAACCTTATTTCATCACAAATGCCCAGTTCACGGCCTAAATCTTCAGCAGTATTTCGTTCAGGGCCATCTCCCACAAATAATAATTTGGAAGGTATCTGCTTATTTACTTCAGCAAAAATCTGAACAATATCCTGTACTCTTTTTATTTTTCTGAAGTTGGAAGCATGCATTAAAATTCTTTCTCCATTAGGAGCAATTACTTTTTTAAATGCATCAATCGGTTTGCGATTGAACCGGCTCACATCTACAAAATTGACAATTACTTCTATTTCTTTTTCAATTTTGAAATGTTTGAATGTTTCCTCCCTCAGATTTTGAGATACTGCTGTGATTGCATCACTTTCATTAATAGAAAAAGTTACTACCGGAGCATATGTTTTATCTCTGCCTACAAGAGTTATATCTGTTCCATGAAGAGTTGTAATTACCGGTATTTCCTTTCCTTCCTTCTTCAATATCTGCTTGGCCATATAAGCTGCCGATGCATGAGGAATGGCATAATGTACATGCAGCAGGTCCAGGTTATTATTTTTAATAACATCAACCATAGTACTGGCTAAAGCTGTTTCATAAGGAGGATAGTCAAATAACGGATAGGTAGGAACCTGCACCTCATGATAAAATATATTGGGGATAAATCCATTCAGCCGAACCGGTTGCTGATAAGTGATGAAATGTACCATATGTCCTTTCTGGGCAAGCGCCTTTCCAAGTTCTGTAGCTAAAACTCCGGAACCACCAAAAGTGGGATAACAAACAATTCCTATTCGCATAATTTATTTCTGATTCTGGTCTTCGAAGGTAACAGTTTTACAGGTGTAAGGTTTGCCGTTTATCTTAAAACTTTGCATCCTTTTTTCAGCTTTCAGTTATCTTTAGCAAAACTCAGGTACATGCGAAAACTGTCAATTTCTTTGTTGCTAACTTTTTCGGGATTCGTAGTTATAGGGCAAAAAGATGATTCAGCATTGATTAAGCGTATTTCTGATGAAATACTGGTAAACGGAAAGGCATATGAAAATCTGCGTTACCTGACCAAGCAAATAGGCGGAAGGCTTGCCGGATCATCGGGCATGGTAAAAGCAGAGAATTGGGGATTAAAAGTAATGAAGGAAAATAATGCTGATAAAGTCTGGATGCAGGAATGCCTGGTGCCACATTGGGTGCGGGGTGGGAAGGACTATGCAAAAGCAATGTTTATTCCATCAAAGTTTGAAAAGAAAAGCCGGCCATACCCCTCAGGTACAACAAAAGAACTGGATGTAATAGCCCTTGGAAATTCTATGGGAACAGGTAAAAGCGGGTTGACCGCCGAGGTTTTACTGATCAATTCATTTGAGGAACTGGAGAAAAGAAAGGATGAAGTAAAAGGGAAAATAATTTTTTACAATTATAAATTTAATGATAAGTATATCAATACATTTCTTTCGTACCGTGATGCGGGACAATACCGTGGTCAGGGTCCAAGCCGTGCTGCAAAATATGGCGCAAAAGCCGTCATTATAAGAAGTTTATCACATGCTGCAGATAACAACCCTCATACAGGTGCTACAAGGTATGATTCTGCCTATGAAAAAATTCCGGCAGTAGCGATAGGGTTGAGAGATGCAGATTGGTTGAGTGAACAATTGCAAAAAAGAGATATTAATATTACCATAAAAACAAATGGTTATTTTCTTCCGGATACAATAGGGCATAATATAATTGGCGAATTAACCGGAACCGAATTTCCGGATGAAATAATTACAGTGGGAGGTCATTTAGACAGTTGGGATAATGGCGAAGGAGCTCATGATGATGGAGCCGGTTGTGTACAAACAATGGAAATACTCAGGGCTTTTAAAGCAATAGGGTATAAGCCCAAAAGAACAATCCGGTTTGTATTATTTGCCAATGAAGAAAATGGTTTACGGGGCGGAAGTAAATATGCAGAAGAAGCAAAAGCAAAAAATGAAAAACATATATTGGCAATTGAAAGTGATGCCGGTGGATTTACTCCGAGGGCTCTGGGTTTTTCAGGAAGCGATGAACAATATAAAAAATTTTTAGGATGGAAAGATTTAATTGCACCCTATGGTTGTAATGAATTTATTAAAGGTGGAGGTGGTGCAGACATTGGCCCGCTTAACCGGGTATTGAAAACTCCAACGGCCAGCCTCAATCCCGATTCACAGCGCTATTTTGATATCCATCATGCCAGAAGTGATGTGTTTGAAGCAGTAAATAAAAGAGAATTAGAATTGGGGGCCGTGAACATGGCTGCGTTGATATACCTTGTTGATAAATATGGGTTGTAAAATTAAAAACTTTTATATGCATAAAATAATCTTCCCTGTTTTAAGTGTTATTCTCTTTGCAGCATGCAATAGTAACAACGATTCACAGGATGTTAATCTTAAATCAATTGATGTGAAGTACCCGGTTACCAAAAAGGACTCAACAGTAAAAGACAATTATTTCGGAACAGTTGTTTATGACCCTTACCGCTGGTTAGAGAATGATATGAGTGCAGAAACAGCTGCATGGGTAAAAGAAGAAAATGAGGTAACTCAGAATTATTTATCGCAAATACCCTTCAGAGAGGCAATAAAAAAACGATATGAAAATCTTTTTAATTATGAAAAATACTCTGCGCCATTCAAGCAGGGAAAGCAGACTTATTACTATAAAAA
>Ga0209797_10001504_pt1 | contig 11727 bp, 10 predicted proteins | sample DOMMetBare3Fresh_2_FD_187472 | JGI IMG/M metagenome (GOLD analysis project Ga0209797, IMG submission 187472) | Wetland sediment microbial communities from St. Louis River estuary, USA, under dissolved organic matter induced mercury methylation -... | ecosystem: Environmental > Aquatic >...
ACCCGACAGCTTCGTTGAGCAAGGCACGCGGGAAGAGTTGCTGGCTTTATGCGGGCTGGATACTCAGGGGATTATTAAGCAGGCTGAGGCGTTTTGCGCTTAGCAGCGGCTAAATCATATAGTAATTGCGGCGACAAATTAGCCATGGATGACTAAAGTTGTCCCTACAACTCATAAAAAATTGAATCTTTGACCCTATAAAGTAAAACAATGGATAGACTAAGAAATAAAATCCGTGACATTCCTGACTTCCCCAAAACAGGCATTATTTTTAAGGATATTACGCCTCTGGTAAAAGATCCTGCTACGTTAAGACTTGCCGTGCATCAATTACTGCACCCTTTTTTGGGCAGGGAAATAACCGCAGTGGCAGGCATGGAGGCACGCGGATTTATTTTTGGATCATTAGTGGCATGGGAACTGGGTCTTCCTTTTATACCATTGAGAAAACCGGGTAAGCTACCCTACGATGTAGAAAGCGTGGCGTATGATTTGGAGTATGGATCAGCCACACTGGAAGCGCACATTGATGCCTTTAACGCGAATGATCGCGTATTGCTCATTGATGATTTGTTGGCGACTGGCGGGACAGCCAAGGCAAGCTGTGAATTAGTTGAAAAACTGGGCGCCAAAGTTGAAGCTTGCGCTTTTGTAGTTGAGTTGGACTTTCTGGAGGGGAGGAGAAAACTCAGCGATTACGAAGTGCATTCTTTATTGCATTTTTAGAGACGCGATAAAACGTATCTCTAAAACTATTTTTTTGTTATCCAGTTTCGTGCGGCATATTTAAACGACTCATTCATATTATAAATCGATTGATCGGCCACTCAATTAATTCGAAATTATACTGTAACATGCCCCGGAATTGCTCTTTTCACAAATACTGACTCAGGATCTTATTTTTGAGGGGGAGTGGGCAATAGTTGCAATGTATGTTTGGTTTTGGGACTAGCATCCAGTGTGGAGTCCGTTTTGTTGTTTGCAGCGGTATTGCCGACTTTTTCAACAGATTCTGCCCCACCTTCACCCAATTCATCGTCCAGATCTAAAGATGTTTCGGATTTACCATCGGTAGCCAGATTATTGCGCCACTGCAAGAAAGACTCGCGAGTAAATACGTAAGGATCAAGTGCGGCTTCATCAATGAACTTCAATGCGCCTTCAGCGTTTGCGCGAGTATTCAGTAAAGAGATCAGTTGTATCGGCAAACCAACATAACTGGCCGGGTTTGCTGCGGTATCAAATGCTGCGCCAGGAATACCGCGCATAGTTGATGGTCCCAGTAAAGGGATTACCAAATAGGAACCCTGAGGAACACCCCAAACAGCAAGAGTCTGTTCAAAATCCTCGTCATTTTGTTCTAGTCCAACATGAGTTGCTACGTCAACAAAGCCGCCTAAACCCATTGTCGTATTCAGAGCAAAGCGTCCAGTGTCATGTGCGCTTTGTGCAAATTTAGCCTGCAGAATATCGTTAATAACCACGTTGATGTTTTTAAGATTGCTAAAGAAATTGTAAACCCCTGTTTGGGCAAATTGAGGCGTTATCCATTTATAGGCATCTGAAATAGGTTTGGCAACATAGTCATCAACGGTATCATTGAAGATGAATACTTTTCTATTAATGTTTTCATAAGGATCAGCTTTATTTGCTACATTTTGTTGTTCAGAAACTCCAGTGGTTGCACAGCCACCCAAAGAAATAAAGCCACCAATAAGCATGGCTGAGAGTTTTTGCTGAAATGTAGCGTTATGATTGCCTCTGTATGGCTTGTTCATTGGCTTAAAACCTGTAGCTTATAGTTTTGAATAATTATTAATTTTTTCGTTTATTTTAGCTATCAAGGCATCAAAGCCTTCTCGCTGTAATATAGTGGTATATTCTGATCTTTTCAATGCTAAATCACTTACACCATTTGCGATAATGTTAATAATACGCCAACTATTGCCTTTTTCCTTTAGCATGTAATCAAATTTAACAGGTTTATCATCTGGAACAATAAGATGGCTATGCACAACAACGCCACCTCTTGTGGTTTCCTCTTCTGAATCAAATACAAATTTTTCTCCAGAATAATCTTTAAAGTTATGCGCATAAGACGCAACGCTTAAGCGGACAAATACTTCAACCAGTTGCTGTTGCTGGGCTTCAGTGAGCTTTTCCCACTCTTTGCCTACAACAATGCGGGCAATTTTTGTTAAGTCGTGACTATTCGATACCGGTTCATTGAGCTTGTCATATCTTCCTGCATAGCCTAATTGCTTGCCATCCTTCATGACGGCTATCAGTTCCGCCTGAAATTTTTCGACCACCTGCTTTGCGGTCGCTCCACTATTATCTTGTGAGTAAGCATGGGCAGTTGCAAACAAACAAAATATAAAAACTGCAGCTAACTTCATATTCTTCAAAACCATATATATAACCTCATAAAAAACAAAGCATATTCATAAATTATTTTAATGCTGCTATCATAACCCTTCAGTTCCCGGATTTATTAAGTCAGCTATTAGCTTGGGGATCCCCCCCGCCTAAAAAGGCGTCATTGGTGAAGCTAAAGCCGGAGGAACTCGGGTAAAAATAGCCTGTAAGGTGCTTGGGTGGCAATGACATAAGGATTGCCCTTTCAGCTTATTGGAAGGCACCTGCCCAACTTCATGTTAATCAGCCATTTCTACTCTGATAGGTATACCTGAAAGGGTTGATAAAGGTTTCTCTGCATATTCAGGTGTAGGTTCGGGCACCATATCGCCTTCAGTTTTAGGGCCTCTGATGGATGTCAGCAACGCCTTGAATGGATGTTTTAACATGTCTTCGACAGCAGTCGCTTCGTAACCACAATGAGCCATGCAGCTTGCACACTTAGGATTATTAACGTTACCGTATTTCTCCCAGGGTGTAGTATCCAGAAGTTCTTGAAAACTTGCCGCGTTGCCTTCATCTGCCAATAAATAACAGGGTTTTTGCCAGCCAAAAACATTGCGTGTAGGATTGCCCCAAGGCGTGCATTCGTAGTTTTGATTGCCCGCCAAAAAATCAAGATAAAGCGATGAATGGTTTAATTTCCATTTGCGACTTTTACCTATTCTAAAAATGCCCCTGAATAAATCCTTAACGTCTTTGCCCTTGATAAATACATCTTGTGAAGGCGCGCGTTCATAACTGAATCCAGGCGCTATGGTTACGCCTTCAACACCCAGTTCCATCGCGTAATCCAGAAAATCAGCCACTTCTTGAGAGTTTTCGCCCTGAAAAAGAGTGCAATTAATGGTGACTCTAAAGCCTTTTCCCAATGCCAGTTTTATGGCTTCAACTGCCCGATCAAAAACACCTTCCTGGCAAACTGAAGTGTCATGCCTTTCCTGCATGCCATCCAAATGAATTGAGAAAGTCAAATAAGGGGAGGGCGTATAGTCATCAATCCGCTTTTTCAATAACAACGCATTGGTACATAAATAGACAAATTTTTTGCGTGCAATGATCCCCGCGACAATTTGTGGCATTTCTTTGTGAATCAGCGGTTCACCACCCGGAATCGATACCATAGGTGCGTTACATTCATCTACAGCCTGCATACATTCTTCGAAGGACAAGCGTTTGTCGAGAATATCGTCAGGATAATCAATTTTACCGCAGCCTGCGCAGGCTAAATTGCAACGGAACAAGGGTTCCAGCATGAGCACTAAAGGATACTTTTTTACCCCCTTTAATTTTTGTTTAATAAGATAACTGCCTACTGTCAACTGCTGACGTAAAGGAACACCCATGAGCAAACCCTCCAAAATTGTTATAACTGTTAATGGTCAGTCACATTGACCATTCTGAAACCACATAAAAAATGAGGAACAATAAGCGTGTAGTAAGTAAACAACAGTCAGGCACTGCTCGGTTAATTATTGCCTTCCAGGACTTTTTAGTCGTGGAATTCAGGTATTCAATCAGGCCCGCTATATAATACAATCGCTTATCTATTGTTGACTAGAATACTATCTTTTAACAAACGACTCCAGTTTTTACGCTAAATAATCCATATTGCTGGTATAAAGAGTTCAATTTTTAAGCTATTTGTACAAATACAACACAAACCTTTAAATTATTGTTTTTATTCTTAATAAACGTCTATTCAGCCTAACTAATCAGTGATGTTGCCAATAAAACAACATTGCTTTGCAAAATACCAACAAACAGGCTATGATTGCCATCAATTTATTTACTTAAGCCATGTGGGCTTGCATCAAATACATATTATGAGCGAAACTCGAATATCTCTGGATAATCCCAAATCACTGAGCGAATTATCTGATGATGACTTTCAGACGCTATTGCTTGAAGGTGTGTCCAGAACATTTGCTCTAACTATTCCTCAATTGCCGGAAAAGCTTTACGGTGCTGTCGCCAATGCCTATTTGTTATGCCGTATAGTCGACACGATTGAAGATGAGGTTTCATTATCGGCCGAGCAAAAAAAATCTTTTTGTTCCGAGTTTATTGATGTTGTGAAAACAGGTGTCAATGCCGAACCTTTCGCGGTAGAGCTTGCGCCATTGCTTTCTGAACAAACCCTTCCCGCTGAACACACATTAATCCATGTTTTACCACGGGTTATACAAATTACCCATACCTTTGACGACGATCAAATTGATGCGCTGGCTTGCTGTGTAGAAACCATGGCCGAAGGTATGCCGATATTTCAGGCCCAGGATCTGCATGATGGCTTGGCGACCCTTGCCGATTTAAACAGGTATTGTTACTACGTTGCCGGTTGCGTGGGCGAAATGCTGGCTAAACTGTTTTGCCATTATTCCCCTGAAATTGCCGTGCATAAAGAAGAGCTGTTAACGTTATCCGTTTCGTTTGGCCAAGGTTTACAAATGACCAATATATTAAAAGATATTTGGGATGATGCGCAGCGTGGTGTTTGCTGGTTGCCGCAAGATATTTTTACCGAAACGGGTTTTGCTCTTAAAAACTTAAGCCCCGAAACGAATGACGAAAATTTCAGAGCAGGTCTTGAGCACTTAATTAGTATTGCTCACGGTCATTTGCACAATGCCTTGATATACACCCAAAAAATACCAAGTCATGAAACAGGTATCCGCAATTTCTGTTTATGGGCTTTAGGCATGGCTGTTTTGACCTTAAAAAAAATCAAAAAAAATCTGGATTTCAATCATTCCGATCAAGTCAAGATCACTCGCAAAAGTGTTAAAGCAACAATTCTTGCGACCCGGTTAATCGGTCGCAGCAACCCGATGCTTACTTTACTTTTTAATGTAACCAGTCGAGAACTGAAAACTCCCGATTGGACTTATTCACTACCTTCCTCAAAAGCCAACTAAGACCTTTAAGGACGTACTTATGTTTACCGACGCAACTACAGAAACAAATACTGGCGATGTTTCCAGTTCATCTACAGCCATTTATTCAAAGGCCTACAACCTCAATAAAGCTATTAGCAAAGCGCAGGATAAATTATTAAGCCTGCAGGACAAAGACGGTTATTGGGTGTTTGAACTGGAGGCAGACTGCACAATCCCGTCAGAATACATCATGATGATGCATTATTTGGGTGAGATTGATGCGCCTCTACAGGCTAAAATAGCCAACTATTTAAGATCCCGTCAGTCCGAAGACGGCAGTTACCCTTTATTTACCGGTGGCATAGGTGATATCAGCGGTAGCGTAAAAGCCTATTACGCCTTAAAAATGGCCGGCGATTCTATTGAAGCGCCACACATGGTTAAATTAAGGAATTTCATCCTTAGCAAGGGCGGGGCGGCGAAAGCCAATGTTTTTACCCGCATTGCGCTGGCAATTTTTGAACAGTTGCCCTGGCGCGGTGTCCCTTATATTCCGGTTGAAATCATGCTGTTTCCAAGCTGGTTTCCGTTCCATCTGGATAAGGTGTCTTACTGGTCCAGAACGGTCATGGTGCCTTTGTTCATTCTTTGCACGTTAAAGGCAACCGCTAAAAACCCAAATAAAGTCAATATACTGGAGCTTTTTGTCACGCATCCGGACAAAGAAAAGCACTATTTCCCAGAAAGAACTTTGTTGAATAAAATTTTTCTGGGTTTGGACGTTTTAGGTCGTGCAACGCGTCCATTAATCCCAAAAAAATCACATGAACTTGCGATTGAAAAGGCTAAAGACTGGATTATTGAACGTCTGAATGGCGAAGATGGCTTGGGCGGTATTTGTCCCGCTATGATGGCAGCTTATCAAGCCTTGCTCCTGCTCGGTATGCCTAAGGATCATGAGCTTATTGTTACCGCACGTAAAGCGATTGATAAATTATTGGTGATCAACGAACATGATGCTTATTGCCAGCCCTGCTTATCGCCAGTATGGGATACTGCGCTTGCAGCGTTGGCATTGCAAGAAGCTGATAAAGGCAAAGACGCGATGAGCAATGTTTCCAACCCAGCCCTGACACGCGCATACGATTGGCTTAAAAGCAAACAACTATCAGACGAGCCTGGAGACTGGCGCATTTCCAAACCAGATTTGGCGGGCGGCGGTTGGGCATTTCAGTTTGAAAACCCCTATTATCCGGATGTTGATGATACGGCTGTCGTAGGCTTTGCCATGGCGGATTCGAAATTGCCTGAGCTTAATGAGTCAATACATCGGGCAACCCGTTGGATAGTGGGTATGCAATCCAAAAACGGTGGTTACGGCGCTTTTGATGTCGATAATACTTACCATTACCTGGATGAGATTCCCTTTGCTGACCACGGGGCGTTATTAGACCCGCCGACATCGGATGTCAGCGCTCGATGTGCCATGTTAATGGCTAAAGTGGCTCAGGATCATGATGAATATCTGCCGGCTTTAGAGAGAACTATTGACTACATACGTAGCGAACAGGAACAAGACGGCTCTTGGTTTGGCCGGTGGGGTACTAATTATATTTACGGCACCTGGTCTGTTTTATTGGGTCTGGAGCAAACTAACGTGCCTAAAAATGATCCGATGTATACCAAAGCGGTTAAATGGTTAAAAAGTGTACAACGTGAAGATGGCGGATGGGGTGAAGACAATTACAGTTATCACGATGCCAGTATTAGAGGGAGCTATCGTTTTAGTACCGCCTTCCAAACAGCTTGGGCTGTGTTAGGGCTTATGGCGGCAGGTGAAGCGCAAAGCCCCGAAGTAAAAGCGGGAATTGATTTTATCTTGCATAATCAGCAAGCCGATGGCGTCTGGAATGATAAATGTTTTACCGCGCCCGGGTTTCCCAAGGTTTTTTACCTCAAATACCATGGTTATGATAAATTCTTCCCGCTTTGGGCATTGGCTCGGTACCGAAACGAACTAAACAAAAAGTGATCACTGGTATCGTTGTTGCATTAACTGAAGAACTGACTACCCTGACGTCAAAAAAAATTGAAAAAGGGCATTGTCTTTCAATTGCTGATAATTTACTGGTGGCTTATTCAGGTGCTGGCCCGGTAAATGCCAAGGCAGCCGCTGAATCACTCGTTGCTCAAGGCGCAACCCGGCTAATGAGTTGGGGTTGCGCTGCGGCTCTTAGTGAATCATTAAAACCAGGGGATTTGATGTTGGCCGATAAGCTGATAGATGCGGAAGGGTATAGAGACGCAAAATTTTGCATCTCAACCGATTGGCATAGCGAAACCAATAACAGACTGTCAACGTTTGTAGTCGTTCATACTGGTTGCTTGGCTGAGAGTAAGAGCATCGTTTCGTCCAGCAAAGACAAAAAACTGCTGCAATCAACAACGGGTGCCGTTGCGTTAGACATGGAAAGTATTGCTATAGCCAAGGTTGCGGGACATTACGCGTTACCTTTTTTAGCTATCCGGGCCATAGCTGACCCTGTTAATATGGATTTGCCCCTGGCTATTAATTATTCGCTTAATGATCGGGGCGACATTGTGATGAGTAAATTATTACTGTTTTTAATCCTTCACCCCGCTGAATTGCCTGGTTTAATAAAACTGGGACTGCATTTTAATGCTGCAAAGAAAACGCTAAAATTCATTGCCAAGCATCTTGATGCAGACGACTTTAATAATGTACACAGCGGTAGTGGCGTAAGCCACCAAAATTAAAGAAAAATTCTTTTTTCTATATTTTTAGAAGTACAAGAACATCAACAAGAGGACTACATGACTTTCAGCATTGCCGAACTTTTTGCTCAACACAGCACTGATAAATTTGATCTTCACGAGCAGCATCTTAATAACCAAATGGTCAGAATGTTAAAGACCATTGGCTACGACCGTCATTACCAGAGAGCGGTTGGACAATATCTTTATGATCAGGCCGGTACTGAGTATCTGGATTTATTAAGCGGTTTTGGCGTATTCGCTATTGGCCGCAACCATCCGACTGTCATCAATGCATTAAAAGAGACGTTGACGCTGGAATTGCCGAATCTTGTGCAGCTGGACGTTTCTATTCTTAGCGGCTTACTGGCTAAGGAGCTTCTGAAAACGACGCCAGATAATCTCGATAAGATGTTCTTCTGCAATTCCGGAACTGAAGCGGTGGAAGCCGCTATCAAATTTGCCCGTTACACTACCAAACGTGAAAAAGTCGTGTTTTGCGAACACGGCTATCATGGCTTGACGATGGGTGCGTTATCCTTGAATGGCGAAGAAATTTTCCGTGAAGGTTTTGGTCCGCTACTGCCCGGTTGCAACCCCGTTCCTTTTAATAATCTTGAAGCCCTGGAAAAGGCTTTAAGCAATAAAGATGTTGCTGCATTTATCGTCGAGCCGGTTCAGGGTAAAGGCGTTAATGTGCCCGATGATCATTATCTATCTGAAGTTGAGCGCTTATGTAAAAAATACGGGACTTTGTTTGTTGCCGACGAAGTGCAAACAGGCTTGGGACGCACCGGCAAATTCTGGGCTATCGATCATTGGAACGTTAAGCCGGATATGATTTGCATGGCTAAAGCCTTATCCGGCGGTTTTGTGCCAGTCGGCGGAGTAGCGATGACCCATAAAATCATGGATACCGTTTTTAATCGTATGGACAGAGCCGTCGTACATGGATCAACCTTTGGCAAAAACAATTTGGCGATGGCAGCGGGCCTTGCCACTTTGCATGTGATGGAAGAAGAAAAACTGGTGGAAAACAGCTTGAAAACAGGCACGGATATTATCAACAGTATAAATGCGTTATCTGGAAAATATGAGTTCCTGAAAGAAGCACGCGGCAAAGGCATGATGATCGCCATTGAATTTCAATCGCCTAAAAGCCTGACGCTAAAAGCGGCCTGGGCGATGCTGGAAGCCGCCAATAAAGGCTTGTTCTGTCAGATGGTTACTATTCCTTTATTTAAAGAACATAACATACTGTCTCAGGTTGCAGGGCATGGGATGAACGTGGTCAAACTGTTGCCACCTTTAAATCTGACGCAAAAAGATCGCGACCATATTGTCAGCGCATTTGATAAAGTCATTGCCGATACCCATCAAATCCCCGGATCTATTTGGGATTTAGGGAAAAATTTGGCCAGTCATGCTTTAAAAAATAAAAAAAGTCAGTGAGGAAAAAACAATGAAAAAGCGGGTTCAGCTAATCCTACTGTTGTTGTTTTTGGGACAGACTGCGCTTGTTTACGCTCATGCCGTTGTCACTGATTATTCGTTAAAAATTGCGCCTATTCATGCCAACCAACAAGACAAAGTAGAGCTTACGTTTAATTCCAAAATTGAGCTGGGTTTATCGCAAATTTTTTTAGTGCGTAAGGGCGATAAGCATGACTTATTAGACGCAGAGGTCGGCAGCAAGCAAGGGCAAATTATTGTTCATATTCCACCGCTGGGCTTAGGTGAATATGCCCTCAGATTTAAAGTCTTCGCCGCTGATGGGCATTTAACTGAAGATGTTATTCATTTTTCAGTCACTCAATAGGATGCACAATGGCAGGCATAGCTGATTTTCTCGATTCCCTGATAGGCGGATTTGATCTGATTTGTTTTTCATTAACAATCGGTGGTCTGTTTTGGGGGCTTTTTGTGTTACGTCCCTGGAATAATGAGGACGGATACAATGCCGTATTGCTACAAAAAACCATTACGCTTATTTATAAAGGTGGTTTTTTATTGGCAGCTGCGCAGCTGTTTAAAATAATCCTTAAAATCTGGTTGATGACGGCCGTGCTTGAGCGTTGGCCATTTCCGGAGTTTGCCGGTACGACTCAATTTATCGGTGGTATTGTTCGTACGGTGCTTACTGTGGTTTTGGCCGGTTATTGTTATCAGACTCTGAGTAAAAATCCTTTTTCAAAACAGCACTGGACAACGGCAGTTGTTGTCGCCTTGCCGATGATTATTTCAGGCGCATGGCTGGTGCATGCGGCCGGACGTTTTGAAAATCAGTTCATTTTAATGGCGCTGACAGTCATTCACCAACTGGCCGCAGCGGCCTGGATCGGCGGAATTTTTCAGCTGGTTAATCTTTGGCTTTTGCGGCAAAGTAAAGAGGTTACCGCTGAATTATGGCCTTTTATGCTACGCCGATTCTCCAAGTTCGGTATCGCTTCAGTTGTTATGATCCTCATCTCGGGTGTACCTATTGCCTGGCAATACATTGATACCTGGAACGGTCTGGTCGGCACAGGTTATGGCAATTTATTAATGGTAAAAATAACCTTATTGTCTCTTGCCCTAGTGTTTGCCTGGTTGAATAAAAGCGCCGTGATGGAATACGGTGTTTCTGGCAACCATTATGCGTTAAACAACAGAGTTCCTTATTACATTGAAGCGGAAACTTTTGTCTTAATAACCTTGCTGTTTACAGCCGCCAGTTTGGCATCGCAACCCCCAGCGATTGATATTCCCACACTGACGGCAAGCTGGCAGGAAGTGTTAAATACTTTTCATCCACAAATTCCTCAAACCATTTCGCCTAGCCATACTGCGCTGATACAGGGTGAAGCAGGTCGTGTCGCGATTATTGATCAAGTGCCTTCCATAGCGGCAACCGAATGGTCGAATTATAATCACAATATCGCGGGTATTTTTCTGACGACGATGAGTTTCTTTGCCATGCTTTCTTATATCAAGCAATTGCCGGGGCCCTTGTCAGTTTTTGATAAATCATTGCCATTAACCCGGTATTGGCCGTTGGGCTTTGTCGGCTTGGGTATTTTTCTGTTTTTCCGTAGTGATGCTGAAACCTGGCCTTTGGGACCGATAGGCTTCTGGGAAAGTACCTTTAATAACGGAGAAGTATTACAACATAGGATTGCAACTTTACTTGTGCTGGTTCTGGGCGTTATGGAGCTCAGCGCCAGAATGACCAAAAATCCCGATAGCAAGTTACCTTTTGTGTTTCCATTGCTGGCGGCTTTCGGAGGTTTAATGTTGCTCACGCATTCACACGTTGGATTTCAAGCAAAAAGCGCATTTCTTATCCAGGTTGGACATACCACAATGGGTATTTTTTCTCTTATTCTGGCATGCGGTCGCTGGCTGGAATTAAAACTGGACAGACCGGGCAAGGATATTGCCGGTTTTATTTCTGTTGCCGCCCTGTTTCAGATTGGCATCATTCTGATGTTCTATCGCGAGCCCCTTTATTAATATGAACACATTACCTAACTACCCATTGCTTAACAGCATCAACAGCCCCGCCGATGTCCGCAAACTCAAAAAAGACCAGCTCAAACCCTTAGCCCAGGAGCTGCGCGAATATTTAACCCATACGGTGAGCATTTCCGGCGGTCATTTTTCGGCGGGCTTAGGT
>Ga0209797_10001505_pt1 | contig 11724 bp, 10 predicted proteins | sample DOMMetBare3Fresh_2_FD_187472 | JGI IMG/M metagenome (GOLD analysis project Ga0209797, IMG submission 187472) | Wetland sediment microbial communities from St. Louis River estuary, USA, under dissolved organic matter induced mercury methylation -... | ecosystem: Environmental > Aquatic >...
GCGGTACTCCTCGTCGAAGGGGGCTCCCCCAAGCAGCCGCGCGAAGGCGGCATCCACCCGAGCCAGATCCTGCGGGTAGATGATGTCATGCCACAGCAGAGGATTCCGGACGAAGTCCGCCGCACTGCGGTGGTACAGCTCCTGGCAGGCGTCGCTCATGTAGTACATGGTCGAGGCATCGGCCGAGCAGGAATAGACAACCTCCTCGAGGCCGTTCAGTACCGACCGGAGCTGAGAGTCGGTGTGCGCCAGCCGCTCGGCGAGGGCGTCACGTTCCCGCGCCGCGCCTTCCAGTTCCGCCACACGCAGCCGGAGCAGGTCGAGCTCGGACTCGGTCTTGCGTGCCCGTTTCACGACAAACGAACCCTCATGCATAACCTCCAGCCAGAATGGCTTACGCGTCGCCCGTGGAGTCAGGTTTGCCTCCGGCCGCGGGCCCGACGGAAGATGGGGACACTCCCGGCGGGCCGGAACCGCCTTACAGCTCTCTCCCGACCTCGCCCCCTTCGGGGCCATAGAAGAAGACCCAGAGGGCGAGGTCGTCGGTAAACTGCTCGAACCGGTGCTCGCGGTGCGCAGGCACGAACAGGACATCACCGGGACCAAAGGCGATTCGCTCGGTGCCGTTCCGGAACCAGCCGCTCCCCCGCATCACGACATAGATCTCGTCACGGGTGTGCGGTGTCTGCGGGTCGCTGACCTTGGGCGCATAGAGCCCCACCTCGAGCGTGCCGTGCTGCATCAGGACGGCGAAGTGGTCCCCATAGGGACCGGGCATCTGGGTGAGCCCTTCCGCCAGCGTCAGGTGGTGCGGCGTCATTCAGGTGCTCCTGAGAAGCGTTCTGGTGCGAAGATCGACAGTCGCGGGTCCGCGGGCCGACCGAGCAATGCATCGGCCAGGATCCGCCCGAAGATCAGGCCGAGGGACATGCCGTTGCCGGAGAATCCTCCCACGGACCAGCCATTGGAGCCAGGCAGAGGCGCGGCGATCGGCAGCCGGTCGCGCGTGAATGCCATCGTGCCTGCCCAGCGATGCGTGACCCGGAGCGGGCCGATCTCGGGGAACAGCCCGGGCAGCACCCGCTCGAGCGCGCTCTGTACGTCCTCGGTCGGGGTGACGTCGAGGACCCGTTCGTCCCGGTCGGGACGGATCGCGCGGCAACCACCGAGGATGATGCTGCCGTCCGGCGCCTGCTGCCAGTACTCCTCGGTCGCCGTGGTCAGCGCCGTCATGCCGGTGCGGAAGACCGGCTTGATCGGGGCTGTCGCGAGTACCTGGCCGCGTACCGGGGTGATCATCGGGCGGAGGGCGGGCAGCAACGACCCGGTCCACGCATTCACCGCGATCGCCACGGCGCCGCCATCGACGGTGCCGCGTTCGGTGACGAGGCACGTCCCGCCCCGCCGGCCGTCGATCTCCTGCACGGCGGCCCTGGTGAGTCTGGCGCCGCGGCGCACCGCTGCCGCCGCCAGTCCCCGCACCAGCTTCCCTGAATGCAGCAGGCCGATATCACGGAAGTAGAGCCCGCCGGTGATGCTGGGGCCGAAGCGAGTCGCAACCATCGCCTGCGCGCCCGCGCGGTCGAGGTAATCTGTGCGGCAGCCGTCCTCGGTGAGCAGCGCCGCGAGGCGGCGGTTCACCTGCTGCTCGTGGTCATCGAGCGCCAGATGCAGGTGCCCGCATGGCCGCAGGTCGCAGTCGATCTCCTCGACGCCGAACAGTTCGTCGGCGAGTCGGCGATTCTCGAGGGTCAGGCTGAGCAGGGCCCGGGCGCGCTCGCGACCGAGCCGGGCGACACTCGCGTCGTAATCCTCCGCCGTCCCTACCGGGAGAAATCCGCCATTCCTCCCCGTGGCCCCGGCGCCGATGCCCTCCCGCTCGAGCAGCAGCGGCGCCGCGCCTGCGCGTGCCAGCCAGTAGGCGGTGGAGAGCCCGACGATCCCCCCGCCGACCACGATGAACTCCGCGGCATCCGGGAGCGTCTGCTCCTCCAGCGTGGGTGCCACCCCCCACCACGGTGTCGTCATGGCGGGCCGGCTGGCGAGTCGTACACGACACTCACTGCTCCCTGTTTCTCGACCTTCGTGACCACCCGCAGGGTGGAATCGTAGCGAACCCGAAGGTGGCTGCCGTCGTCCCAGTGCACCTTCGGGAAGTCGATGACGCCTTTCGCGAGGTCGACTCGTACCGCCAGCACGTTGCCGGGGTCCCCTGTCTCTGCGGCGGTCCGCGGTAGGATCGAGACGTTGAGCGTGGCGTCATCCGGTCCGCAGGTGCGGGTGAAGACGACCGCCTTGAGGTCCTCACCCGGGGAGGGCCGGACGACGAGGTCCTGACTGGTGCAGACCCGGTGCTCGGCGCAGCCGGTGAGCAGCACCCCTAGAATCACGTAGCTGAGACTGACTTGGCTTCGATTCATCCCGGGTCTCTAGAACTAGAAACGGTCGAGGTCATGGGCGACGACGGTCTTGCCGGTGAACCCGCCTGCCTTCACTCCGGCGAGCAGCTCCTCGTCAGTGCCGCCCATGCGCACCACATGATACAGCACCAGCAGCTTCGGCCTGGCCCGCGCAGCGAGCGCACCGAGTTCCTGGTCCGAGGTGTGAAAGTCGTGCATGTACCCGGGCCATGAGGCTCCACCTGGTCGGGCCTCCACCCTGAGCCGCACGGCGGGATAGACCTCGTGGACAAGCACGTCGGCACCCGCGGCGGCGCGTTCCAGCGCCGGGCTCGGCCGGGTGTCCCCCGAGATCACGATGACCTTTCCCGGTGCATCGATGCGGTACCCGAAGGCCTGCTTCCAGCTCCCGTGCGGCACCGGGATGGCCGTGATGCGGACGCCGGCGGAGTCGTAGACCACTCCGCCGGCAATCTCCTTGACGTCTACCTTGTAGGCGCCGGGTGCGGTCCGCTCCTTCCCGTCAGTGCGAATCGCGATATCCTCGGCCCAGGCCGCAATGATATGATCGGTCATCGCCCTGGTGCCGCTCGGGCCGATGATGCGGAGCGGCTTCTGCCGGCCCATGACCCACGACGTAAAGATCAGGTCGGGCAGGCCGAGGGTGTGGTCGCTATGCAGATGGGTGAGAAAGAGCGCGGTCACGGGGCCGCCGCGGACCGGCAGTCCGGCAGCGGTCATCTGCCGCTCGGCGCCGGGTCCCGCGTCGAAGAGAAAGACCCGGTCCCCGACGGTCACCGCCGTTGCCGGGCCCTGAGCCTTCGGGTCCGGGAACGGCATGCCGGTGCCTAGCATGATGACCTGGGTGCTGTCCGCGGGGTCCCGTCCGGGCGCCACCGCGCGGGGCTGGTCCAGTCCGGTGAGCAGGAGCGGCGGCAGCGCGAGGAGGAGGAATCTGGGCAGGAACATCAGGTGCTCCCTGTGGTGGGGATGGGCCTAGTCGAGTAGACCCAGGACCTCATACGCGGCGTTGCGGCCGTTGATGCCGATCACGCTGCCGCCCGGGTGGGTGCTGGCCCCGCAGAGATAGACGCCGGTCATCGGCGTCTTGTAGCTGAACCGGTTCTGCCACATGTAATCCGGCAGGCATTCGCCCTGGAAGATCTGGCCGCCGGTGAGCCCGAGCCGGGCCTCCACGTCAGGCGGTCCCAGGACTTCGCGCTGCAGCACCGCGCCGGGCAGGTTGGAGCAGAAGCGTGCGATCGACGCAAGCACCAGATCCCCTGCCGCTTCCCGATGGTCGTCCCAGGTACCCGCGGCAAAGGTGTGCGGCACGTACTGCGAGAAGACGCTCATCAGGTGCTTCCCTTCCGGTGCCACGCTCGGATCGTACGCCGTCTGCAGGTAGATCTCGGTCCACACCCGCTTCGGCAGCCGGCCCGCCATGGCATCGGCATGGCACTGCTTCCACTCTTCGCGGCTGACGGGTGTGTTGATCGTCGCGAGGTGGTGCGGCATACGGGTGCCGGGGCGGGCTGTGAAATTCGGCAGTTCGGCGAGCGCAGCATTGAACTTCACCGTTGCACTCTTCATCGGCACTTCGTCCACCCGTCGCTTCCATGTGGCGTCGGCGTTCGAGCCGAGCAGCCGGGCGGTGACCACCGGGTCGGCATTGGAGATCACGGTCGGGGCCCGGATTCGCTCCCCCCCCACGAGCTCGACACCTTCGCCAGGGATGATCCTTGCCACGGGGACACCGGCTGCGACGGTGGCGCCCGCCTCCACTGCGGCGTCGTGAATAAGGAAGGACACCATCCCCATCCCTCCCGTCACATAGCCCCAGCCGCCAGGCTCGCCGTTGTCGAGCCGGCCGCAGAAGTGATGGTAGTAGAGCGACGCGGTGCCCCGGTCGAACGGACTCGCCGCGCTCCCCACCACGCCCTGTCCCATGTACGCCAGCTTCATCCGCTCATCGACCAGATACCGGTCCAGCAGCTCGGCGATCGACCAGTCGAACAAGAGGCCGATCGCGTCGGCGTCGTGCCCCAGGCGGCGCTCGATCTCCTCGCGGCTGGGCGCACGATGGAGCCAGGTGTCTCCATCGTCGAGCGGCCGCAGCGCATAGCAGATCTTCTTCATCAGGCCATGCATGTCGTGCCGGCCTTTGACGTCCTTCGGGCTGAAGGCGCGGAGTTCGGCCTCCGCTTTCGCTTCGTCGTCCCAGAGCTGGATGCTCGAGCCATCCTCGAACGGCACGAAGTAGCCGCCCATCGCCGGCGTCCAGGTATAGCCGCGGCGCGGCAGCTCCAGCTCCTCGATCACCCGCGGATGCAGCAGGCCGACCACGTACGCGCAGGGCGACACCCGATAACCGGGCCAGGTGTCCTCGAGGGTACAGGCGCCGCCGATCCGCTCGCGCGCCTCGAGCACCAGCACCCGCTTCCCCGCACGGGCGAGGTAGAAGGCGCAGGTCAGGCCGTTGTGGCCCCCACCCACGATGATGGCGTCCCACGGCCGGCGGGACAGCTCGGCCATCGGCGCGGGGAGACCGACTTTGCCGAGAAGAGGAACCGCGCTCTGTGTCATGAACAGTTCAGGCCGGAGGGGCGGTGATCTACTGCTTCAGGTACTGGCCGAACCAGCCGAGGTACTGCTCCCACCGGTGCCGCTGATAGCTCGGCTTGCTGATGCCGTGGAACTGGCCGGGATAGATGATGAGCTTCGTCGGGACGCCGAGGCTGCGGAGCGCCTGGTACATCTGCTCCGAGTTGAGCAGCGGCACGTTGAAGTCCTTCGCGCCGCAAAGGAAGAGCGTCGGCGTCTTGATGCGGTCGGCGTGGAGGAACGGATAGGAGAGTTTGAGATACGTCGCCGTGTTCTTCCACGGCATGCCCAGTTCGGCGGCGTATTCCCGTACGTACATGTCGGTGCCGAAACCGGCGAGCACGTTGGAGAGACTCGCGCCGCTGGTCGCCGCCTTGAATCGCTGGTCGGAGGCGATCACGTAGTTGGTCAGGATTCCGCCATAGCTCCAGCCGCCGACGCCGAGCCGGTCAGGGTCGGCGACGCCGTTCTTCACGGCGTAGTCGACGCCTGCCAGCACGTCCTGCACGTCCTTGTTGCCCCAATCGGCCCAGATGGCGAGCGAGAACTTCTCGCCGCGGCCCGAACTGCCCCGCGGATTCATCGCCACCACGCCGTACCCATGCGCGGCGAGCGTCTGCCAGTAGAAGTCGAATTCGTTCTGGAACTGGCCGACGGGACCGCCGTGGATGTTGAGGATCGTCGGGTACCTGGTGCCCTGAGTGTAGTCCGCGGGCAATACGAGGAACCCGTTGATCGTTGTGCCATCCTTGCTCTTCACGCTGATCTCTTCGACGGATGCCAGGCGGACCACCGACATCAGCGAGTCGTTCTGGTGCGACAGCGCTCGGAGCGCGGGGCCCTCAGCCGCGTAGACCTCCGCCGGTTCCGCCGGTGATTCCACCAGCGCCGCCAGCCGGCCGTCGCTGCTCAGCGAATACGCCTGCACTACCCGGCGGCCTTCGATCACCCGCTCGATCGCGCCACCGCTCGCGGGGATCCGGGCGAGGTACTGGGTTCGGTCGTCTTCGACGCGCATGTAGATCGACTTGCCGTCGGGGCTCCACGCCGGTGCCGTGATGTTCCGGTCCAGTGAGGCGGTCAGGACGGTGGGGTTGCTGGTGCCGCCCCAGGGGATCACGGCGAGCTTGTACTGCCCGTAGTAGATCAGCGAGTCCGCTGCACCCTGCAGGTAGGCGATCGTGCGGCCGTCCGGACTCCAGGCGGGCCGGCTCTCCCAGTCGGGACTGGCGTCGGGACCGGGGAAGGTCGTCAACTGGCGCGCTACCGCGCCGCTCGTGGCCTGGATCACCCAGAGATCCCAGTTGTTTCCGCGGTCGGGGTCGGGCCCCACGCGCTTGCTCGTGAACACGAGATACTGCCCGTCGGGCGACCAGGCGGGGAGCCGCTCGTCGGAGTTGCCCGCCGTGAGCAGCTCCAGCTTGTGACTCGCCAGCGTGAAGAGATAGAGATGCTTCCGCTTGCGCCGGACATAGCCGGTGTAGTCCTCCTTGAAGTAGTAGCGGTCGATGACAATCGGCGGTTCGGTCTTGCTCGACGCGGTGTCCCGCGGGCCGGCGCCGGCACCCTGGGAATCCTCGGTGGGTGGGGTGATGGCCGGCGCCGTGGCGCTTTCGGTTTCGACCGAGTCGGCATCCTCGATCACCAGCACGAGCCGGGTGCCATCGGGCGACCAGGCATAGTCGCTGATCCCCGACCTGATGTCCGTCGCCTTCGAAGCCTCTCCCCCTTGCCGGCTCAGCAGCCAGAGCTGCTCCGATTCATGCTCGTCCCCGCGGCTCGACAGAAACGCGAGCCAGCGCCCGTCGGGGCTCCAGCGCGGCGCACTCTCGCTCTCCCTCGGCGTGCTGGTGAGGCGGACCGTCGTCTTGCCGTCCCAGCTGCTCATCCACAGGTCGCTCACGTGCTGATCGCCCTTCGCGTCGACTTCGCCCACCGTGTAGGCCACCCAGCGGCCATCTGGCGCGATTTGCGGATCGCGCACTTCCTTGAGCCGCTGCAGGTCGTCGAGTGTGACCGTGCGGCGGGGTTGCTGCGCCGCGAGCGGGGCGACGGCGAGGAGGAGGACGAGGAACGGACTGCGACGCATGCGGACTCCAGAGAGGTTGACCGATGATCGCCCGGGAATCTCGGGGCCGCAAGCCCGGCGCGCCCGGCGTCGCTGGTGCGACGGTCATTTCCGCCGCAGATTCCAGCCGATGCCCCTCCCCCTGTCCTCCCCGAACGCCGCGGGCCCCCATTCATGATCGTCGAGGCCTGCCTGGAAACCGTGGCCTCGGCGGTCGCCGCCGAGCGGGCCGGCGCGGACCGGATCGAGCTCTGCTCCGCGCTCAGCGAAGGCGGTGTGACGCCGAGTGCCGGGCTGATGCGCGCGGTGCGGACTCGGGTGGAGATCCCGCTGCACGTCCTGATCCGGCCCCGCGGTGGCGAGTTCATCTATGATGCCGCCGAGGAAGAGGTGATGCTCTCCGACATCCGGGAGGCGCGGCGTGCTGGCGCCGATGGCGTCGTCATCGGTGCGCTGTCGGCGGGGCAGCGGGTGCACCGGGCCCGGACCGAGCGTCTGGTCGCGGCGGCGGGTACGATGTGCTGCACCTTTCACCGGGCGGTCGATGCGACCCCCGATCTCGACGCCTCGATCGCGCTGCTCGTCGAACTCGGCGTGTCGCGGGTGCTGACCTCAGGCGGGGCGGCGACGGCCATGCAGGGGCGGGTGACGCTGGCCCGGCTGCAGTCCCGATGGGGCGATCGGATCACGCTGCTCGCCGGCGGGGGCGTGCGTGCCGGCAACGTCCGGCAGCTGGTCGACGCGACCGGCGTCCGGGAGGTGCATCTCGGTCCCCGGCACACGGACGGCTCCGGAATGGATGTCGTCGAACTCGAGGCGACCATCGCCGCCTTGCGAGCCTGATCCGGAAACCCATGTCTGCCCCGCTTCGTACGGCCGCGACCCTCAACCAAGGCATCCTCCACATGAGCCTCGTCTGCCGCTCCCTGCTGGTCGCCGGCCTTCTCGCCGCCACCGCGCCTCTCTCGGCCCAGGAAGCCCCCGACCGGGACGCGATCCTCGCCGTCTCTCGCCGCCTCTTCGACGGCATGCGGGCCGGCGACAGCGCCATGGTCCGCGCCACCTTCCATCCGAAGATCTTCCTTGCGTCGGCGTTCGCTCGTCAGGGCACGCCTACCATCGAGGTCGATGATGGCCCGGAGGGCTTCGTCAAGGCGGTCGGGACACCGCACGCCGAGATCTGGGATGAGCGGGTAGCGCATCCTGTCGTGCTCCAGGACGGTACCTTCGCGTCCGTCTGGATGGATTACACCTTCTATCTTGGCGGCAAGAAGAGCCACTGCGGTGTGGATGCCTTCTTCATGGCCCGGGACGGGGCGGAGTGGAAAATCGTGGCCCTCATGGATACCCGCCGCAAAGAGGAGTGTCCCGACCTGTGAGCGAGCCGATCAGCTGGGCGGACTTCGAACGCGTGGAGCTGCGCATCGGGACGATCATCGCGGTGGACGAATTTCCCGAGGCGCGGAAGCCGGCCTGGAAGCTCACCGTGGACTTCGGGGAGCTCGGCACCCGGCGCTCGAGCGCGCAGATCACCACGCATTACACCCGGGATGAGCTGCTGGGACGCCAGGTGCTGGCGGTGGTGAACTTCCCGCCCAAGCAGATCGGTCCATTTCGTTCCGAAGTGCTGGTGACGGGCTTCGCGGATGAGAGTGGGGCTATCGTCCTGGCGATCCCGGAGCGCACGGTGCCGAACGGAGCGCGGCTAATATAGGCGCGGCTGTCCGTCGCCCGGGCACCGGCCGGGCCTATCCCCCGCATAATCATTCACGCTGGCGAAGCCAGTCCGGCGGAGTGAAGTTTCCTCCCTATGCCCGCCTACCAGTATCCCGATTCGCACGTCTTCTACCGGAAGCTGACCCGGCGTTACCCGCTCATCACCCGGGGTGAAGGGTGCTGGCTGATCGATGAGCAGGGCAAGCGCTACCTGGACGGGTCGGGCGGGGCGTTCGTCGCCAACCTCGGCCATGGGATCTGCGAAATCGGCCAGGCGATGGCGGACCAGGCCGCGAAGATTGCCTACATCAATGGCACCGCCTTCACCAACGAGGCGGTGGAGGCGCTCGCCGACGAACTGGCGCCGCTGCTTCCCGCGGAGCTGGACAAGTTCTATTTCCTGGGCAGCGGCTCCGAGGCGGTCGAGGCCGCGCTGAAGCTGGCCCGCCAGTACTGGGTCGAGACGGGCAAGCCGTCGAAGCACAAGGTGATCGCGCTCTCTCCCGCCTATCACGGCAACACGTTGCTGGCGCTCTCCGCGTCGGCGCGGGAGCACTACAAGACCTACTACCGTGAGTGGCTGGTCGACATCCATCGGATCCCGGCGCCGTACAGCTATCGCTGCGAGTGCGGCGGCGTGGCCACGGCAGCCTGTCCGGTGTGCGACGGTTCCGGCCTCGACGCCGCGATACAGCAACTCGGTGCCGAGAACGTCGCGGCCTTCATCGTGGAGCCGGTCGGAGGCAGCAGCACCGGGCATGCGGTGCCAAGGCCCGACTATTTCAGGCGGGTGCGGGAGATCTGCGACCGGAACCAGGTGCTGCTCGTCGCCGACGAGGTACTGGTCGGCGCGGGTCGCACCGGGACCTGGTCGGCGATCGAGCAGTACGGCGTGGTTCCCGACATCATGACCTTCGGCAAGGGGATCACCGGCGGGTACGCTCCGCTTTCCGCGGTGGTGGCCTCACGCAAGCTGCTCGATCCAATCGCCAGGGGGTCCGGGGGGCTGCTCCACGCGCAGACCTTCAGTCATCACCCGGTTCTCGCTGCCGCGGGGCTCGCGGCGGTGCGGTATATCAAGCAGCACGGCCTCGTCGCGCGCTGCCGCGTCATGGGCCAGGTGTTCCATCAGAAGCTCGAGCCACTCCGCGCGCTGCCGTTCGTCGGCGACATCCGGGGGCGCGGGCTGCTGGCCGGGATCGAGTTCGTACAGGACAAGGGCAGCCGCGCGCCCTTTCCGCGAAAGCTCAAGTTCGCGGAAACCTTCAGCGAGCAAGCCCTCGCGGCGGGGCTGATGACCTGGGCCAACATGGGCCAGGCCGACGGTATCAACGGCGACCTTTCCTGCCTGGCGCCGCCGTTTGTGATCACCGAATCCGAGATCGACGAACTGGTGCGGCGCTTCACGATGGCGCTGCATCAGACAACCACGAAGCTTCACCTGGGCTAGGATGCGCGCACGGCGCGCACGCAGCTCACGACTAGAGAGGGTCCCATGACCGCCACCGCTCCGCAGCAGAAGATCACCTACACCTCCACCAACGTGGACATGGAGGCCTTCCACCGCGCCTACGACGCCGCGCTGGCGGAGGTCCGTGCCACGGCGGGACGCAGCTACCCGCTCTATATCAGCGGCAAGGCGGTGGAGGTTGCCGGCAACGATCCGATTGTGGACGTGTCACCGATCGACACCAGCCTAGTGCTCGGCACCTTCGCCTCCGCGACGAACGAACACGTCGACCAGGCCATCCGCTCGGCCCACGCGGCGCAGAAGGCCTGGGCGGCGCTCGCCTGGCAGGAGCGCATCCGCATCCTACGCCGTGCAGCCCAGATCATTCGCGAACGGAAGTTCCTGCTCTCCGCGATCATGAGCTACGAGGTGGGCAAGAACCGCTTCGAGGCCATGGGTGACACGGAGGAGTCGGCGGACCTCATCGATTACTACTGCCAGCAGGTCGAGGACCACAACGGTTTCACCCGCGACATGGCGAAGATGACGCCGATCGAGCGGAATACCGAGATCCTCCGCCCCTATGGCGTGTTCGTCTGCATTGCGCCGTTCAACTTCCCGCTGGCGCTCTCGACCGGCATGTCGTCCTCGGCCCTGATGACCGGCAACGCGGTCGTCTACAAGCCAGCGGAGGACACCCCCTGGACCGGCATCAAGCTGTACGAAGTGTACCGGGACGCCGGCGTGCCCTCGGGCGTGTTCAACTTTGTCTCGGGTCACGGCCGCGACATCGGTGATGCGTTCTGGCAGCACCCGCTGACCGATGGCGTGGTCTTCACCGGGTCGAAGGGCATCGGCATGCGGATCTTCCACGGCCTCTCCCAGAACTGGGTGAAGCCGTGCCTGATGGAACTGGGCGGAAAGAACGCGACGATCGTGATGGACAGCGCTGATCTCGATGCGGCCGCGGAAGGGGTGATGCGCTCCACCTTCGGACTGCAGAACCAGAAATGCAGCGCCACCAGCCGCGTCTACGTCCATAAGACCGTCGCCAAGCCGTTCATGGCAAAACTGATCGAGAAGACCAAGGGCATCACCATGGGTGACGTCACCCAGCGCGATGTCTGGTATGGTCCGGTGATCAACGAGAAGGCGGTGCAGCGCTGGGAGAAGGCCGTGGCTCAGGCGGGGCGCGAGGGGACTGTCGTGCTCGGGGGCCAGCGGCTCCGCGGCGAAGTATTTGACAAGGGACACTTCCTCGCCCCGACGATCGCCGAGCTGCCGCTGTCGAGTAGTCTGTTCATGGAGGAGCTGTTCGCGCCGTTCCTAGCCGTGGCCCCTGTCGAGAGCCTCGAGCAGGCGATCGCCGAGACCAACAAGGCGGAATACGGCCTGACGGCAGGCATCTTCACGAAGAAGCAGGAGGAGATCGAGCGGTTCTTCGATGAGGTGGAGGCCGGCGTCTGCTATGTGAACAAGAAGAGCGG
>Ga0209797_10001506_pt1 | contig 11721 bp, 9 predicted proteins | sample DOMMetBare3Fresh_2_FD_187472 | JGI IMG/M metagenome (GOLD analysis project Ga0209797, IMG submission 187472) | Wetland sediment microbial communities from St. Louis River estuary, USA, under dissolved organic matter induced mercury methylation -... | ecosystem: Environmental > Aquatic >...
GGGCGCATCGCCGCGCTCGGCTATCGCCCGCGCGCCCTGGGCGAGGCGGCGCCCGCCGACCACGACCTGGCGGTCCGCGCCGCCCTCGCGGTGTTCGCCGCGCTGGCGCTCATGGGCACCTACGAGGCGCTGTACGCCGGCCGGTGGTTCGGCGACATGGACCCGCGCTTCGCCGCGCTGTTCCGCTGGGTGTCGCTGGTGCTCGCCACGCCGGTGACGCTCTGGAGCGCCGCGCCGTTCTTCGCCGGCGCGTGGACCGGGCTCCGGCATCGCGTGCTCCACATGGATCTGCCCGTCGCGCTGGGGATCGCGGTGCTCTACGGGCACGGCCTCTACGCCACGATCACGGCCGGCGAGGGCTATCTGGACTCGCTCACGATGCTGGTGGCGCTGCTGCTGGTGGGGCGCCTGCTCGAGTCGCGCGGCCGGCGCCGGGCGGCGGAGGCGGCGGCGGCGCTGGTGGCGACCATCCCCCGCACCGCGCGCCGCGCCGAGGGCGACCGCCTGGTCACGGTGGCGGTGGACGCGCTTGCGCCCGGCGACCGGATCGATGTCGGCGCCGGCGAGGAGTTCGCCGCCGACGGCGTCGTGACCGACGGCGCGGGCCAGGTGCGCCTCGCCCTTCTCACCGGCGAGGCCGAGCCCGTGGTCGTCGGACCGGGCGACCGGGTGGTGGCGGGCACCGTGCTGCTCGACGGCGCGCTCACCGTCGAGGTGACGGCCGTCGGCGAGGCCACCGTGGTCCACGGGATGGCCGCGCAGCTCCACGCGGCGGCGGATCGCGGTCTCCGCCCCAGCGCGGCGGACCGGATCGCCCCCTGGTTCACCGCGGCCACGCTGGCCGCGGCGGCCCTGACGTTCGCGTACTGGTGGAGCGGCGGGGCGGCGCTTGCGCTGGCCCGCACCGTGGCGGTGCTGGTGGTCGCCTGCCCGTGCGCCCTGGCGCTCTCCCAGCCGCTCGCGGCCGCCGCCGGGCTCGGCGCCGCGGCGCGCCGCGGGTTGCTGCTCCGCTCCGCGCAGGCGCTGCTCGATCTCGATCGGGTAGACGTCGTCGCGCTCGACAAGACCGGCACCGTCACCGCCGGAGCGATGTCCGTGGCCGCGGCCTCAGACGATGGCCTCCGCGTGGCCGCCGGACTGGAGCGCTACAGCAGCCATCCGATCGCCCGCGCCATCGTGGCCGAAGCGTCCGCCCGCGGCATCCCGCTGCCGGCCGGAACCGACGTCCGTGAGCAGCCGGGTGTCGGGATCGCGGGGACCGTGGACGGGCGCCGCTGGACCCTCAGCCGCGGGGGGCCCGGCGAGGTGCGGCTGGTGGACGAGGGCGGCGCCGAGCGGATCATCCGCCTCGGCGACGCCGCCCGCGCCGACGCCGCCGCGACCATCGGGACGCTGCGCGGGTCGGGACGCCGAGTCGTGCTGCTGACGGGCGACCATCCGGACGTGGCGGAGCGGGTGGCGCGGGAGACCGGGGTGGACGAGGTGGTGGCGGGCGCCGATCCGGCGGCCAAGGCTGCGTGGATCGAGCGGGCGCGGGGGGAGGGCCATCGGGTGTTGTTCGCGGGCGACGGGCTCAACGACGGGCCGGCGCTCGCAGCCAGCGACGTCGGGATCGCCATGGGCACCGGCGCCGCAAGCAGCGTGCTGGTGGCCGACGGCGTCATCTCGACCGGGTCGCTGGGGCCGCTGCTCGCCGGGCTCCGCGCCGCGCGCGCGGCGGAGCGAGTCATCCGGCGCAACCAGCGGTTCTCGATCGCCTACAACGTGCTGGCGGTGGGCGCGGCGGCGGCGGGGCTGGTGGGTCCGCTGGTGGCGGCCGTGCTGATGCCGCTCTCGAGCGGCGTCGTGATCTGGGGCGCTTCGCGAGTGGAGGCGTCGGTGCGGAGGGCCGCGGCGTGAACGCGATCCTCTTCCTGCTCCCGGTCGCCCTGGTGCTGGGCGGCATCTTCGCGGGGCTCTTCCTCTACGCGGCTCGCAGCGGCCAGTTCGACGACCTGGACGATCCACCCGAGCGCATCCTGCACGACTGAGGCGCCGCGCGCCGGCAGATCGAGCCGGCCGAGGACGGCCGCCGCCACCAGCTCGTCCACGTCGATCCCGTTGGTCGGGTGGCTCAGCGTGTTGCAGGTGACGATCGGCTCCGCCCCCGCGGCCCGAATCGCGCCATAGGCGCCGGGCGCGAACACCGGGTGGACGGCGAGGCAGACCGGCGCCGGCCATCCGCTCTCCCGGAGCAGGCGGATCGCCTCGATCATCGTCCTCCCGCTCGAGACGATGTCGTCCACCAGCACCGGGTGCCGTCCCGCGTAGGCGCCGAGATCCGGCAGGGTGACCTCGACGGCTGCGTCACCCAGCCGGCGCTTGGCGAGCAGGGCGGACGGCGCACCGGCCAGCGAGGCGATCGCCTCCACCCACTGCGCGCTCTCCGCGTCCGGCCCCAACAGGAGCGGGCGGGGCACACGGGCTCGGATCCAGTCGGCCAGCAGCGGGGCCGCGTGCACGACGGTCACCGGGACGGTGAAGATCTCGCCGAGGTCGCCGATCCGGTGGAGATGCGGATCCACGGTCACCACCCAGTCCACCGCCCGCGACAGGAGCCGCGCGAAGTACCGCGCACTCACCCCTTCCCCGGGGTGGAAGCGGCGGTCCTGGCGGAGGTACGGCAGGTAGGGCGCCACCAGGCCGATCGTGGCCGCCCCCAGGTCGCGGGCGGTGGCCGCGGCGAACAGCAGCGGCAGCAGCTTCTCCTCCGGCCGATCGAGCGCGGCGACCAGCACGACCGCCCGCCCGGCCACGTCCCCCGTGATCCGCACGCACCGCTCGCCGTCGGGAAAGCGGTGGATCGCCAGCGACGCCGGCGCGGCGTCCAGGCGCTGGCGCAGCCGCTCGGCCAGCCGCTCGGCGTCGGGGAGGCACAGCACCGCGGCGCTCATGCCGGCGGTCCGATGTGGAGGATGTCGTCCCGCGCCGCCGCGTAGGCCAGCGCGTACTCCACCTGGCCCGCGGACTCCGCGTGGACGGTGAAGAGCGGCTGGCCGATCTCGACCGAGCTGCCGAGCCGCGCGTGGAGCACGAGACCCGCCGCCGGGTCGCGCGGCGCGCCGGCGAGCTTCGCCACCCGGGCCAGGCGGCGGTTGTCGATCCGCACCACGCGGCCCGCCCGCAGCGCCTCGAACGAGCGGGTGAACGCGGCGCGCGGCGGCACGCGGAGACCGCCCTGCGCCCGGCAGATGGCCTGGAACTTCCGCCAAGCGCGCCCATCCTCGAGGATCTCCCGTGCCAGCGCCTGCCCGCCGCCGCCCGGCACCACGCCGGCGAGCTCGAGCACGTACCCCGCGAGCAGGAGCCCGCGCTCCCGCAAGTCCCGTGGCCCGTCCGGATCGCCCTGCAGCACCGCGAGCGCATCGAGCGCTTCCAGCGCCGGCCCGATGCCGCGCCCCACCGGTTGGGAACCGTCGGTCATGACGGGCAGCACCTGCAGGCCGACCGCCGCGCCCACCGCGCGGAGGTGGGCCGACAGCCGCTGCGCGTCGGCCACGGAGCGGATCTTCGCGGTGGGCCCGACGGGAAGGTCGATGAGCACGTGGGTGGCGCCCGCGGCGGCCTTCTTGGAGAGCACCGAGGCCACCAGCTGCCCGGTGCTGTCGAGATCGAGCGGACGCTCCACCCGGATCAGCACGTCGTCGGCGGGGCTCAGCCGCGCGGCTCCGCCCCAGACGATGCAGCCGCCCTCCTGCGCCACGACCCGCCGCATGGTGGCGCGATCGAGGTCCACCGGGGCGAGCATCTCCATGGTATCGGCGGTGCCGGCCGGGGAGGTGATGGCGCGGGACGATGTCTTCGGCATCGTCACGCCGGCCGCCGTGACGATGGGGACGACCAGGAGGGTGGTGCGGTTACCGGGCAGGCCGCCGACGCTGTGCTTGTCCACGATCGGCGCGCGCTCCCACTCGAGTCGCTCGCCGGAGGCGATCATCGCCCGGGTGAGGTCGATCATCTCCTGGCGGTCGAGCCGCTCGTCGCCGCAGGCGGTGAGGAACGACGCGAGGTGCACATCCGAGTAGGCACCCGCGGCGATGTCGTCCACGATCGCCGTCAGCGCCGGCGCGTCGAGCCGCTTGCCGTAGATCTTGGCGCGCACATGCCGGAGCGACTCGAGCGGCGCGGGGTGCGCGAACGTCACCGCCTGCCGCTCCGCCGCCCCGAGCCGGTTCCATGCCGCCTCGCTGAGGCCCGCCTCGTCCAGCGCCAGCAGCGCACCGGTCACCACGTTCAGCGTCGCGAGGATCGACCGGTCGCCGACCTGGACCCGGATCCGGGTCTCCGAATCGAAGCCCTCGGAGCGGCAGACCGGCGAATCGCGGTGGAGGTACACCACCGCTTCCTGGCCGGTGTCGATCTCGAGCCGGCGCGCATGGTGAACGGGGATCGGTTCAGCGGTCGGCGGCGCGGGCGCAGGCCCGGGCCCTCGAACGGCCGTCATGCGGACGGCCGCGCCGCCTCGAGATGCGCCAGGATCCGCTCGCCTTCCTCCGCCAGCGCATCGCGCCCGATCCGGCGCGCGGCCAGCTCGACCTCGGCGCACCAGAGCTGGAGCGCCTTGAGGAACTCCTCGGTGACCAGGGCGAACTCGCCCGCGGTGCCGCGGCGCCGTCCGACCCGATCGAGGGCGAGGCGAAGCCGCGCCACCCGCTCGGCGCCCGCCCACAGCGTCTCCATGTCGCGCTGCGGAATGAACGGCCGCAGCTCCAGGACCAGCGCGCGCTCCCAGCCGAAGCGCTCCAGGAACTGGTCGTTCAGGTACCGCACCACGGACCAGCGGTCCCAGAACGGAGCGGCCGGCGAGGTGGCCGGGATCAGGAACCGGCGGACTTCCTCCACCCAGGCGTCGTGCATGGGACTCAGGACGGCGTCGAGCGTGGTGTCGGCGCGGTCGGCGGTGGCGGTGGGGGCAGGCATGGCTCGGCTCGCAGTTGGAGTAGGCGCTGACCGGACGTTACCGCAAAGCCAGTGAAGAAACGATGAACCCCCGGAGAAAGAGCCTTGTGGCCGGAAGCCGGCCACGGACCTAGAATGGTGTCATGCAGGCCATGCTGTTGGAGCGGGTGGAGATACCGCTGGTCGAGCGCCGGATCGAGCGCCCGGTCCCGGGCCCGGGGCAGGTGCTCCTCAAGGTCGAGGCGTGCGGCGTCTGCCGAACCGATCTGCATGTCCAGGCGGGGGAGCTCCCCCGCCCCAGGCTGCCCCTCGTGCTCGGGCACGAGATCGTCGGCCGCGTCGAGGGCGTCGGCATGGGCGCGCGCCGGTTCGCCGTGGGCACGCTGATCGGGGTCCCCTGGCTCGGGTGGACGTGCGGCGCCTGTCGCTTCTGCCGGTCGGGCCGCGAGAACCTGTGCGAGCGCGCCGAGTTCACGGGCTACGATCGGAACGGCGGATACGCCGAGTACGCGGTGGCGGACGAGCGGTACTGCTTCCCCATCCCGCCGGGGTATGCGGCCGTGCGCGCGGCGCCGCTGCTCTGCGCCGGGCTCATCGGCTACCGGTCCCTCCTGGCGGCGGGCCGGGCGGCGCGGTTGGGGCTCTACGGGTTCGGCGCCGCCGCCCACATCGTGGCCCAGGTGGCGCGCCTCGAGGGGCGGGAAGTCTTCGCGTTCACGCGGCCGGGTGACGAGGAGGGATGCCGGTTCGCCCGGGAGCTGGGGGCAACCTGGGCCGGCGGGTCGGACGAGATGCCGCCGGAGCTGCTCGATGCCGCGATCATCTTCGCGCCCGTGGGCGCGCTGGTGCCGGCTGCGCTCCGCGCCACCGACCGGGGCGGCACGGTGGTGTGCGCCGGGATCCACATGTCCGCCATCCCGGCGTTTCCCTACGAGATCCTCTGGGGCGAGCGGGTGGTTCGGTCGGTAGCCAACCTCACCCGCCAGGATGGCGAGGCGTTCTTCCGGCTCGCGGCCCAGGCGCCACTCGAGATTGCCACCGAGTCGTTCCCGCTCCCGCGCGCCAACGAGGCCCTGGAGCAGGTGCGCTCCGGGCGGGTGCGCGGTGCCGCCGTGCTACTGCCCTGAGGCGCGCTCGCGCGGCACGACGTCGCCGTTGGTGAGGACGTCCTCGACCGGGCGCCGCGGTGTCGCGTGCACCGATCGTGAGGCGAGCAGGCCGAGGCGGAAGAACTGCTGCGGGTAGCTGCCGGCCGCGGGGAAGCGTGCCGCCAGCTCGACCCGCAACGAGGGCACCTGAAGCGCCTGGCTCAGCGGCTGCAGTGCCAGGCCGTGCGCGGTCGCGGTGAGCCACAGCCGCTCGAGCAGGCGGCCACTTCGTACCTGCTCCGCGGGCCCATCAACCAGCGAGCCGATCACCCCGATCAGTGGCGCGCTGAGCAGCGCCTGCGATTCCTGGCGGGCCAGCCGCCGGGCGATGCTGATATGCTGGAGCGCCAGCCGTCCCACCTGGTTGGCGAGCCACGCGCCACCGAAGCTTCCCCCGCCCACCGCGCGGGCGACTTCGTCACGATATTCGGTGTTCCCGAAGAGCGTGCCCAGCGCGCGGACGTTGAGCACGTCCACCTGCCGCCGGCGGTCGGTGGCGTCGCTCAGCTCGAGCCGGACGCCGGGCTCGCCGGGAATGGCCCGCAGGTGCTCCACTGTCTCCATCGGCACGGCGTGAGCCGAGAACGGCCGACGTTCCGTGTGACGGGCCTGGAGCGTCTCCAGCGTGATCTCGGGCCGGGAGGACGGCGATGGCCGGGGGCCGGGGCTGAAGGTCGTCACCGCGACCAGGTTTCGATCGTGCGGCTCGGGGAAGTAGGCGACAGTGTGCCGGTACCCGACGCATCCGGCCGCGATCAGCAGGTTCTCCAGCGCGCAGCCCAGGCTCAGGTGCAGCTCGCGCCGGCCGGGGTCCGCCACGGGCTGCCACCGGGTGGGATCGGCGCGCACCAGCACCGCGTTCCCGTCGACCGTGAAGCGCCAGGGCTGCGAGTTTCGCGTCGAGGGTGCCAGGATGGCATACCGCAAAAGAAACCGGAGCTGCTCCTCGATCGGGAACGTTCCGGGAAACGACTGTTCCGTCATCCGCCAAGTCGCCGCGTTCGCTGTGGTCGCCACACCCCCCCCGTCGGTCGCATGCGAGAATGCCGAACCCGCACCAAGCATGGCCAGGGGCCGCCTAAGCACCACTGAAGGCGAAGTGAATATCCCTTCATCCTCGGTAAAGTTCCCGCGGACTACGGGGTGTCGAGCGCCTGCTGCAGCCCGGAAGAGGGGTAATACGCGAAGAGCACCGTGCCGTCCCGGATCAGGGGGATGATCCGGCTCGCCGCGGCCGGGCTCAGGGCCGGACAGCCCTGACTCCGGCCCAGCCGGCCCAATCTCCCGACGATCTCGTCGTTCACGTACTCCGCGCCGTGGATCACGATCCCGCGCGCGGCGGCCTGGTCGTTGAGCCCGCGGTCGAGACCGTGGAGGCGAAGCGACAGGCCGTGCCGGCCCTGGTAGCTCGCGCCGGTGACGAAGGTACCGAGGCTCGACGCCAGACTGCCCGGACGGTTGGAGAAGTGGCGGGCGATGTCGTCGCCCGTGCCACGGCCGTGGGCCACGAGCTCCTGGGCCACGACGCGCTCGGCCGCGAGATCGAGCACCCAGAGCCGCCGCTCGCGTGAGGCCAGACTGAAGTCGATGACAGTGAGCCGGTCGCCAATCGCCGCCCCGGCCGCGACCGCCCGCGCCTGCGCCTGGAGCGCCAGGCGCAACACCTGAGGGCGGAGTCCCTGCCGTGCCGCCGCGGCGGCGAGGGCCGGAGCGGCGGGCGGCGGCGGGGTAACGAGCATCGCGAGCGACAACAGCCAGGCCGCGAAGGGCATGCGGCTCCTCGATAGTCGGTAGAGTGGTGCGAGTCACCCTGAGCAAAGTGAAGGGGGCATGACCTGAATCATGCCCCCTTCACTTCGTTCAGGGTGACTCCGAGCTCTAATGTGGACTCTAAGCCTCCCCCCACGTTCCCCGCAACCCGTCACGGCCAGCCAACCCCTCACGGCGGCCCCGGCCCCGCGCGCAGCGCCTCCACCAGCTTCCGATCGAGCTTGTACACGTCCGAATAGAAGGAAGCGCTGCCGTCCGCCCGGGCCACCGCGGTCGTATAGAAGACCAGCACCGGCATCGGCCGGACCAGCAGGACCCGCGTCGTGCCCGGCCCGGCCAGGGCGGAATCGATCCGCTCGGGGGACCACTCGGGCCGGTCGTCGAGCACCCACTGGGCGAGGGCCATCGGCTCCTCGAGGCGGATGCAGCCATGGCTGAAGTCGCGCCTCGCCCGCGCGAAGAGCTCGGTCTGGGGGGTGCCGTGCATGTACACGTCGGCGGCGTTGGGAAAGACGAACTTGACCAGGCCGAGCGCGTTGGCGGGCCCCGGCCGCTGCCGCACGCGCAGCTCGCCGCCCTGGAGCCGGGCCAGCACGGCGGGAGTCACCTCGTCGCCCACGACCCGGTCCTTCGCGCCGACGATCTCCATCTGGTTCGCGCTCAGGTAGCCGGGATCTCGCTGCAGCCGAGGAATGATCTCCTTCACGAGAATGCTCCGCGGCACGTTCCAGTAGGGACGGAACTCCACGTAACGCAACTCCTCGAGCAGCACGGGCGTCCGCTGGTCGAGGGCACGCCCCACCACGACCCGCATGGTGAGCGACGGGCCGCCCGCCGCCTCCGGCTCGAACGCGAGCAGCTGAAACGCGGGGATGTTCACCACCAGGAACCGCCGGCCGCCGATGGGCGGCACCCACCGCAGGCGCTCGAGCGCCAGCTCGATCTGCTCGACCCGGTGCGCGAGAGGAGTGTTGAGCGCCTCGCGCGTCTGCCGGCCCAGAATCCCGTCCGGCTCGAGCGCGTGGCGCTGCTGGAACCGGCGGACCGCGGCGGCGGTGGCCCCCTCGTACAGGTCGCCGGGCGCGCCCGCGGAATCGAGTGCGAGGTCGCCGAGCGCGATAAGCGTGTGCCGCAGCTTCGCGAGGGCGGCGTACGGCTCCCCCGGATGCACCGGTGGCCCCGCCGGGAGCGGCACCAGCGTCGAGTCCGCCGCCAGGGTCCGGTAGCGGGCCAGGAGCGCCCGGAGATCGCGGTACTGCGTGAACTGCGGCTGGAGCGCTGCCACGAGCCCCGCCAGCGAGTCGCTGGCGCGGTCGCCTGCGACGGCGCCGGCGATGAAACCGGCCAGGTCCGCGGGCGGTGCGTCCCCGGCCGCGCTCAGCGGGTTGGGATGAAGCCGCCCGAGGCGCAGGTCGTCGAGGTATCGCACCAGATCGACCGTCAGCAGCACATCGAAGCGTGCGCGCTCGGCCATACCGGTGGGCGAGAGCTCCAGCCGGCGGGAGAGGCTGTCCAGCGTCGCCGCGTCATAGTCCCGCGGGTCGAGTCCGTGGTCCGATGCGGCTAGCAGCTGCGCGATCGCCGCCCGAGCGGCGGACGGGAGCGGGATCCCGTCCGACCATAGCAGAGCCCCGGCCCGCTGGTCGTACAGGCGCTTCACGACGTCCACGTGGCGGGCGAAATCGGGCCACCGCGCCCAGGGGTGCCGAGCGGACGCGACCAGCGCCTGCACGGTGTCGGCTGCAACGAGTGAGTCCTGCGCCCCTGCGGGCGCCGGGATCCCGATCGGGATCGCGACGAGGAGCAGCAGGAGCAGGAGCCGCCGGGTCCGGTGTGATGGTGCCATGAACAGCAACATGCGTCGGCCGCGATGAAGGATGCGTGAACTGGGGCCGAATACGTGGGAACGAGCCTTCACTTCGCCTTCAATCTCGGTTCACGTAGCGGGTGGTAGGCTGGGGTCGGCACCATGTTCCGTGAAGGACCAGGAGGTCCCATGCGTACACCTTTCGCGCTCGCCGCCGGCTTGCTGCTGGCCGCGTGCGCCTCCGAATCGCCGGTCGAGCCGGCGCTGAACCGCGACGCGGGAGTCGCCGCCAAGTCGGCCGCCGCCAGCGACCGGGTCGTGGTCATGACCCAGAATCTCTATCCGGGGTTCAACGGCGACCTGGTCATCGCCGCGCTCGCGAGCCCCGATCAATCGGACGACCTCGGTGCGCTCGCCGCAGCCGTCGAGACCATCCAGCGGACCGACTTCCCGGCCCGAGCCGACGCCATCGCCGCCCAGGTCGAGCGGGCACGCCCACACGTCATCGGCCTGCAGGAGGTGTTCACGATCGACGTAGATCTCAACCCGCTCGGCGTGACCGTCGTCATACAGCAGGACTTCCTCGGCATCCTGCAGGCCGCGCTGGCCGCACGAGGCCTGCAGTACACCGTCGCCGCGCAGCAGCAGGGAATCAGCGCCGTGCCGCTCCCCTTCATTTCCCTGCGCGACTACGACGTCCTGCTGGTGGACGCGGACCGCGTGACGGTCGGCGCCACCCAGGCGCACAACTTCACGCTGAACCTCGGGACCGTTGCCTCGGGCGTCACGATCAAGCGGGGGTGGGTGGCGGCCGAAGGGACCATCGCCGGCAAGACCTACCTCTTCGCCAGCGCGCATCCGGAGTCGGGTGCGGACTTTGCGCAGCTGCGTGCCGCGCAGGCGCTGGAGCTGGTCACCGCGCTCGGCACCGCCTCGCCGGCCATTCTGGTCGGCGACCTGAACGACGAGCCCGGATCGCTGCTCTATCAGGTCGTGCAGGGAGCCGGGTTCACCGATGTCTGGCGGGCGCTCCGTCCCGGCGTCGCCGGCCTCACCTGCTGCCACGTCGACGACCTCTCGGAGGCGGTCCCCCACTTCGACCAGCGCATCGACTACGTCTTCGCCCGGGGAGTGGGCTTCCAGAATAAGGCGGCGCTCGGCCAGATCACGCTCATCGGCGATCACCCCTCGGATCGGTTCCCCGGTCCCGAAGGGCCGCTCTGGTGGTCGGATCATGCCGGCCTGACGGCGAGGTTCCTGCTGCCCGCGAGCATCGCGGCGCGCTGAACAGTCGACTCTCATCCACGCGGGAGGAGCCATGCGGGTTTCTGAGCTGATGCGACAACCGGTGGTGACCGTCAACCTCGAGTCGACCGTGAAGGATGCGGTCGTCATGCTGGCGGACGATCACATCTCGGCGCTGCCGGTGACCGACGTGACCGGCCGGATGGTCGGCGTCCTGTCTTCGACCGACATTCTGACCGCCGAGGCGGAGGCGGAGGACGAGGCCGCGCGCGAGGCGCTGTTCGCGAGCACGTTCGTCCGCGACATCATGACGGCCCGCCCGCTCACGGTGTCGCCCGGGACCGACGTCAGGGAAGCCGCGCAGCAGATGCTCTACGCCGACGTGCACCGGCTGTTCGTCACCGACGGCGACCACGTGGTCGGGGTGATCTCGACCAGCGACATCGTGCGCGCGGTGGCGACGGGCCACCTCTAGGGCTCGGCTAGGATTCGGCGCGCCCCCGGACTCCGGCCGTCTTGAGGAGCTGCCCGGTGACGGCCGGCAGGAGCGCGAGGGCCGTCACCACCGCCCAGGCCTCCGGCGTGAGCGCCGCGAGCCGGAGCACCCGCGCGAGCGGGGGGAAGAAGGCGGCGAACAGCTGCAGTCCCGCTGCCAGCGCGACCGCGGCGAGGGCAAACCGGTTCCGGAGCGCCACGCGCGGCCGGAGCACCGGGCCCTCGCGCCGGGCGTTGCCGAGGTGAAAGATCTGGCCGAACGCCAGCGCCATGAACGCCATGGTGCTGCCAACCCCCGGCCCGCCGGAGCGCACTCCC
>Ga0209797_10001510_pt1 | contig 11712 bp, 9 predicted proteins | sample DOMMetBare3Fresh_2_FD_187472 | JGI IMG/M metagenome (GOLD analysis project Ga0209797, IMG submission 187472) | Wetland sediment microbial communities from St. Louis River estuary, USA, under dissolved organic matter induced mercury methylation -... | ecosystem: Environmental > Aquatic >...
CCGCGTTGGCGCGCCGCAAGGCGCGGGGTGCACCGCTGTGCACCCAGGGCCCGGCGATCCGGGCCCGCCCGGAGGCTACGCACCTTCGGGCCGATCCAGGCGAACCTGGATCATGCGCCTTGTCGGCGCGCCATCCCCCTCGATTTCGGGGGAGCGAAGAGACAAAGACGGAGGGCGCCCCCTGGCCCAAAGACCGAAACAGGGGCCGATATCCTTTTGCCTTCTTGGATTTCATCCAACGCCACTGGGCTGTTTGACAATCGAATGGGTGACCGCGGGCCAACGACCTCAGTGCGTGCATGGACACGAACGCGAGCGCGGCGGGCTCTTACCCTCTCCCGCGAGGGGAGAGGGTTGGGAGCTCGCGGCACGCGTGTCACTTCACGACGATACGCCCTTCCACATCGGTGCGCAGCGTTCCGACCCGCGTGATGTAATCCATCACTTCGCCGGCGACCGGCGGCGCATCGGTGTCGGCGAGGACAGGCGTCGTGCCGGCGAACATGGCGTAGCCGTCACCACCGCGGGCGAGGAAGTCGTTGGTCGCGATGCGATACATCCGCTCGTCCTCGAGCGACGCAGCGCCGACCTTGATCGCGGTGACGCGGCTGCCGGGCGGGCGTTTGGCATCGGCCTCGACCACGAGCCCGGAGATCTGCGGAAAGCGGCCGGACGCGCTGGGCAGCTGCGAGAGCCCGTTTTCGATCGCGGCCTTGAGCGCGCGCCCGCTGATGTCGAGCATCACCACACGGTTGCCGAACGGCAGTTCGGCAAGCACGTCGCGGCGGCTGATCGGCGTGTCGGGCGCGTAGAGCTTGCCGCCGCGGATGCCGCCGCCGTTCATGATCGCGACGTCGGCATGCGCTGCCGCGCGCATGGCATCGGCCACGATGTTGCCGATCGCGGCCTCGCGCGTGCGCACGGTCGCGCTGCGGCTGTCGAGCGCGACCGCGGTCGTGCCGAGCGGCACGTCCATGTCGCGGTTCAACTCGCGCTCGTAGACCGCGACGGCGGCGGCGACCTCGGGGTCGGGTGTCACGTCCGCGGTGTCGATCACGCGGAACTGCGGCCACCAGGTGGTGACGCGGCGGCCGTCCACGACCTTGACCTCGATGGTGAGATCGATCGCGGTGACATAGAGGGCGTCATAGCCCGATTCGACCGCCGCCGTGCGGCCGTCGTAGTTGATGAACAGGTCGTGGTTGTGCCCGCCAAGCAGAAGATCGACTGCGCGCGTCGCCACGATGTCGTGGTCTTGGCGGCGGTCGGCATGCACGACCGCGACCACCATGTCGGCGCCTTCGCGCCGCAGCGTCTCGGCCTGCTCCTTGATGGTCGCGACGGTCGGGGCGAAACGCAGGTCCTGCGGGCTCGACGCGCGCGGGCTGTCGTCATAGGTGGCGCCGGTCAGTCCGATACGCACGCCGTCGAGCGTCATGATGGCGCGATCCTTGACATTCGGCACCGGCGCCCCGTCCGGTCCGCGCAGGTTGGCGGCATAGATCGGAAACCTGGCTTCTGCCATGCGCTGCAGGAAGATCGCCTTGCCGAAGTCGTACTCGTGATTGCCAGGTGCGAAAATGTCGGGCGGCACCATATTGGTGAGCGCGACGATGTGGGCGCCCTTGTCGATACCCGACATCAGCGAGGGCGACAGCGTATCGCCGCCATGCGCGAAGATCACGTGGCCGCCGGTAGTGCGTGCCTTGGCGCGCTCGGCCTTGACCACGGCGGCGAGCCGCGCGAACCCGCCACGGCGCTGGCCATCCGGCATCATCTGGTCGCCCATCAGGTAGACGTCGTTGACCAGGAGGAAGGTGACGCGCGTGGACTCGGCAGATGCCGCGGTGACAAGAAGAAGCGTGAGCGCGGCAGCGGCGAACAAGCGGCGGGTGAGGGTCATGGTGAGGTCTGCAGTTTGCGAGCGTGGCATCATGGTGCGGGCGTGGCATTATGCCAGACCCTGGATGTCGGCACCTTGGACCACCACTCTTTAATCGACCGTCACGAATGGCGCATGGTTTCTTTAATCAACTGTCATGCATGCCGCATGGCCGGTGTCGGGGTCCGGCCGGTGGGTGCCGGTTTGGCCCCGTTCGGCGCATGCAAGCGGCCCCGCCATCGCGTATGATCGGCCCCCAATGTTTACGGTTGAGTATCGCTGAATGACACAAAATGAACGAGGCCCAGAAGATGAACGAGGCACATGAGCGACCCAAGCCCGCCTGACACGATCGCCCCGCCCGCAGCCCGGCCCGCCACTGCGGCCCCGGCGGCGCCGTCCATGCCGACCGCGACCGTGGTCGTTCCGCCGCCGACGCCGGCGTCCGAGCGAGTCCGTCCGTCGGTCGGGAAGGTCGGCGTGCTGCTGGTCAATCTCGGCACGCCCGATACCGCGGACGCTCCGGGCGTGCGCCGCTATCTCAACGAGTTTCTGCGCGACGCGCGCGTCATCGAAGACCAGGGCCTGATCTGGAAGATCGTGCTCAACGGCATCATCCTGCGGTTCCGGCCGCGCAGCAAGGCGCGCGACTACCAGAAGATCTGGAACACGGAGCTCAACGAGTCGCCGCTGAAGACGTTCACGCGGGCGCAGGCGCAGAAGCTTTCCAATACGCTCAACCTGTTCGGCAATCATATCGTGGTCGACTGGGCGATGCGGTACGGCAATCCCTCGATCGCGTCGCGCCTCGGCGAATTGTGCAGCCAGGGGTGCGAGCGTCTGCTGGTGATTCCGCTCTATCCGCAGTATTCGGCGGCGACCAGCGCGACGGTGTGCGACGAGGTGTTTCGCGTGCTGACCAACTTGCGCCGGCAGCCGACACTGCGGATCGCGGCGCCCTACTACGATGATTCGATCTACATCGATGCGCTTGCAACCACGATGCGCGCCGAGCTGGCGCGGCTGTCGTTCGAGCCCGACGTGACCATCGCCTCCTTCCATGGCATGCCGCAGAGCTACATCGACAAGGGTGATCCGTATTACGATCAATGCGTGATGACGACGCGGCTCTTGCGCGAGAAGCTCGGGCTTGACGAGACCAAGCTGATGCTCACGTTCCAGTCACGCTTCGGCCGCGCCAAGTGGCTCGAGCCCGCGACCATCGACAGCGTCAAGGCGCTGGCCAAGCGCGGCGTCAAGAATCTGGCCGTGATCACGCCCGGCTTTTCGGCCGACTGCCTGGAGACGCTGGAGGAGATCGGGGTCGAAAACGCCGCTGTGTTCAAGCGCTATGGCGGCGAGAATTTCGTGACTATCCCTTGTCTTAACGATAGCGAGCCGGGCATGCTGGTGATCCGGCATGTCGCGTTGCGCGAGCTGAAGGGATGGGTATGAAGCCGCAGGTTGAGCGGCTGGGCAGGCTGGGTTGAGCGCCGCGAGACCTAGTGGCTCGAAACGACGAAAACACGAAACGACCAAACGAAACAACCAAACGAAACGACGGAATGAAGGGGAGAGAAACAATGCGTGATCGCACTCGAAGCGTTGTGAGGCTTGTGTGTGTCGGCGTGGCGGTCGGCGCCTGGGCGTCGAGCGCGCAGGCGCAAGGCAGCTGGACCATGAAGGCGCCGGTCCCGGCGCGGCTCAATGAGGTGACGGTCGCCGCCGCCGCCGGCAAGCTCCACGTCATGGGCGGCAGCGTGCTCGGCTTCACCGGCCCCTATCACGTGCAATACGATCCGGCCAACGATAGCTGGCGCCCACGCGCGCCGGTGCCCCGCGCGCTCGACCACATCGGCTCGGTCGAGCTCAACGGCAAGCTCTACTTGATCGGCGGTTTCGTCGGCGGGGGCGTGCATCGCGACGGCCAGAACACGGCGTTCGAGTACGATCCCGCAAGCGACACCTGGCGCATCCTGGCGCCGATGAAGGCGGGCCGCGCCTCCGTTGGCGTGGTCGCGCTCGATGGCAAGATCCACGCCATCGGCGGTCGCTCGCCCGACAACAACGTCACGGTCGCGACGCATGAGGTCTATGATCCGGCGACCAACAGCTGGAAGGAGCTCGCGCCGTTGCCGAAGGCGCGCGACCATGCCGCCGCTGGCGTGATCGACGGCAAGATCTATTTCGCCGGCGGCCGCTTCGGCCCGTCCACCGAGCGCACCGGCATGCTCGACATCTACGATCCGAAGACCAACACCTGGACGTCAGGCCCGCCGATGCCGACGCCGCGCAGCGGGCTTGCAGGCACGGTCTACAAGGGCGTGTTCATGGTGCTTGGCGGCGAGATGCCGCCCCAGGCCACCAACGCCGAGAACGAGGCCTTCGATCCGAAAGCGAACGCCTGGCGCACGCTCGCGCCGATGCCCGCCGGACGCCATGCCACCGCGGCGGCCGTCATTGGCGACAGCGTCTATCTAGCGGCCGGCTCGCTGCGGCCGGGCGCCGGCCAAGTCACCGATCAGACGATTGTGTTCACCATGCCGTGACGGGACCGCGAAGGGCGGGCACGCCTCGAACGCGTGCCCGTACGTTTGAATGGGAGGACACGATGCGCGGTCGATCCGGGTCGGCGTTGCATCTCGTGATGATCTGCGCGGCGCTCAGCGCTGGGCCGGCTTGGTCGCAAGGGAGCCCGCAAGGCAGCTGGGCGATCAAGGCGCCCTTTCCGGCTGCCGTCAACGAGGTCGCGGTGGTGGCGGTCGGCGGCAGGATCCACGTGCTCGGCGGCAGCGTGCTCGGCGTGGCGGGGCCCTATCATCAGGAATATGACCCGGCGGCCGACAAGTGGTTCGCGCGCGCCATGCTGCCGAAAGGTCTCGACCATATCGGCGCCGCCGTTGCCAACGGCAAGATCTACACCATCGGCGGCTTCGTGGCGTCGGTGCACCGCGATGCGCAGAACGCGGTCTATGAATATGACCCCGCAAGCGACACCTGGCGCATCCTGCCTGCGATGAAGGCAGGCCGCGCATCGGTTGGCGTGGCGGTGATCGGAGGCAAGGTGCATGCCATCGGCGGGCGCAACGCCGACGGCCAGACGGTGGCGACGCACGAAGCCTACGATCCTGCGACCAACAACTGGAAGGAGCTCGCCCCGTTGCCGAAGGCGCGTGACCACGCCGCCGTGGTGGCGACCGAGGGCAAGATTCACGTGGCCGGCGGGCGCTTCGGTCCGCCCACCGACAAGACCGACCTGCACGACGTCTACGATCCGGCGAGCAACACCTGGAGCTCCGCGCCGCCGCTGCCCACCGCGCGCAGCGGGCTTGCCGCCACGCTCTACAAGGACCTGGTGGTGGTGCTGGGCGGCGAGCTGCCGCCGAATACGTTTTCCCAGAACGAGGCCTACGATCCCAAGACCAAGAGCTGGCGCTCGCTCACCCCGATGCCGGCCGGCCGCCACGGCACCGGCGCGGCGGTCGCGGGCGGCGCGCTCTATGTCGCGGCCGGCTCGTTGCGGCCGGGCTCGGCCGGCGTGACCAACGAGATGCTGGTGTTTACCCTGCCCTAAGGCAGGGCGAGTCGCAGCTTCTATTGAGCTGAACCGGAAGCCTTCCGGCTGCGACTAATACATGTGGAACTCCGCCAAAACGGCGTGATTTCAATGGCTTGCGCGAGCCTCGCGCAGCGCCCACATGTCCGCCGAGCCTCGCTGGAGGGGGCTTGCCATGGGTTTTAGCGTCTTTTCGATCGTCGTTCTCGTCCTCGCCATCTTGACCCTGTTCGCGGGCGTCAAGACCGTGTCTCAGGGCTACAACTGGACCGTCGAGCGGTTCGGCCGCTACACGCGGACCCTCAATCCCGGCCTCAATCTGATCGTGCCGTTCTTCGATCGCATCGGCCGGAAAATGAACATGATGGAGCAGGTGATCGACATTCCGCAGCAGGAGATCATCACCAAGGACAACGCCACCGTCACGGTCGACGGTGTCGCCTTCTTTCAGGTGTTCGACGCCGCCAAGGCGAGCTACGAGGTCGCCAACCTGCACATGGCGATCGTCACGCTGACCATGACCAACATCCGTTCGGTCATGGGCGGCATGGACCTCGACCAGGTGCTGTCGCATCGCGACGAGATCAACGAGCGGCTGTTGCGCGTGGTTGACGCCGCGGTCTCGCCTTGGGGCGTGAAGGTCAACCGCATCGAGATCAAGGACATTGTGCCGCCGGCCGATCTGGTCGCCTCGATGGGGCGGCAGATGAAAGCCGAGCGCGAGAAGCGCGCGGAGATTCTCACCGCCGAAGGCCAGCGCCAGTCCGCGATCCTCAAGGCGGAAGGCGCCAAGCAGTCGCAGATACTCGAAGCGGAGGGCCGGCGCGAGGCCGCGTTCCGTGATGCCGAGGGCCGCGAGCGTCTGGCGCAGGCGGAAGCCAAGGCCACCGAGATGGTGAGCGTGGCGGTCGCCAACGGTGACGTCGCGGCGCTGAACTACTTCATCGCCGAGAAGTATCTCAAGGCGTTCGGCCAGCTTGCCGAGTCGCCGAACCAGAAGGTCCTCATGCTGCCGATCGAAGCCATGAGCGTGCTCGGCTCGCTTGCCGGCATCGGCGAGATTGCCAAGGCGACATTCGGGGGCGACCCGAGAAGCGGTGACGGCAAGGCTCCGCCGCCGCGGCGGCCGACCGTGCCGACCGCGGGCGTCTCGAGCTGATGGGAGCAGCCATGAACACCGACCTTGCAGCCTGGTTTGTCTCGCTCGGGCATTGGAACTGGTTCATCGCCGCCGCGGTATTGTTCCTGGTCGAGATCATTGCGCCCGGCAGCTTCATGATGTGGCTCGGTCTCGCCGCGCTCCTGGTTGGCGGCATCTCCCTCGGCGTCGAATGGGGCTGGCAGGCGCAGGTCATCGCGTTCGCGGTGTTCTCGATCGCGGCGATCCCGGCCTGGCGGCGTCTCTCGCGCCGGGTGGAGGGGCCGGCCGATCGGCCGTTCCTCAATCGGCGCGCGGAAGGCTATGTCGGGCGCACCTTCACGCTCGACAAGCCGATCGTCGACGGCTTCGGAACGATCCGCATCGACGATACGGTCTGGCGCGTCAGCGGCCCGGATTGCCCCGCCGGCAGCCGGGTGAAGATCGCGCGGGCGGAAGGTGCCGAGCTGATGGTGGAGGCGGCCTGAGTTGACGCGAGTCAGGCCACGCCGGCGCGCAGGAGGTCGTGCACGTGCACGACGCCGACCGGCCGGTCGGCTTCGACCACGATCAGCTGCGTCTTCTTTGACGAATTGAGGATCTCAAGCGCTTCGGAGGCGAGCAGGTCCGGGCCGATGGTCATGGGTGCGCGGGTCATGATCCGTTCGACCTGCGTCTGCGGCAGATCGGGCCGCATGTGCCGGCGCAGATCGCCATCGGTGATGATGCCCTGCAGGCGGCCGTCGGGACCGGTGATGATCACGCAGCCGAGGCTCTTGACGGTCATCTCGACCAGCGCCTCTGACATGCGGGTGCCGAGCGTCACGATCGGCATTGCCTCGCCGCTGCGCATGATGTCGCGCGCAAACTTGAGCATGGCGCCGAGCCGGCCGCCCGGATGCAGCTCGGCGAACTTGAGCGCCGTGAAGCCGCGGCTTTCGAGCAGCGCGATCGCCAGCGCGTCGCCGAGCGCCTGCTGCATCAGGGTCGAGGTCGTGGGCGCGAGATTGTGCGGGCAGGCCTCGCGCGCTTGCGGCAAAGCGAGTACCACGTCAGCCGCCTGCGCGAGCGCGCTGTCCGGACAGGCGGTGACCGCGATCAGGCCGATCTTGAAGCGGCGCGAATAGTTGGTGAGGTCCTTGAGCTCGGCGGTCTCGCCCGACCAGGACAGCGCCATGATGACGTCGTCGGGCGTGATCATGCCGAGGTCGCCATGGCTCGCCTCGCTCGGATGCACGAAGAAGGCCGGCGTCCCGGTCGAGGCCAGCGTCGCCGCGATCTTGCGGCCGACATGGCCCGACTTGCCCATGCCGGTGACGATCACGCGCCCGCTGACGCCGCGGATGAGCTCGATCGCGGCCGTGAACGGGCGCCCAAGACCGTTGTGGATCGCCGCCATCAGCGCGCCGATGCCGCCGGCCTCGGCCTCGAGCGTGCGGACCGCCGACGCGATCAGGGTGTGCTCGTCGCTGTGCTGGCGAACCGTAAGGGGCTGGGCCATGAGGGCGGGGAATCTCCGTGGTCGGGACTGAATACTACGGAAACCAGCGTGCGAGGGCTACCCAGAACCGGCAACCACTCGTTAACCATATCTGTTTTACCTCTGTTAACTGAAGGGCTGCCTGGCATGGGCGGGCCTGTGTCCCAAGCTTTTACTTGCCGGGGGGGTATCGAGGTGCTTCGCCGACGGCCACGACCGCTCGGCGCCTTGCTCGCGGCGCTGATTGCTGTGCCGTCTGCGGCGACGGCCCAGGTGGCGGACGCGCTCGATTCGTACCTGATGCGCCCGCAGGTGGACGGGGATCCGCGCAATCCGCCGCGCTTCAGTCGGACTACGCGCCCAGAGCTCTCGGATGGGGGTTTTGCCTATCGACCAGCGCGGGGCGCCGGCACGACCGGTTTTGATTCGGCCCGCTCGCGTCGGTCAAAGGCCCAGCAGGCCCGGAAAGCCCGATCGGCGCAGATGCCGGCTGCGGCCGAGGAATCGGCCATTGACCCACCCGCGTCGTCACGGCCCGCACTGCCCACGCAGAGCCCGGCTCAAAATCCGAAACAGGGCCTCAAGCAGAACCCGACGCAGCAGCCCCGCGCCGCGGCGTCCGCGAACGCCGCGTACCCGGTCGGTGCTATAGGCGATCCGCCGGCGTTGCCGGTCCGGCGGCGGCTCGCGCTGGAGGAGGATCCGTTCGCACCGACCGGTATCGACGTTGGCGCGCTCGTGCTGCGGCCGGCCGTTGAGGCGATCGCCGGCTATGACAGCAATCCGGCGCGGGCAGCGGCCGCCAGGTCATCCTGGTATGCGGTGATGGCGCCGGAGCTTCTGGTCAATTCCAACTGGTCGCGCCATGAGCTGACGGCCAGTCTCCGCGGCAGCTACACCGACTACGAGAATGCGTCCGACCTCAACCGGCCGAGCCTCGATGCCAGGGTGAATGGACGCATCGATGTAACGCCGTTGACACGGCTCGACCTGGAAGGGCGCGTCCTCGTCGGCACCGACAATCCGGGCAGCCCCAATATCCAGGCCGGTCTGGCGCGGCTACCCATCTACACGACGGTGGGCGGCAGCGCCGGCCTCGGCCAGCGGATCAATCGCGTCGACGTCGCGCTCAAGGGCGGGGTCGACCGCACCGTCTATCAGCAATCGACCTTCACCGACGGCACCACGGCGAGCAATGCCGATCGCGACTACGACCGCTATTTTGGCGAGCTGCGCGCGAGCTACGAGCTCACGCCCGGCGTCAAGCCGTTCGTCGAGATCGGCGCCGACCGGCGCGCGCACGATCTCGCGATCGACCGCAGCGGCGTGCGCCGCGATTCTGATGGCCGCTATTTGAAAGGCGGCACCACCTTCGAGCTCGAGCGCACGCTCACCGGCGACGTGGCAGTGGGCTATGTCGAGCGCCGCTACCAGGATCCGACATTGCCGACGATCAGCGGCGTCACGTTCGATGCTTCGCTGAGCTGGCTGGCCAGCGCGCTCACCGTCATGAAGCTGACGGCGCGCACCACTGTCGACGAGACGATCCTGACTGGCGTCGCCGGCGCGTTCACGCGCGAGGTGGCGCTGCAGATCGATCATGCCTTTCGGCGATGGCTTACCGCTTCGCTCAAGATCACGGGCGCGAGTGTCGACTATGTCGGCTCGCCGCGCCAGGACGAGCGCTACGCGACCGCGGCTTTGCTGACCTACAAGCTCACGCGCGAGCTGTGGCTCAAGTCCGAATACCGACACGAGTGGCGGCATTCCAATGCGCCCGGCAACGACTATCAGGCGGACGTGGTGCTCGTGGGAGTGCGGCTACAGCGGTAGGAGTGGCCGCAAGGGCGGCCGTATCGCAAGGCCGGGCTCTCGGAGAAACTGAGGGTCAGCCGATCCAGAAGAGATCGTGCTCGTCCATTGACGGATGTGATGAGCAGGCGACGCGCGACATGCTGCACCCCTCGCGACAGGTGCTCGTCATCACTGACATCTTCCATCTTCACGTCTTTGATTTTCCGCAAACGCGGCATAACGGTTGATCCATTCGCCGGGTGGTAACGGGAAGCGAGGTTTGCGGATGATGCGCAGGACGTCTCTCAGCCTTCTCAGTGCCGCGGCAGGCGCGGCCTTGACGTTCATCACGATGCAGCCCCGACTGGCGTTCGACGGTGCGAGTGCACGAGCGGCGGCCGGCGACGCCTACCGGCAGCTCAGCCTGCTCGGTGCTGTTTTCGAGCGCGTGCGTGCCGACTACGTTGACCAGCCCGACGACAACAAGCTGGTCGAATCGGCGATCTTCGGGATGCTGGTCGGGCTCGATCCGCATTCCAGCTACATGGGTGCCACGAGCCTCCAGGACATGCGGCTCCAGACTTCCGGCAGGTTTGGCGGGCTCGGCATGGAGGTCAGCATGGACAAGGGCCTGGTCAAGGTGGTGGCCCCGATCGACGAGACACCGGCCGCCAAGTCCGGGGTGATGGCCAACGACATCATCAGTCACATCGACGGCGAGCCGGTGCTGGGCTTCACCCTCGATCAGGCCGTCGACAAGATGCGTGGCCCGGTCAACACCAGCGTCAAGCTGAGGATCGTCCGCGACGGGACCGACAAGCCGATCGAGATTTCGATCACACGGGATATCATTCGGGTGCGCTCAGTGCGGGCGAGCCTGCAGGGTGAGGACGTCGCCTATGTCCGCATCACCCAATTCAACGAGCAGACTACCGACAATGTGCGCAAAGCCATTGGCGAGCTGACCGCTCAGGCCGGCGACAAGCTCAAGGGCTTCATCATCGATCTGCGCAACAATCCAGGCGGCTTGCTCGACCAGGCGATCACGGTGTCAGAGTCGTTCATGAACGGTGGCGAGATCGTGTCGACCCGTGGCCGCAATGCCGACTCGACCCAGCGTTTCTATGCGCGCGGCAACGACATGATCAAGGCCAAGCCGATGATTGTGCTGATCAATGGCGGCTCGGCTTCGGCCTCCGAGATCGTGGCCGGCGCATGGCAAGACCACAAGCGCGCGACCATCATTGGCTCCCGCTCGTTCGGCAAGGGGTCGGTGCAAACCATCATTCCGCTCGGCCCCGGCAATGGCGCGCTGCGCCTTACCACGGCGCGCTACTTCACGCCGTCCGGCCGCTCGATCCAGGCCAGGGGCATCACGCCCGACATCGAGGTGCTGCAAGACGTGCCGCAGGAGCTCAGAGCCCGTACCAACACGCGCGGCGAATCGTCCCTGCTTGGTCACCTCAAAGGCGATGGCCAGGAAGAGACGGGCTCGCAGTCCTACGTCCCACTGGATCCCAGGAACGACAAGGCGCTCGACACGGCGCTTAATCTCATGCGCGGCCTCAAGGTCAACCCGGCTTTCCCGCCGCCGCCGCTGCGCTGAGCCGCGAACTGAGTTTGTGGCCTGCAGTGAGCGTCAGCGCTGGCGCTCTATCCGGGCTACAGCGGCGCACGTTCATCGCAGTCGGAAGGCGCGGTGAACCTCGATCGGATTGTCGAATGGTCTGCGTGCAGCTACACGCGCCCATCCGCAATTTCCCGCTCACCCCTCTCCCAACAACCGCTTCGCCTCCTTGCGGAACTCCGGCGCCATGTCTGGGCGCGCCAGCGCATAGGCGATATTGGCGGCGAGGAAGCCG
>Ga0209797_10001513_pt1 | contig 11705 bp, 13 predicted proteins | sample DOMMetBare3Fresh_2_FD_187472 | JGI IMG/M metagenome (GOLD analysis project Ga0209797, IMG submission 187472) | Wetland sediment microbial communities from St. Louis River estuary, USA, under dissolved organic matter induced mercury methylation -... | ecosystem: Environmental > Aquatic >...
GATCGGCGAAGCCATGGCTCGCTTGACATCCCGGGTTCCTCTGCCCGACGTCAGCTACTTCGTGGTGGCGGTGTTGATCCAGCGCGAGTCGGGAGGCAACCTGGCCGAGTTGCTCGAGAACATCAGCAGCATCGTCCGCGCACGGCTGAAGCTGCTGGGCGACGTGCGCACACTGTCGGCCGAAGGCAAGATGTCGGCCCAGGTGCTGGTGGCGCTGCCCTTCGGCGTGGCCATCGTCGTGAACCTGATCAACCCCGAGTTCATGGCGGTCCTCTGGAAGGATCCGGCGGGTCTGAAGGTCATCGGCGTGGCCCTGTTCCTGATGCTGATCGGCATCCTGTGGATGCGCAAGATCATCGCGATCCGGGTCTGAGCTCGCAGGACCGCGCGCCATGACCCTGGCCCAACTTGTCTTCCTGGCCGGCATCTTCGTGCTGGTGATGGGCGCCGTGATGGGCGTCGTGATCCTGCTGCGCCCCAGCGCCGCCCAGGAGCGCTTGCGCTCGCTGGACTCGATCCTTCACGACCCCGACGCTGCCCCCGCCGGCCAGCGCTTCATGCAATGGGTCGCCGAGTTCACCCGGCCGGTGAGCAAGCTGTCGCTGCCCGAGGAAGGGTTCGAGAAGTCCAACCTGAAGCTGCGCTTCATGCACGCGGGCATCCGAACGCCCACCGCGCCCGCAGCCTTCTTTGGAATCAAGACCGTCCTGACCGTGGGCTTGCCACTGATTGTCTATGGCGTCCTGGCCTTCCTGGGTTCGCTGCCCAGGGGCAACAACCTGCTGATGTTGCTCCTGGGCTTGGCAGCTTTGGGTTACTACGGACCCAACCTCGTTCTGGCGCGCATGGTCCACGTTCGGCAGCGCGAGATCTTCGAGAACTTCCCCGATGCGCTCGACCTGATGACGGTGTGCATCGAGGCCGGCCTGGGCACCGAATCGGCCTTGACACGGGTGGCCGAGGACTTGGTGCTGAAGAGCCCTGCCTTGAGCGATGAACTTCGGCTGGTCAACCTCGAACTGCGCGCCGGCGCCGAGCGCGAGCGCGCGCTGCGCAATCTGGCGATCCGCACCGGCGTCGAGGAGGTCGGCGGCTTCGTCACGATGCTCAGCCAGGCCGAGCGCTTCGGCACCAGCATCGCCGCGTCGCTGCGCGTGCACTCGGAGATGCTGCGCACCCGCAGGCGCCAGCGCGCCGAGGAAGCGGCGGCGAAGATCGCCCTCAAGCTGCTGTTTCCGCTGATCTTCTGCATCTTCCCATCGCTGCTGGTGGTCTTGATGGGCCCGGCGATGATCCAGATCTACCGCGTACTTCTGCCGACCATGGGAGGCAACCAATGAAGCGCTACCGTATCCGCAGCCGGACCTTGACCCGTCGCGCGAGCAACCGCGCCAGCGCCGCCAACACCGTCGCGCTAAGCGCGATCACGCTCGGTGCCGCGCTGATGGGCTGCGCCGACCTGCAGGACGGCTCGCCGCGCGCGCTGCGCATCGAGCCGGTGTTGCGCGTCGACGGTGGCTCGACGGCGCCGATGGCCAACGGCTATCTCGCGCTGGCCCGGCGTTATGCCGGCGAAGGCCGCTGGGCCCTGGCGGCCGACGCCTACCGCCACGCCGCGATGCTCGACGCCCGCAGTGCCGACGTGCACAACGAACTCGGCCGCGCCGAAGCGATGCTGCAGCGCTACCCGGCTGCGGTGGCTGCGTTCGAGCATGCGGTGGCCCTGGCACCCGAGCGGGTCGACCTGCACAACAACCTGGGCTATGCCCTGCTGTTGGATGGCCGGCCGGCCCTGGCCGCCGCGGTGCTGTCGACCGCCGTCCAGCGCGCACCCGACTACGTGGCCGCGCGCACCAACCTGCAACTGGCCGAAGAGCGGGTGGCGGCCTTGAGGTCGGCACCGGGCGCGGCGAGGGTCGCCCAGGCGTCCGCGCTGCCGGCGATGCCGCAAGCCGCCACGCCACGCTCGCCGGCCGAATCGCCCTCGCCTGTCGCCCAGGCACCGGTGGCTGCGACAGCACCCACACCGGCACAGGCAACACGGTCGTCGACCGCGCCCCCACCCGCATCGGTGACACCGACGTCGACGGCACCCCCGCCGACACCGGCAGCACCGATGTCGATGGCGTCAACCCCGCCCTCGCCGTCGGCCATCGCGTCGACCGCCGCACCGACCGTTCAGCCGGTCGAAACCAAGGTCGGCCAGGTTTCGGCCAACGCGACGGTGACTCCGGCGATTGCGCAGGCGCCCGCAGTCGTCACCTCCGCAGCCCTCCCGATTGCGGCGCCGACGGCCGCCTTGCCATCACCGACGACCACCTTGCCACCACCCCCGGCGGTGATGCCATCGCCAGCGCCCGCGCTGCCATTGCCGACGGCCGCTCTGCCGGCGCCGAAGACCGCCGAGACCCGGGTCCAGGTCGTCAACGGCATCGGCGTGACCGGTGCGGCCGCCCGACTGAAGCGCTGGCTGGGCGACATCGGCCTGGCCCAGGTGCGCCTGGCGAACCTGCCGCCCTACACCACCGACATGACCACCGTGCGTTACGCGCCCGGCTTCGAGCGGCAGGCGCGCGAGATCTCGCGCCTGCTGCCGATGTCGAGCATGCTCGATCCCGGGACCACGGGCGGCCGCTTCGACGTGCGCGTGGTCATCGGCCACGACGTGGTCTACAGCCGCGCCTGCAGCGTGGTCTCGGCCTGCCCGCCCGAGACCCGGGTGTCGCAGAGCGGACCCCCTGGTGGCACGACCGGCCAGGGCCGATAGGGCTCGCACCACGGGCGCGGTCCGACCCTCGCGCACACTGCCAAGAAGCGAGGCCAAGACAACGACAACGAACAATTCCCGCTTGCGGTGCGGCGCGACCAGTTGCAGATCGATCGCAGTTCGAGAGCGGGCGTTACGGCTGTCGTTTGTGCCAGTACAGTGGGCGCCTGGCATGCGCGGCGATGGCACCGATCCGGACAGCACCATCGTGGACTCGATAGAGGATCGAGTACGGATAGCGTCCAATGGGAAGCAGTTGCCGGCCTTTGGTGGCAGGCGTGCCGATTCCAGGAAACTCGGTCAACAGTTGCGCCTTCTCCTCGAACCTTGCGAGGAAGTTGAGCGCAACGTTCACGCTGACATTCCGCGCATAGAAACTGACCGCCTCCGCAAGCTCCGCTTCAGCCTCTGGCGCAAGGACGTAGTTCACGCCAGCTTGGCACGAATGCGGGAGACCGCCTCGTGGCCGGGAACCCAGGCGGACTCACCGCGGGCGATGCGCTCCTCGCGGCGATCAGCCTCCGCGGACCACTCCAACTCCCACTCCGGATCCTTCTCCAGGCTCGCGATGAGTCTGTCGATGAGGCGCGAGCGGTCTGCTTGGGGAAGGCTGAGCATCTCCGCTTCCAGGACATCAATCGGGATCGGCATAGAACACCTCGTCAAGCTTGAAGCATGCCACAACCGTGCGGAACGCCGGCCGGAACGCGGAACCCGATGCTGAAGTGGGCCGCGCAAGGGTCGGCACCGGGCTGGCTGCTGCCAACTGCTTCGGTCAAAGCGCGCAGTCCACCGGCTGCGCGGCCAGCACTTCGACCAGCACTGCCGGCGCGATCCCGACCAGGAAGCCGCGCCGGCCGCCGTTGATCAGGATGCGTTCCAGCTCCAGCACGCTGCGCTGCACGTACACCGGCATCGCCTTGCGGGTGCCGAAGGGCGAGGTGCCGCCGATCAGGTAGCCGCTGTGGCGCTGCGCGGTTTCCGGCGGGCAGGGCTCGACGGTCTTGGCGCCGATCGCCCGCGCCAGGTTCTTGGTGCTGACCTGGCGATCGCCATGCATGAGAACGATCAGCGGCTCCGCATGATCGTCGTGCATCACCAGTGTCTTGATCACCGCATGCTCGGGCCAGGCCAACTGGCGCGCCGATTCGGCCGTGCCCCCATGCTCGACATAGTCGACCACATGCTCGGTGAACTCGACGCTGGCGGCACGCAGCATCTGCGTCGCCGGTGTCTGGCTGACATGCTTGCTCTTCTTGGCCATCGCAGGCAGTGCAGGTTTCGCTCGCAGCGGCGCCAACTCACGGTGTCGATTCAGCCCCTCGCCACTGGTGCTCCGGGCTGCGCGCACCACTCGCTCCACGAACCCGGATAGAGCACCGAGCCGGACAGGCCGGCGGCGTGCAAGGCGAGCAGGTTGTGGCAGGCGGTGACGCCCGAGCCGCACTGCTGGACGAGTTCGGCGCTCGGGCGGTCGCCGATCACCTGCAACCACTCGGCGCGCAACAACTCCGCCGGCTTGAAGCAGCCACTGGCCTCGAGGTTGTCGCGAAAGCAGCGGTTCACCGCGCCCGGAATCCGCCCGCCCACCGGGTCCAGGGTCTCGTTCTCGCCGCGAAAGCGATCCGACGCGCGGGCATCGACGATCAACCGCGCCTGCCCCTCGAGCCCATTGCGCAGCGTCGCATAGTCGACCGTCTGCTCCAGCGGCGCGCGGACCGGGAACCGCCCCGGCGGCAGGGTCCTGGCCGGCCCCGACTCGACGCTCATGCCGCCGGCCAGCCATGCGGCCAGCCCGCCGTCGAGGACGGCGGCCTCGGCGTGACCCACCCAGCGCAACATCCACCACAGCCGCGCGGCATACATGCTGCCGTTGCGGTCGTAGGCCACGATCGTCATCGCCTCATCCGCCCCCAGCGCAGCCATCCGGCGCGCGAATGCGTCGCGCTGCGGCAAGGGGTGGCGGCCGTTGCTTCCGGTCTTGGGCGCCGAGAGGTCACGGTCCAGGTGGACGTGGATCGCTCCGGGCAGGTGCACCGACTCGAAGTCGCGCTCGCCTGCGGCCGTATCGGCGAGGTCGAAGCTCGCGTCGAGCAGCAATACTTCCTGCGCACGATCGCGCAGCAGCTTCAGCAGGTCGGTTGCATCGATCAATGAACTTGTCATGGGCTGGCCCAGGGTGGGTGAGTGCGGTTTCGGCGCGCAGGTCGGGCAGCGCCCGGAGCCCCGGTGCTACCATCCCGCGCGTGATCGATTGGTCCACCTGCATCGCTGTCGAACGCGACCCTGGCCGCGTCAGCGGCGCATGGGTGTTCCGTGCGACGCGCGTCCCGATCTCTGCGCTTTTCGAGAATCTGGAGGACGATGCCACCGTGCACCAGTTCATCGAATGGTTCCCGGGAGTCACTCTCGAGCAGGCGCGTGCGGTTCTCGAGCATGCGGCCCGTAGCGCCCTCGCCACCGCATAGGTGAAGGTCCTCTTCGACCAAGGCACACCGGCACCCTTGCGCCGGGCCCTTGCGCAACACACTGTCGAAACCGCCTTCGAGCGCGGCTGGTCGAGCCTGCAGAACGGTGCCCTCATTGCCGCCGCGGAACACGCTCGGTTCGAGGTGTTCGTCACCACGGACCAGAGTCTCAGATACCAGCAGAATCTTGGCAATCGCACGCTCGCCATCGTGGTTCTGATGTCGGCAAGTTGGCCACGCCTGCAGCAGGCCATCCCCGCCGTGATTGCCGCGATCGACTCCGCGACCCCGGGCAGTTACCGGGAGGTCATCGTCGCGGGCACCGTCTAGTCCGGCGAGCATCGCGACTTGCCCCCGGTTGCGACCACACGACTCAAGCCCGCGAGTCACCCGCCGCACGTTCCTGCTCCCTCAGCCGCAGCACCTTGCGCTGCACCTTGCCGGTGGTGGTCATCGGCAGGGCGTCGATGAACTCGATCTCCTTGGGGTATTCGTAGGGCGCGAGCTGGCCCTTGACATGGCGCTGCAACTCGGCGACCAGCGCGTCGTTGCCGATCACGCCCGGCGCCAGCACGACGTAGGCCTTGACCACCGCGCCGCGCGCCGCATCGGGCTTGGGCACGACGGCGGCGTTGGCCACCGCCGGATGCTTGACCAGGCAGTTCTCGACCTCGCTGGGGCCGATGCGGTACCCGGCGGCCTTGAACACATCGTCGCTGCGGCCCTGGTACCAGAGATAACCCTGATCGTCCATGACCGCGGTGTCGCCGGTGCGGCACCAGCTGTCGTCCGGCGCTCCGGTGAACTTGGCGCGCGTCGCGGCCTCGCTCCTCCAGTAACCGAGGAAGAACACGGGGTCGGGATCGCCGTGGACGTCGCGCCGGTGCAGCGCCACGTCGCCGGGCACGCCGCGCGGGCACTCGCGGCCCTCGTCGTCGATCACCGCCACCCGGTGGCCGGGATAGGCGCGCCCCATGCTGCCAGGCCGGGCCGGCCAGCCGGGCGCGCTGCGGCCGCGGCCATCGAGCGAGCGGCCGCAGTTGCCGACGATGTAGTTGATCTCGGTCTGGCCGAACATCTCGTTGACGACCACGCCGAGCTCGTCGCGGCACCAGCCGAAGACGGCGTCGCCGACCGCCTCGCCGGCGCTCATGATCGCGCGCAGAGGCAGTCGATAGCGTTCGAGCGGATGCGGCACGGCCTTCATCATCGCCTTCAGCGCGGTGGGGAAGAGGAAGCTGTGCGTCACCCGGTGGCGCTGCATCAGCTCGCACGCGGCCTCGGGGGAATAGCGGCCTTGGTACGCGACGATGGGACGGCCGAAGTGCAGCGTCGGCAGCAGCGCGTCCATCAGCCCGCCGGTCCAGGCCCAGTCGGCCGGCGACCAGAACACCGCGTCGTCCTGCGGGAACCAATTCTGGCTGCAGACGAAGCCGCTCAGGTTGCCGATCAGCGCCCGGTGCGGAATCAGCGCGCCCTTGGGCGGCCCGGTGGTGCCGCTTGTATAGATGAGCACCGCCGGATCGTCGGCGCCGGTGGCCACCGGATCGAAGCGCTCGCGCTGCCCGGCCAATGTGGGCTCCCACTCCAGGTCGCCCTGGCCGGCAGCCTCGCCGACGGCGAGCACGGTGCGCAGCGACGGCGCCTGGTCGCGCGCCGCCAACAGGTTGGCAATCGCGCTCTCGTCGACGATCGCCAGCACGGCACCGCTGTCGTGCAACCGGTAGGCCAGCGCCTCCGGCCCGAACAGCATCGACAGCGGCATCGCCACCGCCCCCAGCTGGTAGATCGCGATGTGCGCGATGGCGGTCTCGAAGCGCTGCGGCATCACCACCGCCACCCGGTCGCCGCGGCCGACACCCAGCCCGCGCAAGGCGTTCGACAGGCGATCGGCGGCCTGCTGCAGCTGCCGGTAGCTGAGCCGGGCACTGCGGCCGTCCTCGTGTTGCCAGTCGATCGCCGTGGCGCCGGGCGTGCGGCGGGCCCAGCGCCTGCTGCACAGCTCGGCGATGTTCATTCGCGGCGGAACCTGCCAGCGAAACCCCTGGTGGATGGCGGCGTGGCGATCGGCCTGCGAGGCGACGGTGTGCGCGGAAGGCATGCGTCGAGCTTACCCGCGGCCGGCCGTCCTCGGCCATGCCAATCAACCCGGGCCCGCGCCGCAGGCACCACGGGTTCAAGATCGCCCGCCAGTGGCCGAAAACCGGGAATCGAAGGCGTGTCACGCCACCCTGTGACCCCGCGCCCGGCGACCTCGCCCAGCAGCGGGCGCGCTCCACCGAGGACTTTCATGCGCTTTTCTCGGCTCTCCACCGTCAAGCATCGGGTACGGGTTGGCGCGCCGCTGCCCTTCAACGTGCGTGACATCGATCGCACGCTGCTGCTGGCCCGCGGCCAGGTGGTGGCCGATCACGGGCAGATGGAGGCGCTGCTCACGCGCGGCGCGCTGGTCGACATCGCCGAACTCCTGACGCCTGTCGAGACGATCCGCCAGGCGCCGGCCGAGGCGCTGCCCGGGCTGTGGCGCGACTGCCTCGATGCGATCGGCGAGACCTTGCACCAGGCTGTCGACGAGGACTTCGCCGGGACACTGCAGGCCGCCACCCCGGCCGTCGTGACGCTGATCGAGCGCGACCCGGACCTGTCGATCTTCCAGATGCTGCGACAGGACGGCAACGAGTGGGTGCGGTACGGCAGCGCTCACTCGATGCATGTGGGGATCACCGCCTTCCTGGTGGCCCGCAGGTTGCGCTGGGGCGAGGCCGACATCCAGCGTGTGTTCAAGGCGGCCCTGACGATGAACCTGTCGATGCTCGAGCTTCAGGGGCAGCTCGCCATCCAGGACACGCCGATCACCGACGAGCAGCGCGAGGCCGTGCGCGCGCACCCCGAATTCAGCGTGCGCATGCTGGAGCTTTCCGGGGTCGAGGACGTCGACTGGCTGCGCGCGGTGGCCCAACACCACGAACGGCCCGATGGCAGCGGCTACCCCTACGGCTTGCACGCAGCCAACGAGATGGCCGAACTGGTGCGCCGGGCGGACGTCTACACCACGATGCTCAGCCCGCGGCGGGGCCGCCGCCCGCTGCCGGCCGACACAGCCAGCCGGGCGATGTACGCGCGCGACCCCGGACATCCGATGACCGACGCGCTGGTCAAGGAGTTCGGCATCTATCCGCCGGGCTGCGCCGTGACGCTCGAGTCGGGCGAGTGCGGCGTGGTGCTCAGGCGGGGGCCGACGGTGCTGACACCGCTGGTGGCGGTGCGGATTTCGGACAGTGGCCCGTCGCTGTCCGAGTTCGAGCTTCGCGACACCTCGAGGGCCGAGCACGCGATTGCCGGTATGGCGCAGCGCGACATCGATCTGGCGCGCATTCCGGTGGCCCGCCTGCTGGCCCTGGCCGACGGGCACTGATCGAACGTTCAGCGCGTCGATCCCAGCCGGCGCAGCGCGTCCCCGGTGACGCGGCAGATGCGCCAATCGGGCAGCACGGTGGCGCCCATCGTCTCGTAGAAGCCGATCGCGCGCTCGTTCCAGTCGAGCACGCTCCACTCGAAGCGGCCGTAACCGCGCTCGACCGCCAGCTGCGCCAGGTGCTGCAACAGCGCGCGGCCGACGCCGCTGCCCCGGTGCACCGGGCGCACGTAGAGGTCCTCGAGGTACAGGCCGGGGCGGGCGAGGAAGGTCGAGAAATTGGTGAAGAACAGTGCGAAGCCGACCACCTCGTCTGCCACCTCGGCCACCACCGCTTCGACCACCGGCCGGGGCCCGAACAGGTGGGGGGCAAGCGCCTCGGGCGTGACCTCGAGCAGGTGGGTCAGCCGCTCGAACCGGGCCAGCTCGGCGATCAGCGCGACCAGCGCCTCCACGTCACGCGGCTCGGCGGGGCGGAGGGCATGCGCGGCCATGGACCCGATTCTGGCATCGCCTGTCGCGCCGGTGGCATCCCTGGGGTGCCCGCCGCCCCTACAGTGCGGCCGATGAACACACGCTACCAGCCGCGCCGCCATGCCGAACCCAGCCGGCTGCCGATCCGCGGGCTCGCGTACCAACTCACCCGCTGGGGCGATCCGGCGGCCATCGACACCGCGTTGCTGGTGATGCTGCACGGCTTCATGGACACCGGCGCGTCGTTCCAGTTCGTCGTCGATGCGATGGCCGGCGAGCGCTGCATCGTCGCCCCCGACTGGCGCGGCTTCGGCGGCACCCTCGCCCCTGCCGACACCGATGCCTACTGGTTCGCCGACTACCTGGGCGACCTCGACGCGCTGCTCGACCGCCTGTCCCCCGATCGACCGGTCGACCTGCTCGGCCACAGCATGGGTGGCAATATCGCGATGAGCTATGCCGGCGTGCGGCCCTCGCGCATCCGCCGGCTGGTCAACCTCGAAGGCTTCGGCCTGCCCGACGCGCCGCCCGAGGAAGCGCCGCAGCGCATGGCGCATTGGCTCGACGAGTTGCGAACCCCCGTGGGCCTGAAGCCCTACCCCAGCCTGGCAGCGGTGGCCGAGCGCCTGCAACACACCAACCCGCGGCTGGCGGCCGACCGCGCGGCCTGGCTGGCCGGGCAGTGGGCCGAACGGCGCGGCGACGGGCTGTGGCACCTGCGTGCCGACCCCGCCCACAAGCGCCGCAACCCGGTGCCTTACCGGGCGGCCGAGGCGGTGGCGACCTGGTCGCGCATCACCGCGCCCACGCTGTGGGTCGAAGGCAGCGAGAGCCACCCCGACTCCTACTGGGGCGGCCGCTACACGCGCGCCGAGTTCCATGCCCGCCTCGACCACGTGCGTCAGGTCATCCGCGTCGTGCTGCCCGACGCCGGCCACATGCTGCACCACGACCAGCCGCAGGCGCTGGCGGCACGGCTGGATGAGTTTCTGGCCTGATCGCCTGCGTTTCAGCATTCGAGCCGCGCCAATGGCGGAGGCAGGCGGCGTGAGCCCGGGCTGCGACGATAGACCGACTGGCGCAGTCCGGGCCTACGCAGCCCGAGGTAGCTGGCCGGCTCGGGCGAGGGGTTGGGCGGCGACCACCCAACGGCCCGGTCACTCGTGCCGGTCACTCATGCTGTTGCCACCGGTAGCTCTGACGGCTATCATGTGTACATCGACGAGGAGCATACACATATGCGCACGAACATCGTCATCGACGACAAACTCATGGAAGCCACATTGAAGGCTACCGGCATCAGGACCAAGCGTGAAGCGGTGGAGCAAGGATTGCGCACGCTCCTTCGTCTGAAGCAGCAGACCGAGCTGCGCAAGCTTCGCGGGAAGTACGAGTGGGTGGGTGATCTGGATGCGATGAGGCGCGACAAGTGATTCTTGTCGATTCCAGCGTATGGATCGACTTCTTCCGCAACAAGCCGACGCTACAAGCTGAGTGGCTGGATCGGAATCTAGGCGTTGAGGGCTTGGTGGTCGGCGATCTGATGCTCGCAGAGGTTCTGCAGGGGTTCAAGGACGACAAGGGCTTCAATGAAGCCAAGCGAATGCTGGGACAACTTGAACAAGTCATCGTCGGCGGTTTTGACATCGCTGTCGAGGCCGCTCGGAACTACCGCAGACTTCGAGGTCTTGGCGTGACGATACGCGGTACGGTCGATGTGCTCATTGCGACCCGTTGCATCGCAGGTGGGTTCAAGCTGTTGCACAGCGATCGAGACTTCGATGCGTTCGAGCAGCACCTCAGCTTGCGGGTGGTGAAGTGCGAGGTCTAACGGCGATTCAACGTCGGTAGTCCAGCTCGATGCGCTGATGCAGCAGCCGCGCGGCGCGCAGGGCGTTCCTGAGGCGGTCGCGGTCCGATGCGCCGACGTCATCCAGTGCGACCAGGTTCGGGTTGTCCTCGGCCACCAGGCCGCGGGCCTGGAACTGCAGGCGCATGCCCTGCAGGGCGTCGAAGCCGTGGGTCCAGGCCAGGCGCTCGTCGACCGGCACCCGCTCGCGTTCGGCCAGCGCGTCGAGCCGTTCGCCGGTGCCAGTGTCCTCGATGCCCAGTGCGAGCGCATACAGGCGGGCCGCTTCGACGAACAGCGCGGTGCCCTGCATCTTCAGATCGAACGTCGGCCGCCCGTCGCCGGGCAGCGGCCGGATACTGCCGAACCAGCCCAGCGGCACGGCATTGCGCAAGGCGTTGTCGGCCATCTGCTTGACGAAGCGCGGCAGGCCCGCGGCACGGGCGATCACGCGCCGGCGCAGGTCCGCCACCAGCGCGTGGCGGCCGACCAGCGGGCGCAGGTCGAAGTAGATGCTGGCGTTGAGCAGGTCCTGCGGCGCGCCATGCGCCATCCAGTGTTCGAAGCGCCGGCTCCAGTCGTCGACGCCCAGGCAGCATTCGGGCTCGCCGGCCATGACCTTGCCGGCGTTCACGGGATTGAAGCAGTCGATGTCCTTCTCCGGCGCCAGGATGTGCTTCACCACCTCCTCGCTGATCTGCTTGGGGAAGGGGCGCATCACGATGATGCCGT
>Ga0209797_10001514_pt1 | contig 11696 bp, 11 predicted proteins | sample DOMMetBare3Fresh_2_FD_187472 | JGI IMG/M metagenome (GOLD analysis project Ga0209797, IMG submission 187472) | Wetland sediment microbial communities from St. Louis River estuary, USA, under dissolved organic matter induced mercury methylation -... | ecosystem: Environmental > Aquatic >...
GATCTCGCCCCACGCCTCCGCCGCGAACGTCAGTTCCACCACCGCGCAGGTGGGCATGTGGGTGATCTCGCTCGCAAAGCAGTGCGCCAGGTCGGTGAGGCCGGGGTTGTGGGCCACGAGCATCACGCGCTGGGGCTCGTTGCCGAGCGCGTGGATCACGGCGAGCAGTTCGTTCGCCGCGGCGGCGTACAGGCGGTCGTCCACCACGATGTCCTTGCGCTTGATGCCCAGCGCCTTGGCCAGGTGCTCGGCCGTGTTGAACGCGCGCGTGGCGGGGCTGGCGAGCAGCAGGTCGGGCCTGGCGCCGCGCTGCGCCAGGCGCTGGCCCATGGCGGCCACGTCGCGCAGGCCGCGCTCGTTCAAGGGACGGTCGCGGTCGGGCAACGCGGGGTCGCCCCAGCTCGATTTGGCGTGGCGCACGAGGGTCAGGGTCTTCATGGCGGGTCCCGGCCGCAGGGCAACAACCAGCCGGCAGCGGCGCGGAGACTATCGCACCTCGTCGCCCGCGAACTTCAGCTTGGCTTGCCTCACGTCCAGCACCGGCCCCAGCTCGTAGACGTCGCGGTAGCCGTAGGCGTGCAGCGAGACGAAGGTGGACAGGTTCAGCGCGGCCGACACCGCCTTCAGCGGCAGCGACTCGGGCGCGCCGGTGAAGTTGTTGTTGCAATAGATGAGCACGCGCGTGCCGCGGCTGGGGATGACGCGCGCGAGCGTGGCTTGCGTGAACTCGGGGAAGCTCAGGTTCACGGCGCCCGCCACGTGCCGCAGCTTGAACAGGCGCTCGCTGCGCGCATCCAGCACCACGGTGCCGGGTTCGCGCGCCATGCGGATGAACTCCGCCTCCGACACGCGCCGCGCCTCGCGCACGCGCCCCACCTCGGCCACGTCTTTCGAGAACGCGGCGTAGTTGATCTGTTCGTTCTTCAGCGCTGGCGCGGCGGCTTGCGCAGGCGAAGCGGAGCACGCGAGCAAGACGATCAGCAGGGTGCACAGGCGAGTCATGGCGATGCTCCGGGCCGGGGGATCCCTGGGCAACGCGGGCGCGGCGCTGGCGTTGACGCGGGCCGGCTTTCGCTATGCTGCGCACCTCATTCCGACGGAGCCCCGCATGCCTTTCGCGTACCGCCCCTTCAAAGCCCCGCTCGCCGCGCTGGCGCTGTTCTTCGCCGCCGCCACGCTTGCCCATGCCGCCGGCCCCATGCCCAAGGGCCAGGCCCCGGGCTGGTACCGCATGATGGTCGGCAGCTTCGAGGTCACCGCGCTGTCCGACGGCACGGTGGACCTGCCGGTGGACCAGCTGCTCACCGGCACCACGCCGGCCAAGGTGAAGGCGGCACTGGCGCGCGCGTACCTCAAGCCGCCGCTGGAGACCTCGGTCAACGGCTTCCTGGTCAACACCGGCAGCAAGCTGGTGCTCATCGATGCCGGCGCGGCCGGCCTGTTCGGGCCCACGCTGGGCAAGCTGGTGGCGCACCTGCGCGCCTCGGGCTACACGCCCGAGCAGGTGGACGAGATCTACCTCACCCACCTGCACGCCGACCACGTGGGCGGCATCACCGGAGCCGACGGCAAGACGCTGGTGTTTCCCAACGCGACGGTGCGGCTGCACGCCAAGGAGGCCGGCTTCTGGCTCGACCAGGCGACGATGGACAAGGCGCCCGAGGGGATGAAGGACTTCTTCAAGGGCGCGATGGCGTCGATGAAGCCGTACGTGGACGCGGGCAAGGTGAAGACCTTCGACGCCGACGGCGAGCTCGTGCCCGGCATCCGTGCCATGTCCACCACCGGCCACACGCCAGGCCACGCGGCCTACGTGGTGGAGAGCAACGGCGCGAAGATGGTGATGTGGGGCGACCTGATGCACGTGGCCGCGGTGCAGTTCCCCGACCCGAGCGTGACGATCCAGTTCGACGTGACGACGAAGGCCGCGCGCGCGCAGCGCGTCAAGGCCTACGCCGATGCGGCGAAGAAGGGCTACTTCGTGGCGGTGGCGCATGTGCCCTTCCCCGGCATCGGCCAGCTGCGACCCGACGGCAAGGGCTACCGCTGGCTGCCGGCGAACTACACGGCCAACAATCCGGCGGCGAAGTAGCGCGACGCGCAGCCGCACTGGGGCGCGCGGCGGCCGCGCGTCACCGCAGCAAAGTCATCCCCAGCCGAACGCTGCGCTTGTCGGACGTGGCGGTGCGCATGCAGCCCGCAGCGGTGGCGCGCTCGGTGATCAGCGCATCGGCCAGGTCGCCGGCGCCGTCGCCCAGCCGCGCAGCCGCAGCGCCACCGGGCGCTGCTCGATCACGAACTGGCGCGTGTCGAGCACGTCGAGCAACCCGTCGCGCAGCCGAGCGGCACACAGGCGGGTGGTCAGGCGGAAGGCAGCAACGCAGCCAGCGGCACGGCTTCCATGCCCTCGGCGACGCGGTAGCGCTGGCTGCCAGGGTACACGACGTACAGCGCATCGAGATGCAGGTCGCGCATGGCGATGTGCATCGACGGCGTGAGCCGCGGCGCGTCGGCACGCTTGAACTCCACGCCCACGCGGCTCCCATCCTTGAACATCAGCAGGTCGAGCTCCGCACCGGTATGCGTGGCCCAGAAGTAGGCCTCGTCGGGCTGAGCGATGCGCAGCACCTGTTCGAGCGCAAAGCCTTCCCAGCTGGCGCCGCTGCGCGGATGGGCCAGCAGTTCCGGCAACGTGCGCACGCCTGACAGCGCGTGCAGCAGGCCGGTATCGCGGAAGAAGATCTTGGGCGCCTTCACTTGGCGCTTGCCCAGGTTCTCGAACCATGGCTCAAGCTGCCGCACCATGTATGTCTGGGTCAGGCCGTCGAGGTAGCGGCGCACGGTGGGCTCCGACACGCCAAGCGAGCGGGCGGGTTCGGCGGCGTTCCACACCTGGGCGTGGTAATGCGCCAGCATGCGCCAGAAGCGCAACATGGCCGGCGCCGGCACGTTGATGCCGAACTGCGGCAGGTCGCTTTCGAGCAGGCGGTTCACGGCGTTCAGCCGCCAGGCCAGGCTGTCCTCGTCGCTGGCGGCCAGGAAGGCAAGGGGGTAACCGCCGCGCAGCCACAAGTCGTTCTGCCGTTTGGCACCCACCTCGTCGAGGGAAAAGCCGGCCACCTCCACCAGTTCCACGCGCCCGGTAAGTGCCTCGCCGGTCTGGCGCAGCAGGGCTGGCGACGCGCTGCCCAGGAGCAGGTACTGTCCCGCTTGCCGGATGCGTTCGGGGCGATCGATCAGCACGCGCAGCACCTTGAACAACTCGGGTGCGTGCTGCACCTCGTCCACCACCACCAGCCCGTCGAGCGGCGCCAGGGCGGCCATCGGCTCGGCCAGGCGGGCGCGGTCGAGCGGGTTCTCGAGGTCGAAGTAGTGTGGGTCGCCGGCGGGCACGAACTGGCGCGCCAGCGTGCTCTTGCCGCTCTGACGCGGGCCGGCCAGAACCACGGCACGCGCGCGGGACAGGGCGGCGCGTACGCGATCGGTCAGCCGCTGGCGGAGGATCATTTGGTAACGTTACCATGAAATTCGAACATACAGAGTTCGAATTTCATGGTCTAGTGCGCCGGCTATGCTTCGCGCCCCCTCCCCGCCCATGGCCGCGATCCACATCACCGACATCGAGCGCGCCATCAACTGGTGGCGCGAGCGCTCGCCCTCGCCCGACGGCCTGAGCGCCTGCGCCGAGGTGCGCGCGCTCGCGGAGGTGTACGGCTTGATGGTGTACTACCGCGAGCACGAATGCGACGAGGCCTCGATGCCGTTGCCGGCCAAGGCGGCGTGGCTCACGTGGTACGCCAGCACGCCGGATGCGCCGTGCATCGCGATCTGCTCCACCGCGCAGGGCGACGCGGTATGCAAGGGCTGCGGCCGCACCGAAGACGAGGTGCAGCACTGGCCGGTGCTCACCCCCGCGGAGAAGCGCACGGTGTGGCGCCGCATCACGATGGAGGCCACGGCCTGGCGCTTCAACCGCTATGCCGAGCGCGCCCGCGACGCGACCGGCGCCGACCACCCCGACCCGGCGTCGCTGGCGCCGCGCAACGCGGCGTGAGTTCAGGCCGAGGGCTCTGGCGCGCCGACGCGGCGCGCATCGTGCCGCTGGCCTGGCCGGTGTTCATGGGCCAGGTGGCGATGGTGCTGTTCGCCACCGTGGACACGATCTTCGTGGCGCGCTACTCGGCCACCGACCTGGCGGCGCTGGCGGTGGGCGCGGCGGCCTACATCACGGTGTTCATCGGCCTGATGGGCGTGGTGCTCGCGGTGGGGCCGATCGTGGGCCAGCTCTTCGGCGCCAGGCGCCTGTCGGCCGCGGGCGAGCAGCTGCACCAGGCGGTGTGGCTCGCGCTGGCGCTGTCGCTGCTGGGCTGCACGGTGCTCGCGTTTCCGCAACCGTTCATCGCGCTGTCGCGCGCGTCGCCCGAGGTGGAAGCCAAGCTGCGCGGCCACCTGCTCGCGCTGGCGTTCGCGCTGCCGGCGGGGCTGCTGTTCGCGGCGTATCGCGGCTTCAACATCGCGGTGAGCAAGCCGCGCGCGGTGATGGTGCTGCAGCTGGGCGCGCTGGCGATCAAGGTGCCGCTGGCGGCGCTGTTCGTCTACGGCGCGGGGCCGGTGCCGGCGCTGGGTGTGGTGGGCTGCGGCGTGTCAACCGCCATCGCGATGTGGTGCTCGGTGCTGATCGCGTGGCAGGTGATGCGGCGCGGTGCGTTCTACGCGCCATTCGCGATCTTCGGCGCCGGGCTGCGGCCGCCGAACTGGCCCGCGCTCGCGGCGCAGGTCAAGCTGGGCGTGCCGATGGGCGGCTCGGTGCTGATCGAGGTGACGGGGTTTGCGTCGATGGCGTTCTTCATCTCGCGCTTCGGCGCCACGCCGGTGGCCGGGCACCAGATCGCGGCCAACCTGGTGTCGCTGCTGTTCATGGTGCCGATGGCGCTGGGCAACGCCACCAGCACGCTGGCGGCGCAGAGCGTGGGCGCGGGCGCGCTGGCCGATGCGCGGCGCGTGGCCTGGCACGGCATCGAGCTGGCCGCACTGGTGGCGCTGGCGCTGGGCACGGTGGTGTTCTTCGCGCGCGGCGGCGTGGTGCGGCTGTACACGCACGACGAGGTGATCGTTGCCGCGGCGCTGCCGCTGCTGGCGTGGGTGGCGCTGTTCCATTTCGTCGACGCGATGCAGATCGCCGCCGCGTTCACGCTGCGCGCGTGGCGCATCGCGACCGTGCCGCTGGTGATCTACGCCACCTCGATCTGGGGCCTGGGCGTGGGTGGCGGCTACGCGGTGGCGTTCAACCTGCCGGGTTGGGTGCCGGCCTCGCTGCACGGGGCGCGCGGGTTCTGGGTCATGTCCACGCTGGGGCTGGGCGTCGCGGCCACAGGGCTGGTGCTGTTCCTGGCGTGGGTGCTGCGCCGGCAGCGGCGCGACGAGCGCGCAGCTACAACTACTGCTGCGGCAGGCTGAGCACGAAGCAGCTGCCGCCGCCCGCGTGGGGCTCGCAGCGCACGCGCCCGCCGTGCCGCTCGGCGATCTGCTTGACCAGCGCCAGGCCCAGGCCCACGCCGCCCTCGCGCTCGGCATGGCCGGGCAGACGGAAGAACGGTTCGAAGATGCGCTCGCGCAGCGCCTCGGGCACGCCGGGCCCGCGGTCGCACACGCGCAGTTGGACCTCGGCGCCGCTGCGCGCGGCGTGCAGGCCGAGCTCGCCGCCGCCGTAGCGGCGCGCGTTCTCGAGCAGGTTGCGCAGCGCGCGGCGCAGCAGGCGTTCGTCGCCCTGCACCGTCAGCCGCGCGTCTTCGGCCTGCAGCTCGGCGCCGAACTGCGCGGCCTCTTCGGCGGCCAGCGCGATCAGCTCCACCGGCACCGGCGTGAAGGTGGCGGCCTGCGCGTCCAGGCGGCTGGCGAGCAGCACTTCCTCGACCAGCGCGTCGAGCTCGCCGATGTTGGTGCGGATCTCGCGCGCGAGGCGTTCGCGCTGCGCCGCGTCGGGCGTGTCGTCGAGCATCGACAGCGCCATCTTCATGCGCGCCAGCGGCGAGCGCAGCTCGTGGCTCGCGTTGGCCAGCAGGTTCTTGTGCGAGGCGACCAGCGCCTCGATGCGCTCGGCCGCCTGGTTGAAGCTGGCGGCCACGGCAGCCACCTCGTCGCGGCCCGAGGCATCGACACGCTGGCCCAGCGCGCCCGCGCCGAAGCGCTCGACGCCCTGCTTGAGGCCTTCGAGGCGGCGCGTCAGGCGCCGCACCACCGGGTACGCGCCGGCGGCCACTGCCGCGAACAGCACCACCAGCAGCGCGACCAGGCCCGCGCCGCGCGCCCACGGCGGCGCCTGCAGCCCCGACGGCGGCGCGCCGCCGCCACCCGGGCCCATGCCCTGCCGCATGCCGCCCATCGGCCCGCGCAGCACCCACAGCGTGCGGCCATCGTCCAGCCGCACCGGCAGGCCGCGCGGGTTGCCCGGCATCTCGGCGTTGCGGCGCAGGTAGCTGTCGCTGGCGGCGATGCGCTGGCCCTGCTCGTCGTCGAGCGCGATCGGCACGCGCAGGCGCTGCGACCACTCGCGCAGGGCCTGGGCCTGCTCGTCGCGCGGCGCGTCGGCCGCGGGCAGCGAACGCTGGATCAGCTCGGCCCAGGCGCCCACGCGCTCGGCCACCTGGCCCTCGAAGCGACCGCGCTGGGCCTCGACCTCGCGCTGGAACAGCCAGGCCGAGCCGAACGCGAACAGCGCCAGCGCGACCACCACCGTGAGGTAGATGCGCAGGTAGAGGGATTTCATGGCGACATGCAACCCCTCGCACGGCGGGTACGCCGCGCGATCCCCCGGGGGGATGCGGTCCGGCGCTCGGACCGCGCGCTAACTTGCATCGCCGTCAGCCACATCCTGGCGCTTGGCGAAGAGGTAGCCGGCGCCACGCACCGTGAGCACGCGCTTGGGCGCCTTGGGGTCGTCCTCGATCGCGGCGCGGATGCGCGAGACGTGCACGTCGATCGAACGGTCGAAGGCCTCCATCGGGTGGCCGCGCAGCGCGTCCATGATCTGGTCGCGCGAGAGCACGCGGCCGGCGCTTTGGGCCAGCACCGCGAGCAATTCGAACTGGTGGCCCGTGAGGTCGCAGCGCTTGGCGTCCAGGCGTGCCTCGCGCGCGCCCAGGTCGATTTCCAGGCGGCCGAACACGAGCACGTCGTCGGACGCGGCCTCGGGCTGCGCGCGGCGCAGCAGCGCCTTGACGCGGGCGAGCAGTTCGCGCGGCTCGAAGGGCTTGCCCAGGTAGTCGTCGGCGCCGAGCTCGAGGCCGACGATGCGGTCCATCGGCTCGCCGCGTGCGGTGAGCATCAGCAGCGGCAGGCGGCGCGTCCGCGCGTCGGCGCGCAGGCCGCGCGTGAAATCGAGGCCGTCGCCGTCGGGCAGCATCAGGTCGAGCAGCAGCGCGTCGAAGCTGCCGTGCTGCAGACGCTCGCGGCCGTCGGCCAGCGTGTGCGCCACCTCGACCGCGAAGCCGGCGCCGCGCAGGTAGTCGCCCACCATCGCCGTCAGGCGTGCGTCGTCGTCGATCAACAGCAGGCGGGCGGACGGTGTCATCGTGGGGACGGAGCATAAAAGAGCCCCGGGCACCGTGGGTGCCGGGGCAAGCTCCTGGGGAAAAGAATTGCGCGTCATGCGCGGCGCGGCGTCAGCTCAGCTCTTGGGCTTGCCGCTGTCGAGCTGCTGGCGCTCGTGCATGTGGCGCTCCATCATGTCGCGGCGTTGCGCCATGCGGTCGGCCATCTGCTTGCGCTGCTCGGGCGTGAGCACGCGGCTGGCCTCGACCATCGCCTGCGTCATGCGGCGCGACTGCGCATCGTGCTGCGCCATCATCTGGGCGCGCAGCGCCTCGACGGCGTTGGCGTCGACGGTGGGCGCGGTGAACAGCTTGGCCATCGCCTCGCGCTGGCCGCGGTGCGCTTCGTGCTGGGCCTGCATGTCGGCGCGGGCGCGCTCGGCGATCTGCTTGATCTGGGCGCGCTGGTCGGCGGTGGCGTTGACGCTGTCGAGCATGCGCTCGAGGCCGCGGCCGCCCATCATCATGCCGGCGCCGGGGCCGCCGCCGTGCATGCCGGGGCCATGGCCGCCGGGGCCGAAACCGCCGGGCTGCGCAAAGGCCGAAAGGGTCGCGGTGCCGAGCACGGCCACGAGCAGCGCGGCGCCGGCAAGGCGTGCGCCGGGGGTAGCGAAGGTCGAGCGGATAGAGAAGGCCATCGTGGGCTCCTGTGGTTGTCGATGGCCACACAATGCGCGCCGCCCGTGAGCGGCGTGCGCGTGGCAGGTAAAGCTGCGTAAACCGGCGAGCGCACGCGCGCACGCGCCGCGTCTTCAGGCCGGCGGCACGGGCGCAGGCTCGATGCGCACCAGGGTGCGGCGCAGCGCGAACTCGGGGTTGCCGCTGCGCAGTTCCAGGCGCAGCAGCACGCCGCTCTTGCGGTCGATCACCATCACGCCGTTCAGGCGGGTGGAGTGCTCGTTGTGCGGCACGTCGCCGAACAGTTCGATCACCGCGGCGTCGAACGGGCGACCCAGCGAGGTTTGCACGCCCAGCGCGATGACCTGGCCGCGCACGCGGCCCGGCACGTCGCCCTCGACGCCGACGATGTCGCCCGACAGCACGGTGCCCAGCACGAGGTCGGGCTGCAGCAGGCGACGCCAGTGCACCCAGCCGGTGATGCCGGGGCGCTGGGGCAGGTTGCCGAAGGCGTCCTGCAGCCAGCGCTGCGGGGTGGTGTCGCTGCGCGGCGGGTCCACGCCGAACTCGATCTCGCCGCGCCGCAGCGCACTGACGCGAAGTCCGAGCTCGCGCACCGGCCCGCCGGCGAGCGAGCGCTCCTCGTAGACCAGGCGCTCGCCGAGCGCCACCGGCAGCGCGGCCACGCGCTCGGGCGGCATCTGCTCGGGCGCAGGCGGGCAGCCCTTGGAGGCCATTACAGCGCGCAGCGCCTCATCGCGGCCCTTCAGGCGGGCAAGTTCCTCGGCATCGGGCCCGGCCGGGCGCATGGCCAGCAGGGCCGGCCAGAACACCGAGACACCCACGCCGAGCGCGACGATGTTGGTGCCCGCGCGTTCGTCGACCGAGTAGGCCACCCGCGCGGCGCGCACGCGCACGAGATCGGCTTCGTCGTAAAGCGCATTGCAGCCCATCGCGGCGAACATCGAAGGGTCGGCGGCGAGCGGTTGCACGTCGTCGGAGCGCGTCGCGCAGGCGGCCATCAGGGCGGCCAGGCACAGCACGGCGGGGACGCGCTCGAAGGACATGCGTACATTGTGCCCCGGTGATGTAAGCAAGCCGCCCCGGCTGCGACAGACACCGGCGAGCCCGCTTCGACGGAAGTGCGGCTCGATCAGCCTCGACGGCGGTTGGTGGCGGCGAGGGGAAGGCCCGTGCCTTCTCCGCGCCGCTCAGTCGTTGAAGTCGAGCGGCAGGCCGACGTAGTTCTCCGCGATCGTGCGAGCGCCCGCGGGCGAGCGCGCGAGGTAGTCCAGCTCGGCGAGCTGGAACTTGGCGGCGATGCCGCTGTCCTCGGGGAAGCGGTGCATCAGCGAGGTGAGCCACCAGGAGAAGCGCTCGGCCTTCCAGATGCGCGCCAGGCAACGCGCCGAGTAGGCGTCGATGCCGGCGCTGCTGTTGTCGCGGTAGTGCTCGACCAGCGCGCCGCAGAGGAACTTCACGTCGGTGGCCGCGAGGTTCAGGCCCTTCGCTCCGGTGGGCGGCACGATGTGGGCCGCGTCGCCAGCCAGGAACAGTCGGCCGAAGCGCATGGGTTCGGTGACGAAGCTGCGCAGCGGCGCGATGCTCTTCTCGATCGACGGCCCGGTGACGAGCGCCTCGCGCCCCGGCTCGTCCAGGCGCAGGCGCAGCTCCTGCCAGAACGCGTCGTCAGTCCACTGCTCGATCTGGTCGGTGAGCGGCACCTGCAGGTAGTAGCGGCTGCGCGTCTTGCTGCGCATCGAGCACAGCGCGAAGCCGCGCGGCGTGTTCAGGTAGATCAGCTCGTGCGAGACCGGCGGCGTGTCCGCCAGCAGGCCGAGCCAGCCGAACGGGTAGACCTTCTCGTACTCGGTGAGCGCGTTGCGCGGCACGCTGGCGCGGCACACGCCGTGGAAGCCATCGCAGCCGGCGATGAAATCGCATTCGATCTCGTGGCTCTTGCCGTTGTTGTCGTAGCGCACGCGCGCGCGCGCCGAATCGAAATCGTGGATGCTGACCTTGCGCGCCTCGTACACGGTGGGCAGCCCGAGCGCGCGGCGCGAGTCCATCAGGTCGCGCGTGAGTTCGGTCTGGCCGTAGACCATGACCGTCTTGCCGCCGGTCAGTGCCTTCAGGTCGACGCGGTGACGCTGGCCGCCATACAACAGCTCGAAGCCCTCGTGCACCAAGCCCTCGCGGTGCATGCGCGCGCCCACGCCTGCCTCGTCGAGCAGGTCGATCGTCACATGCTCGAGCACGCCGGCGCGGATGCGGCCAAGCACGTAATCGGGCGACTGGCGCTCGAGGATCACGGCGTCGATGCCGGCCTTGTGCAGCAATTGCCCGAGCAGCAGGCCCGAGGGGCCGGCGCCGATGATCGCGACCTGGGTGCGCATGGTGAACCTGTTCGTGGCCCGGCGAGCGGGATTGCCTGCGTGAACTATAGTCAACGACCACGAAACGCCAGGGCGCCATGAGCACGGAATTCGCACCCGCCACCGGCCTGCTGGCGACGCTGGACCTGCTGCGGATCGGCGTCGGCGGCCCGGTACTGCATGTCCGCCTGAACCGGCCGGTCAAGCGCAACGCGCTGTCCGACACGCTGATCCAGCAACTGCACACCGCGTTCATCCACGTGCCGGAAGGCGTGCGCGCGGCCGTGATCAGCGGCGAGGGCAGCCACTTCTGTGCCGGGCTGGACCTGGCGGAGCTGGTCGAGCGCGATGTCGCCAGCGGCGTGCTGCATTCGCGGATGTGGCATGCGGCGTTCGACGCGATCCAGTTCGGCCAGGTGCCGGTGGTGGCCGCGCTGCACGGCGCGGTTGTCGGCGGCGGGCTGGAACTGGCCTCGGCCTGCCACATCCGCGTGGCAGATCACACCACCTACTACGGCCTGCCCGAAGGGCAGCGCGGCATCTTCGTCGGCGGCGGCGGCTCGGCGCGCATCCCGCGCCTGATGGGCGTGGCGCGCATGACCGACCTGATGATGACCGGCCGGGTGTTCGATGCGCAGGAGGGCCTGCAGGTCGGCTTGTCGCAGTACCTCGTGGCCGAAGGCGAGTCGCTGGCCAAGGCGCTGGCGCTGGCGCAACGCATCGCAAACAACGCGCCGATGTCCAACTTCGCGGTGATGCATGCGCTGCCGCGCATCGCCGACCAGTCGCAAAGCGAAGGGCTGTTCACCGAGTCGCTGATGGCCGCAGTGGCCGAGAGCACGCCCGAGGCGCAGGACCGGATGCGCGCCTTCCTCGAGGGCCGCGCGGGCAAGGTGGTGAAAGGCTAGCTTGGGCGAGGCCCAAGGGATAAATCACGGGATGGACTTGCTTCCCTCGTTGGAGAAGTCGCTCTCGTTGCCCCACGCGTCGTAGGCCGTGACGGCGAAGTAGTACGTGCGGCCGCTGTCGAGGCCGGTGACGACGTAGATCGTGGAGTTGCCGGCGGGGATGCCGTCGCCCTTGGCCTGCACGTAATCGCGCGAGCCCGTGCCGT
>Ga0209797_10001515_pt1 | contig 11694 bp, 11 predicted proteins | sample DOMMetBare3Fresh_2_FD_187472 | JGI IMG/M metagenome (GOLD analysis project Ga0209797, IMG submission 187472) | Wetland sediment microbial communities from St. Louis River estuary, USA, under dissolved organic matter induced mercury methylation -... | ecosystem: Environmental > Aquatic >...
CGTTGTGCGGCAGCGCGGCGTGGCTGCCCTTGCCGTGGATGGTGATCTTGAATTCATTGCTGGAAGCGAAGATCGGCCCGCTCTTGACGCCGAACTGCCCGACCGCCATGCCGGGCCAGTTGTGGGCACCGAAGATCGCCTCCATCGGGAACCGCTCGAACAGGCCGTCCTTGATCATCTCGCGCGCGCCGCCGCCACCCTCCTCGGCCGGCTGGAAGACGAGGTAGACCGTGCCGTCGTAGTCGCGGTGCCGGGCCAGGTGCTTCGCCGCGGCCAGCAGCATCGCGGTATGGCCGTCGTGGCCGCAGGCGTGCATCCTGCCGGGGTGGCGGCTGGCATGTTCGAAGCGGTTGTGCTCGGTCATCGGCAGGGCGTCGATGTCGGCGCGCAGGCCGACCGCGCGCGAAGAGGTGCCGCCCTTGACGATGCCGACCACGCCGGTGGTGCCCATGCCGCGGTGGACCTCGATGCCCCAGTCGGTCAGTGCCTTGGCGATCAGGTCGCTCGTGCGCTGCTCCTGGAAACACAGTTCGGGATGGGCATGGATGTCGCGGCGCAGGGCGGCGATGCCCGCCGAGTCGGCGAGGATCGATTCGATCGGCTTCATGGCAAGGCGCCTCCGTAAGGGAGGCGCCGAGTGTACGCAGGCCGCAATGCCCTGGGTCAGCGTCGGACCTTGCCGTCGCCTGTCAGGATGGTCAGTTCCACGAAGCGTGAACCGGCATGCTTGTTGGGCCCGAAGTCGACGTAGAAGCCTCCCAGGTTGACCTCGCGCAACTGCTCGAGCCCGGCGATGAGCCCCTCCTGCGAGGGCGAGTTGCCGCCGCGCTTGAGGGCCTCGCTGACCGTCTTGGCGGCGACGAAACCCTCGATGCTGCTGTAGTTGGGTTCGAATTTGTCGCCCTGTGAAGCCCTGCCGGCGGCCAGGTAATCGCCAGTCAGGATCGATACCGGCGAGTACGGGTAGGGCATCACCTGGCTGACCACGACGCCGCGAGCGTCGGCGCCGAGTTCGTCGGCCAGAGCCTTGGTACCGACGAAGCTGACGTTGTAGAAGGTGCCGCCGAAGCCGGCCTTGCGCGCCGCACGGATGAAGGCGGCGCACGACTTGTAGGCGCTGATCTGCACGATCGCGTCGGCCTTGGCGGCCAGGATCGACTTGACCGCCGCATCGACGTCGACCGTATTGCGCTCCACCGTCCCCAGGCCGGCGGGCTCGAGGTTCAGGGGCTGGAGTGCGCGCGTCACGCCTTCCAGGCCGGCCTTGCCGTACGAGTCGTTCTGGTAGAAGACACCGATGCGCTTGATACCGACCGAAGTGATCTGCTTGACGATCTCGGTCGTCTCGTCGAAATACGACGCGCGCACATGGAAGGCGTAGCGGTTGAACGGCTCTCGCAGCGCCTGCGCGCCGGTGAACGGCGCGATGAACGGCGTCTTGGCCGCGGTGGCCAGCGGCAGCGCGGCCAGGCTGGTGGGCGTGCCGATGTAGCCGAAGCAGGCGAACACCTCGTCCTTGAGGAACTTCTCGGTATTGGCCTTGCAGCGATCGGGCTCGTAGCCATCGTCGACGCTGCGCAGTTCGATCACGCGGCCGTTGACGCCCCCCTTGGCATTGAGGCGGTCGAAGTACAGCAGCGCCCCTTTCTTGAACTGTTCGCCCAGTTGGGCGGCCGGACCGCTGAAGGCGGCCGACTGGCCGAGCACGAGGGTGCGCGCGCCTTGCGCCAGCACCGGCGCGCCGAGCGACGCGGCAGCGGCGCCAGCGAACTGCTGCAGCGCCTGCCGGCGCGTGGTGCCAGCGAGAGAACTCGGGAATGCGCGACTCGACATGCTGTCGATCCTCCAAGGAGCGTCCTGCACGGTAGCGTGGTCAACCACCCCCTGCGAGGGGGGGGCGGTGTACGCGGTGATGGCGGCTGTGCAATAGTTCATCCATGACCGATCCAGTTTCGGCGCCGCGGACCGTACACGCAACCTGCCCGCACGACTGCCCCGACACCTGCGCGATGCGGGTGACGGTCGAGGCCGGTCGCGTGGTGCGCATCCAGGGTGACCCGGACCATGCGACCACGCAAGGCGCGCTGTGCACCAAGGTCAGCCGCTACGCCGAGCGCACCTACCACGACGAGCGCGTGACGCACCCGCTCATGCGCGTCGGGCCCAAGGGCCGTGGCGAGTTCGTGCGCGTGTCGTGGGACGACGCCCTGACCGACATCGCTGCGCGCCTGGCTGCGATCGCCGCGCGCGACCCGCAGGCGATCGTGCCCTACAGCTATGCAGGCACGATGGGCCTGGTGCAGGGCGAAGCGATGGCGCAGCGCTTCTTCCACAAGCTGGGCGCTTCGCTGCTCGACCGCACGATCTGCTCGATGGCGGGCGGCGAGGGCGTGACCGCGGTCTACGGTGCCAAGGTCGGCATGCACACGCGTTTCTTCTCCGAGAGCCGGTTGATCGTGATCTGGGGCAGCAACTCGATCACCAGCAACCTGCATTTCTGGACCCTCGCGCAGGAGGCCAAGCGCCGCGGCGCCAAGCTGATCGCGATCGACCCTCGGCGCACCGAGACGGCCGAGAAATGCCACCAGCACATTGCGTTGCTGCCCGGCACCGACGGCGCACTGGCACTGGGCGTGATGCACGAATTGATCGAGCGCGGCTGGCTCGATCACGACTACATCGAGCGCCATGTCGATGGCTTCGACCGCCTGCAAAAGCGCGTGGCCGAATGGCCGCCCGAGCGTGCGGCCGAGGTCTGCGGCATCGCTGCCGACGAAGTGAGGGGCCTGGCGCTCGATTGGGGTACCACGCAGCCGGCTGCGATCCGACTGAACTACGGCATGCAACGCGTCAAGGGGGGCGGTAACGCGACGCGCCTGATCGCGCTGCTGCCCTGCCTCACCGGCGCATGGCGGCACCGTGCCGGCGGACTGCTGCTGTCGAGTTCGGGCTGGTTCAAGGCGCACCGCAATCCGGCGCTCGAGCGACCCGACCTGCTCGCCGGCCGCCGGCCGCGCACGATCAACATGGTCACGATCGGCGACGACCTGCTGCGCGAGGCGTCGCCCGCCTTCGGTCCGAAGATCGAGGCGCTGGTCGTCTACAACAGCAACCCGGTGGCGGTGGCGCCCGAGTCGCGCAAGGTGGTGGCGGGTTTCGCGCGCGACGACCTGTTCACCGTGGTGCTCGAGCATTTCATGACCGACACCGCCGACCATGCCGACTACGTGCTGCCGGCCACGACGCAGCTCGAACACCTCGACGTGCACTCGACCTACGGCCACACCGACGTGATGTTCAACGAACCGGCGATCGCACCGGTCGGCCAGTCCAAGCCCAATGCGCAGATCTTCCGCGAGTTGGCGCATCGCATGGGCTACACCGATTCCTGCTTCGACGACAGCGATGAAGAGCTGGCGCGCCAGGCGTTCGACTGGGACACCCTGGGAACCACCTTCGAGGCGCTTCGCGAGCGCGGTTGGGCTGCGCTGCCGGTGCCCGAGGCGCCGTTCGCCGAAGGCCACTTCTTGACGGCCAGCGGCAAGGCGCGGGTGGACGTGTGCGGCCTGGGCGTGCCCGAGCATGTGCCCAACCACGAGAGCGTGCTGTCCTCGCCCGAACTGGCGCGGCGCTTTCCGCTGGCGATGATCTCGCCGCCGGCGCGCCACTTCCTCAACTCGAGCTTCGTCAACGTCAGGAGCCTGCGCGCCATCGAGGGCGAGCCGATCGTCGAGATGCACGCCCGTGATGCCGAGGTCCGCGGCATCGCCACCGGCGCGGTCGTGCGCATCTTCAACGACCGCGGTGAATACCGCTGCAAGGCCATCGTGAGCGAGCGTGCGCGGCCCGGCGTCGTCAACGGCCTGGGCGTGTGGTGGCGCAAGCTCGGTCTGGACGGAACCAACGTCAACGAGGTGACGAGCCAGGCGCTGACCGACATCGGCCGCGCGCCGACGTTCTACGACTGTCTCGTGCAGGTGCAAGCCGTCGACGGCGGCGCGGGCGACGTCGCAGCGGCGTGAGGCGCGGTCCGCGCATGGCTGCGATCGGCATCGCGAGCATCGCGGCCCTGCTGGCCGCGGCCTGCCTGACGGTGGGTTGTTCGACCCTCGGCTACTACGCGCAGTCGGTCAGCGGCCATCTCGAGTTGGTCAACCGCGCGCGGCCGCTCGATGAGTTGAGCGGCAACGCTGCCACGCCCGCGGCGCTGCGCGAACACCTCGCGCTGGCGGCTCGCATCCGCGACTTCGCGGTCACCGATCTGGCCCTGCCCGACAACCACAGCTACCGCCGCTACAGCGACCTCGGCCGCCCCTACGCCGTGTGGAACGTCGTCGCGGCGCCCGAGCTGTCGCTGACGCTCGAGACCTGGTGCTTCCCGGTCGTCGGGTGCGTCGGCTACCGCGGCTACTACGAGCGCGCCGCCGCCGATGCCGAGGCGGCGACGCTGCGTGCTCGCGGGCTGGAAGTCAGCGTCTACGGCGTGCCCGCCTATTCGACGCTGGGCAAGCTCGACTGGCTGGGGGGCGATCCGCTGCTCAACACCTTCATCGCCTGGCCCGAGGGCGAGCTGGCACGCCTGGTGTTCCACGAGCTGTCGCACCAGGTGGCCTACGCCGAAGGTGACACGACCTTCAACGAGTCGTATGCCACCACGGTCGAGCGGCTGGGCGTGGCGCGCTGGCTGACGCAACACGGCAGTGCGCCGGCACGGCACCAGTACGCCCAGCTCGATGCCCGGCGCGAGGACTTCCGTGCACTCACGACCCGCTACCGCGACCGCCTGCAGGCGCTGTTTTCCAGCGCGGCCAGCGCGGCCGACAAACGTGCCGGCAAGGCGGCGCTGATGACCGAGCTGCGGGCCGACTATGCGCGCATGAAGTCCGAGCGCTGGGGCGGTTTCGCCGGCTATGACGGCTGGTTCGAGCGCGCCAACAACGCCAGCTTCGGCGTGCTGGCGGCCTACAACGAGGAAGTGCCTGCATTCGAACGCCTGTTCGAACGACAGGGCCGCGACTTCGCCCGCTTCCATGCCGAGGTCAAGCGTCTGGCCAGCTTGCCGAAGGCCGAACGTCACGCGACACTGCGCGCGCTGTAACCACCGGAGGATTCATGCCCGACATCAAGATCCATCGCGAACACGCCCTCGGCCTGGCCAAGGCGCGCAAGGTCGCCTGGCAATGGGCCGAAGAGGTGGAGAAGAAGTTCGACATGGAATGCACGGTGGTCGAGGGCGAGTTCAGCGACACGGTGGAGTTCACGCGAAGCGGCGTCAACGGCCGGCTGATCGTGGCAGCCGACCATTTCGACCTGGACGCAAAGCTGGGTTTCCTGCTCGGGGCGTTCAGCAAGACGATCGAGGGCGAGATCAGGAAGAATCTCGATGACCTGCTCGCCAAGAGCGCCAGGCCCGCTGCCCGCAAGACGGCGAAGAAATAGCTCTCAGGCGGCGATCGCGCCCTTGCGCAGCAGCGCGTTGGCGTAGAAGCGGGCGTCACCGCACTGCACGACGGCGAACGCGCGGCGCGCCTGCGCATAGAAGGCTTCGCGCTCGAGCGCGACCGTCGGCACCAGCACGCCGCCGTCCTGCAATGCCTGTCGCAGCTCGGCCACCGGCGGCGGCACCGCGGCCGTGTCGCCGACCACGGCCATCGTGCGCACCGGATCGGGCGTGAAGTCGTCCAGCGGCAGCAGCGTCAGCACCGCGCCCGCAGCCTCGGCCAGGGTTGCGCCCGGCAGGGCGATCAGCCGCTGTGAAGTGGTGGCGCGCGCGATCGAGTGCGCCGGGTGGTTGTGGTCGACGATCGCCAGGTCATCGCCATGCCCCATTGCGGCCAGCACCCACAGCAGGTCGGGCGTGAGCAGCGGGTGCAGCCCCTTGAGCATGGAGTTCAACGCCTCCCTCGTTGCGACAGGTAGGTGCGCTCGGCATTGCCGCCGAAGACGAGCGCACGCTGGTCCTCGCTGAGCGAGTCCGCCAGCGATTGCGCGGCGTCGAACCAGCGCCGGTAGCTGCCGGCCAGTTCGAGCACCGGCCAGTCGGAGCCCCAGATCACGCGGCTCGGGCCGAAGTGCTCGAGCAGGTGGTGGGCATAGGGCGCCAGGTCGCGCGCCTGCCAGGACGCTCCGGCTTCGGTGGCCAGCCCCGACAGCTTGACCTGCACGTTCGTGCATCGCGCCAGCGACTGCATCTGCGCGGCCCAGGGTTGCCACTCGCGTCGCGCGATGTCGGGCTTGGCGCCATGGTCGATCACGATCGCGAGCGCGGGGTGGCGCCGCGCGAACTCGAGCAGGTGCGCCAGGTGGCGCGGCCGCACCAGGGCATCGAACACCAGGCCGTGCGGCGCCATCGAAGCCACCGCGCGGCTCACGTCGTCGCGCAGCATCCAGGCATCGTCGGGCAGGTCGTGCAGCATCGGCCGCAGGCCGACCAGCAGGGGCTCGGCTGCAAAGGCGGCGATGCGCTGAACGGCGTCGGACGCACCGAAGTCCGACCATCCCACCACGCCGGCCACATGCGGCGCCGTGCGCGCAAGCGCGAGCAGGTACCGGGTTTCGGCCTCGGTCGGCGCGGCCTGCACCAGGATCGACCGATCGACACCGCAGGGCGCGGCCTCGCGCCGCCAATCGTCGGGACTCACGTCACGATGGATCGGCGCCAGCGCGGGCGTCAGCCAGCCGTAGTCGCCGCGTGCGAGCTGCCAGCAATGCTGGTGCGCGTCGATCATGGCGTGGGGGTGTGCACCGGCAGCAAACCGTCGGCTTTCAGCGCAGCCCACAGCGCAGGCACGGCCGCCTGATGCCAGCCCGTGAGGTTTCGCCCGACCTCGGCCGGCGTCACCGCGCCCAGCACCACCGAAGACACCGCGGGGTGCGCTGCGGCGAATTGCATCGCGGCCACCGGCAGCGGCACGCCATGCGCCTTGCAATGGTCTGCGATGCGCGCCGTGCGTGCCAGGATCTCCGGCGATGCGTCGGCATAGTCGTATTTCGCGCCCGCCACCGCACCGGTGGCCAGCACGCCGGAGTTGAACACGCCGCCCAGCATCACGCCGATGCCGCGCCGCTGCGCGAGCGGCAAAAAGACATCGAGCGCCGACGTGTCGAGCAGGGTGTAGCGGCCGGCCAGCAGCACGCAATCGATGTCGCAGTCGGCCGCGAAGCGCAGGCAGGGCTCGACCTCGTTGACGCCCACGCCGATCGCGCGCACCCGGCCTTCGCTGCGCAGGCGCTCCAGCGCACGGTAAGCGCCCCGGACGGCTTCGCCGTAGCGCGACTCGAAGGCCGAGCCATGATTGCGCCGATCGACATCGTGGATCAGCGCGATCTCCACGCGCTCGGTGCCCAGCCTCAGCAGCGACTGTTCCAGCGAGCGCAGTGCGCCGTCGTGCGAGTAATCCAGCGTGGCGGCAAAGGGCAGGCCGCCGACGTAGCCTTCGCGGTCCCAGGCGCGTTCGCGCGCCGGATGGAGCACGCGCCCGACCTTGGTGCAGATCACGACCGCTTCGCGATCGAGCCGCCGAAGTGCGTTGCCCACGCGCTGCTCGGACAGGCCATGACCGTACAAGGGCGAGGTATCGATCAGCGTCACGCCGCCGTCGACAGCGGCGTTGACCGCGTCCACCGCCGCGCGATCGTCCAGGCGCGCAAACAGGTCGCCCAGCGGCGCCGCGCCGAATCCGAGCGCCGAGACGCGCAGCCCGGTGCGGCCGAGACTGCGCGTGGCGATCACGCGAGCCCTCCGATGGCGTTGACAGGCCCTACTTCAGCGACTCGACCAGATCGACGTACTCCTGCATCGCCGCCTTGCTGTCCTTGCCCTTGATTTCGTTCCATGCGTCCCACTTGGCCCGGCCGACCATGTCGGTGAACCCCGGGCGCTTGCCTTCCACATCGCCCACCGTGGCCTGCTTGTAGAGTGAATACAACTGCAGCAGGGTCGCGTTGTCGGGCTTCTCGGGCAGGCTCTTGCTGTCCGCAACGGCTTTCTCGAACTTCGCCTTGAGGTCGGCCATGGAATACTCCTTGGGGTTTGATGGCATGGACGCAGACGATCTTAGCGGGCAACGTCGCCCGCCACGAGCAGGAGAAAACCGATGACGGCCCCCACTGCCGGCAGCGAGCGCATGTCGCGCGTCGACCATGCCTGGCTGCGCATGGACAGCGATGCCAACCTGATGCTGATCACGGGCATCTGGCTGATCGCGCCGCGCATCACGCTGGCCGAGGTGAGCCAGCGCGTCGAACACTCGCTGCTCGCCTACCCGCGCTTTCGCCAGAAGGTGGTCGAAGACGCGACGGGCGCCAGCTGGGTCGAGGACGAGGCCTTCGACATCGGCCACCATGTCACGCGCGAAACCTTGCGTCCACGCTCGGGCGAAGCGGCGCTCGCGGCCCTCAAGCGCCGCGTGGCCGAACTGGCCGCGCAGCCGCTCGACCCGTCGCGGGCACTGTGGCAATTCCACGTGATCGAGAACCTCGACGGCGAGCACAGCGTGCTGATCTGTCGCATTCACCATTGCATCGGCGACGGCATCGCACTGAACTCGGTGGTGTTGTCGATGGCCGACGGCGGCCAGCCGCCGCCGCAGCGCAAGCCGCGCGAGGCGGCACCCGGCGAAGAACATGACTGGATCCTGGACCACCTGGTCAAGCCTTTCACCGAACTCACGGTCAAGGCGATCGGCCTGACGGGTCAGGGCATGGGAAAGGGCCTCGAGATGCTGTCGCATCCCGGCGGCGGCACTTTCGACATGGCGCGCACCGGCCTGCAGGTGGCCAGTGACGTGGCCGCGCTCGCGCTGATGGCCGACGATTCCCCGACGCGGTTGAAGGGCCGTGCCACGCCGGGCAAGCGCGTGGCCTGGTGCGAGCCGCTGCCGCTGGACGACGTCAAGCTCGCGGGCCGGGTGTTCGGCGTCTCGATCAACGACGTGCTGCTGTCCTGCGTGGCCGGCGCGATCGGCGACTACCTGCGCGGCCGGGGTGACGACCCGACGGGCAGCGAGATCCGCGCCATGGTGCCGGTGAACCTGCGGCCGCTCGACGAGGCCTGGAAGCTCGGCAATCGCTTCGGGCTGGCGCCACTGACATTGCCGGTGGGCATCGCGCACCCGGTAGAGCGCCTGTACACGGTGCACAAGCGCATGGCCGAACTCAAGACCAGCTATCAGCCGCTGCTGGCCTTCGCGGTGCTCGCGGTCTCGGGCCTGATGATCAAGCCGGTGCAGGACGCCATCACCGGCCTGTTCGCCCGCAAGGCCACCGCGGTGATGACCAACGTGCCCGGGCCGCGCGAGCCGATCCACTTCTGCGGGCGCACGGTCCGGCAGATGATGTTCTGGGTGCCGCAATCGGGCGACATCGGCATGGGCGTTTCGATCCTGTCGTATGCCGGTGGCGTGCAATTCGGCCTCGTCACCGACGCCAAGATGTGCCCCGACCCGGAGGCGATCGTCGAGCGCTTCGCGCCCGAATTCGGCAAGCTGATGTGGCTGGCACTGATGGCGCCCTGGCCGGCGATCGAGGCCGACTGAGAAGGTGTGAACGAACCCGCCATGCCCGCTCGTCCCGCACAAACGCGCCCACTCTGCGTTGCAAATGCTCGCCGTAGCCGGCGCTACGGCTGCGCTTTACGCCTTGATTGGGCGCGTTTGCGCGGTCCGCTCGGCCACGCCGGATTCATCCACACCTTCTGACTTCCGCCCTACAGGCTGCCTGTCCGCCAACGTTCCTCGAATTCGCGCCGGTTGCGGATGAAGTGGTTGCCGCACTCGACCAGCTGGTCGGCACTCGGGTTGCCTTCGCAGACCGCAGGGCGGCGGTAGAAGCGTTCCCACGCCCGCTCCTTGCGGCGTGCCACTTCGGCGGTGGACAGGGGCTGGGACGCAGCGGCGGCACGCAGATCGCGCGGCGGCGGGTCGGTGGCAAAGACCGGCAGCGCAGCGAGCTGGCTCGCGACTGGCGCGGAGGCTGCGGCCGTGGAGGAGACGGTGACGGTCGAGGCCGCGGGGGCCGCTGCGACTGGCGCCGCGGAGGCCGCGCCGTTCGGGGCCGCGGCAGTCTGCGCCAGCACCGATCGGGCGTCGGGTCCAGCGCCGCCCTGCAGCGCAAGGAAAGCTGCCGTGGCGCCGATCGCAATGCCGATCCCCAGCCCGATCGCGCCGGCCACGTAGGGGTTCGTGCGCCGCGGCGGCGCCGCGGTGGTCGCCTCGGCTTGGGCGGTCCAGTCGGAGTCCTGAAAGCTCACGGTGCGCTCGATCTGCGGTTCATTCTGCGATCTCGTCCTTGGCCACCTGCACGTCGAGCCTCTCCATCGCGTCGGCCGGCTCGCAGGCCGCGGCATCGGCGTAGAGCTTCTCGGCCTCCTTCATCTTCTTGTCGCCTTCGAGCATCACCAGGCCATTGGCGTATTCGATCATCGCGATCGCGCTGGTCGGGTTGAGTTTCAAGGCCTGCTGGAACATCTTCAGGCCCGTGCTCCTGTCGGCGCCCTGCGTCTTGCCGAGCAGCGAGCCGACCTTGTCGATCACCTCGGCATGGAAGGTGCCGAGCCCGATGTGCGCGTCGGCATGCTTGGGCGAGAGCTTGATGGTGGTCTCGAGCGCACTCTTGACCTTGCTGCCCAGGCCCTGCGCGAGCGCCTTGGCCACGCTGATGCCCTGGCTGTAGCGGCCCAGCGCGTAGGCCTGCCAGTACCAGGCGTTGGCGTTCTTCGGCTCGGCGCGTTGCTGGGCTTCGGCGCGTTCGGCGACCTCCTGGAACATCGCGAGCTTGGTCTTCTCGCTTTTCTCGAGGTAGTTGGCGTGGATCGACTGCGCCTTGTTGGCCACCGTGATGCCCGCGTCACCGGCCTTCAAGCCCGCCTCGAAGGCCTTCTGGAACTCGCCGTTGTGGAACAGCACCCAGGCGTCGAGCACCAAGGCGACCTTGGGCAGTGGCTCGGCGTCGCCTGCGTGCAGGCGGGCCCACTGTTTCTTGACTGCAGCGGCGTTGAGTGACGGCGAGTCGTAGGGAAAGGCGGTCCACTTGGCCATGATGGGTCGGTCTCCTCGTTAACAGGCCCTAGTGTCGGTAGGGCGAAACCAGCGTGTGCAGGTGCTCGCGAGCGGCCGGCTCGATGTAGGGCATCAGCAGGCTGAGCACGTGGTACGCGCCGCGAGCCAGTGCCGGTCCGGCGGTCTCGGGTTCGAGCGCGCGACGCGGGTCGCGCACGTATTCGTAGGACAGCCAGTAGGTCAGCACCACCACCATCGCGGTGGCCACCGGCTCGGCTTCGCGCGCGTCGATTCGGATCGATGCGCCGCGCGCCAGCCCGCCCAGCACTGACTGCACCGCCCGGCCCTTGGCTTTGAGGACCTGCTGGAACTGCGTCTCGAGCTTGCGGTTCTTGGACAGCAGGTCGTTCAGGTCGCGGTAGAGGAAACGGTAGGCCCAGATCGTCTCGAACAGCATGTGGAAGAACAGCCATGCGTCCTCGACGTTGCGCACGTTGTCGGCCGCCAGCAGGATCTCCGCCAGGGCCTTCTCGTAGCGCGCGAACAGTCCGTTGATCAGCTCGTCCTTGGCCGGGTAGTGGTAGTAGAGGTTGCCCGGGCTGATCTTCAGCTCGGCCGAGATCACGGTCGTGCTGACGTTGGGCTCGCCGAAGCGGTTGAACAGCTCGAGCGTCACGTCGAGGATGCGCTCGGCCGT
>Ga0209797_10001517_pt1 | contig 11681 bp, 7 predicted proteins | sample DOMMetBare3Fresh_2_FD_187472 | JGI IMG/M metagenome (GOLD analysis project Ga0209797, IMG submission 187472) | Wetland sediment microbial communities from St. Louis River estuary, USA, under dissolved organic matter induced mercury methylation -... | ecosystem: Environmental > Aquatic >...
CAACGATCCGAACTACCAGCAGGTCGCTCCGCGTAAGCCGGAAGAGATTAATGACCCTGACGTAATTATCAGTCCGGATACAAGGCGCGAGAATCGCATTCCCCAGGGCCAGTCGCGCACCAAAAAATGGCCAGTCCTCGATGCGCACGGAACTCCTGACGTGGATCTGGCTAACTGGAAATTCGAAGTGGATGGCCTGGTCGAAAAGCCATTGAGCTGGTCACTTGATGAGTTCATGCAGTTAGACGCGGTTAAAGTCTATGCCGACTTTCACTGCGTAACCCGCTGGTCGCGGCTGGACAATATCTGGGGCGGAGTGCCGGCCCGAGAAGTTGCCAACCTGGCAGGAATAAAACCGGAAGCAAAGTTTGTGGTTGCCTTTGCCTACGATTTTGGCTGGAGCACAAACGTCCCCATCGAATACTTCCTGAAGGAGGATTCGTTGTTTGCCTGGTCGCACGACGGACGTCCGATACCCCCCGAACACGGTGGCCCGGTGCGCCTGATCATCCCCCAGCTTTACGCCTGGAAGTCCGCTAAGTGGGTCAAGGGCGTGCGCTTTCTCGAAAACGATCAGGCGGGTTTTTGGGAAGAGGGTGGTTATCACATGCGCGGCAACCCCTGGGTGGGTGGAGACGGTGAACGTTTCCGCTGGTCCTAAGGCAAACAGACCCGCAAAATCAGGCCGCGACTCGAGACTCGCGGCAGTTGTTCTCCATGAATCAAGCACTTTCCGGATTAACGCCACTGGTCACACCCAAGGACGCGGCGGCGGTTATTCTTCTGCGCGCCGGCACGGATCCCGAGGATCCTGAAGTGTTTTGGGTCAAACGTAGTGAGCAGCTCTCTTTCCTGGGTGGTTACTATGCTTTTCCCGGGGGCCAAATGGATCCGGCCGACAACCAAACGTGGGTGGCAAATAGTCCGGATGCCGCAACCGCGGCTATGATCAGTTGCGCTGCGCGGGAATTGTTTGAAGAACTGGGCGTGCTTGCCGCTCGCGGTTCCCATACCCTGACTAAAGGACAGCGTGCCTCGCTGCTTGACGATCTGGAATCAGGTCGCATGGCGTGGCCGGAGCTGTTGGCCCATTACGATCTGCACCTGGACGCGCGCGATTTTACCTTTGTCGGACGCTGGGTTACGCCTCCCTTCAACGCCCGCCGGTTCGACACCTGGTTCTTCCTGGTGACCTGTCCAGCCAAACAGGAACCACAGGTGATACCGGGCGAACTCGAAAGTGGCACCTGGACTACCGCTCGCGCCGCGTCAGCTCGTTGGGAACAATCGGATGTAATCGCAGTGCCGCCCACCATGCACCCAATGAGGACATTGTCAGGTGGCCTGAATCATGATCTGGTGGCTCGCTTTCTCTCCATCCCCCAGGCGCACGGCGAGCCCATGCGGGGTATAGAGTTTTGCCCGAACTACATTTGTTTCCCGGTTCGCACGCCCACCAGGCCGCCGGCCACACATACAAACTGCTACCTGATTTACACGTCCCGGGAGCTGCTGGTGATTGATCCCGGCTCTCATTACGAACGAGAGCAGCAGGCATTGCACGCGGCCATCGATGATTTGATTGCGGGAGGTCGAGCCGTACAGGGTATTCTGATCACACATGTTCATCCCGATCATATCGGCGGTGTTAATGCGCTTAGGGCTCACCTCGGAGACGCGAAAGTCGTAGCGCATCCAGCCACCGCCACAGCTCTGCAGGGAAACATCGGCATTGACAAGCTGCTTAACGACGGCGATGTCGTGCAGTTGGCGGGTGAGCCGGCCATAGAGTTGCGTGTCATGCACACTCCCGGCCACGCGCGCGGGCACCTCTGTTTTTACGAAGCCCGCACAGGCACCTTGATTTCCGGCGACAACATTGTAGGCCTGGGATCGGTGCTCATCGATCCGCCGGAAGGAAACATGCGAGAGTACTTGAAATCGCTGGCTTTAATGCGCGCGCTGCCTCGTCTCTCGGTGATCTTTGGGGGGCATGGACCGGCCATCGCCAACCCCTACACCAAGATCGACGAGTACATCAACCATCGGCTGGAACGTGAAGCCCGGATCCTGCAAGCGGTTCGCGACGGCGCCACCACTGCAAAGCAGGTCGTTGCGCTTGTTTACACCGATGTCTCTCCCAAAGCTCATGCAATGGCCGAACGGGCCGTGCTGGCGCATCTGGAAAAGCTGGAAGCGGATCAATTGGTCAAGCGCGACGGCGAAAGCTGGCAAGCCTGATTCTCCCACCCAAATGTCAGAGCTTTAGAGTCTTGCCCGCAATAGTATTAAGATAGCTTGAACTCCCGAACAGGGGTGCCGAGAGCAAGCTTGCGGTTTGTCTTTCGCGCAGGACAAGCAATCTGAAGATGGCACTCCGGAGCCGGTTGGGTGAGCGGTGACAACTACCTGGTAAAAGGACTCAAGCAAGCAAATGCAGCAAGCAAGTACATTGGGCGAACTAAAAGAGAGTGGTTATCAGCGCTTCTCCGTAAAAGACGAATTGCGCCGGAATCTCATCAGAAAACTGCGCGCAGGCGAAAGGCTGTTTCCGGGAATTGTCGGATATGACGAAACGGTGGTGCCGCAGCTCGTTAATGCAATTCTTTCGCGGCATAACCTAATCCTGTTGGGACTGCGTGGCCAGGCAAAGAGTCGCATCATTCGCCAACTCACTGACCTGCTCGACGATCGAATTCCAGTGCTCGCCGGCTCGGAGGTCAACGACGATCCGTTCCACCCGATTTCAGCCTATGGCCGGCAATTGCTTGACCTTCACCTCGATGCTACGCCTATCAACTGGATACACCGCGATGCGCGTTTCGTCGAAAAACTGGCCACGCCGGATGTAACAATTGCCGATATCATCGGCGACGTCGATCCAATCAAAGCGGCCAGGGGCGGCCATCTCTTGAGCGACGAATTGACGATTCACTACGGCCTTTTGCCACGCGCCAACCGTGGCATTTTTGCGATTAATGAACTGCCCGATTTGGCCGGCAAAATTCAGGTAGGGCTCTTCAATATCATGCAGGAAGGTGATGTCCAGATTAAGGGCTATCCGGTCCGCCTGCCGCTCGATGTGATGCTCGTCTTTTCAGCGAACCCGGAAGACTACACCGCACGAGGCAAAATAATCACGCCCCTGAAGGATCGCATTGGGGCAGAGATTACGACGCATTACCCGGCCGAGTTACAGACGGCGGTGGAGATTACCAGGCAGGAGGCATGGATCGCTCGCGACGAACTGAGTGATCATCTGCACCTGCCGGATTTCATTCGCGAAGTCATCGAGCAAATCGCTTTTGAGGCCCGCGACGACAACCGGGTCGACAAGCACTCCGGCGTCTCCCAGCGACTGCCCATCACAGTCACGGAATCGGTCGTCTCAAATGCCGAACGCCGGGCGTTGCTTACGGGCGAGGAGGACATAGTTCCTCGGATTGCCGATGTCTACGCAGCCATCCCTTCCATGACCGGGAAAATGGAGTTGGAGTATGAAGGCGAGCAGATAGGACCGCAGCGGATTGCGAAAGACTTGATTAAACGCTCCGCCGGCGAAATCTTTGAAGGCTATTTCGTGGGCATTGATTTTACCAGCACTGTCCGCTGGTTTGAGGAAGGCCACAACTTGCGCCTGGCCGATACCGCCTCTGCTTCTGAATGCCTCAGCCTCCTCGAACATGTCCCCGAACTGATCGAGACCGCTCTGATCCCGTTCAACTTCAAGCCCACTGACGATGCCCAGGTCATTTCCGCGTGTGAGTTCGTCCTCGAAGGCCTGTATGCCCAAAACAAGATCAGCCGCAACGAAGAGGGCGGATATCAGGCGGTAACGAAGGCTAAGAAAGACCGCCGCGGCATGATCTATGACGACCTGACGGAGTCCGGGAAATATAGTTAATGGCGGACAGATGAACACTGCTACCCACAGATTCAGGCTACTTTTGCCCTTTGGTCTGAAATGCGAACTCCAGCGATTTCCTTTCGCTCGGGTGCGTCAAGCTATCCGTGCAACTCGCTCGTCATCTGCGGCCGACCTGCCATGAAGTTTACCCGCTATTCAAAATTTAACGGTCTCGACATCTCGTCGCTCAATCTCGGCGAGTTGATGGAAGCTCTCTCTGATGAACTGCTCCAGTCCGGCTACCACGAGGACTATTATTGGACTCGTGAGCGAAGTAAGGTTGACGATTCGCTCGACGCCCTGCGCCGCGCCTTGTTGCAGGCCCTAATGGACCAGGGCTTGCTCGACGAACAGCGTATCCGGCAAATGCTCGAAGAGAATGAAGGCCGGTACAAAGGGTCGCAGCTCGAACAGATGCTTAACCAATTGATCGAACGACTGGTCGAAGAAGGGTACCTGACCTTGCGCGAACAACAACAGGAACAAAGGCGTGGCGGACCGGGCGCGCCGGGCGAGTCGCTGCCGCGCAACGTGAAATTCGAAGTCACCGAGAAGGGTCTTGACTTTCTCGGTTACAAGACGCTGCGTAACCTGCTGGGAAGTACCGGGAAGAGTTCGCTTGGTCGTCACGATACGCGACACCTGGCCACCGGCGTCGAGGCTGAAAGCGCCAGCAAACCTTACGAGTTTGGCGACACGATCAACCTCGATGTAAATACCACCCTTCTTTCCGCTATTAAGCGCGAGGGGTTAACGGTTCCTCTCAATCTCGAGTACAGCGATCTACACGTTCATCAGTGTGACTATCAATCGTCCTGCGCCACGGTCGTCATGCTGGATTGTTCACATTCGATGATCCTGTATGGCGAAGATCGCTTCACGCCCGCCAAGAAGGTGGCCCTGGCGCTGGCCCATCTGATCCGCACCCAGTACCCGGGCGACACGTTGAAGATAGTTTTGTTTCATGACAGCGCTGAAGAACTGGCGCTGGCCAAACTCGCGACAACACAAGTTGGTCCTTATCACACGAATACTGCTGAAGGGTTGCGACTCGCCCGGCGCCTGTTACAAGCACAACGGAAGGAAATGAAACAGATTGTGATGGTCACTGATGGCAAGCCGACGGCTTGTTTTGTGGAGGCAGGTACGGTTGCTAATAGTGCGGGTTTCTCCAGGCGGGAGCGAATTTCAGGGGCGGCGAGCAGCCTGTCAGCGCTTCCCGGAAGGCGGCTTTACAAAAACTCAATGGGCGGCGATCCGCTGGTCATGGAGGCTACCTTTAAAGAAGTTCAGGGCTGCCGCAAAGCCGGCATTATGATTAACACATTCATGCTGGCCAGTGATTATTACCTGGTCGAGTTCGTAAAACAGATGAGCGCCATCACCAACGGCAAAGCTTATTTTGCAAATCCAAACAATCTCTCGCAGTTCGTGTTGATGGACTTCATGCGCCGCCGCACCAGTCGGGTTAAATAGCGGTTATCTTCGAGCAGGCGGTAGAGAATCGGTTGCCTACACTTCCTTTTCAATGCGAGTTCTCGTCTCCCGGGAAGCACACGTTAGCTTGCTGACAGTTTTATCCTCGATTGCTTCGTCGGGGTTTGGCGTCGCTTTTCCCAGAGATCCCTGGGGGGCGCCCGTAGCCTAAAGCATGTACAATTGTGGCCGCAAAGCCGGCCCGGATCCGGCCCGGATCGAGACTGATTCGCTGACTTCAACAATCACCAAGGGAACCCCGGGAAACAGGATGTTATCGGCTGAGTCAAGAATTAATCGCCATGGATCTCAGCGGACCTTCGTGCCTTATTTCATTCTGGCGCTTGCTCTGGTGATCACTCTCATTGTCTCGCTCTATGTTTACCGTTCCGTCCGGGCCCGAGATCAAGCTCGATTCAATAGCAGCGTTCAGCGGCTTACTACCTATTTAAGCGGGCGACCGAGGCTGTATGTTGAAGTGCTGCGTGCAGCAACGGGGCTATTCGCCGCGGATCCGTCTATTGATCCCGCCGCTTTTCATAGATTTGTGGAGCGGTTGGAGCTGGCCCATCAATATCCCGGCGCCGATGGCATCGGGTTTCTGGCACGCGTCAAGCGCAACGAAAAAGAATCCTTTAGCGCTGCCATGCGGCGACAGGGACTGAAAGAGCTGCCAATCTCGCCCGAGGCCGGACAGTCTGAGTCCTTCCCGATAATCTACTTTGAATCGTTCGCCCCTCACAATCAGCCGGCGCCCGGTCATGACATGCTCACCGAACCCATTCAGCGCGACGCGCTGATCTACGCTCGGGATACGGGCCTGCCTTCTGCTTCGAAGCCAGTGCCCCGGACCGGAAACGAAACTCCCAACTTCTTTATCTATGTTCCCATCTACCGGCACGATGACACTCCTGACGGCGTAGCCGAACGACAGGCAACGCTATTGGGATTTGTCTATGCCAGCTTTCGCGCCGCCGACTTGATGGGTTCAATCCTGGCCGCCGCGGACTCGAGAGCCATAGATCTGAAAATTTACGATGGGGAGCTTCCTGCTCCTCAGAACCTGGTTCACGAGACGGCCCCTGAGGTCCAGGGAAATACCCGCACTGGTCGTTTGACTGCCACTGCAAAAGTGGAGGTGGCAAACCGTACCTGGTTAATAGCGTTCGCTGCGCGTCCGGAGTTTTACTCGTCCAATTGGAGCGTCTACTTCACGCTGCTGAGCGGAGTCCTGATCAGTCTGCTTTTGTTCGCCCTGACTCGCTCGGAGGTAAAGGCGCGTTCTGCGGCTGAGCTGGCGGCTTTAGAAATGAGCGCCTCAGAAGGAAAGGTGCGTGAGACGCTCAGCAATCACCAACGCGCCGAAGCGGCGCTGCGTGAAAGTGAAGAGCGCTATCGCGAACTTGTCGAGAACGCCAGTGACATCATCTACACGCTCGATCTCAGCGGTAACATTACTTCCATCAACAGAGCAGGTGAGACAATCTGCGGTTACACTCAGGAAGAATTCCTCCGGATGAATCTGGCAAACCTTCTGACACCCCAGTCCGCCTCATTCGGACGTCAAATGTTGGACCGCAGGCTGGCCGGTGAAGAGAGAACAAACTACGAGGTTGATGCCCTCGCAAAGGACGGCACGCTGGTCACGCTGGAAGTCAGCAGCCGCCTGATCTTGCAGGATGGCCAGCCTTTTGGATTTCAGGGAGTAGCCCGAGACATAACCAAGCGTAGACGCGCTGAAGAAGCACTCCGCGAAGCGGATCAGCGAGCGTTGCGGGAATATGAGCGATTACTCGAGCGGATCGCCGGCCTGGCCCAGGCCCTCGGCACTGCTCGAGACCTACGCGGAATTTATAGTGGGCTAAGAGATTTTTCCCTGGCTGCCGTTCCCTGTGATGGATTTTTTGTATCGCTCTACGATCCACTGCGGGACGTGCGCACGGCCAGCTATGGCTGGGGAGACGGGGCGGAATTGGATGTGTCCGAGCTGCCGCCCATGCCAATAACGGCTGTGGGACCTAATAGCCGCGCGGTGCGAACCGGAGAGATCATCATCACTGACGATTACCCGAGCGCGGTCCGGGTGCATCCGGTGGTGATTGTCGGGCCGGAGAACGGTTTGCGACCCCTGAGCTCGCTAGCCGCTCCCATGGCGGTAATGGGTAACATCATCGGTACCATCGAAGTGCAAAGCTATAAGAGGGCCGCTTACAAGGAAGAACACCTCACCGCCATGCGTATGGCTGCAAACCTTACGGCCGTCGCCATCGAGAACACTCGACTCTTGGAGCAGGAAAGTAAGGCGCGCGCCGCCGCTGAAGAATCGAATCGTCTAAAGGATGAATTCCTGGCTACGGTTTCGCATGAGTTACGCACTCCGCTGACTGCCATCCTCGGTTGGGCGCGGATGCTCGAGACAGGACTGGATCCTGAGACTGCGGCCCGGGCCATTGAAACGATCAGGCGAAATGCCCGTAGTCAATCGCAAATCATCGACGATATTCTCGACGTCTCGCGAATCATTACCGGGAACCTCTACCTGGAACTGCAACCGCTGGAACTGGCGCCCATCATTGAAGCTGCCATCAATGTCGTGCGACCCACGGCGGAGGCGAAGGGGGTAAAGATCGAGGCCAACCTGGATTCACAACCAACCATGGTCCCGGGCGACGCCAGCCGGTTGCAGCAGGTGTTTTGGAACTTACTTTCGAATGCCATCAAGTTCACGCCATCGGGCGGTCTGGTGCAAATCTCAATTACTCACTCGAAGGAGTTTGCTGAGGTAGCCGTACAGGACAACGGGCTTGGCATCACAGCTGAATTTCTGCCCTTTGTATTTGACCGTTTCCGCCAGGCCGACAGCACAACCACAAGACGGCATGGCGGCTTGGGTTTGGGCCTGGCCATTGTCAGACATCTGGTGGAAATCCATGGTGGCTCAGTGCGAGCGGAAAGCGCTGGCCCCGAAGAAGGCGCGAGACTGACGGTGAAACTGCCGGTTGTTAGCTCACGCAGCGATCAAAGCTCGACGCCAAATATGTTTGAGGTTAGGGAACGAGAGAATTTTCGCTCTTTGCTGGGATTGCAGGTGCTGGTGGTCGACGACGATCCCGATACGCTGGAAATGATCGTCGCAGCGCTCACCGAAGGCGCCGCCAGAGTAACCCCGGCACTGTCCGTTGCAGAGGCACTGGAACGAATCAAGGAGTGCAGACCGGACGTCATTGTCTCGGACATCGCGATGCCTGAGCAGGATGGTTATGAATTGATTAGAATAGTACGCGCGCTTGCTGATAAAGCCCTGGCGTTGATTCCTGCCGTCGCCATCACAGCCTATGCTCGCGAGGAAGATAGAGAGCGCGCGCTCCTGGCGGGCTACCAGCACTACCTGGCCAAGCCGGTGGAGCCTTTGGAGTTAATCGCAATTCTGGCTAAGCTGGCAGGGCGTACAAATGAACACGGCAATGATAGAGTTAGCTAGAAGTCTAAAAACGAGTTGGTCAAGAAAATTTTATGAGCAAGATTCAGGTCAGGGGTTTGGAGATTGGATACGATGAAGTCGGCTCCGGCACCCCGGTAGTATTACTGCACGGTTTCCCTTTCAATCGTTCAATGTGGAGCGAGCAGATCGAAGCTTTAATCCCGCGCCACCGGGTACTGGCGCCGGATCTTCGCGGCCACGGTGAGACAGCAGCAACGAGCTCTCCTGCCACTATGGAAGAGATGGCGAGCGATGTGGCGGCGTTAATGGAGAAGCTGGATATCTCACGCGCGGCTGTCTGTGGTTTTTCCATGGGTGGCTACGTGGCCCTCGCGCTGTACCGCATGTTCCCGCTCCGCGCCCGCGCACTGGTGCTCGCAGATACCAGGCCCGGCGCCGACACCGAGGAAGCACAGGTGCTTCGGGAGACACAAGCGCAGAAAGCCCTCGAAGAGGGTATCAGCAGTCTGGCTGATGCGATGTTGCCAAAGCTGCTTTCGCCCAAGACCGTAGCGCGGAATCCGGCGGTGGTGGCGCGAGTTCGCGACATGATTTTGCAGACAAGCCCGGAAGGCGCAGCGGCGGCTTTGCGCGGGATGGCGCAAAGGCGAAATCAAACCTCGTTTCTCTCGCGTGTGGTGACACCGGCGTTAATCGTTGTCGGCCGCGAAGACGCGATTACACCACTGAGCGAGGCGGAACTCATGCACAAGGAGATTGGCGGTTCGCGGCTGGAAATAATTGACGATGCCGGCCACGTTTCAAATCTGGAACAACCGGAAAGATTTAATCAGGCGTTGGTAAAGTTTCTGCGTGAATTGGAAGTGTGACCTGACCAATCACTTTTTGATCAGCCGCCAGGAAGACCGCTACAGCAGCAGGTTGCGCAGCTTAAAGAATGAAAGAACCGTGGAAGTACACAATCGAAGAGCGCGTGCGTTGGGGCGATGTGGATGCGGCACGCATCATCTTCTATGGCGCTTACATTCGGTTCTTTGAGATCGCCGAAACAGAATTATTCCGCGCCGTGGGCCTGTCATACGGGGACATGTTTGATAAGCTGGACGTCTGGCTGCCCCGCGTGCATTTGGAATGTGATTTTCGTCGTGTGGCCCAACTGGATGATCTTCTGGAACTGTCCGTTTATGTCGGACCAATGGGCAATAAATCCATGCGCTTGAACTTTGAGGTTCGCAAGAAGTTTCAGCCTGAGATCGTTGCCGACGCGCATTTCGTTTTGGCTGCAGTAAGCCGCGAAGATTTTAAGACGGTTCCTATTCCAGAGGATTTGAGGCGAAGATTGACTCCCTACACCATGCCGATCGTTTAGATCAGGGAAGGTTTACCGGCGCTTTTGCTCGATTAACTACTCGCCTTAGGCGCAGGCTGGCTGCCTGTATTTAAGAATATGAATGACGAAAGAGCGACCGCCGGAGATGAACTGTTCGACGAAAAGACAGTTGATCCGGACCCTATCAACCAGTTCAATCGCTGGTTCGCAGATGCGAAAGCGGCAGGTATTCCCATGCCGGAAGCGATGACGATGGCCAATGCCGGCACTGACGGCAGGCCTGCGGCCCGCATGCTGCTCCTGAAACAAGCCGACGCCTCAGGTTTTGTCTTTTATACCAATTATCGAAGTCGTAAGGCCCGCGAACTCGAGGCAAACCCCTTCGCGGCACTGGTCTTTTATTGGCAGATGCTGGATTACCAGGTGCGGGTCGAAGGGCCGGTCGAACGGACGTCGCCAGCCGAGTCAGACGAGTATTTTGCGACCCGGCCACGTGAAAGCCAGTTGGGCGCACACGCTTCACCCCAGAGTGAGGAAATAGCAGATAGAGAAGCTCTCGATAGTCGTTTTGCGGAAGTTGCAGAGAAGTATGGGGACCGAGAAGTGGAACGACCGGAGCATTGGGGCGGTTATCGCTTACGACCGGAGCGGATCGAATTCTGGAAGGCCCGTCCGGGACGACTCCACGATCGGCTGCTCTATGAAAGACTACCGGACGGCACCTGGAAACTGGCGCGCCTTGCACCTTAGAAGGTGGCTAACCGGCATCCAGGCTCAGAAGGCTTCCAAAAACAGTTCGGGTTTAAGCGCCACGGCTCGACTGAGGTTGGAACTAGCCTTGCCCGAAATTGCTGTCTCTTTGTCCGCGTTAGCGCACAATTGAAAGTAGCCCAGCAGTTCACTGCTGGGTGGGAGGCCTTGAGTCTCAGTCCGTGAAACGGACGGCTGTCAAACAATGGAGAAGCGAAGGTTTTTCAGCCGTCCGCTTCACGGACTTCTCCGTATCAGGGGCATCGGTTCCCAGCGATGAATCGCTGGGCTATTTTCAGCCGTCCGCTGAGCGCGGACTTTTCGGGCAAAGCTGTTGGGACTCTCTACACGCCACTTCAGAACGGTCGCAGTGCGCTGCGCGCGAGTTTTCTTTTCAGACCAACATAGCCCTGGTGTCCCGCCACCAGATCGCCGAGCACGCGCTTAATACCGCGGTGCCCCCGAGCGAACTCAATCATTCTTTCTGTAAAAGGCGCACCCCAAAAGTTGCCATAGAATTTTCGTCGCATCTCGGCCGCGCGTCGCAACTCGCCGCCAAAATCGTCACGCCAGCGCTGCTCGTAACTTGCCGGCGCACCGGCGAGATAACTTTCCGCGAACAACTCGGCCGAGCGAAGGGCGTAATAGATCCCTTCTCCAGTCACCGGATCGGCAAAGCCGGCTGCGTCTCCGAGGAGCGCCCAGGGAGGGTCCCCCGCCGAGCAGCCTGCGGAAACTGCAAGGCTACCGCCACATGCACGGCGCGTCTCCCACGT
>Ga0209797_10001518_pt1 | contig 11681 bp, 10 predicted proteins | sample DOMMetBare3Fresh_2_FD_187472 | JGI IMG/M metagenome (GOLD analysis project Ga0209797, IMG submission 187472) | Wetland sediment microbial communities from St. Louis River estuary, USA, under dissolved organic matter induced mercury methylation -... | ecosystem: Environmental > Aquatic >...
TTGGGGTTGCGGCCGTTCACGATGTCGAAGAACGCGCTCTGGATCTTGGTGGTGATCGGGCCGCGCTCGCCGGCGCCGAGCGTCACCCGGTCGTATTCGCGGATCGGCGTCACCTCGGCTGCGGTGCCGGTGAAGAAGGCTTCGTCGGCGATGTAGACCTCGTCGCGGGTGATGCGCTTCTCGACGACCTTCAACCCCAGGTCGGCGCAGATCGAGAAGACCGTGTTGCGCGTGATGCCGTTCAGCGCGCCGGCCGACAGATCCGGCGTGTACACCGTACCGCCCTTGATGATGAACAGGTTCTCGCCTGCGCCTTCGCTGACGAAGCCGGCCGAGTCGAGCAGCATCGCCTCGTCGTAGCCGTCGTCGGTGACTTCCAGGTTGGCCAGGATCGAGTTGGTGTAGTTGCTCACCGCCTTGGCCTGCGTCATCGTGATGTTCACGTGATGCCGCGTGTAGCTCGAGGTCTTGACGCGGATGCCCTTCTTCAGGCCCTCGTCGCCGAGGTAGGCGCCCCAGGTCCAGGCCGCGACCATCAGGTGGATGGTGTTGCCCTTGGGGCTGACGCCCAGCTTCTGGTCGCCGATCCAGGTGAGCGGCCGCAGGTAGCAGCTCTCCAGCTTGTTCGCACGCACCACCTGCGCTTGAGCCTCGCACACCTGCTCGAAGTTGAACGGGATCTTCATGCGCAGGATCTTCGCGCTGTTGAACAGCCGCTCGGTGTGCTCGCGCAGGCGGAAGATCGCCGTGCCTTTCGCGGTTTTGTAGGCACGCACACCCTCGAAGGCGCCGCAGCCGTAGTGCAGCGTGTGGCTCAGCACGTGGATCTTGGCGTCGCGCCAGTCGACCAGCTTGCCGTCGAACCAGATCTTGCCGTCGCGGTCGGACATCGACATGGGAATTTCCTTGTTCGTCTCGAACGCGGATTCTAGGCCCGTGCCCCTTCGAACAGCCGCCGCGCATGCACCCCCAGCCCGGTGGCCACGCTGGCGAAACGGTCGCCGCGCACCACGGCGGCCGCCGGCGCCACCGCGGCGATGGCCGCCACCAGCGGCGTCAGGCCGGTGGAGCCGCCGGTGAAGTACATCGCGTCGAGCTGCGCTGGATCAAGGCCCGCTTGCCGCAGCGCCTCGCGCGCCGCGCTGACGATGCGCTCGCGATCGGCGGCGATGGCCTGCATCGCCTGCGCCTGCAGCAGCTCGGCGGTCAGTGCGGGCTCGATCGCCGCCAGGTCGATGGCGGCGGCGCTGGCGCCGGACACCTCGATCTTCGCGTCCTCGGCCTTGGCGGCCAGCGCGTGGCCGAGCCGCGTCTCGAGCACGCGCATCAGCCGCGCATGGTGGCGCGGCTCGGCGTACCAGTCGCGCATCGAACGGATCTCGAGCAATCGTGCCGGCGCGTAGCAGGTGTTGATCAGGTGCCAGGTGGCGAGGTCGAAGTAGATGCCGCTCGGCACCTCGCGCGGTGCGCTGCCGTCGGCTCGCGGCGGCCCGAACGCGCCATAGCCCAGCAGCGGCAGGATGCAGCTCAGCTCGATGCGACGGTCGAAGTCGGTGCCCGCCACGTGCACACCGTAGTTGGCCAGGATGTCGTCGCGCCGGTCGAGCCGTTTGGCGCGCGCCGGGCCGACGCGCACGATGCTGAAGTCCGAGGTGCCGCCGCCGATGTCGGCCACCAGCACCGTCTGCTCGCGCGCGGCGCCCTGCTCGAAGTCGAACGCCGCGGCGATTGGCTCGTACTGGAAATGCAGCTCGGTGAAGCCCGCGCTGCGCGCCACTTGTTCCAGCGCAGCCTGCGCCGCCGCGTCGCGCTCGGGCTCGTCGTCGACGAAGAACACCGGCCGGCCGATCACCGCGAGCGCGATCGGCACGCCGGCCTGCGCCTCGGCCCGGGCCTTGAGGTGGCGCAGGTAGCTGCCGATCACGTCGAGGTAGCGCACCGAATGGCCGCCGCCGACCTCGGTGCTGCGCTCCACCAGCGTCGAGCCCAGGATGCTCTTCATCGAGCGCAGCAGGCGGCCCTCGGTGCCCTCCACGTAGGCCGCGATCGCGGCGCGGCCAAACAAGCGCTGGGGCGCCTGGTGCGCGCCCAGGCCCTCGACCGCATAGAACACCGCGGTCGGCATGCCGGTAAAGCCTTCTTCCAGCGCCACCAAGTCGACGCCCGGCCCGCGCGGACGCGGCAGCGCCACCGCCGAGTTGCTGGTGCCGAAATCGATCGCGCAATACGGGCGGGCGGCCGGCATATCGGCGACTTCCCCTCAATGGCTCGGCTCGGCAGGCGACGCGGGCCCAGTGGTTTCGGCCCGCTGCAGGCTCCAGTGTGTCAGCTTGCCGTCGCGCAGTTCGATGCGCACGGCGTCGCCGCCGGCATCGCGCCACTCGAACGACTCCGGGTCATCGCCCAGCCTTCGCCCCAGGCTGCGCGTCAGCGCGAGGATCTGCGGCAAGCGCTGTCCGGCGTGCAGCCTGGCATTCAGCGTGACCGCGCTCGCCACCTGGCCCACCGGCGCCTGGCCGGCGGTGCGCAGCACGCGCAGTGCGCGGCTGAACTGCAACAGCAGCCAGAAGACGATCAGCGTGGCCGCCAGCACCACACCGCGCCAGCCCCATTGCAGGTAGCCGATGCCGGTGGCCAGCGCGGCCAGCGCCCAACCGACGGTGTGGTTCATGGCGCCGGCCGTGCACCGCGGCAGCACCAGCCCGACAGGGCGTCGCCGAGGATGAACATCACTGCAACCGCAGGGCGTCTGCTGCCGACCAGCACCGACCCCCGCGTCGCGCGGCTAACGCTGACCCGCGCGAACGCCATCGTGCACGGCACTCAGGCGCCGCCGTCACCCGGCGCCGGCCCGTCGGCCCGATCCCAGCCGTAGGCGCGCTCGACCTTGGCCACCCGCAGCTCGTAGTGCGAGTACCACTGCGCACGGCCCTGGTTGCGCGCGGCGGTGTGTTCCCACTGGCGCCGCCAGGCGCTGACATCCGCAAGCGTTCGCCAGTAGGACACCGTGATGCCCAGGCCCGCGTCGTCGCGGGTGCTTTCGACGCCAAGGTAGCCGGGCTGTTGCGACGCCAGCTCGGCCATGCGGTCGGCCACCTCGCCATAGCCATGTTCGCCGTCGGTGCGCTGGGCGGTGAAGATCACGGCGTAGTAGGGCGGCTCGGGCCGGGGGGCGAAGCGGGACATGGCGACCTCCGGGTCATGCGCCAATCGGGCGCGAAGCATAACGCGGCGCCCCGGCGGTCAAAGACCGCGCACGAGCTCGATCGCCTGCTCGATGCGCTCGACGGCGTGGATCGTCAAGCCCTCGAAGGCCTTGGTCTCGCCCTTCGGCGCATTGGCCTTCGGTACCACCGCCACCGCGAAGCCGAGCTTGGCCGCTTCGCGCAGCCGGTCCTGCCCGCGCGGCGCGGGCCGCACCTCGCCGGCCAGGCCCACTTCGCCGAAGGCCAGGAAGCCTCGTGGCAGCGGCTTGCCGCGCAGCGAGCTCTGGATCGCCAGCAGCACCGCCAGATCGGCCGCCGGTTCGCTGATGCGCACGCCGCCCACCGCGTTGACGAACACGTCCTGGTCCATGCAGGCCACGCCGGCGTGGCGGTGCAGTACGGCCAGCAGCATCGCCAGGCGGTCGCGGTCCAGCCCCACCGACAACCGCCGCGGCGACACGCCGCCGGAATCCACCAGCGCCTGGATCTCCACCAGCAGCGGTCGGGTGCCCTCGAGCGTGACCAGCACGCAGGTGCCCGGCACCGGCTCGCCGTGCGTGGACAGGAAGATCGCGCTCGGGTTGCTCACGCCCTTCAGGCCACGCTCGGTCATCGCGAAGACGCCGATCTCGTTGATGGCGCCGAAGCGGTTCTTGATCGCGCGCACCAGCCGGAAGCTCGAGTGCGTGTCGCCCTCGAAGTACAGCACCGTGTCGACGATGTGCTCGAGCACGCGCGGGCCGGCCAGCGTGCCGTCCTTCGTCACGTGGCCGACCAGCACGATCGCCGTGCCGCTGGCCTTGGCCGCGCGCGTCAACTGCGCCGCGCATTCGCGCACCTGGGCGACCGACCCCGGCGCGGAGGAGAGCTGGTCGGAGAACAGCGTCTGGATCGAATCGATGACGCAGAACAACGGCCGCTCGGCCTCGATCGCGGCGAGGATGCGTTCGAGCTGGATCTCCGCCAGCACGCGCACCGGCGCGTGGCCCAGGCCAAGGCGCCGCGCGCGCAGCGCCACCTGCGCGCCCGACTCCTCGCCGGTGACGTAGAGCACCTTGATGTGCTGCGCCAGCCGCTCGGCTGCCTGCAGCAGCAGCGTGGATTTGCCGATGCCCGGGTCGCCGCCGATCAGCGTCACGCCGCCTTCGACGATGCCGCCACCCAATGCGCGGTCCAACTCGGGCAGCCCGGTCGGCTGGCGCTCGACCTCGGCGGCCTCGATCTCCGACAGCGTGGCCACCGGCAACGCGCGTGCGATCACCTGGAAGCGGTTGCGTGTGGCCGCGCCCAGTGCGGTCTCGGCGATGCTTTCTTCGAGCGTGTTCCATTCGCCGCAATGCGGGCACTTGCCGAGCCATTTCGGATTGGTGCCGCCGCAGGCGCTGCAGGTGTAGACGGTCTTCTCGCGTGCCATGGCGCTCATTGTGCGGGCAGGCGTCCAGCGCCCGTCACGTACAGTGCGCCCGAGCCGGCAGCCCGCCGGAACCTTCGCCGGTGCGAGATGCACCCGCTCACCCGTGCTGTCGCGCCTGACCCAATCGCCCCGCCTGCTGTTCTGGATCCCGACGCTGATCTGGGCCTCGACCTGGCACGTCATCCTGTACCAGCTCGACGGCGTGCCGGCGCTCAACTCGGTGGCCTGGCGTTTCGCGCTGGCGTCGTTGCTGCTGTTCGCGCTGGCGGCGGCGCGCGGCGAGCCCTGGCGCATTCCGCTGCGCTGGCACGGCTGGCTGGCGCTGACCGGTGTCGTGCAGTACAGCATCAACTACTGGTCCGTCTACGAGGCCGAACGGCACATCCCGTCGGGCCTGGTGGCGGTGCTGTTCTCGCTGATGGTGTTCGGCAATGCACTCGGCGGCCGGCTCGCATTCGGCCAGCCGGTGACCCGGCGCTTTCTCGCCGCCGCCGCGTTCGGCGTGCTCGGCGTCGCGCTGATCTTCTGGCCCGAGGTGGTGTCCACCCGGGCGCGACCGAATGCGCTGCTCGGCCTGGGCATCGGATTGCTCGCGGTGTGCTGCGCCTGCGCCGGCAACGTGATGACGCTGTCGCTGTCGCGGCGCGGCCTGCCGCTGGTGCCGATGCTGGCGCATTGCATGGGTTACGGGGCGTTGGCGCTGCTCGCGCTGGCCGGCCCCACCGGGGTCGGCTGGCACGTCGGCGCCGGCCTGGCGTGGTGGGTCTCGCTGATCTACCTGTCCGCCATCGGCACGGTGACCGCGTTCGTGGTGTATTTCAAGCTGGCGCAGCGCGAAGGCCCGGCGCGCGCGGCGATGACCGGCGTGATGATCCCGCCGATCGCACTGGCCATCTCGGCCGCGCTCGAAGGCTGGCAGCCGACCGCGTTGTCGCTGGGCGGTATCGCGTTGTGCCTGGGCAGCGTCTACGTGGCGACGCGTCCGGCCGAGTAGGGGGCGCAGTCGACCCGGGTCCGCCGGCGCGTTCCTGCGCGTCAGCGCTTCTTTCGCGCCAGCACCGCCTGCAGCGCCTTGGCCGGGTTGACCAGCGCGCGCCGCCCATCGGCGGTCTTGTCTGCGGTCGAGACGATGAACTCGATCACCTGCGTCGGCGTCAGCCTGGAGTCCACGGCCAGCAGCTTGCCGGCCAGGTTGGCCACCTGGGGTGAGGCCATCGACGTGCCCGACAACGCGACGCGGTCGCCGCCGGGCAGGAAGCTCTCGACCTGGTAGCCGTTGGCGTGCACCTTGACGGTGGGCCCGTAGCTGGTGAACGACGCCTCGTCGCCGGCCTGGTCCACCGCGCCCACCGTCAGCAGATTGGGCAACACGATGTCGGCCGGCGCGTTCTCGGCGAACGACGCATCCTGATTGCTGTTGCCGGCGGCCGTGATCCACAGGATCTCGGGTGCGCTGGAGAAGCCCTTGATCATGGCGCGGCGCGAGATCTCGAAATACTCGCGCGCCAGCGCCTTGCGCTCGTCGGGTGTCTTGCCGGTGCCGCAGCGCTCGAGGTCGGTCTCGATGGCGCGCACGCTGCCGCCCCAGCTCATGTTGACGACACGCGCGCGATGGCGCTTGAAAAACGCGACTGTCTGCAGCAGCGCCCGCGCATCCTTTTCGGCCTGCGGGCGCGACGGGCACGGATCGGGCATCAGCGTGTAACCGAACTCGATGCGTGCGATCAGCAGTCGCGCATAGGGGTTGCCCTCCAGCGCAATGCCCGCGACATGGGTGCCGTGCTCGTAGTTGCCGGTCAGACCGATCTCCTCGATCGCGGCCTTGTACTCGTCGGGCTTGAGCGCCGACAGGTAGCGCTTGATCTCGGCCGCCTCGGGGCTGTCGATGTTCGACTGCAGGTCGGAGAAGCCCTTGGTGCGTGCCTTCATGGCGGGCAGCTTGGCCTGCAGCTCGCGCGGGATCGGCTCCAGATCGCCGTTCGACGGGTTCGAGTACTTGTCGAAGGCGATCAGCCGTGGCTTGCCGTTCGGATCACGCAAGACTTGCCGGCCGAACAGCGCCGAGTCGACACCGCTGTCCCACACGGCGAGGGTCACCGGCGCATGGCCTGCGGCTGCCAGCCGCACGTTGCGCGCGGCCCAGATGTCGGGCTTGTCCGACTTGTTCGCCGCCAGGTAGGCCGCGTAGCTGTCCACCAGCGCCTGCTTCAACGGCAGGCGCAGCGTCAGCGTGTAGCGTGCGATGACGACGCCCGGCGCCAGGTCCGAGCTGAGCGCGCCGGCCTTGTCGACGACCGGTTGCAGCACGTCGCGCAACCGGCCCAGCACCAGCGATTCGCCGATCAGTTCGGCGCCGGCCTTGGCTTCCTTCACCTCGTTGGCCACCACGGCGTAGGGCATCGACCGCAGCGCCTCGCCGATGCGCCGGGCCACCTCCTGCCGGTAGGCGTCGGAACTGTCGTTGCCGACTGCCTGGCGCGCCTCGACGATGGCGCGAGCCTGCAGGCCGGTGAGCAACTTGTCGGCAGGCTTGTCCTGCAGTGCGCGGATCGTTTCGATGCGTGCCAATGCGGCCGCGTCCCTGCGTCCCAGCAGGTCGAGCACGAGCAGCGTGCCGAGCATCTGCCGCTGCATCGACTTGTCAGCGATGTCGTACTGGCTCAGCACGTCTTCGATGTCGCGGCGCAATCGGCCCGCGAAGTCGTCGAACGCCTTCTCGTCACGAACCAACTGTTCCAGGCTGCCGGTCACGGGGTAGCTGAATCGCGGCAGGTCCGCGGCCTTCTCGATGCGCTGCCGCGGCTGTGCCCATGCGATCACGCACAGCAGCATCGCCAGCCACCACACCATGACCTTCTTCATCGCCACCGTCTCCTGTGTCGGGCCTGTGCGGATGGTAGCCACATCGACTGAATCGGCGCCTGGCTTACTCATCGCGCACGCGGCCGCGTGCGGCCTTGATCGAGCCCTTCTGGATCTTCTCGGTCAGTCTGCGCTCGCGCGAGGCGCGCGTCGGCGCGGTGGCGATGCGCCGGCGCGCAATCGTGGCGGCGGCATCCAGCAGCGCCCGCAGGCGTTCCAGCGCCGCGTTGCGGTTGCGCGGCTGGCTGCGGTGCTCCTGCGCCTTGATCGTGACCACGCCGTCGCTGCCGATGCGCTGGTCGCTGCGCGCGAGCAGCCGCTGCTTCAACGCGTCGGGCAGGCTCGAGGCGCCGACATCGAAACGCAGCACGATGGCGTTGGAGACCTTGTTGACGTTCTGCCCGCCGGCACCCTGCGCGCGCACGGCCTCGAAGCGGACTTCGCGCTCGTCGAGCGTGTAGGCGATGCGCGACACGCTTCAGGCCACGTGCACCGGCACGCGAGGTGCCAACGCGCACATCAGCTCGTAGCCCACCGTGCCGGCCGACCGCGCGACCTCGTCGATCGGCAGCCGGTTGCCGCGGGGGCCGTGCCCCCACAGCGTGACCTCGCTGCCGGGCTGCGCGGCCGGCACGGGTGTGAGGTCGACGGCGAGCATGTCCATCGAGACGCGTCCCACCGTGCGGCTGCGCACGCCGTCCACCAGCACCGGCGTGCCGCTGGGCGCGACGCGCGGATAGCCGTCGGCATAACCGCAGGCGACCACGCCGACGCGCATCGGCCGCTCGGCCACGAAGCTGCTGCCGTAGCCGACGGTGGCGCCGGGCTGCAGCGTCTGCGTGGCGATCAGCTGCGCGCGCAACGTCATCGTGGGCTCGAGGTTCCAGTGTGCGATGTCGTGCGCCGGGTGATCGGGGGCGCTGCCGTAGATCATGATGCCCGGGCGCACCCAATCGGCGGCGGTGGCGGCGGCGTGGCGCAGCAGGGCCGCGCTGTTGGCCAGCGAGCGCTCGCCGGGCAGGCCGGCGCTGGCAAGCTCGAACGCGGCCAGCTGGGCCGCCACGCCGGCCGCGCCGTCGGCATCGGCAAAGTGCGTCATCTGCGAGATCTCGTCCACCTGTGGCAACGCGTTCAGGCGCGCCCAGGCGCTGCGGTAGGCCTGCACGTCGAAGCCGAGGCGATTCATGCCGCTGTTGAGCTTGAGGAACACGCGGTGCGGCTGGTGCGTCTTGTGCGCGGCGAGCCAGTCGATCTGCGCGTCGCGGTGCACGGTGTGCCACAGGTTCAGACGCGAACACCACTCGAGGTCGCGCGCCTCGAAAGCCCCCTCCAGCAGCAGCACCGGCCCGCGCCAGCCCAACCGGCGGATGCGCTCGGCCTCGTCCAGATCCAGCAACGCGAAGCCGTCGGCGCCGCGCAGCGGCTCGTACACCCGCTCGATGCCGTGGCCGTAGGCGTTGGCCTTGACCACCGCCCACACCCGCGCCCCGCCCGCGGCGGCGCGGGCGCGCGCCAGGTTGTGCGCCAGCGCGTCGGCGTGGATCAGAGCTTCGATCGGACGCGGCATGGCGCGCGGTCGCTCCTTGGTTCGAGGGGCCGGGGATTCCCCCGGTTCGATTCTGCCAGTGCCCGTCACCGGGCGAACGTGCGCAGGGCGCGTGCTATAACGCGCCGCACTTGGCCGAGGCGCCTTCTTCGAGCGCCGGCCGCGCTGGGGCGCCGCACGCGAAGCGAATGAAAAGAGGCTTCTACACCATCATGTCGGCGCAGTTCTTCAGCTCGCTGGCCGACAACGCATTGCTGGTCGGTGCCATCGAGCTGCTGAAGAGCTCGCAGGCTCCGGCGTGGCAGGTGCCGGCACTGACGCCGATGTTCGCGCTGTTCTATGTGATCCTGGCGCCGCTGGTCGGCGCGTTCGCCGACGCCGTGCCGAAAGGCAAGGTGATGTTCGTGTCGAACACCATCAAGGTCGTCGGCTGTCTGCTGATGCTGTTCGGCGGCCACCCGTTGATGGCCTATGCGGTGGTGGGCCTCGGCGCGGCGGCGTATTCGCCGGCCAAGTACGGCATCCTCACCGAGCTGCTGCCGCCGTCGCAACTGGTCAAGGCCAACGGCTGGATCGAAGGGCTGACGATCGCCTCGATCATCCTCGGCGTGCTGCTCGGCGGCCAGCTCGTCGGTCCGCGCGTCGCGCCGATGCTGCTGGGTTTCGACTTCCCGCTCTTCGAGACCGGCATCGACACGCCGCCCGAAGCCGCGATCAGCGCGATCGTGCTGCTGTATGTGGTGGCGGCGATCTTCAATTTGTTCATCCCGCGCACCGAGGCGCCGCTGCAGCCGCTGACGAGCAACGTGGGCGAGCTGGTGCGCGACTTCAGCCAGTGCAACGCGCGGCTGTGGGCCGACAAGCTCGGCCAGATCTCGCTGGCCACGACGACACTGTTCTGGGGCGTGTCGGGCAACCTGCGTGTGATCGTGTTCGCCTGGGCCGCGGCCGCACTCGGCTACGGCACGACCCAGGCCTCTTCGCTGGTCGGCGTGGTGGCGATCGGCACCGCGGTCGGCGCGGTGCTGGCGTCGTGGCTGATGCGCCTGGACAAGGCCACCTCGGTGATTCCGCTCGGCATGGCGATGGGGCTGCTGGTGATCGGGCTGAACTTCATCCGCGACGCCTGGATCGCCGCGCCGTTTCTGGTGATCCTGGGCGCGATCGGCGGTTTTCTGGTGGTGCCGATGAACGCGCTGCTGCAGCACCGCGGCCACAACCTGATGGGCGCCGGCCGTTCGATCGCCGTGCAGAACTTCAACGAGCAGGCGGCGATCCTCGGCCTCGGGGCGTTCTACACCGGCATGACCAAGCTTGGCCTGTCGGCCTTCGGCGCGATCGCCATCTTCGGCGTCGTCGTCGCCGGCACGATGTGGTGGATCCGCGGCTGGCACCTCAGCAACTGCGTGCGCCACCGCGACGAAGTCGAACGGCTGCTGGCGATCGCCCGCTCCGACCGGCACTGACGCGCGTGCGGCGCAGGACGACAGCCGGCTGGCCCGATGACGCGCCGCAGTCAGCCCGCGGCGGCGCGTGGCGCCGTGCTCAGCACCGATGACACGCCCTGAGAACACGCGCTGGGCGGCGCTGGCGCTGGTGTTCAACGCGTTCACGTGGGGCGTGTCGTGGTGGCCGTTTCGCGCACTGCAGGAGCGCGGATTGCATCCGCTGTGGGCCACGGCCTTCACCTACGCGATCGCCTGCGTGGCGTTGGCGATCTGGCGTCCGGCAGCCGTGCGCGAGGTGCTGCGCACGCCCAGCCTGTGGATCCTGGTGCTGGCCTCGGGTTGCACCAATGCCGCCTTCAACTGGGGCGTGACGATCGGCGACGTGGTGCGCGTCGTGCTGCTGTTCTACCTGATGCCGCTGTGGGCGCTGCTGCTCGCGCGAGCGCTGCTCGCTGAAGCGCTGGGCGCGAAAGCGGCGCTGCGCGTCGCGCTGGCGCTGGCCGGCGCGCTGGTGGTGTTGTGGCCCGAGGCCGGCGGCTGGCCGCTGCCGCGGCAGTTGTCCGACTGGCTCGGTGTGGCAGGGGGCTTCAGCTTCGCGCTCAACAACGTGATGCTGCGCCATCAGGCCCACCGTGGCGAGGTGGCGCGTGCGCTGGCAATGTTCTTCGGCGGTGCGGCGGTCGCGACCGGTCTGGCGCTGGCACTGGCCGTGGCGCCGCCGGCCAGTGCCGCGCTGGCGACGTGGTTGCCCGGTGCGATGGTGCTGGCGCTGTGGTTCATGTCGTCGAATCTGGCGCTGCAGTACGGCGCGTCGCGCCTTCGCGCCAGCACGACCGCGGTGGTGATGGTCAGCGAGGTGTTGTTTGCCAGTGTGTCGGCCATTGCGCTGGGGGCCGGCGTGCTCGACGCGCGCGTGGCGTTCGGCGGTGCGCTGATCCTGTTGGCCGCGCTGATGGCGGCCCGGGGCGAGCGCTAGCGGGCGCGGCGGCGGGTCCGCGGCGCGCCCGCGCGCAGTCGCGCGACCACGCCGGCGAGTTCGTCGGCCACCAGCGGCTTGCCGAGATAGGCGTCGCAGCCCGCCAGACTGCCGCGGACGCGGTCGGTGGCGCTGGTGTGGGCCGACACCAGCGCAACGATCGGTGCAACGCCATCGCGGCGCTTGATGTATTGGCACAAGGCAAGGCCGTCGAGCTTGCTGCCCTCGC
>Ga0209797_10001519_pt1 | contig 11678 bp, 10 predicted proteins | sample DOMMetBare3Fresh_2_FD_187472 | JGI IMG/M metagenome (GOLD analysis project Ga0209797, IMG submission 187472) | Wetland sediment microbial communities from St. Louis River estuary, USA, under dissolved organic matter induced mercury methylation -... | ecosystem: Environmental > Aquatic >...
CCGCCTGAAAGCGCGTCGCCATCGCCCAGTCCACTTGCATGGGATCGAAGGGATCGATGTCGTCGTCGACGACGATCACCTGTTTCAAACCGATGCCCATGGACAACAATGCGAGAATCACATTGCGCCCTTCGTTCTCGGCGCGCTTCTTGATCGCTACCACGACGTGATGGCGAAAGGTCCCGCCTGGCGTCATGTTGACGGCTTTGACTTCCGGGACGATTTTTTTCACTTCGCGGTAAACCACCGCGGCGTTGCCGTACTCGATCAGAGTATGATTTTCTGTTACCGGCATGCCGGTGAGCGCGGTCTGCCAGATGGGATTTTTCCGCATTGTGATGGCGGTGACTTTCAACACCGGCGCCTGCTTGGCGTCGCTATAACAGCCGGGATACTCGCCATAAGGCCCGTCGGGCACGCGCTCACCTGGGATCGTCACACCTTCGATGATCACTTCCGCCATCGCTGGCACTTCGACATCGATGGTTTCGCATTTCACCAACTTCACCGCGCCACCGCGCAGGCCGCCGGCAACATGAAATTCGTCAATGCCGTAGGGCACTCGCGCTTGCGAAGCGACGACGATGGACGGCTCGACGCCCACCGCGGTGGCGACCGGCAAACCTTTGCCATTCTCTTCAGCTTTCAAAATCATCCGGCCCAAGTGATGATCCGCCGGCGCCCATAGCGACAGCTTGTCTTTGCCCAGCACGAGCATGCGGTGGATCGACAAATTGCGAATGCCGGTGTCCGGGTCCTTGCCAATCTGCATGCCGATGGTGACGTAAGGACCGCAGTCTTTGCTCGCATGGGTGACGATGGGGAGTTTGGTTAAATCGATTTGATCGCCGGTCCATTTGATTTCCTTGCAAGGACCAGTAGCAACGATCTCGGGCGGGATGCGCTTATCTTCCAGTGTCATGTAGCGCTCAAGCATCTCGTCCTGGGGCACACCGAGACCCAACGCAACCAGCTTTCGCGTCGCGAACAAGCCACCCAACACGCGCCAGTCCGGATAGTTCTTGACGTTCTCGAACAATAGCGCCGGCCCTTCAATGTCGGAGGTCTTGCGCATTCCCGCAGCGATTTCGTGCTTGACGCTGACCTCGTCCTTGACCAGCTTCAACTGCCCCAAGTCTTCCAGGTGCGCAAGAAAACCTCGTAAATCGTCAAACATAGACAAACCTCAAAGTCCAAGTTGGAGTGATGGAGAACTGGAGTGTTGGGTCGGAATTCCGCAACCCAACACCCCATCACTCCACTACTCCATCACTCCAACCCTCATTTCAACCTCAGCAGCGGCAACACTTCCTCAACAAATCGCTTCACCTGCCCCGGCTGATCCTGCGCGGTAAAGCGCAGCACCGGCGTAGTGATGCCCATGTCGAGCCATTCTTGAATCAGCTCGGCACAATTCTTCGGCGTGCCATGGGCGAGCCAGACTTTGATCAGACTCTCCGGCGGATAGGTCGGGCCGTAATAGTGATTGAAGTAGTCCTTCGACTGCTTGTAAGCCAACGCTCGATCGTCGTTGATGTTGACCATGCCGTGGATCGCGACTTCGAAGTTAGTTAAATCTCTACCCGCCTCGCCAGCACTCTGCTCGATGACGCGCCAGCGTTTACTCATTTCTTCAGCCGTGACGCCCATGGTGATGTAGCCGTCGGCCAGCAGTGCCACCCGGCGCATCGCTTGGTCGACAATCTTGTCGCCCACTTGTTCGCGATCTGGACTCACCGCGATCCAGATCGGCGGCGGCTTTTGCACCGGCTTGGGCACGATGTTGTAGTCTTCCAGGGTGTAGTACTTGCCGCGAAAGGAGGTCTTGTCATCGCTCCAGATCTGGCGCAGCAACTCAATGCCCTCGCGCATCCGTCCAACCCGTTCTTCTTTTTTGACATTGAACGCGCGCAGCTCGCCTTCATGGCCGCCGCCGATGCAGACACCGAGCAGCGAACGGCCTTGGGAAATCTGATCCAGCGACGCCCATTGAATCGCCAGCAACACCGGATGGCGCACCGGAAACGACGCCATACAGATGGTGCCCAAGCGAACTTTCTTTGTATGCGTCGCCACCGCCGACAGCATGACAATCGCTTCCAAACGCGGCTTATGAATCAAACTGTCGCCAAACCAAACCGACTCGAAAACCCCAGACTGTTCCGCCATCACCGCAGTCTGAATCAATTCCTCGACATCGGTGAGACCGAACAGCGCGCCGCGGTTGGGCAAGCTAAGCCCCCATTTCACCGGCAAGTTACGCATGACTTTGTGTTAGAAGAAGCGCTCGAGTGTGTCAAGCCGCAGTTGTCTTGACAGTGAGGGAAATTTGCGAGCATAGCTTAGTAAGCGTGCTCGTCACCGGCGGTCGGAGTTCGCCATGTTGCAAATCTAGAAAGCTGAGGTTCATTACCATGTCAAAAGATCTACGCAGTTATCTCGATGAGTTGTTGGAGAAGCGGCCAAAAGACGTTGTCGTCGTCGACAAGGAAGTCGATCCGGTCTACGAAGTCACCGCGATTGTCGAGAAATTTGAACGCGAGAATAAATTCCCTCTAGTATTTTTCAAAAACGTCAAAGGTTCCAAGATCCCGGCCATCGTCAACCTCGGCGCCACCTATGAACGCTTGGCGCTGGCACTCGGCTCGCCCAACGTGCCACAGATGGTCCGTGATCTGGCCCATCGTGAGCACCAACCGCTGCCGGTCAAAGAGGTCGCCGCCAAAGAGGCGCCGTGCAAAGAAGTGATCTTGAAGGGCGACCAGGTTGATCTCGACCTGCTGCCGGTGCTGACCCACAACGAGGGCGATGCCGGCGCCTATGTCAACGCCGCGGCGATGATATGCAAGGAACGCGGTACCGGCGCGGTCAACGTCGGCATCTATCGCCACCAAAAGCAGGGCAAGCGCCAGCTGGGCGTGATGATCAACCCGGCCAACCATGGCAACTATGTGCGCGCCGAATACGAAGACCACGGTGAGTCGATGGAAGTGGCGCTGTGCATCGGCCACCACCCGGCGCTGAACATGGCCGCGGTCAGTAAACAGGCCGGCGTCGGCACCGAGCTGGAAATCGCCGGCGCCTTTCTCGGCGAGCCACTGCGCGTGGTCAAGGCCGAGACCGTCGATCTGATGGTGCCGGCCGACTGCGAGATCATCATCGAGGGCAAGGTGCCGCCGAAAAAACGCCAGTACGAAGGCCCCTTCGGTGAATGGCCGCACTACTATTACAAAGAGGGCGATTGCCCGTATATCGAGGTCAGCTGCATTACCATGCGCAAGAGCCCGATCTACCAGAGCATCCACAGCGCCCATATCGAGCACAATATCATTGGCGCCGCGCCCAGACTGGGCAGCCTGCTCAAGCGCGTGCAGGAAGTGGTGCCGAGCACCACCGGGGTCAATCTACCGATCTCCGGCGCCGCCCGCTCGCACTGCTATATTTCCGTCAAGAAGCGCGCCGAAGGCGATCCCAAACAAGCGGCGCTAGGCGCCATCGTCACCGACCCCAACATCAAGCATGTGATCGTCGTTGACGACGATGTTGACGTGTTTAACGAAACCCAGGTGCTCTGGGCGCTGGCGATGCGCTTTCAAGCCGACCGCGACCTGGTGATCATCCCGCATATCATCGGCTCGCACTTGAACCCCACCGCCTATGGTTACAACCGCCTAGAGCGCGGGCCGATGGAGACGAAGCTGATTTTCGACGCCACCAAACCGCTGCCGCCCTACGACTTCCCCAAAGAAGCCCAGGCGCCCGACGCCGTGTTGAACAAAATCGATCTCAACCGCGACACCCGGCCCTACGAGCCGGGCCGCGACGACAAAGCGATCACGGGAAAGTAGGACATTTTAAATTCCAGATTCTAAAATCGATAATGCAAAATCTGTAACATGAAATTTGGAATACCCTGCCTGGCGAGGCCCCATGGTTGAGATCCAAGGGGTCTCGAAAAGCTATCAAAAGACCGTCAAGGACAGCACCACCAAAGTAGAAGCGCTTTCCGACGTGAGCCTTTCGATCTGCGACAACGAATTTCTCAGCATCATCGGCCCGAGCGGCTGCGGCAAGACCACGCTGCTGAAAATGCTCGACGGGCTGATTCCCTACGACAGCGGAACGATCGCGATCGATGGCCAGACCGTCCGCGGGCCGGGCCCCGACCGTGCGGTGGTCTTTCAAACCTTCGCGCTGCTGCCATGGCGCACCGTCTTGGCCAACGTCGAATTTAGCTTGGAGTTTCGCCGCATCCCGCCCACGGAGCGAAGCGAAATCGCCCGCGACTTTCTCACGCGCGTCGGCCTCGCGGATTTCGCCAATCACTATCCGCACGAGCTTTCCGGCGGCATGCAGCAGCGCGCCGGTCTGGCCCGCGCGCTGGCGGTCAACCCAAAAATTCTCCTCATGGACGAGCCCTTCGGCGCCGTCGATGCCCAAACCCGCCAGCTACTACAGGAAGACTTACTCGAGCTCTGGCAGCGCGAGCGCAAAACCGTCGTGTTCATCACCCACAGTATGGACGAAGCGGTTTACCTATCGGATCGTGTGGTGATCATGACGCCGCGCCCGGGCACCATCGCCGAAATTCTGGAGGTACCCCTAGCGCGCCCGCGCAGCGCCGAAGAAGTGCGGCGAGATCCCAAGTTCGTCGAGCTGACCAACTACATTTGGGACAGCTTGAAAAAAGCGATGATGAATAACAACGGCGGTCGCGCCGCGGCTGGCGCGAAAACCGCCGTTTGACCGCCAACCGCTTCGTCGATGCCGATGCTGATCGCGCGCCTTTTCAACATCAACGTACTCTCGGTGATTTCCCTGGCGGCGGTTTGGGAAATCGCCGGGCGGCTCATGGACTCGGTGTTGATGCCGCCGCTGTCAAAAATCGGCGCCGCCTGGTGGAAGTTGTTTGCCAGCGGCAAGCTGATGTCCAACCTCGGCGCCAGCCTTTGGACCCTCGCCGCCGGCTTTTTCCTCGCGGTCATCGTCGGCATCGTCATCGGTCTGCTCATGGGCCGGTTTCGCGCCATCGAGCACTTTCTCGACCTATATGTGAACTCCTTGATGTCGGCGCCAACCACGGCGTTCGTGCCGGTGCTGATCATGTGGCTCGGCCTCGGCGTCCAGTCGCGCATCGCGGTGGTTTTTCTTTTCGCTGTGTTTGTGATCATCATCAACACCATGACTGGCGTCAAGCAGGTGGACCGCGTCCTGCTGGAGATGGCGCAATCCTTCGGCGCCAAAGAGCACGAAGTGTTTCGCAAAATCATCCTGCCGGCCGCCATGCCGGCGATCATGGCCGGCATCCGTCTGGGCATGGGACGGGCCGTCAAAGGCATGGTCACCGCGGAAATGCTGCTCACCCTCACCGGCATTGGTGCGATGATCATGCAATATGGCTCCGCCTTCGCAACCGATTCGCTCTTTGCCGTAATTTTGACTATCCTCATCGTCGCTATGGTCGCCATGAAGCTAGTGCAGATCGTCGATCAGCGTTTGACTGGTTGGAAGGTGGAAATCGCCGTCGAATAAGAACTCAATTGGAGGAGGCGTTATGATCAAATCGTTCGCGAAGTCGTCGTTGTGGCTCTTGCTCTTCGCCTTGGTTTTGCTCTGGGGCCCGCAAGCTCAAGCCCAGAAAAAAGTCCGCTTTGCCTACCCATCCTCGGCCGATATGGGAGATATTCCCTCGCTGCTCGCCTGGGAACAGTTGAAAAAGCAGGGCATCGAAGTGGTGCCGACGTTTTTTCCCAAGACCGACCTAGCCGTGCAAGCGGTCGTCGCCGGCGAAGCCGACCTTGGCTCGGCGGCCGGCATCGCGGTGATCAAGGCGGTCGAGAGCGGCATGAACGCGCGCATCATCGCCGAGCAGGTTCGCAACGAGTGGCAGCTGGTCGCGCCGGTGTCGCTCAAAGATCCCAAACAGCTCGACGGCAAGAGAGTCGGCTACCACGCGCCGATCACGGTCACCGAAGCGCTGGTCAAGTGGATGGCCAACCACTATAAGATCACCCCCAACTGGATGATCATTCCCGGCTCCGACGTGCGCGCCGAAGCGCTCATGCGCGGCCAATTGGACGCCACCCCGGCGGAAATCGGCGATGTCATCAACATTCTAAGCAGCAAACCGGGACAATTTCACGTCCTGATCTCTTACGCCAAAATCTTTCCGCAGCTAATCGGTACCATGTATTTTTCCCGCACCGACTACCTGCAACAAAACGGCCCGCTGGTCGAGGCGGTCATCGAGGCGCTGTTGCGCGCCCATCGCATGCTCGAGGAAAAACCGGCCTTGGTGCGCGAAAGCGCTTTGCGGCTGCTGCCGGAAACCAAACCTGAATTGATCGACGCCATCGCCAATGACTACCGCTCGCTGCGCATCTGGGACGTCAACGGCGGCGCCGGCAAGGAACGCGGTAACGCCAGCATCAAGTTCTTCGAGCAATCGGGCCTGCTGAAGAAAGACGCGGTCAGTTTCGCCCAAGCGTTCGACACCGCGCCGTTGGAAAAAGTGTTGAAGAAAATCGGCGCCAAGAAGTAACGCGGCAGCCCGGCCCTTGCGTCCAAGAAAGGGCCGGGCTCTTGATTGGGTTCTAGCTAGAACTTTGCACGGCTTGGCTAAGACATGCGCCCCAACACGCTCCGCTTCCTCTCGCTCCTCACCCTTGCCGGCCTTTGGGAAATCGCCGGCCGGTTGGGCAACGCCCGGCTTTTGCCGCCCCTTTCCAAGGTCATCAACGCATGGTTTCAGTTGATGGTCTCCGGTGAGATCTTCAGCGCGCTGGCGGTCAGCCTGCAAGCGCTGGCGTTGGGCTTCTTACTCTCTTTGGTCATCGGCGTGCCGCTGGGGTTGATCATGGGCCGCTACCGGCGCGTCGACCAATTTCTCGACATCTACATGACCGCTTTGCTCACCGTGCCGATGATCTCGTTCATTCCCTTTCTAGTCATCGCGTTTGGCCTCGGACTGCACTCGCGCGTCTGGATCGTTTTCCTGTTCGCCTTTGTCATCATCGCCATCAACACCGCCGCCGGCGTGCGCAACGTCGATCCCGCGCTCACCGAGATGGCCAAGTCCTTCGGCGCCCGCGAGCATGAGTTGTTCGCGAAGATTATTCTGCCCGCTGCCCTGCCGATGATCATGGCCGGTATCCGCCTCGGCATGGGCCGCGCCGTCTTGGGCATGGTGACCAGCGAAATGATCCTGGCCGTGGTCGGCTTCGGCGCCATGCTCATGACCTTCGGCGCTTCGTTTAACTCGCCGGCGCTGTTTGCGACGATTCTCACGATCGTAGTGTTCGCCGTGGCGCTGCTCGCTTTGATTCAATATCTCGACCGCCGTTTGACCCCTTGGCGCTCGGCCGCGTAGTGCCAGAAGTCAACACCCATCGACAAATTTGACCACCCCGGAGAATATTTCGCGATGAAGAATCGAATCTGGCAGAGATCGCTTTCATGTCTTTTCCTATTGATCGCAGTGTCGCTAACCGCTTCCAATGGCGCGGCACAAATGGAAAAGTTGCGCGTCGCCTACACAGTGATCGCGCCTACCCAGTTGAACGTCTGGACCGCCAAGGAGCTCGGCTTTTACGCCAAGCATGGCCTCGACGTCGAGTTGGTTTTGCTGGTCGGTGCGCCATTGGCGGTAGCCGCGCTGGTCGGCGGCGAGACGCCGATCGTGCACAGCGGTGCTTCTGGGGTGATTACCAGCAACCTCGCCGGTTCCGGGGCGGTGCTGCTAGCGGGGGCGGCCAATCGCTTTCCCTACGTGCTGTTTGTCACCGAGCAGATCAAGCGGCTTGAAGACCTGCGCGGCAAACATTTCGGCGTCAGCCGCATCGGCAGCGCCGACCACGCCGCCGCGACCACCGTCTTCGACAAGATGGGCGTTAAAGAAAATGAGATCACCTACGTCCAAGCCGGCAACATTCCGGCGCGCTTGGCCGCCATGCAGAGCAACGCCTTGCAAGCGACACTGCTGCAAGCGCCGGAGACCTTGAAGGCCAAAGAGCTCGGCCTGCGCATGTTGCTCGACTTCACCAAGCTCGACGTCGAGTGGCAGCAAAACGGCGTTGCAACGACCCGCGACTATATCAAGAAGAAGCCCGACACCGTGCGCCGCTTCATGCGCGCCTATGTCGACGCCGTTCACTATAATTTGACCAACGCCAAAGGTGCACAAAAGGTCTTGCAGAAATATCTCGCGGTCAAGGATGAAAAAGCGGTGGAAGAAGCCTACAACGAGATCGTCGTCAAACTCACCCGCCGCGTGCCTTATCCGACCGAGCCGGGCATCCAGCTATTCCTGGATCAATTGAAGGCGCGCAATCCCAAAGCCGGCCAAGCCAAACCGAGCGACTTCACCGACATCAGTTTCTTGAAAGAGCTCGAGTCAAGCGGCTACATCGACAAGCTGTACAAGTGAGCACGGCGCGAAAGCGCAAGAAATATGCACGGCTAGCCGGACGAAAACTCTTCTTATTACGGTGTCATCCCAAGCAGAGCGAGGGATCTCGTCCCGTGCGCCAGTTTCGAAGCTGAATTAATTTTCTCACCATTGTGAGCTGCAACGACCAACTTCCTGTGATATAGACAGACGCGATTCCCCGATAGCCCATCGCGGAATCAACGACTCCGGTGCCATGGCCCAAACCCAAGACGATACCGTCATCCGCGTCGAAAGCGTCTCGAAGACTTTTCAAACTGCCGGCTCGGACAAAGTCGGCGCTCTCGACAACATCTCCCTCGATATCCGTCATGGCGAGTTTGTCACCGTGGTCGGTCCCAGCGGTTGCGGCAAGTCGACACTAATCAAACTCATTGCCGGCCTTGTCGGCTTGAGCGCCGGCCGGATCATCTGTCAGGACCAAGAAGTGCGCGGCCTCAACACCAAGGTCGGCTATGTGCCCCAAGAAAGTAAACTCTTCCCCTGGCTCACGGTGGAAGAAAACGTCGCCTTCGGCCTCGACAGCAAAGGCTATGCGAAATCCGAGCGCGACCAGCGCGTCCAACATTTCATTCAACTCGCCGGACTGTCCGGTTTTGAAAAACGCTATCCATCGCAACTCTCTGGCGGCATGGCCAAGCGTGCCTCCATCGTCCGCGCGTTGGCCTACGATCCGAGCGTAATCTTGATGGACGAGCCCTTCGGTCCGCTTGACGCTCAAACGCGCATGATCCTGCAAGACGAGCTGCTAAAAATCTGGGAGCAAAAGCGCCAGACCATCATCTTCGTGACGCACGATCTAGTCGAAGCCGTGGCGCTCGCCGACCGCGTCGTGGTCATGACCCACCGGCCGGGCAAAATCCGCGACGTCATTCCTGTGCCCATGAGCCGGCCGCGAAATATTTTTGAAATCCACCGCCAAGAAGGCTTTGACGAAGCCCATGCAAGGCTGTGGAATATTTTCCGCCACGAGCTGAACTTAAAGAACGGCAACAGCGCGGCGGTAGAAAAGTAACATGAGCAACGAAGCCCAATCGCCAAGCACCAACAAGCCGGCGCGTCCAGCATGGCAGCGGACACTGAAGATTCACGCTATCCGCTTCGTCATCGTCGGCGGTTTTTTTCTCCTCTGGGAAGTAGCCTCGGGCCGCTGGATCGAAGCGTTCTTGATCAGTAGCCCAAGCAAAATCTGGAGAGCTTTTTTAACTGTTTACCAGTCCGGCGAACTGACGACCAATACTTGGGTCACCTTCCAAGAGATCGGCATCGGCTTTCCCATCGGCGCCATCACCGGCATCTGGACGGGTTACATGTTTGGCAGGAGCAAAGCGTTGGCCGACATCTTCGAGCCCATTATCATCGCCCTCTATGGCGTGCCACGCACTGCGCTAGCGCCACTGTTCATCGTCTGGCTCGGCATCGGCATCTGGTCCAAGGTCGGCGTCGTGTTCATCTTGGTTTTTTTTCTGAATTTTTTTAACACCTATGCCGGCATGAAACAGCTCGATCAGGAGTTCGTCGACCTGGCGCGGTTGATGGGCGCCAACCGCTGGCGCTTGTCCTTTCGCGTCATCCTGCCGGCGGTTTCGCCCTACATTATCACCGGTTTTAAGACTAGCATTCCGTTTTCGGTCATCGGCGCCATCACCGGCGAATTCATCGCCGCCACCGAAGGGCTGGGCTATTACATCCGCGCCGCCGCTGGCGTGTTTCGCACCGCCGATGTGTTTGTCGGCATCGCGGTGTTGATGATAATTGTTATTCTAATGAATAAAGTTGCCGATCTGATCGAACGGCGCGTGTTGCGCTGGCAGACTCAGACCGAAAGCGTCCAAGTCCAAGGTTAAGGAGGTTTCCATGTTGAAAAAACTTTACGCCCTGACCATCGCCTTTATGGCCATGGGTGCCGTCAACGGCGGCGCTCAGCAAAAAGAAGAAATCACCATCGCCACGGCGGTGTCCAATCTCGCCTTCTCGGCGGTGTGGGTTGCCGAGCAGCTGAAATATTTCGAGCAGGAAGGCGTGCGCGCCAAAGTCATCCCGGCCGGCGGCGGCTCCCAATGCCAAAGCGCCGTGGTCGGCCGCTCGGCGCAGTACTGCGCCTCATCGTCGGAGGGTTTGATCCTCGCCTACGCCGAAGGCGCGCCGCTGATCGCCGTGCAGTCGCATAATCGCAACATGACGCTCACCGTCGGCGTGCGCAAAGCGATCGTCGATAAATTGAAACTCACGCGCAAAAGTCCGCTACAGGAGCGCATGCAGGTGGTAAACCACCTTGGCACCATCGGCACCACCGGCCCCGGCGCGGTGTCGGAACAGATTTTTCGTTTCCTCGCCAACAAAGTAAAAAGCGACCCGAGCAAGTTGAAGTTCGCCGCGTTGGGCGGCAACGAACTTATCCCTGCGCTCATGAACAACGTCATCGACGGTTTTGCCCAATCGCCGCCGTCGGTGGAGATCACCGAGGCCGCCGGCAAAGGCTACGCCTTGATCCCGCTGGGCTTCGGTGAGATTCCCGAATTTACCGACTACCCATTTGAAGTCTTGATGGCCCGACCCGACTATGCCGAGGCCAACCGCGAGACGACCTCCGCGGTGTCCCGCGCCATCTCCCGCGCCGGCGCGCTTTATCACAGCAAGCCCAACGAATTTAAAGCCGCGTTGCGCGCACACAAGTATTCCGACAAATCGAAGTTGGAAGACGATGTCTTCAACCTCGCCTACAGCATGGTCGCCCCCGCCATGCCCAAATGGGGCAACATGACGGTGGAAGGCTGGAACAAAGTCATCAACTTCGCCGCCGGCGCCGGCATGCTCAAAGACCGCGCGAAGCTTCCGACATCCACCGAAGGATTGCTGTGGACGAATAAGTTTGTTGGGAAGGCGCCGTGAGCCTCGCTGCGCTCGGCATCTCAAATTACAGATCTCAAATTTCAAATTGAATCCGGATTCCGACAATTTGGAATATGGAATTTGAAATTTGAGATTCGCTGAGCGCCTCGCGCTCAGCGATAACCCATCGCCGCGAGGAATGCCTTTAACGAGCCAAATTTAAGATACGGGTTGGTCTTCTTCTGCTCACCGATAGTCGCGTGTTTGAGCGGGGCGTAGTTGTGGCCGGGGAAGAGGATCGTTTCTTCCGGCAGCGCCATCAGCTTTTGCGTCAGGCTGTAGTACATCTGCTCGGCGTTGCCGCCGGGGAAATCAACACGGCCGCAAGCGTCGATGAACA
>Ga0209797_10001520_pt1 | contig 11675 bp, 7 predicted proteins | sample DOMMetBare3Fresh_2_FD_187472 | JGI IMG/M metagenome (GOLD analysis project Ga0209797, IMG submission 187472) | Wetland sediment microbial communities from St. Louis River estuary, USA, under dissolved organic matter induced mercury methylation -... | ecosystem: Environmental > Aquatic >...
TCTGCTCAAATAGTAACCATAGATGATAAACCCGCAAGATGGCTCATGTTTACCAAAGCCGGTATGTTTGTTCCCGAATTCACGGATAAGTTGCCTGAAGATTTCACTTTTGAATTTGACCTGCTTTGCAGCAGCCCTTTTAACCCAGCAGGTCTTACCAGCTTTTTCACCAACCTTATTGAACTCAGCAATTCATCACAACTGATAGGATGGCAGGTATCTAAAAACGTATACAGCACTACCCTATACCCGGGTTACGGAGATAAAACAGGTTCTTCAACTTCTGCATCAAGAAAAAACATGCTGAGTGATATTCAGAATTCTACGAATACAAATCAATTCAATGCTGATAAAATCAATCCGGTTCATGTTTCCATCTGGCGGCAGAAAGAAAGGGTAAGAGTATATCTGAACGAAGAAAAAACATGGGACGTACCTAAAGCAATAATGAAAGGAGCCGAATTAAACACCATTCTTTTTTACATCCAGTATGTTGACGGCCCCAGCCGGTATTATGTTTCTAATCTTCGACTCGCTGTGGGTGCACCAGATACCCGCAATAAATTTTTAACCGAAAGCAAATGGGTGACTCACGGAATTCTGTTTGATGTAAACAGCGCCAACATCAAGCCTCAATCTTATGGCACGTTAAAAGAAATGGCAAATGTTCTTAAAGAAAATGCGGATTTAAAAGTAAAAATAGTTGGACATACCGATGCAGATGGTAAAGACGATGCCAATCTTGATTTATCTAAACGAAGAGCTTCGTCTGTAAAAGCCATGCTTGCAAAAGAATTTGGTATTGACGAAAGCAGGATGGAAACAGATGGCAAAGGTGAAAGTGAACCGATTGATAAGAATGATAATCCGGCAGGTAAAGCCAATAACCGCAGAGTCGAGTTTATTAAAATCTAACTAATAAAAATTCTGATATGCGAATTTTATTCATACTGCTTTTTACTTTTTTTATTACCCAACCTTTTATTTCAAATGCTCAGAGTGTAAAAGAGATGCAAGCCGAAATGCAGAATGAAATAAAAGATTTGAAAAAACATATTACAGATTTGGAAAAACAAATTGCAACTGCTAAAAAAGAAAACCCCTCAGGAGTTGAAGATCTGCAAAAAGAACTGACTCAGTTGAAACAACAACTGTCATTGATGGAACAATCCATGAAAAATTTGGCTAAAATGCCCAGTACTTTAACTCAGCAGGTAGAAAAAGAAAATAATAATGATGGTGATATACCCGGGCTGGATAAGGACAGAATAAAACAAATACCTGATAAAATTCTTTCGAATGCTGAATTAACAGTTTTTGTAAAAAACATGCAGGTTGAAATTGAAAAAAAAATATTGCCATTACAAAAAACACAAGCGGCGTTGATGTTCAGTAAAGCAAAAGAAAATGGCTCATCACCAGCTGCAATCGGCAACATGGCCAGTCTTTGCTGGATGAACGGATATGCAGAAATAGCACTATACTTAATGGATAAGGCTTGCCTTTCAGATATGACAAACGCAGATAACCTGAATAATTTATCTGCTTTTCTTACTATGACAGGCGGCGAACACCTGGCCCTGCCTATTCTTGATAACCTGAATGCGCAATATCCAAACAACAGTACTATACTGAATAATATGGGACAGGCATGGTTTGGATTGGGAGATATGCTCAAAGCAAAAAATTATCTCGAAAAAGCTGTGATGTACTATGCGATTCACTCACAGGCAAATAAAACACTATGTAAGATTTATAAATCAGAAGGAAATAAAACCAAGGCTGTACAGGCCATAAAGAATTCCATGAAAAAATCATACAGCAGTGAGAAAGAAGACATGCTGAATGATTTGGGAGAAAAAATGGGTTATGATGAATTGGTTTGGAAATACCCGAAGCCTGCCGGTGAACCTTTAGGCCTGGATAAATTTTTAGCCATTATGCCCGAGTACCCGATGAATGTTTCGGATGCAGAACTAAAAGATGCACAATGGCAATATTTTATTAAACAGATAAATAATGCACAGGAAAAAGTAATTGAAGAAATCGAACAGTTAGAAAAAATAAAAGAAGCTTACGAAGTAAAACTTCAAAATCCATCGCTCCAACCCTCCCTTATGATGCCTTACAATAACCCGGTTTGGAAAGCAGCCATCCGGAAATTATTGCTCTTCGAAGAATGGAAAATGGACAAATCGCTTCGGATGTATAAAAAAAGAGAGCAGGTAGATGAAGAAGTACAAAAGCTGAAAGAAAAATACATGGAAGCCATGGAAAAGCAAACAGACGGAATCGATGCTCAGGGACGTCAGGAATGTGCACAACGAAATGCATTAGCCAATACTTTTATGTCAGCAGCGAATACATTATGGCATGACTTTCAACTGGAGTTTATAAAATTTGAAAAACAATCTATACAGGAGGAAATTGGTTATTTAATGTATACGTCAATTGATCCTTCATTTTTCGAATTGTATAAAGCCCGGAATAAGTCGCATTTTCTTTCGACTTTAACTACTCTCCGATATGAATACGTTGCTCCATGTATTACTCCCAAAAAACCTGAGGGTAAGCGGGGTCCCCTGCCGGATTTTGATGATGTCAATTGCCAGTATAAAACTGAACTCTCATTGGGAAGCATGTTCAGCATAAAGGTTGAATGCAATAAGATGACAACAAAATTTGATTTACCATATGTAAAAGCAGAAATAGTAGAAAATCTTAATACCAATAAAAGTATTGATATTATAAAGGGCTCAGTTGAAATATCACAGGGTTTTAGTAAAGAAATTCCAATGAAAGGTCCCATTAAAGCTGAAGTGGAGGCGAAGGTCGGGGCCTTTGTTGAATTTGACAATTCAGGCATTACCGATGTAGGCATTACGGGTGAGGCAGGCGTTAAAATGGAAACGCAAAACGTGGAAGGAATAAAAATGGAAGATGGTACCACAGTGTCAGTTCCCGGAGTCAATGAACAGAAAGTGGAAATGGGTGTTGGTGTACGGACCAGCTGGAATGCAGGAACCACAGTATCTGGTACAGGAATTTTTCAGGGAACAAGTGTAAGCTTTAAATGATAAATATTAATTGCAATGAAAAAAATTGTTTCTCTATTTCTATTCTGCTTCATTTGTTTTTGTTCCATTGCCCAAATTGCAAACTGCAATGAAAAACTCCTCATGTCCATAAAAGGAACATGGAGTAAATATCCGCAGCAACCGATGGAGAAACCAGTTACCAAGCCGGAATTTGACATGGTAACAAAAAAGATGGAGGCTTTCCACAAGTTGTTGCTCGAAGCATATCCGCAGGGAATTGGTTGCGAACCGCAGGTGAATATGATAAATCCTCGCCAGGCTCTTGTTGCGCCATGGGTTTATGACTATAACTATTATACTGCCATCTTCCCATATTTCTGCAATCGTTTTGATAAACCAGAAAAGGCATCAGGAACCAACACAACTTTCACCGTTAATGTAAATAGCCTTGGAAATTTCTGGACATCAACATTCATTTTCATCAACGGTCAGAATGTTTTTGAAAGGACAACAAAAGCCGGCAAATGGAAGGGATACGAAGTATATTATTCAGAAGAAGCACCCGTGGTTATTCTGACCCGAAAGGATATGCTGCCATATAAACCGGTTACACGAAAACAATATCTCGATTACATGATTCACTATTTTGATAGTTTATATACGGATATGGCTAATCAATATAAAAAAGTTGACGACCCATCTATGAAGGAACAAGCCGCTACTATTACAACCAGTAAAAATGAAATCCTTAAAGTTTACAGGAAGGAATTGGAAAAAAGCGCAGCAAAAAATCTACTTGATTCAGCTGCAGTGGTAAAAGGTATTGGCAATGTTCGTTTTTCCGAGGATACCGACATTTTTACCACCGAAGAAAAAGGGGGTATTGTTTTGCTTATGGTCAACCAGGCTTATTTCAGAAAAGACCTGCCCAAATATGTACCACAATGTATACTCGTAAAGTTAAAAGGTACAGCCTTTGACGATTCCGCAATCGGATATTTTACAAAAATGATAAAAGAAAAATTTTCTTTTGAAAAACTGCAGGCGATGATTGATAAATAAATTTTTTATGAAAATTAAATGGATCCTTCTTCCATTTTTTTTTGTCGTTGCTATTTTTATAAGTGGTTTTATTTATAAAAATAAAAATGTACCTCTTATCGAAGATAAGTGGATCGGCACTATCCAGTATAAACGTACTTCTAACAAAATAGGGAACAGCTTCGAGAATAAAGTTAAATCTGAGTGGAATATTACCTCCACATTTACAGTAACTGGAAGATTTGGTAATAATAAGGATTTCGCAGTCAGAACAGAGAATTCAGTTACATGGAACAAACACACTTCGAAATACACTTCTGATATTGACCACGTTGAAGAAAGAAGGACAGAAATAGTTTGTAATGCCAACGGCCCGGTAAAACTTAGTGTTGAAATTGATCTGGATTCTAAAACTTACTGGATAGGTTTTGATATTCCTTCGTGCCAGCAAACGATAACATCAACTTATAAATCCAATTTATTCCCGCACACCAATTCAAGCAGCACTGGTGAAAATTCCGGCTCTCCTATAAGTATCCCTGCCCAGAGACTCGGAAAAAATCCTAAAGTACTGTCGGGTATAATTGAAGAAACACGAACCGACCCGGGAGATGAAGTAACCATAACCACTATTAAATGGAATTTGAGGACGGCATGCCCGCCCTGGAATAACCCTCTTACACAAAAAAATATAAATACACTTGATTCAAGAGTCAGGGGCCCTGCCACCCGATTTATAAAAAGAGTGAATGATGAGCTATGTATCAAACTTAAAGTAACATCAGCTCTGCGAACCAAAGAAGAACAAGACAAATTGTTCGCTAAGGGACGGGATAAAGATGGGAAAGTAATTGGGGAAATAGTTACTAACGCCAAAGGCGGAGAAAGTAACCATAATTCAGGTTTGGCAATTGATGTTTACATTGCAAATGACGATGGCACAATAGATCTTGATGGGATAGTTCCACCGGAAGTTGTTGCCATTGCCAAACAGGAGGGATTTGAGTGGGGAGGGGATTGGAAAAAATTCAAAGATTACCCTCATTTTGAGATGAAGTTCTGATGAACAACATAAATAAGAATTCAATATGAAATATCTGGTTAGAAAATATATAGTTTTAATTCCACTTCTCGGCTCATTTGGATATATCAATTGCATAGGGCAAGAGACGCAAAAAGCAAACAATGACAGTGTTGAAATATGGATTAAAGAAATCAAAAAAGAATATGATAGAATTAATAATGATACTTCAAAATTCAGAGTTGAACGAAAAAATATTTTTGGCCAGTCATCAGAAGGGGGATTGTCAGAAAATTTTTATGATGGTAAAACATTACGAAAAGCCGTTATGACTCTATTTGGTGAAACAGGCAAATCAGCAGATGAATATTACTTTGTAAATGGAGAAATCATTTTTGTATTGCAAACTGAAGTAAGGTATAAATCCCCGATTTATATGGGCAAGACAGAAATTAAAAACCGGGAAGAGAACAGATTTTATTTCAACAAAAAGAAACTGATACGATGGATTAGCAAGGATGGTAAAATAATGGATGCGGGACTATACCCGGAAAAAGAAAAAGAAATCCTGGACGACTTTAAAAATATACATTAGCACAACATCTGGTGGAAATCTAACCGTATGATCCCGGAGATTGAGTAAAAAGATTTGCTTCCGGGTTAAATAATAATTTCGTTCTGGCAATCCCGAATTTGTAAATTTAAGTATGCAACGTACCACTACCATTATTGCATGCTTGATTATCCCGGTAGCTATCGGGAGTGTAAACTGCTTTGCACAGGAACAGCCATTTACCCCGAGTTATAATTTCAAACACCTTAATGTTCAAAACGGGTTAACGCAGAATATAGTGTATCATTTTTTACAAGATAGCCGTGGCTATATGTGGATAGGTGCCCACAATGGAATGAACCTTTACGATGGAACAAGGATAATTAATTTTTTGCCGGATGAAAACAAGAAGGGTTCGATAGGAGGAGATTTTATTAACAGCCTGCTTGAAGACTCGTCACAAAGGATATGGATAGGGAATGAAAGTGGAATTGATCTGTATAACCGGGCTACAAATTCTTTCACTCATTTTGGAGTTGACAGGCCCGATGGAACAAAAGAAAATACCTACTGTGTTGCTCTTGGGTTCGTATCTGCGGACGAACTTTGGCTATTGGAAACAAAGACAAGGTCAATAAGATCATTAAATACCAAAACCGGTCACACTTCATTTATTGCAGAGCTTAATGCTACACATGCCCAGTTATTCAAAGGTTCGCAGCAAACAATTCACATCTGGTCAGCGTATGACAAAGGGACGATACACCAGGTTTACAAAAACTCAAAGCTGATCTCTCAACAAACATATTTTGCAGGCACAGACGGGCCGGTGAAAACACCCGAATTAGAAATAATACATATCCTGCAACAAAATGACACGACGGTATGGCTATCATCTAATAAAGGCCTCGTCAAATTGGATCCCGAATCAAATAAGTACAGCATTCATAACAAATGGCAGAACCAGGAGGTAAAAGAATTAAGATATGCAGCTCTTTCACCAAAAAATCAGATATGGGTAGCCTCCGGACCAGCCGGCATTTATATTTTTGATACCAAAACAAACCGTTTTATTGAAAACTACAGAAATGATGAATTGAATCCCTTAAGTATCTGCAGCGATAATATTGTTTCTCTTTATTTTGATAAAACAGGGAATTTCTGGTGTGGCAGTTATGGAAGTGGCGCAAGCTATACACATACGCGAAATAATTTTTTCAGCTCACATGTTTCTAAAAATGAAATGCAGGCATGGAAAGGCAGTAACTACATTGACTGGTTAGGATCCGATCTTGCCGGCAATATCTGGTGTACTTTCGATAATATACCGGGGATACTGCAACTGGACCAAACCTTGAAAACAAAAAAATATAATATAGCCACCTATGAAAATGGTTCCGTTTTTAATCAGTCAATTTATAAGCTTCTCTTCGAATCAGCTGACAAAGCCTGGTGCACAAGTAATAAGGGATTATTCCTTTATGATCTGAATACAAACAAGCTTCATCCCATGAAATATCCATTGCTAAATAAGGAAGTTCAGGGAAGCATCTGGGTAAGAGATATTATCAGGCTAAATGACGGATCGGTCCTGTTTTCAACCTTTGGTGGATTGTACAGGGTAACAAAAGAGGAAGGCAAATATTCTATCAACCCCATTAATTTCCTGAAACCGGGTTCCTTTATCGGGTTCGGAACCTTGTTCCAGGATGAAGCTAACCAGATCTATGTAAAAAGTCTTGTTGATTCTTTTTATATTCTTAAACCCGTACAACAAGGAAAGAGTTTTGAGCTGATAAAAGAAATCCATTTTGCACCATTGCTGAATCACTTCTATGCCGAAAAAAATGACAGCGTTATATATTTTGCAACATCTGAAGGATTATACTATATCAATAAACATAGCTTAAAAATAGAAAAGGATTTGATAAGTAATCGTGTCCCGTTCCTGAACATTAATAAGGTATTTAAAAAAGATAATGTCTTTTGGTTATTCGGAGAAAAGGGCCTTTATTATTGGGATAGAAAAAATAAGGAAGCAAGAACTTTTACAATTGAAGATGGCTTGCCTGCCAATGAATTTACATTGTCGGGTCTCGTCGTTACACCCGATGGCAGATGCATTGCAGGCACTTCGAATGGTCTTGTTTCTTTTCATTATCAGCAAAAGCCTGACCTGATGTATCCTGCAAGACCGCAGCTTACAAATATCTCTGTTAATGATACCATTTATACAAGCGTTATCAATCCGGATGAAACGCAAAAGATTGATCTTAGCTACAGGGAGAATACATTTTCATTTAATTTTTCTGCAATAACTTTTCAACATACCACAGATTACAGTTTTGAATACAAGCTTGATAATTATGATGAGGACTGGATAAAAAGCGGTGATATTCATTATACCCGTTACAGCAAAATTCCACCGGGAAAATATGTTTTTAATCTCAGGGTGGCTGATATAACCGGAAGAACAAGTTCATTTACTAAAACCCTGGAAATAGAAATCAACAAAGCCTTCTGGCAAACAAATACTTTTAAAATCGCTGTCGTATCATTCATATTATTGATCGGCTGGTTGTTTTCAAAATGGTATGTCAATAACAAATTAAGGAATCAACAGCTTGCTTTTGAAAGGCAACAAACAATAGAAAAAGAAAGAACAAGAATAGCAACAGATATGCATGATGACCTTGGCGCCGGTTTATCCCGCATAAAATTTTTGAGTGAGACTATTGGTATTAAAAAACAACTACAAGAACCTATTGAAGAGGATGTGAACAAGATCCGTGAATATTCACATGAAATGATCGATAAGATGGGGGAAATTGTTTGGGCATTGAATGAGAAGAATGATTCGTTGAGTGATCTGCTTTCTTATACCCGAGCCTATACAATGGAATATCTTTCACAAAATGGCATAGAATGTAAAACCGAGATGCCTGATAGTTTTCCTTCTGTTTTTGTAAGTGGAGAATTCCGCAGAAATATCTTTTTGACAATCAAAGAGGCATTGCACAATGTGGTAAAACATGCACAAGCTACAGAAGTAAAACTGATCATCAATATCAATCACAAATTGTCAATTCAAATAAAAGACAACGGAACCGGGTTTGATAAAAATAATATCCGTTTATTCAGTAATGGGTTGTCAAACATGGAATCAAGAGTAAAAGAGATCGGTGGAAAAATCGAAATAACAAACAAGGATGGAACATTAGTAAATTTATGGATCCCCTTAAAAACATAACTTTTGTTCTATTGATTAATAAAACACAGAAATCTATTTTCGAAAAGCATGAGTATAACGCTGGCAATAGTAGAAGACCTTGATGAAGTAAGAGACGGATTGAAAAATTTTATTTCACTCAGCAGCGATTTTAAAATACTCGATACTTTTAAAACTGCCGAAGAGGCATTGTATGATATTCCCAAACTTCGGCCTGATATTGTGATCATGGATATTAATCTTCCGGGTATGAATGGCATTGAATGTATCCGCCAGATAAAAAATAAGACCCCAGGCACGCAATTCATGATGTTCACTGTGTATGAAAACGATGAAAAGGTTTTTGAAGCATTGAAGGCAGGTGCATCAGGTTATCTTCTTAAAAATACAGGACTTGTTCAGTTAATAGAATCATTGAAAGAATTACATAATGGAGGCAGCCCGATGAGTGCAAACATTGCCCGTAAGCTGGTAACTCTTTTCAGGAACGAACAAAAAGAAGTTTCGAACTTAGAAATACTCAGCAGCAGGGAAAATGAAATTCTTCAATTGCTTACAAAGGGATTATTATATAAAGAAATTGCAGATCAGCTTGGAATATCAGTTAGTACCGTTCGCCAGCACATTCACCATATCTATGAAAAGCTACATGTACAGAATCGTACAGAAGCGATCAACAAAGCATTTGGGAAAAGTTGATCTCCATCTCTTTCCTTTTTTATAAATGTACAATTAGCCAAACAACAACTATGACAAGTGGAAACACTGAAAAATCAATTAGCAGGTAATTAAAAGAAAACCCCGATTGTTACCGGGGTTTTTAAATGTTGGCCAGAGAATCGAACTCTGCGGGGGAATTCAAAGGTCCCAGACAAAATCCAACATTTATAATTTATACTGACTTGCTCTTTTTGCAAGACGGCTTATATAGGTTTGTTTATTTTGTAAAATATAACTTGTCTTTTTATCAAACGCAGCTTTACTTTTTAACCACTCCATAAATCTTGGTAACGGCTTTGTGTCTTTTAAATTATAATCAATTCGTGCTGTCGCTAACTGGAATTTCTCCCATTTCTGTGCTGCCGGATATGTATTATTCAGGGCAATACTATATAACAACAAGTGATGCAACCTGAAATTATATTTATTGAATAGAACCCCGTTTTTACTTTTGTAGGTTCCTGTAAAAGCAATGGATAGAATACGATAAGCATCTGTTAACGTTCTGTCAGTAATACCTGTTGCTAATCTTGTCAATGCAAGCATTTCAATAATGATCCCTGATTTTTCTTTATTAAAATGATAAGGAGGCCTTACTTGTACTTCCCAGTTAGCAGAGCCGATTATTACCTGGCGCTTGATAGTAGGATACTTGGAGAAAATTCTTCCCGAAGGCAAGTGCACCACTTTAGTTTTTGTATTGAGAACAAGCCTGTCAAGTGGAAAAAGTTTATATAGCTTCCTGATCGAAGTATCAAGTACAGCCATTTTTGTAGCCAGGACTTTTTGAAACGGTATTAGAAGTGCGGATAGTCCGGTCAATTTCAGGCTGAGGCTCAAAAATCTCCGGCGGGAACCAGGTATGTTTTGTCGGGAATTCATTGCTAATAATAAAAATATTTTCTATTTATGAAAAAATGAATTGCCCGGTATATAACTTTTGTTCTATGGCTGTCAACTTTCATACTATTGCGCCTCATCATCACTGCGGGTAAATTTATTTTTAAATAACTCATTATGCGCCACATCTCTTACCTCTTTATTATTCTGATCCTTTTCTCAACAAGTTTACAAGCACAAAAACTAATGGATTCTGTTACATCCACGTTACTGAAAATGAAAATGCCGGTTGGTACTGTAAGGCAAAGAAGCGCTGATAGTATCAGGAGGACAACTGGCCTGCTTGATTCGTTTACAGTTGCCAAAGATTTTTCATTAAACAAATACACTGCTGAAAGTTTTTATATCCCAAATTATGACTCATTAAAAGCAAGGCTCGATAGAAATAATTTTACTATTAACAAGTTCAGTGGTACCGATTTCTATTCAATTAAAAAAGATAGTTTTACTTATCTCGCAGTGATCAAACCCGTTGATCAGCAAACAATGGTTTCAATGAAACCGATGACTGTTTCCTCTTCGTCCCAGCCTTATACACAGGTAAATAAACTTGTAGCAAGTGATAGGATAAATAATGTAGAGTTTGGCCGGACGGTTTCTATCAGTAATAATTATGCAGTTGTTGGAACACAATTAGAAGATAATGATGCAGAAGGCAAAAATCCAAAACCTGATGCCGGTGCAGCATATATATATGAACGAGGGGCGGATGGTAAATGGAAACAAGTACAAAAAATAGTTGCAGCAGACAGGGCACCGGGGGCAAATTTTGGTTGGTCAGTTGGTGTTAGTGGTAATGTAATTGTTGTCGGTGCGGTCTATGAACGTTTTGATGCAACAGGTCGTAATGAATCAACATCCGAAGGAGCTGCTTATGTATTCGAACGTGGAAGCGATGGAGTATGGAAGCAAACACAAAAATTACTTTCCTCAGATAGAAGTGGCTATAATTATTTTGGAACATCCGTGGGTATTGATGGTAATATCATCGTTGTCGGCGCATCTGGCCATTCGAGAGATTCAACCGAAAGACAAGAAGGTTATGTAGGTGATGCAGGTGCTGTTTTTGTTTTTGAAAAAAGAGGGAACAACTGGCGCAGGACATATAAATTATTAGCAAGCGATAGACAGCATGGTGGCAGCATGGGAAATTCTGTTGCTATCAGTGGCAAT
>Ga0209797_10001522_pt1 | contig 11662 bp, 12 predicted proteins | sample DOMMetBare3Fresh_2_FD_187472 | JGI IMG/M metagenome (GOLD analysis project Ga0209797, IMG submission 187472) | Wetland sediment microbial communities from St. Louis River estuary, USA, under dissolved organic matter induced mercury methylation -... | ecosystem: Environmental > Aquatic >...
GATCCAGGAGCGGCTGGTCGAATCGCCGCGTCTTGCATATCTTGCGGAAGCTCACCGTGAAGCGGTGCGATTTGTATCGAGGGTCCAAGTTTGGACTCCAACAGTGTCCGCTCGACCCGGCGGATGTCAGCCATTCCTGGAAGAAAGACCAACAAACTGCCGTCATCGTGCGCGAGTGATCGTCGGATGTGTTGCACCACGGCAAGATCAAGTCGTCCAGTAACAGGCCGATCAAGGTATCGAGTTTCGACGGGAAACAGCCGACCCTCGCAGGTAATGAGCGGTGCATGACCCATCAATTCGCTGACCGGGCCGCAGTTGAGGGTCGCCGACATCACCAAGAGGCGAAGGTCAGGGCGAAAGAGTCGTTGAGCTTCAAGGCAGAGGGCAAGTCCCAGGTCGGCCTGAAGGCTTCGTTCATGAAATTCGTCGAACGCCACCATGCCGTAGGCATCCAGCGACGGATCCTCTTGGAGCAGCCGGGTCAGTACTCCCTCGGTAACGACCTCGACTTTAGTCCTCGGCCCGATCTTCGTGTCCAGCCGCATCCGATAGCCGATGGTTTCCCCAATGGGCTCATGCAGCTGGTCGGCCATCCGGTGAGCGGCAGCTCGTGCAGCGAGCCGCCGTGGCTCCAACAACAGGAGTTTCCGCCCCGATAACGAAGGCGACTCGAGGAGTGCGAGTGGGACACAAGTGGTTTTCCCGGCGCCGGGAGGGGCCGTGAGCAGCACATTGGGACCGGCGTTCAACGCTTCCCGGATTGATGGCAGGACATCTTCTATTGGAAGTATGGACATGACATGATAGGTTCGAGAACGTGATGGAACAGACTGTATCAAAAAGTGACGAGGAGAAGGAATGCCGCAATCACGCAGCGTTCCGGGGAAACTGATGCCGACCTATCGTTGGAGCACGAACAGTCCGACTCAGCCTGGCTGGTACTGGTTCCGGGGACAAGCGCATGAGGCCGATCCCTTTATCGTGCTTGTCGATGAGGCAGGACAGTTCCAATGGCCGGACGGCGGGTTTCAGGAAGTCCCGCTGGCCAAAGGTGAATGGGCTGGCCCGATCGAGGAGCCGGACGAGTAACGCAACCAGGTCTCACCAGGAGAACATGAAAGAACGAACCGTCGAGCCGCATCTCTTTATTATTCTCGGAGCGACCGGTGATCTGACCCGGCGAAAACTCCTGCCCGCGCTCTTTCACTTGCGCACCTATGGCGAACTGGAAAAACAGAACACCCTCATTGTCGGTGCTGCGTTGCCGGAGCTCAGTCAAGAAGCCTTCCGGTTATGGGCGTATGAGGGCCTGGGCAGTTCCGGGTCGCGTAATGCGAGCGACCTCCGCCAATGGTGTGAAGATCATGTGTATTATCAACCTCTACGCGAAGGCAAGTTGGCGGACTACGAAGCTCTCGCCAAATATATCGCTCAGTTTGAAGTGGCGAGGAATCTGCCTCAAAACCGAATTTTCTACCTGGCGCTCCCGCCAACGAGTGTCCCTGAAACCCTCGAGCTGCTCGATCAAACCGGATTGCTCAAGAGCCATGGGTGGGTGCGAGTGGTCTTTGAAAAGCCGTTCGGTCATGATTTTCACTCGGCACGCGCGCTCAATACCCTCTTACATCGCTATCTCGAAGAGTCTCAGATCTATCGCATCGATCACTATCTAGGCAAAGAGACCGTACAAAATCTATTGGCCTTTCGCTTTGCGAACCCAATTTTTGAATCGTTGTGGAATCGCGATACGGTGGAGAGTGTGGAAATCACGGTTGCGGAAGACCTCGGGGTCGAACACCGCGGGGCTTACTACCAGGGGGCCGGCGCCTTGCGAGACATGGTCCAGAACCATTTGACGCAACTCCTGACCGTCGTCGGCATGGAAGTGCCGACTTCCTTCGAAGCGTCAGAGATTCAAGCGGAAAAACTGAAAGTCTTGCGCTCGATTTCACCCATTCGCCATCAGGACGTGATCTTCGGCCAATATTCGGCATGGGATGTCGCCGGCCAGCGAATTCCCGGCTATCTGGAAGAACGAGGTGTACCGCCAGACTCCAAGACTGAAACCTACGTGGCGTTGAAATTGGAGATTCACAACTGGCGCTGGAGAGGTGTGCCATTTTACCTGCGAACCGGCAAACGGCTTCCGCGCAAGATCACCCAGGTGGCCGTCACCTTCCGCTCAGCCCCCATTCAAGTCTTTCGATCCTTGGAACCAGGCAGCCTCAATCCCAACAAGTTACTGATCACGCTGCAGCCGAGCGAAGGATTTTCTCTCTGCTTCTCCGTCAAAACACCCGGGAGGCCCTTCAAATTTGCCGATCGCGCATTGAGGTTCGACTATGGCCATGCCTTCGGCGGGGAACTGCCGGAAGCCTATGAAACACTGTTGCGCGACGTCATGATCGGCGACCAAACATTGTTCGTGACCTCGGACTTTACAGAAACGGCCTGGCGACTTTACGACCCGCTCTTGCTCAGCCCCCGAACGGTGCATGTCTACACGGCTGGATCGTGGGGTCCACAGGAAGCCGACGCGCTTGTGGAACAAAACGGTCTGAGCTGGCAATTGGGATGGTAGGGATTCCAGCACGTATCCTCTGCCACGTCATTATGCTACGAGGGTGAATGCCTGCCGAGCCTGGCATCTCGATCACTACCAATATTCCACAACGCATGGATCGGTTGCCCTGGGCGCGCTGGCACTGGTTGATTGTCGGGGCGCTGGGGGTGACGTGGCTGCTCGACGGGCTTGAAGTCTCCATCGTGGCCTCACTCGGCCCGACGCTGACCCACCCAGACGCATTACATCTCACGCAATCAGAAGTAGGGCTCACGGCCTCTGCATATTTAGCTGGCTCGGTCCTTGGCGCCTTGGTCTTTTCCTATCTCACCGACCGACAGGGACGAAAGAAATGGTTCATGATCACCTTGGGGCTCTATCTGACGGCAACGATCCTGACGGCTTTTTCATGGGACCTCCTGAGTTTCATGTTTTTCCGATTTCTGACCGGCGCCGGGATAGGCGGCGAGTATGCCGCGATCAATTCGGCCATCGATGAATTAATCCCCGCTCGAAGCCGTGGGCATACCGATCTGGCGATCAACGGGACGTGGTGGCTCGGCTCGGCGGCTGGCGCTCTGTTGACGTTGCTGTTACTGAATCCGGCCATCTTTCCTGAATCTATCGGCTGGCGATTGTGCTTTGTGTTCGGCGCCGTCCTGGGAGTGGCGATCATCATCGTTCGGCGTGTGATTCCAGAAAGCCCACGTTGGCTCATGACCCATGGTCGGGTTCCTGATGCGGAAGCGATTGTGTCAGAGATTGAGCGACAGGTGGCGCACGATCAAGGCACATCACTCACGGCCCCCCACGGTACGATCACGGTACATGCCCGCCCCCACGCGACGATCGCGACCGTAGCCCGAGAACTCTTCCAATCGTATCCACGGCGGACGGTGTTGGGCATCGGACTCATGGTCACACAATCGTTCATGTATAACGCAGTGTCGTTCACCTACCCGCTGCTGCTTACAAAATATTATGGAGTGCTCAGCAGCACCATCGGACTCTACATCTTGCCGTTCGCGCTCGGCAATTTCTTAGGTCCACTGCTGTTGGGACGATTCTTCGATACGGTCGGCCGCAAACCCATGATCAGCCTCACCTACGGCCTAGCTGGTATCCTCTTGTGTCTCGCGGGCTATCTGTTCTGGACTGGTTCCTTGACGCTCACCCAACACATGGTGCTCTGGTCCCTGATCTTCTTTTTCGCATCGGCTGGGGCCAGTGCCGCCTATTTGACGGTGAGCGAAATATTTCCGATGGAGATCCGGGCCATGGCGATCGCTTTTTTCTTCATCGTGGCACAAGGAGCTGGCGTGGCAGCACCATGGCTCTATGGGATGCTCATCGAAACGTCGATCACAAGTGTCTTCTACGGGTATCTCTTGGGCGGAGGCATGATGCTGCTCGGGGCGGCGATTGAACTATGGTTGGGAATCAATGCGGAAGGGCAGTCGCTCGAACGATTGGCAGCACCTCTATCATCACGACCTTCTCCCAGACACCCAGCCCAGTCTGCCTGACCATCTGTTTGCACCATCTTCAAGGAGCAAGATGATCGGCTCGAATGGCTGCCGTGAGGTCGATGTCAGTGGTCTTGGGCTGGACCTTCTGTCTTGCCGCTCGCGTAGCGGTTGTGCAGTTTACGGGGTAGGTTAATACGTGCGCGGAGTCGCAAGTTGATCATCTCTACGGCAACTGAGAAGGCCATCGCGAAGTAAATATACCCCTTCGGGACGTGGACATCGAACCCTTCCACCATCAGAGTCACTCCGACAAGGATCAGGAAAGATAGCGCGAGTATCTTGATCGTTGGATGGGCATCGACGAATTCACCGATCGAACGGGCTGCGAACAACATGACAAGCACGGCTATGATAATCGCCGCCGCCATGACCGAGATGTCATCAACGAGACCAACGGCCGTGATGACAGAATCTAACGAGAAGACGAGATCCAGAACAGTGATCTGCAACAACATCATCCCGAAATTGGCCGGAACTGACGAGGCTGCTTGGTCATCCTCGCCTTCTACGCTTTCGTGAATTTCGTGGGTGGCTTTGGCGAGGAGAAACAGTCCACCGATTATGAGAATCAGATCTCGCCCTGAGATCGCTTGACTCAGCACCGTAAATAGGGGAGCCGTCAGCTCCATCACAAGCGAAATCGAGAATAACAATCCCAGTCGTGCGATCATCGCCAGGCCTAGCCCAAGACGGCGTGCTAGGTTTCGCTGCTGCTGAGGTAGCCGGCTCACGAGGACGGAGATAAAGATGATATTGTCGATTCCGAGGACAATTTCGAGGGCCGTCAGTGTGCCCAACGCGATCCACATCTCTGATTGAGTCAGCCAATCGAACATGCGAATGTTCACCTCTCTAGCAACCAGCCAGACCCCTGATCGAATGCAGCATCACCACGCTCGCTCCCGTCGATGGCACAATCCTCACAGCCATCCGCCAGCCTATCGCGTGCAAGCGCCTGCTCGACTCATCATCACCGAGTAATCGCTCAGAAATCAACAGCCCGATACTCGATGGCGGATACAGAACCCGCAGTGCCACGATCATAGAGGAGACCTCGGAATTTCTGACAGTATGACCAGTGGGAGCCTAGCTGCACCCACTCCACTGAGAGAGGGCATACGAGAGGAGCAAGGCGATGACGAGAGCGAGGCGCAATCACAGAGCCACATTGTTCCGCTGGTCAATGCCGCCGATCGCGTTCAGCACAGTGTGCCGAGGCGCGATTGAAGAATGCTGATGGTTGCGATGGCGGCTGTTTCTGCTCGCAGGATGTGCTCACCAAGGGTAATGGGCTGGATTCCCGCCTGCTCAGCAATCTGCGCTTCCTCTTGGCTCCAGCCACCCTCCGGTCCGATCAAGACCAGTATGAAGCCGGTCGCATCTTGCGGCAGGTTGACCGTTTGCAAACTCTTCCCCTCCCGCCGCTCGGCAAGCATGAGTGTGAGCGTGCCGGTCGCCAGGCTGGTCAGAAGCGCTGAGAGAGATTGTGGCGTCGCGACAGTGGGGATACGCCACTGTTCGGATTGCTGGGCGGCTTCTAAGGCGATTCGTTGCCAACGGGCGAGCTGGTGATCTACGCGGTCGGCTTTCAGTTGTACAACACTGTGCTGGCTTTCAATCGGCACGATCTCGCTGACGCCGAGTTCAGTCGCCTTTTGAATCACCCAGTCCATCTTTTCACCCTTGAGCAGCGATTGGCCGAGGATTAGACGAGGCGTCTGGCGAGGTGGTTCCTGGATCGTTTCGAGAACCCGGGCGGTGACCGCTCGTCTGGACACATCGGTGATTTCAACGCGGTACCTGACGGCCAGTCCGTTGTTGAGCCACAGAGTCTCGCCGACTGTGACGCGCAAGCTGTCTCGGAGATGCACGAGCACATCGCCGGTGACAACTATAGTCTGCTGATCGATACACTCAGGGGAAACAAACAACACAGGCATGAGGGACTCAGGGGAATAAACCCGGGTGGGTAGGGGAAATTACTCGAAGAAGGTTTTCATCTTATCAAAGAAGCCGTCACCGTTGGCTTCCATGGTCATGCCACTTTCTTTCGCGTACTCCATCAGGAGTTCTTTCTGTCGGGCCGTCAATTTGGTGGGGATTTGGACCTTGATCGTATAGACCTGATCGCCTGTCGATCCGCCCTTCAGGCTGGGAATCCCTAGCCCCTTAATCCGAAGGACCTTGTCATGTTGTGTGCCTGGCGGGACCTTGATGACGGTTGCCCCCGTGAGAGTCGGGACTTCCACTTTTCCGCCGAGCGCGGCCGTGACGAGATTGACCGGCACATCACAGGCGATATCGAGCCCTTTGCGATGAAAAATTTTATGAGGTCTGACGGTAACCGCCACGTAGAGATCGCCGGGATGGCCACCATTAGGGCCATGCTCTCCTTCATTGGAAAGACGAAGTCGCATGCCGGTCTCAATACCGGCTGGAATATGGACGGCGATGGTGCGTTCTTTGTAAACGCGTTGACGTCCTTGGCAGGTCGAACAGGGTTCCGTGACAAAGTGACCGGTGCCTTCACATTGACCGCATGGACGGCTGACGCTGAAGAACCCTTGCTGGAATCGAATTTGACCAGCACCTTTGCAGCTGGCGCATGTCTTGATGGACGCCGCTGACTTGGCCCCCGTTCCTTTGCAGTCGACGCAGATTTCCCAACGTGGAATTTTGAGCTTGGCCTCTTTTCCGTAAACAGCCTCTTCGAACTCAACCTCGAGGTTGTATTGGAGATCGTTGCCACGCTCGGCCCGATTTGGCCCACCTCCTCGCGCTTGGCCGAAAAAATCTTCGAAGATATCGTTAAAGACGTCCCCGAATCCGCCGCGATTGAAATCGAACCCGTCAAAGCCTGGCCCACCTTGCTGTGCCCCGGCATGACCGAACATGTCGTAGCGTTTCCGCTTTTCTTGATCGCTCAGCGTTTCGTAGGCTTCGTTGATCTCTTTGAATTTTTCTTCGGCTGTTTTTTTCTGTTGATCGCCGGTATGGAGATCTGGATGGTGCTGGCGCGCGAGCTTTCGATAGGCTTTTTTGAGATCGTCGTCGGATACGCTTCTATCGACGCCGAGAGTTTCGTAGTAGTCGCGTTTTGACACGGCTGCCATTGCGAATTCAAATATGAAATAGCCGAGTTCCCGACGGTGTCGGGAACTCGGGTTGTCTGAGGCGTTATTCTAGGCTATTTTTTGTCTTTGTCCACTTCTTCAAATTCTGCGTCCACGACTTTCTCGTCGGTCTTGGTCTCACCGGCGCTGCCGGAGGACGAGGCGTCTGGTTGCGGGCCAGGAGATGCAGCGGCTTTCTTGTACATCTCTTCGGCTAACTTGTGCGAGGCCGTCATGAGTGATTGCGTCGCCGATTCGATAGCCTCGGCATCGGTGCCTTCGAGTGCTTTTTTGACGGCTGCGACGGCATCCTGGATTTTTGTCTTTTCCTCGGCGCTCACTTTGTCGCCGTACTCCGTAATGTTCTTCTCCGTTTGATAGACGAGATTATCGGCCTGGTTCTTGGCTTCCGCCAGCTTGCGGCGTTTCTTATCGTCTTCCGTATGCGACTGTGCATCCCGAACAAACTTCTCAACTTCATCCTTACTCAGACCGCTGGACGCCGTGATCTTGATGGATTGCTCTTTCTGTGTGGCCAAATCCTTTGCCGACACGTGCACGATGCCGTTGGCATCGATGTCGAACGTCACTTCAATCTGCGGTGTGCCGCGCGGCGCTGGTGGAATACCGACCAAGTCAAACTGCCCAAGCAGTTTGTTGTCATTGGCCATTTCCCGTTCACCTTGAAACACACGGATGGTGACGGCCGTTTGACTATCAGCTGCGGTCGAGAACACTTGGCTCTTTTTGGTCGGAACGGTTGTGTTGCGCTCAATGAGCTTGGTGAATACGCCGCCCAACGTCTCAATGCCTAATGACAATGGAGTGACATCGAGCAGCAGCACGTCTTTGACTTCGCCTTTGAGGACTCCGCCCTGAATGCCGGCTCCGATGGCGACGACTTCGTCAGGATTCACCCCACGGTGCGGTTCTTTTCCAAAGAAGTCTTTCACAACCTGAATCACTTTGGGCATGCGGGTCATACCACCGACCAACACGATTTCCTGAATATCCTTGGCCGTGACGCCCGCATCAGACAAGGCCTTACGGCATGGTTCAATCGTGCGTTGAATGAGATCATCGACCAACTGTTCCAGCTTGGCCCGTGTGAGCTTGGTGACCATATGCTTGGGGCCGCTGGCATCGGCGGTGATGAACGGCAGATTGATCTCCGTTTCTTGAGACGAAGAGAGTTCGATCTTGGCCCGTTCCGCCGATTCCTTCAGGCGTTGGAGCGCCATCCGGTCTTTCCGCAAATCGATGCCCTGGTCTTTCTTGAACTCGTCGACCAGCCAATCCATCACGCGTTGATCGAAGTCATCACCGCCGAGATACGTATCACCATTGGTGGATTTCACCTCGAAGACGCCTTCGCCGATTTCAAGAACGGAGACGTCGAAGGTGCCGCCGCCCAAGTCGTACACGGCGATCCGCTCGTCTTTCTTCTTGTCCAGACCGTAGGCGAGGGAGGCTGCTGTCGGCTCATTGATGATACGCAGGACGTTCAGCCCGGCAATCTGGCCGGCATCTTTGGTCGCCTGGCGTTGGCTGTCGTCAAAATATGCAGGGACGGTCACAACGGCCTCAGTAACCTTTTCACCGAGATAGTCTTCAGCAGTCTGCCGCATTTTCTGCAGAATCATGGCAGAGACTTCCGGCGGGCTATAGCGTTTACCACGCAATTCCACGTGTGCATCACCGTTATCGGCCTCAACCACCTTGTACGGAAGCCGCTTCATGGCTTCTTGAACCTCGCGGCTCTTAAACTTGCGGCCCATCAGGCGCTTCACAGAGAAAATGGTGTTCTCGGGATTGGTGATTGCTTGCCGTTTCGCAATTTGTCCGACTAACCGTTCGGTTTTATCGGTGATGCCGACGACGGAAGGAGTGGTCCGGCTCCCTTCGGCGTTGGCGATCACGACGGGGTCTCCGCCGCTCATAATCGCCACACAAGAGTTGGTGGTCCCGAGATCGATACCGATGACTTTACCCATTGGTGGACTCCTTCCTTCTCGACAACGACGACCGAATCAGGTCAATGCGTCGTTGAGTCATGTTCGCTTGGATTGGCCGGCCCTGATGACACACTGACCATTGCCGCTCGCAGAATCCGGTCGTGCAACCGATACCCTTTTTGAAACTCGTCCAATACTTTATTGGCCGGCACGTCGTTCGATGGTCCGTACGAGACGGCTTGATGGGCGCTTGGATCGAACTCCTGGCCGGTCGTTTCGATCGCCTGCACGCCGAATTTAGTCAGGGTCCCGGAGAGTTGTTTGAGCGTCAGTTCCACACCCTGCACGAGCGATGAATCGCCTCCGGTTGTACGAGCCGCTTTGATCGCCCGCTCCATGTTATCGACCACCGGCAGCAGCTCTTTAAGAATATGTTCATTCCCGAATCGAATCTGCTCACGCTGGTCGCGCTGTATGAGGCGTTTGTAGTTTTCAAATTCCGCAGCCAGCCGCAGATACCTATCATTGAGCGCGTTGCATTCTTCAGTCTTACTGGCCAGTTCATCCTGAACTGAGGAGTCTGACGCGTCCATGACTGGAGAAGCCTCCTCTAAGTTCTCAATTGTATTGGCGTTTGGTTTTTTCTGATCTTGATCGTGAGTCATCCTAATACCTATACAAGCGTGGAGATATCCATAGGAGGAGAGAAGTCAACGGGTAAGGGGAAAATAAAATGACGTGAGGACAAAGAGAACTAGACCCACTGTGTCAGACTCGCACCGCGGGCACGACGATAGAGGAGTTCAAGCCCATGAAGGGTTAAATATGGTTCAACATGTTGAATCGATCGTGCCTCAGGCGCGATGACTGAGGCTAATCCACCCGTGGCAATCACATATGACGTGCGGCCCATTTCCCTTTCCATCCGCTGAACAAGAGTATCCACAAGGCCGGCATAGCCGAAGATGAGCCCCGATTGAATACTACTGGCGGTATCGGTTCCGATGACGGTCTTAGGCCGGGCAAGTTCAACTTTGCTCAACTTCGCAGCCCGTGTAAACAGCGCCTCCGCGGAAATGGTCAGACCCGGTGCGATCACGCCTCCGAGATACTCTCCATCTCGGTTGACGGCACAAAACGTCGTCGCGGTGCCGAAATCAACGATGATGAGATCACGGTGAAACTTCTCATAGGCCGCCGCCGCATTCACAATGCGGTCGCTTCCGATCTCTTTCGGATTCGAATATTTCAGTGTGAGACCTGTATCCATATCGGGGGAAACGGTGATCGGGGTGGAGCCAAAGGACGTTTCAACCATCGACTCAAACGTCTCCGTGAGCGCGGGAACGACACTGGAGATGATCGCACCGGTGATGTGCTCTGGAAGGCGCCCGTCTCGGGCCATGAGGCTGAGGCACAGGACGCCATACTCATCGGCCGTGGTCTTGGGATCGGTCGCCAGCCGCCAATGGGTCAGCAGAGTTGATCCATCGAAGATTCCTGCGACCACGTTGGTGTTCCCGATGTCGACCGCTAAGAGCATCGAACTCATTCTACCCGGCCTACTCCATTTTCGCTACTCTCTCAGATGAATGACATCGGCTGCACGGACATCGACAAGGGGCATCAGTTGTGAACGAGGGTGGGGCGGCACGGTTCTTACTTGTAGTGCGCCGTCGGCAGAAAGCGCCTCTGCGATGCCGACGATCGGGTGATCGTTTGTGAACAGGACGCGAACGTGGCGCCCCAATGTGGCGCAGCGAGCCGTATAGGCCTGTCGCAGGCGGACGGATCCAGAAGATCGAAGCTCCCCAAGACACTGCTCAAGCTCGAGGAGCAGTTGCGCAATGAGCCGATTACGGTCGATCGGTTGTCGCGAGGCTTCCAATAATGAGGCCGCAATTGGCTGCAATTCTTCGGGAAAAGATAGCGGGGGGACATTCACATTCAGCCCGATTCCAATCACCACAACCGGATTATTGGTGGTGGCACCACTGCTCTCGCAGAGAATCCCGCCGACTTTGCGTTCATGGAGAAGCAGGTCGTTCGGCCACTTCAGCAAAAGGGACACAGCCACCGTCTGTCGAATCGCCTCGGTGACGGCAAGTGCGCTGACAAGCGGCACCCAGGATAACCATTGTGAAAGCGATAGGTCTTCACCCATCCCACGTATGATGACAGAGCAATAGATATTCTGTCCTGATGGAGAGAACCAGGCGCGTCCATGTCGCCCGTAGCCACCTGACTGGCTTTCCGCAATCACGACGGTCCCGTGCGGTGCACCCGCTCGCGCCAGAGCAGCCGCCTCCGTGTTGGTCGAGGAGAGCTCTTGGTGCAAATACAAGGTATGCCCAAGTGACTCGGTCACCAGGGTGCTGCGAATACGATCGAGGGTGAGTGGGGCGGAGGACGACAACATCAACTACGAACGCCGGCGTCGTGAAGTCCGAGTCGGCCTCATGACAAGGCTGACTGTTGCTGCCGGAGCAGAATGGGTGA
>Ga0209797_10001527_pt1 | contig 11647 bp, 8 predicted proteins | sample DOMMetBare3Fresh_2_FD_187472 | JGI IMG/M metagenome (GOLD analysis project Ga0209797, IMG submission 187472) | Wetland sediment microbial communities from St. Louis River estuary, USA, under dissolved organic matter induced mercury methylation -... | ecosystem: Environmental > Aquatic >...
CTTTGTTTTGGTTCGACCAATTCTGGCGAAAAGGTCGGTAACGAAAATATTTTTTTATGACTGAAATTCAAGCTCCCAAATATCAACATTGTGTGGATAAGCAATGTGCATAATCCGCAAGTGCTTTACAGTATTGATTTTTGGGATTTTTGCACAGGAACAACTTTTTTTTTGAGCAAAAAATTTTGGAAAATTCAATCGCAAGCTGTAAAAAAAAATTAATTGGAAGTGCATGTCATGAAACGCAAAACTGGCAAGGCTTTTTTGGTATTGATCCGCTGAAAGTACTGCCATTGCTGCATTTCAGAGAAATATAAGACTGAAAGCCTTGCCAGCCGCATAATACAGGTATAATACAAGTTTAATAATTTGATAATACCAAATTGACCCATTTTTGCATATATGAAGAGATTAGTTTTAACTGCAGTTTTTCTCCTGATCAGCTCAATTTTATTTATCTCACAGGCACAGCCTCAGTTCACCGGATGGTTGGCATCTTTTAATACAATCAGGACAGGAAAAAAAATAAGTATACATGCAGACATGCAAATTAGAAGTACCAATCAATGGAAGCAAACACAAACAATTTTATTGCGGCCCGGCATTAATTTTCACCTGAATAAAAAAACAACTATAACAGTTGGCTATGCTTTTATTAATAATAAAAGAACGGTAAACAATGTTTCTGGTTTTATTCCTGAACATAGAATATGGGAACAACTGATCTATAATCATAAAGTAAAAAAATTTTTTATCAGTCACCGGTTCAGGCTGGAACAAAGATTTATTTCAAAAATCATAGTTTCAAATAATGAACTGGAAGCTAACGGCGTTGTTTATGCTAATCGCTTCCGGTATTTTAACCGGAATATTCTTCCAATCAGGAAAGTTGATGCTTTTAAAAAAGGAATATTTGTTGCATTACAGAATGAAGTTTTTATTAATATCGGAAATACTGCCAATGTAAATGGAGAATTTTTTGATCAAAACCGCCTTTACATAGCAACCGGCTATCGTATCCACCCAAAAGCAGATATTGAAATCGGTTATATGAATCAATACGTAAATGGCAGGGGCACACAGTTTACGAATAATCATGTTTTGCAGTTGGCTTCCTACCTCAGGCTATGATAAAAAGAAGATAATTTACGTGCCAGAAAGCCAACTATTTTTCGCATTTTTGCATTAATCAAGCGATTCCGGATGAAATCAAAAATTTATAATACATTGACCGATAAAAAGAAGCAGGGGAAAAAATCCTTTGCTGTGTTGGTGGACCCTGATAAGGTTAATAAAACAGTGCTTGATGAGCTAATTGAGCTTTCAATTTCTGCACGGGTGGATTATTTACTGGTTGGTGGCAGCCTGGTTATTTCGAATCATTTGGATGAATGTGTCCAGCATATTAAGCAGAATTGTGACATACCTGTCATTCTTTTTCCCGGTAGCCCATCACAGGTAAGTAAATATGCAGATGCCCTATTATATCTTTCTTTAATATCCGGAAGAAATCCTGAATTATTAATTGGCCAGCATGTGGTTTCGGCGCCATTTGTAAAACAAAGCGGATTGGAAATAATGCCTACTGGTTATATTGTAGTAGATGGCGGCGCACCAACCACAGTTTCTTATATCAGTAATGCTGCTCCGATTCCTGCTGATAAAAATGAAATCGCCATGTGTACAGCAATGGCTGGTGAAATGCTGGGCATGAAGTTAATTTACATGGATGCAGGCAGTGGTGCCAAACGCCCCATCACAGAAAGTATGATAAAAGCTGTTGCTGATCATATAGAAGCCCCTTTGATTATTGGCGGTGGCATTCTGCAACCTGAAAAAGCTTACCTGAACTGCAAAGCCGGTGCTGATGTAATTGTTGTTGGTAATGCCATAGAAAAAGATGCTTCATTGATTAAAGAAATGGCAGCGGCAATACATTCAGTCCCTGTTAAGGCTTAACGTAATTCTTCAGTCTTTATTCTTGTTGGTGTTTCTTTACCTGCTATAATACTTTTAGAACTGAGAGCTATGGCTTTAATAATCTGGGTCATGTTTTCTATATCCAGATTCTCAAAATGATCGGTCGGTTTATGGTAATGTGGTTCGATATCCATTTTCGAGGTAGATATTGTATGTGCCGGCACTCCGAGTTTCGCCAATGTTGCATTATCAGAACGATAGAAAAGCTGCTCCTGAGTATAAGGATCGGGATAGAAAGTAAACCCTGTTCCCTGTAAATTTTTTACCAAAATTTCACCCATATTAGTTTTCTCATATCCTGTGATGTAGGCTGAGTTCTTTCCCCATTTACTTTCGGTACCAATCATTTCAATATTGAACATAGCAATTACTTTCTCTGGTTCAATCTGGCTTGAAAAATATTGTGATCCCAAACCACCTATTTCTTCTGCTGTAAATGCCACGAAGAGAATTGTCCGCTCATTATTATTTATTTGTTTAAAATATTTTGCCAGCATAATAACGCCGGTTGTACCTGCTGCATCATCGTTGGCCCCATTGTAAATAGAATCTCCATTTACGGGCCTGCCTATTCCTAAATGATCATAATGCCCTGAGAATATTACAACCTCATCTATTCTGCTTTTTCCCGGAAGAATACCTGCAACATTGGCCATCTTTTGTTCCGTTATTTCATGCGCCGCGTCTAAAGACCAGGATACCGGATCAATATCTGATAAAATAAATATTACTGACGAATTTGATTTAAATATTGATGATTTAAACCTGGATAAACTTCCAAAACTATTGGCGAAACTTTTATCAATGAGTACAAGGAAATTCTTTTTAGTTCGGACATATTTCCTGGCTTCCGATTGCAGATCAGGACCTTTCTTTATAAATGCCTTCTCATAACCGGATGACTGGTTAATCTTTAATTGTGGCTGGCTGGTAACTATAATAATATTTTTTTGATCAATACTGATACTATCAAACTGAACTGAGGCACTGATGAGCTTTGTACGAATCATCGAAAATTCCTGCCGGTAAGATCCACTGTTATTTAATGTTTGCAAACCAACTTTCTTAAATTCAGCGGCAATAAAATCTGCCGCTCTTTCTATATCAGGAGTAAATGTTTTTCTGCCTCTCATTTCATCTGATGAGAGTGCCTTTTCTATCCGCTCAACTTCATTAAAATTAATAGCTTCTGCTGCTGCAGTTGTAACTGACAGGGCTTTTTCTGCAGGCTTACATCCTGTCAACAATAGAAAAGAGGTTGCTGAAATCAACAACCCCTTCAGAAAAAATCTCATCATTTCTTTTTTAAATTTTAACCTGCTATTAGAATCCTTTTAAACATTCACTTTTACAGGCTCATCATTTCTTTAAATTTTACAGTCTGCCTTCTGCTTACTTCAATTTTCTCACCCCCTTTTAATTCCAGTAATAATCCGCCATTAAAATAAGGTTCTATTTTGTCTATCAACCTCAGGTTAACAATATGCTTTCGGTTTGCCCTGAAAAATGTTTTTTCATCCAATCTTTCTTCGAGTGCATTTAAAGATTTTAGAATTAACGGCTTATTGTTTCCAAAAAACACTTTTGCATAATTGCCTACACTTTCAAACAATCGGATTTCACTCAGCTTTACAAACCAGCAACGTTCGCCATCTTTTACAAACACCTGGTCGTTTTCTGACAGGAGGCTTGTATTAATATTTTCAGCATCGGTACGGTTTTCTTTTACGTCTGAGAAATGTAATTTTTGTAAAGCATCAGCAAGTCTTTTTGGTTCTATCGGCTTCAACAGGTAATCCAATGCATTTACTTCAAAAGCTTTTAATGCAAATTCATCATACGCAGTCGTAAATATTACCAGCGGTGCTTTTTCAAGTTCTGAAAGCATATCAAAACCGGTTTTTCCCGGCATCTGAATATCCAGGAAAATAAGATCAGGATGAAGACTTTCAATCTTCGCAATTCCATCTTCTGCATTAGTTGCTTCATCTATTATTTCCACTTCCGGAAAATCCTGTAATAGTTTTTTTAACTCAGATCTTGCCAAACGTTCGTCATCAATAATAATAGCTTTCATGAATAACAATTTAAATGGTGGTGGCAGGCAGTTGCAATTTTGCTTCTACCAATGAACCAGAAATTTGTTTTATATCGAACCGGGCTTTTTCGCCATACAATAAATTTAACCGGTTCGTTGTACTTGAGAGTCCAAACCCATCAGCATTAATAGTACCGTTTAAATAACCGGTGTTTTGCACAATCATTTCATGAAAATCGCCTTTGAAATCTGAAATTACTTTAACGACACCTCCATTAATATTTTTGCTGATTCCATGTTTAATGGCATTTTCAACCAGGGTTTGCAGCATCATAGTTGGCACAGGTTGATCAAGGGTATCTTCATCAATTTCATATTCAACTTTCAGCCTGTCTTCAAATCGCATATGTTCAAGAGCCAGGTAGTCTTTCACAATCATCAATTCTTTTTCAAAAGACACCATTTCCACTTTTTCTGTCTGCATGCTGCTTCGTAAAATATTACTTAGTTCAGTTATTGCCCTGCGGGCCCGTTGCGGATTTTCATCTACCAAAGCCCGGATACTGTTCAGGGAATTAAAAATAAAGTGCGGATTGATATGTGCTTTAATCGTCTCGAGTTCAAGTTCTTTTACAAGGGACTCCAGTTTGAGTGTATCAAGCTGTTGTTTCTGGCTTTTATTATAATAATGATAAAAGTAATATATCATCATCCATGGAAAAATAAATAAACCATTATCAAACGTGGAACCCAGTACTTTCTGAAAAAATGAAAGTTTTTGTTTTGATTCCACACCAAGTTTAAAAATTTCTATAGAACCTAGTATCAGAACACTAAAAAGAACAGATGTGATGACGACAGAAATAATAAGTCGTGGCAAAGCTTTTTCTACCGGTAACAGCATCCAGCCCCTCCAGTTGATAAAAGAACGTAAGATGTGTGTGGTTAAAATACCAGCAAAAAAAACAATGATGATTCTCTTTAAAAGTATGGGTGTTGAAATCTGGACTTTATAAATATGTGCAAACAATAACATAATCAGGCCTACAAGCCCCCAACCTCCTACCTGGAGTATCCAATAAAGTTTATTTCGGTTCATTGTTGCCATAAATATAACTGTAAAAATAAACGTTCTCTGCACCGGTGAGCCTTTCTTTATTTCAATGGCAAAAATGGTTTGTAAAAGGAAATAGCCCTTTAAGAACCATTTCTGGCAGATTTTGTTAATTACAGTTTGGTCCGAATTCATACCCATAAAACACTAATTTTGTAACGTTTAAACTGATTAAATGGAAATCACACCAGGACCGCTATTAAAAACGATAGATTCCCCTGCCGATTTAAAAAAGCTACCCCGTGAAAAACTTCACCAGGTATGTGATGAACTTAGGCAGTATATTATTGACGTAGTGAGTGTTCATGGTGGTCATTTCGGCGCCAGCCTGGGTGTAGTAGAACTGACGACGGCCCTGCATTATGTTTACAACACTCCTTATGATCAACTGGTTTGGGATGTAGGACATCAGGCATATGGACATAAAATACTGACCGGAAGAAGAGATAATTTCCCCAGCAACAGAAAATATAATGGCTTAAGCGGATTTCCAAAAAGAAGCGAAAGCGAATATGATACATTTGGTGTGGGACACTCCTCCACTTCTATTTCTGCTGCCCTTGGTATGGCGATAGCAGCCAAATACAAAGGCGAAAAAGAACGAAAAGTTGTTGCTGTTATTGGCGATGGTGCTATGACAGCCGGTTTGGCTTTTGAAGGTATGAACCATGCAGGGGTGGCAGATGCGGACATGCTGATTGTTTTAAATGATAATTGCATGGGTATTGATCCCAATGTTGGCGCCCTGAAAGAATACCTGACAGACATTACCACATCTCCAACTTATAATAAAGTAAAAGATGATGTATGGAAACTGATGGGCAAACTTCCTGTAGGTAAAAATTTCACCCGTGCAATGGCTCATAAACTGACCGAAGGGATGAAAGGAATGGTCAGCAGCAGTGCTAATTTATTTGAAGCTTTGAAGCTCCGTTATTTTGGACCGATTGATGGACATAATATTGCCAAGCTTGTTGATACCTTAAAAGATCTCCGCGAAATACCCGGACCAAAAATTTTACATATCGTTACTACAAAAGGGAAAGGATATGCATTGGCAGAAAAAGATCAAACCAAGTGGCATGCCCCCGGTTTGTTTGATAAAATAACCGGTGAAATTCAAAAGAAGAAATACGATTTACCCCAGCCACCAAAGTACCAGGATGTATTTGGTTATACTATTATTGAACTGGCAGAAAAGAATGAAAAAATTTTTGGCATCACTCCAGCGATGCCTTCAGGTTCTTCTCTAAAATATATGATGGAACAAATGCCCGACCGTGCATTTGATGTGGGTATTGCTGAACAACATGCCGTAACCGTAAGTGCTGGCATGGCTACACAGGGTATGAAAGTTTTTTGCAATATTTATTCATCCTTTATGCAGCGGGCATATGACCAGGTGGTGCATGACGTAGCAATTCAGAAACTGCCGGTTATATTCTGCCTTGACAGAGCTGGTTTGGTGGGTGATGACGGGCCCACCCATCATGGATGTTATGATATTCCCTTCTTCAGGTGTATCCCGAATATGATAATCAGCGCACCGATGAATGAAAGTGAATTGAGAAACCTGATGTACACAGCACAATTAGCATCTACCAAACTTCCATTTGTTATCCGCTATCCGAGAGGTGAAGGTGTGATGCCTGAATGGAAAACAGAGATGAAAGAAATTGAAATCGGCACAGGCAGAAAGCTCAGGGATGGAAAAGACATAGCAATTCTTTCACTCGGTCATCCGGGAAATTTCGCCGCTGCTGCCATCCGTGATTTAAAAGCCGACGGCATGAACCCGGCACACTATGATATGCGTTTTGTAAAACCACTGGATGAAGCAATGCTGCATGAAGTGTTTTCAAAATTTGAAAAAATAATTACTGTTGAGGATGGAACAATTGTTGGCGGTTTTGGTTCCGCGGTTTTAGAATTTATAAATGAGCATAATTACAAGGCTGAAATAAAAATGCTGGGAATTCCCGACAGGTTGGTTGAGCACGGCACTCCTAAAGAGCTTCATCATGAATGCGGATATGATGCAGATTCCATAAAAGAGACCGTTCTGGAAATGATGAGAGGAAAAATTACAATTATAGATTTAGTATCCGGATAAGATTTATTATAAGTAAATTTAAGTATGCAACGAAAGCTTTTTCTTTTTGCATACTTATTTTTTTGTGCTAACTGCTTTGCCCAGCAATACCCATTTGTTCACTATACTCCCAAAGATGGACTTATCAGTAATCAAATAAAAAACATTTACCAGGATAGCAAAGGCAGGCTGTATTTTACTTCCGTAAACGGGCTAAGCGTTTATGATGGTTCCCGCTTCGTTAATTATACTTCTAAGAATGGTTTGGGGCTTGATATTGTGAACTGCGTAATGGAAATGGGTGAAGATTCAATCTGGATCGTTACAAACAACGCCATTATCAATTGCCTGGTAAAAGGAAAAATAAAAAAGCTTGATCTGAAAGGAACATCCCCTGTTATTGAAAGATTAATAAAAGATGACAACGACGTTCTATATGCAGCTTCAGAACAAGGGTTATATAAATTTCAAGAAGACAAACTCATCAAATTACCCTTCCTAGATCTAAAAGGAAAAGACAAGAGCCGTTACGTTTCATTCATTTCTTCTTATGGGGATCATTTACTCGTTCAACGGGACTATTCGCTTTTACCCGGTGAGGAGCATATTTTATATCTATATAACAAAAAAACAGAAAAGATAGTTGCGGAAGCTGAGAACATTATTTCAATAGATAAAGCACCGGATAACCGTGTTTGGATAAGTACAGAAAAGAAAATAACTGCATTCGATACAGCGGCTCTAAAAAATGGGAAACTTATTATGCAGGACCTGCCGCCTATTTACGATAGAATTAAAAACTTAGGAGGCTACTTTATATCTTTTGACCAGGGAAATAATTGTTGGGTTGGTGATCAGAGTCGCAATCTTCTGAAAATAGAACCCGATGGTCGTCTGACTTCCTTTTCCACTGCCTCAGGCTTAAGTATGTCCTTTATCAATACAATTTTTTTAGATAGAGAAAACATAACCTGGATCGCCACTAACAATGCCGGCTTAAATAAACTGGTTCAAAGTAATTTTTCCCTTACAGAAAATCCATTCGGGTTCAGTTCATTTACTTACGATCTTTCCTATCGTGAAGACAATGATCAACTTTTACTTTACTCCAATAAAGATTCAAAACTAGCTGTAGTTAAAAAGGAAAGAGCTTCGATATTGAACATCGATAACACAAATGACATAGAAAGAATCACTGAGACGCCTCACGGTTTTTTTGGCACCGCATTAAATAAGATTTATAAATTAAATCTAAAAAACAACACCTTATACCCTGAAGTTATTTTTACTGATTCAACAGATCATATTTACAGTGCTTCGCTGGTAGATAAGAATGGAAACTTTATTGTTTGTTGTAATAATAATATTACTGCTATTATCAATGGAACAAGCATTTGCCGAAGGCAATTAAATTTTTTTGCTGACCAGCCGGCAATTGACAATAAAGGAAATATCTGGGTGGTAACCCGTGCCGGTGAATTAACAATGTATTCTCCCAATCCAAATGATCCGGTAAATTACCTTGAACAGAAAAAAGTTTTTTCAAAAGAACTTTCCGGGGTTTCTCCACGATCTATCGTAATAGACAAAGATGATAATATCTGGATAGGTACAAGAAATCATGGCATCCATGTGTTTGCCGGAAATAACGGGGCTTTAGCAAAAAAATTTACCATCACTACAGCGGCAGGATTGTCAGATGATTTTACTACACATCTTGCTTGTGATGCAAATAATAATATATGGGCATGCAGCGCTTTAGGTCTTGATAAAATAAGCCTAAAAAATGGCGCACCTGTTATTGAAAACATTACAAAACAAAACAACATCTATCAAAGTGTTTTCAAAGTAGTAATTGATAAAAACAATACGGCATGGGGATCGGTCTCAAACGGGCTTATCAGAATAGTACCGGAAAGTAAAAGAAAAATTGCCTATTCCCCCACCCTGTTGCTCAGCATGATCAAAGCAGGTAAGGATACTGTTCTTGAGAAATCATTATTCACTCATAAACAAAATAATCTTAGTTTTTATTTTTCAGCCACCTCATTCTTTGATGAAAAGCAAATATTATACAGCTACCGTCTGAATGGTAGCAGTAATAATCAATGGTCCGAACCATCAAACAATTCATTTATCTCATTTATCGATCTGCCTTTCGGAAACTACATACTGGACATTAAAGCAATTTTTCCTGCTGGTCGTTATCCCGAACAGACCATTAATTATAAGTTCTCAATTTCACCGGCATGGTGGCAAACATGGTGGTTTAGGTCAATTGCAGGATTATTGATTATTGGATTATTAATTATTGGTGTACGGTTTTATTACCGGAGAAGGTTGGAGATACAAAAAACGATTTTGGAAAAGCAACAGGCTATCGAAAAAGAAAGAACAAGGATTGCCACGGATATGCATGATGATCTGGGTGCGGGTTTGTCACGTATAAAATTCCTGGGTCAATCATTATTGAATAAAAAGAAAGATGAGATCATGAAAAACGAGTTGGAAAAAATAACGGCCGTCTCCGATGAAATGTCAGAGAAAATGGGGGAAATCATATGGGCATTGAATGAAAAAAATGATACGCTGGCTGATCTTATTGCCTATACCCGTTCTTATGCATCAGAATACCTGGCAAGTCATGCCATACAATGTGAAGCAAGCACTCCAATGAATTTACCCGGCACATTTATAACCGGTGAAATGCGCAGGAATATTTTTTTATCTGTGAAAGAATGTTTACATAATATAGTAAAACATGCAGAGGCAACCAAAGTTTGTTTTTCTATAGAACTGAATCATAGCATGCAGATCATTATTCATGATAATGGAAAAGGAATTGAATGGAATTCGCAACGGCCTTTTAGCAATGGCATACAGAATATTGAAAAGAGAATGAAAGAAATAAACGGGAAGGTTGGTTTTACAAATGAGGGGGGTACAAAAGTTTCTCTTACAATCCCCGTTGCCTTATAACATTCGTCCTATTGACTATAAAAGTGAACTCAGTTAATTTTAAATAATTAATGCCGATAAGGGTTGCCATAGTTGAAGATCTCGCTGAAGTAAGAGATGGACTTTCTGAATTGATTGAGTCAGACAGGGAGCTTTCGTTTATTGAAAGTTTTGAGAATGCAGAAACAGCCGTTCAAAAACTACCTGACCTGCATGCTGATATTGTCCTGATGGATATTAATCTCCCCGGAATGAGTGGTATTGATTGCATCCGGAGTATAAAAGAAAAATGCCCGGGCACTCAATTTATGATGTTCACTGTTTATGAAAATGATGAAAAAGTATTGCAGGCACTACAGGCCGGGGCCACCGGTTATTTATTAAAAAGAACCGAGCCGCAACGTATCCTCGAAAGTATTAAAGAGCTGAACCAGGGTGGCTCACCCATGAGCAGCAATATTGCCCGTAAGCTTCTGAATGTTTTTTTGGATAAAAAGAAAGTGAATAAAAAAGAAATTTTATCGGAAAGAGAAAACACGGTTTTGCAATTATTGGCCGATGGCCTTTTATATAAAGAGATCGCTGATCGCCTGAATATTGTTCATGGAACTGTCCGACAGCATATACATAACATTTATGAAAAGCTACATGTAAACAACCGCACTGAAGCAGTAAATAAATATTTTGACAGGAACTGAACTTTTCTTCTTCTATAACATTTGTTATACCGAATACTGATTTTCTTTCTATTGACCTGCATCAATAGGTCTTCTACCTTCATTATTACCAAAACTTCCACACATTCACACTTAAAACATTAAAGCATATGAGAAAGGGTTTATTATTCCTCAGCCTTTTTGTTTTCGTGCAAACACAGGGGCAGATCCTGAAAAAAATAACCGATAAGGCAAAACAAAAAATAGAAAATAAGTCTGATAAGGCTGCAGATGATGCTGCAAGTGGAAAGAAAGAGGAAAATAATGTGAATGAAGTAAAGGATACTACAACTGCGCCGGTCTCAAACAGCAATCAGTCTGCATCATTAAAAGTTTACAGCAAATATGATTTTGTACCCGGAGAAAAGATTCTTGTATTCGAAGATTTCATGCAGGATGCCGTTGGCGATTTCCCGGCAAAGTGGAATACAAATGCTTCGGGAGAAATAATGACCATTGATAAAATACCGGGTCATTGGTTTGCCATGGGAAAAGCTGGCGTCTTCATGCCTGATTTTATTGATTCACTTCCGGATGACTTCACACTAGAATTTGATATGCTGATTGATCAGACCGCACATTCATGGGGTATATCTGCCAACCTGGTAGAACTGAAGAACCGGGACCAACCCAACGACTGGCAATCTGCCAATAATCATTTTTCATTAAACATTCTTCCCGGAAACCCGGGTTGGGGGTCATCAAGTTATCACCGGCGAAAGAATGGTGTTGGAGAAGCTGCGACTTCA
>Ga0209797_10001528_pt1 | contig 11644 bp, 7 predicted proteins | sample DOMMetBare3Fresh_2_FD_187472 | JGI IMG/M metagenome (GOLD analysis project Ga0209797, IMG submission 187472) | Wetland sediment microbial communities from St. Louis River estuary, USA, under dissolved organic matter induced mercury methylation -... | ecosystem: Environmental > Aquatic >...
CAGTGTCTGTTCTGTTTCGCTTTAATGTTCCTTTAATTGGTTGCGATAATAATTGATTTCCCTGCTTTCGTAAAAAACGTTCCGGGCTTGCACATAACAGGTAACTGTTTTCAACTTTATAAAATACTGAAAAAGGATTAGGCGAAATTGTTGTGAGTGCTTGATATACTTCTGCCGGATTAATAAAAGCATCTTCTGAAAAATATTCCATACAATAATTCAATTCATAACAATCGCCACGGAGAATATGCTGTTGAATAGAATGTATTGTTTTGAGATAATCTACTTTTGACACCCTTTCCTTAATCACAATTTTATTTTGCTGATCAGAAGATTGAATGGATTGCTTTTTTATTTCATTAAATACCTTTGCATGATCATCTTTTAATGAACCAATGCTGAATTCTTTTTCATTAAGTTGAAAAACATATTCAGGTATAAAAAAATAAAGATCAGCAAACCCAATCTGATCATGATGTACCGATTGCAATTGATCAGTTTCGTTTTTCAACTCATAACCTAAATGCCCAAAGCACCAGTCTTTTTGCTGATCAAGAAATTGTTGTAATTGATTAAAAGCATTGCCGGCATTGGCTTTTACAGAAGTCACAACACCACATCCTATTAAGCATTCATAACTATGCCCTGGCAGTTGATATTGATGGTTATCTAAAAAAGCACAAATGTTGAACCGGTTACACCAATTCAACATTTGCATTTTTAATTCAGATAAATCTGAAATGGAAAAAGATTGAAAGTTTCTTATCACTTTATTTAAAAATCATCATCGTCGTCAAAATCATCATCACCGCCTATGCTGTCAAATTCTTTAAAGTCTTCATCAATTTTAAAATCATCATCTTCTTCTAAGCCTTTTTTCTTTCCGGTGGCTTTTGCTTTTGATTTGGGAATATCAAATTCTTCAAAGTCGGGATCAAAATCATCATCCTCACTTTTGTTCCAATCATCATCACCTTCTTCCACTTCATCATCATCATCATCATCAGATTTTCCTTTTGATTTTGAAGCAACAGGTTTTGCACCTTTTTTAACAATGGGCTCATCATCCATATCAATGTCATCATCATCTTCATCGTCCTCAAGATGTTTTTTTGATTTTGGATTTGCCTTTACTACACCGTTTTCTTTAGGTGATAATTTTTCACCGGATTTTTTACTTGACTTTGCCATGTGTAAAAATGATTTGATTGTAAAATTTCTACGAGTTTTTTAAATAGCAAAATTTTTTAGCCTTTTTTTTCTATTATTCTGAAATAATTTGTTCACGGCCCGGGCCATTTGAAACATATTTCACTTCTACCCCCAGATACTGATTCATAAAAGTAATATAATCATTCATCTGTTGAGGAAGATCTTTCCAATTTCTGCAATCCGTAACCGGGGTGCTCCAACCTTCAAACGATTTATAAACAGGATCTATTTTAACTTTACTGATTCCAAAGGGAACTTCCATTGTTTCTTTACCGTCAATTTTATAAGAAGTACAAATCTGCAACTCTTTAAAACTATCCAGCACATCTGCTTTCGTCATTACAATTTGTGTTACCCCATTGATCATACAGGCAAATTTCAGTGCTACAAGGTCTATCCAGCCGCATCTGCGTGGCCTTCCTGTTGTTGCACCAAACTCATTGCCAATTTTCCGTAATCCATCGCCGGTAGCATCAAATAATTCTGTAGGAAAAGGGCCGCCACCTACCCTGGTGCAATAAGCTTTGGTAATACCAATAACTTCTCCAATTTTATTAGGGGCAATTCCCAAACCAGTACTTACTCCTGCAGAAATGGTGTTGGAAGATGTAACAAAAGGGAATGTTCCAAAGTCAACATCCAACATGCTGCCCTGTGCGCCTTCGGCTAAAACTTTTTTGCCCTCTGCAATTATTCCATTGATGAAATATTCTCCGTTTACAATATTAAGCTGCTTTAAGAATTCAATGCTCTCAAAAAATTCTTTTTCCCATTCACTGATATCTTCTTTAAACCCATAATTATCCAGCAATTGCTGATGCTTACTTCTAAGCTTCTGATATAAAGCTCCAAAATTGGGATCCAGTAAATCGCCTACTCGTAAAGCATTGCGCCCTGTTTTATCCATATATGCCGGACCAATTCCCTTTAAGGTTGATCCTATTTTTTCATCTCCCTTTGCAAGTTCTGCAGCTTTATCTAAAGCACGGTGAGTAGGAATAATTAAATTCGTACGTTCTGCAATAAATAAATTTTCTTTCACATCAACTCCCATCGATGCAACTTTATCACACTCCCGCTTTAATGTAACAGGGTCTAACACAACTCCGTTTCCAATTAAATTCACAATTCCTTTGTGAAAAATTCCACTGGGAATTTGATGCAGAACAACTTTTTCTCCTTTCACATACAATGTGTGCCCGGCATTTGGGCCGCCCTGAAACCTTGCAATTACATCATAATGCGGTGCAAAAAAATCAACAATTTTTCCTTTGCCTTCATCGCCCCACTGTAAACCTAAAATAACATCTACCATAAAATACTTTTATTTATTGCTTCATTGATGTTTCCATCAACCACTATTAATTAAACAAAATGAATGAATAATCCTATGTGGCAAAAATAGAGGATGCAACAATAGTATTGAAATAAAAAAAAGGGTGTGGAAATATTTCCACACCCTGTAAATGAAATCTGTATTTATTAGAATTTAAATACTAAAGAACCCTGAAAAGTTGTACCCAATTGACTGAACTGAGAACCATTGTAACCTAAAATGCGGTAACGTCCACTAAATGATAAGAATCCCTCTAACAATTCTCTGTCAGCAGTGTTTCCTAATGTTGCTTTAGCCGCAGCATAATTGGCATCACTTGCACTACCAGTTAATTCCAGTTTCCATTTTGGTAGAATATTGAAAATATTGTTTACAGCAATATTAAACGAGAATTTTTCAGTAAAGCTGTAACCAAGATTTAAATCAGTAACAACGGCAGTTGAAAATACTTGTTTAATATTATTCATGATAGCACCTCCATTATCCAGATCCTGGAACTTAGTTGGCCCGAACAATGTATTATTTAAGCTTACACCAAATTTATTAAGGCTATAATCAAAGCCAAGCACTCCTTTGTATAGTGGACGACCTTCTGTTAATAACGATTTTACTTGTGCACTTAAAATGGTTGTACCGGCAGCTGTAATTGCAGCCGGTTCATTGGGTGTACCAATAATTTTATTAGTTAAAGTATAGTTTCCTGCTAAGTTAACCCCTAACTTACCATCGCCTAAACTGATGTTTTTATAATTGATAACTAAATCAATTCCCTGTGTTTTAGTTTTAATACCATTAATGAAAAACTGAATACTTACTACCCCTGCGTCTTGTAATTGCTGATAAAGTTGCGTAGAAGGATTGTCTGTAGAAATTGAAGAACTGTAAACAATTCTGTCTTTAATAACAATGCTGTAATAATCAAATGTAATACTCAGGTTTTTTGTTGGATTTAATCCAAAGCCTAAAGTATAGTTGGTTGATTTTTCAGGTGTTAATAAAGGAACACCTAAAGCAAAAGCCTGCTTGCTTCTGTTATTAAATAAACCTGATAATACAATGGTACCTCCGGCAAAAGAAGCCTGTGTTGATTGTGCGTAAATCTGGTGCAATGTTGGTGCTCTAAATCCTGTTGAAGCAGATCCTCTGATTACTGCCTTGCCATCTGCAATTTTATAACGTGATGAAAGTTTCCATACAAATGCTTCGCCAAAATCGCTATACTTCTCCCCTCTTATTGCACCGTTAATTAAAAAGTCTTTATTTACATTCAATGTTGCATCAATATAAGCACCAATATTAAAACGGGAATTGGTTGTTGCATTTTCCTGGCGAATACCAGGGAATGAATTTGCTCCCTCCCTTGAATAAGATGCAGTATCTCCTGCAATAATTTTATACGTTTCTTTCCGAACCTCTGTACCAAATGCCAAACTGAAATTATCAGTAATTGATTTTGAGATATCATAGTTGCCTACAATATGTGAAAAATTAAAACCACCTGGTTTAAAAGTAGTGGGGCTGGCTGTACCTAAAGAACGGTTTACTGTATTTTCAACAGTATATAATTGCTGATTACCACCAAAGGTTACTGCAACATCATGTGTCCAACCACCTTTTACATTTTTAACACCAAAAGTTGCATTATAATCAAGCAAGTCTCCTTCAAAAGTTGGTACATAACCAAGGTATCCTTCATATAAAGGATCATTACCACCGGTATAATTAGGAGCGCCGGGAACTCTTTTATGTAATAAGCCAGCATCCGTTCTCCAATAAGGTGTTCTGTAATTGGCAAAGCTTTTTGCCTTTTTAAAAACCAATGCAGCATTACTGTAAAACTGTGCATTATCTCCTAATCCCAGTCCGAGGTTATAATTAAACTTGCCTGCTTGAATATCACCAGATCCATTGATATTATTTCCTGTTGGATATTTTTGAAGAAAAGCAGTTATAGCTGCATCTGCTGATGGAGAACCGCCGAAGGTTGCAATTTCAGTTGGCAGATCTATAATACCTGAACGTACTGCACTGTTTTGCTGACTGAAATCAATTGTATAATTAATAAATCCTTTTTCGCCAATATTAGATCCACTATTAAAAGCAAGGCCATAATTTTCGCCATCACCTTTAGATGTTACCCCACCGTTAAAGGTTAAAGAACTGTATTGATATCTATCTTTTAAAATTACGTTCATTACACCTGCTATGGCATCAGAACCGTATTGGGCAGAGGCACCATCTCTTAAAATTTCCACACGCTTAATGGCATCTACAGGAATGCCAGAAAGATCAGCTCCTGTTTCTCCTCTGCCGGGTGAAAACTGTACATATAATAAAGAACTCAGGTTCTTTCTTTTACCATTAATCAGGATTAATGTTCGACTTGGCCCAAGATTTCTGATCTCATAAGGATCTAACAATGTAGTGGCATCATTCACCGGTGTATTAATGGTGTTGAATGAAGGAACTCTGTATTGTAATTGTTTATCAAATGTTGTTTGTGCTGTTGTTCTTAAATCTGCAGCCGAAAGTACATCGATAGGAAGTGGTGTGTTTACAGAAGTTCGTGGTAATGAACGTGAACCTGTAATAATTACATCTTCCAGTCCTTTTGTGTCTTCTGAAAGATCAACATCCAACGTTTTTTCTTCTCCATTAGCTAATTGAACATTTACAGTTTGTGATGCAAATCCTGCAAATGAAAAGGTAATGGCATAACTGCCTGCAGGTAATTTTAAAGAATACTTACCATCTTCATCGGCAGTAGTTCCTTTACCTGAAGGTTTTGCTGAAACGTTTGCTCCGGCAAGAGATGTTCCTTTTCCTTTAATTGTTCCTGAAAGAGTTGCTTGTGATAAGATAATATTTGGCAGAATAATTCCAAATAGGAATAGCCAAATTCCAACATAATTTTTTCTCATATGTTTTGTTTTGATTAGAAATTGTACGGTAAGATCGGATTAATTATGTATTTGTCAAACAATGAAGAAAAAAAAAGACCGATTTATTACAATTAAAATCAGGGTTGCTCCATATCGTAACGCTCTACATTTTCAATGCCGGGGAGTTTATACAGGCGGCTTACCAGTTCGTCAAGCTCATCTTTGTCATGAACAAAGATTTTTATATTCCCCTCAAACAAACCTTCTTTGGCTTCAATAGTAATGGCGCTGATATTTAAACGCAGATCGCCACTAATGAGGTTTGTAATTTTACTTACAACACCTACATCATCAACACCAATAATTTTTATACCGGTAAGGAAAGAAATTTCTTTATTCTTAGCCCATTTTGTTTTTACAACTCTGTGTCCAAAGTTGGCTAATAACCTTGCTGCATTAGGACAATTAGTACGGTGGATAACAAGCCCTTTTCCTGTTGAAACAAATCCAAATACATCATCACCGGGTATTGGTTTACAGCAATTTGCTAATGCATAAACAATTTTATCACTGCTTTCACCAAAGATGATGAGTTCAGAATCTTTTGATGTACCGGTTTTATGCGGATCGTATTCATGTTTGTGGTCTATAGCAGGTTTTACAGGTTTTGGCAGTTCAAGTTTATCGCCAATAATTTGTAAATCCTTTATTTCTTTAAGATCAATTGTTTTGGTTGCAATTTTATAAAACAACTCTAATTGAGATGGAAGTTTATAAAACAGAGTGAGTGTTTCTACATTATGCACATCAAATGAAGCACCCAATTGTTCCAGTTTCCGTTGCAACACATATTTACCATCATCGGCCACTTTTCTTTTTTCTTCTTTGAGTGCATCTTTTATTTTACTTCTTGCTTTTGCAGTAACAACATAACTTAACCAGTCTTCGCTTGGTTTTTGTTTGCTGCTTGTAATGATTTCAATCTGATCGCCACTGCGGAGTTTGTGAGCAATAGGTACCAGTTTATGATTCACTTTTGCACCAATACATTTGCTTCCCACATCACTATGTACGCCAAAAGCAAAATCAAGAGCAGTAGCTCCCAGAGGCAACATTTTTACATCTCCTTTTGGAGTGTACACATAAATTTCTTCAGCTAAAAAAGAGCTTTTAAAATCTTGTAAAAAGTCCAATGAACTGCTATCCTGATTATTTAATACTTCACGAATGTTGTGAAACCATTTATCAAAACGGTCTTCATCACCACTTCCCTCTTTGTATTTCCAGTGTGCTGCCAACCCTTTCTCCGCAATTTCATTCATTCTCTTTGTACGTATTTGCACTTCCACCCATTTGCCCTGTGGCCCCATTACGGTTGTGTGCAAAGCTTCATAGCCGTTACTCTTTGGGTTACTTAACCAGTCACGGAGACGTTCAGGCGAAGGTGTATACATATCCGTTACAATGGAATAAGCTTTCCAGCAATCTTCTTTTTCTCTTTCAGGTGGAGAATCAACAATCATGCGGATTGCAAACAGATCATATACTTCTTCAAAGCTTACTCCTTTCTTTTTTATTTTGTTGGAAATAGAGTGTATGGATTTTGGTCGGCCGTAAATTTCAAAACCACTAAAACCTGCCTTCTCCATTTTTTCTTTGATAGGCTTAATAAACTCGTTGATATAGCGGCTGCGTTCCCTTTTAGTTTCTGATAATTTGCGTGCTATTTCTTTGTAAATATCTGGCTCCAGGTATTTCATGGCCAGATCTTCCATTTCTGTTTTGATATTATACAAACCAAGCCTGTGAGCAAGAGGTGCATAGATATAAACTGTTTCACTTGATACTTTTAACTGCTTTTCACGCTTCATACTGTCAAGCGTACGCATATTATGTAAACGATCTGCCAGTTTAATTAAAATCACTCTTGGATCATCAGTAAGCGTTAATAAAATCTTTTTAAAATTTTCTGCTTGCTGTGTTGAGTTCGCATCAACTACTGTTGATATTTTAGTTAACCCATCAATAATTCTTGCTATTTCATTTCCAAACTCACGGGCCACATCTTCCAATGTAACATCGGTATCTTCAACTGTATCGTGTAATAAAGCACAGATGGTTGAACGCACACCTAACCCAATTTCTTCCACACAAATTTGTGCAACCGCTAAAGGATGCAAAATGTAAGGCTCGCCACTTTTACGACGCATTGTTTTATGTGCTTCTGCTGCCATTTCAAAGGCAGTTCGCACTAATTCCTTATCGCCCTTTTTTAGTTTTGTTTTAAGCGCCCTTAATAAACTACGGTAATAACGAAGTATTTCCTTTTTTTCCTGTTCGGGTGTTAAGGAGTAGGCCGGTATGGTGGTTATTGTTTCCAGTAAAAGCGAATTTACGAAAAAGCTATCTTCCAATATGAATGAATGATTGAAAACCCTACCTTTGCAGCCCGTTTTTAAACAAAAGTTCTTCCGGATGTGGTGAAATTGGTAGACACGTCAGACTTAGGATCTGATGCCGTAAGGTGTGGGGGTTCGAGTCCCTCCATCCGGACAAAACAGGCCCCTCCAACCTCCCCAAAGGGGAGGCTTTTTTAACAGCTTACAGCTCATAGCTTAAAGCTAAAAGCAGAATTGATATGGCAACAGTAACAAGAGAAAACATTGGTTTGTTAAACGACAAGCTCACTGTAAAAATTACAAAAGAGGAATACTTCCCAACGTTTGAAAAAACACTCAAGACTTATAGTAAACAGGCAAATATTCCCGGCTTTCGCAAAGGAATGGTACCTGCAGGGATGGTTAAGAAAATGTATGGACCAGGCATTTTTACTGAAGAAGTAATACGCAATATTGAAAAAGGCCTCAATGATTACCTGGCAAGTGAAAAGCTTGACATCTTTGCTCAGCCGCTTCCATTACTTAACAGTGATTTTAAACCTAATATTGATAGCCCTTCTGACTATAGTTTTGATTTTGAAATTGGGTTAAAACCCGCTTTTGAATTCAATCTTAAAAATACTCCAGCTCCCTATTTTAAAGTACAAGCAACTACTGAAATGATAAACCAGGAGATTGAGCGCCTGCAAAACCGTTTTGGTAAAATGACTGAGCCTGAAACCATCAGCAGCGAAGACAATGTTTTAAACTTATTGTTTGAAGAATGTGATGCTGAAGGAAACCTGCTGGAAGGTGGATTGAAAAAAGACAATTCTTTATTGGTAAAATATTTTAAAGAAGACAGCCGTAAAAAGCTGATGGGTTTAAAAAAAGACGACACTATAGTTGTGCAGTTAACTGAAGCCTTTGATGAAAAGGAATGTGATTGGGTAATTGAAGACCTGGGATTAAAAGAAGTTGTTGCTGCCGAACAAAAATTCTTTAAACTTACTATTACAAAAGTTGGCTTAATAGAAAAGAGAGAGTTAAATGAAGAGTTTTTTAAAGAAGCTCTCCCCGGAAGAGATATAAAAACGGAAGCTGAATTTTTGGCTGCCATTGAAGCAGACATACAGGCTTATTGGGATAAACAAAGCAGCAACCAGTTACAACATCATTTATATCATGTATTACTGGAAGAAACAAAAATGGAATTACCAGAAAGCTTTTTGAAAAAATGGCTTGCTACTTCTACTGATCCAAAATCTGGTGACAAAGAACCCAAAACTCCAGAGCAAATAGAAGCTGAATTTCCAACTTTCATTAATCAACTTCGCTGGACATTGATCAGCGATAAAATTATTACAGAAAACAATCTTGAAGTAACACAGGAAGAAATAAAAAACAGCCTGAGACTACAAGTGTTGAGTTATTTTGGTTCAATGAATTTAGGAGATAATAATCTTGATTGGATGGATCAGTATGTAGAAGGTTTGATGAAAGATGAACAACAGGTTGATGGCACATACCGCCGCATTGTAACAGAAAAAGTTTTTAACTGGGCAGAGCAACAGGTGAATAAAGACGAAAAAATTGTAAGTGCTGAAGAATTTATTAAAATGAATGAAGAACATCAGCATCATCATCATTAAGAAGTACGAAATACCAAATACGAAGTACGAAATAAATACAGTCCCGCTGAGTAATTGGCGGGATTTTTTTGTTGAAAAAAGAATTGCAGATGAAGGGCTGCCGGATTGAAGTGGAAAGGACATAACCCTGCCGGCGGTTGTAAACCCCGGCAGCGGTTTGTACTTGTAACGAAAAGCCGGAACAAATGTTGAATATTGATCAAAAATTTCACAGCCCCAACTTTTTTTCTTTTCTTGTCAGATGTATTTAAGCCTTACAGACAGTTGGTTGAACATTCATCTTTTAAGTTTTAAGTTTCAACTTGTTTTTCCTGCCTTAATGTCTTGCTTTATTTCTTTGCATGGTATTTGAAATTATTTTTTATCCATCAGTTTCCCTTAACTTGTAACCGAAATTTTTTACTATGAATTTGAATAAAGAATTTGAAAAATACGCCATTAAAGACCAGGGTATTTCCAGCGCTACATTACATAATTATCAAACACATTTTAACCCCAGCAATCTTACTCCTTATATTATTGAGGAACGGCCAATGAATGTTGCAAGTATGGATGTGTTTTCTAGATTAATGATGGACCGGATTATTTTCCTTGGTGAACCTATTAACGACTATGTTGCCAATATTGTAACAGCACAGTTGTTGTTTTTAGAAAGTACAGATCGTACAAGAGATATACAGATGTATATTAATAGTCCGGGTGGCAGCATTTATGCCGGCTTAGGTATATATGATACCATGCAGTATATTACTCCCGATGTGAGTACCATCACCATTGGTATTGCAGCAAGTATGGGTGCAGTACTCATGTGTGCAGGCACCAAAGGCAAACGCACAGCATTAAAACATTCAAGAGTGATGTTACACCAACCATATGGTGGAGCTGGTGGCCAGGCTACCGATATCCAGATTATGGTCAATGAAGTAAAAAAACTCAAGAATGAGTTGTATGAAATCATTGCTTATCACAGTGGTCAGACTTTTGATAAAGTAAAAGAAGATAGTGACCGTGACTTCTGGATGAAAGCCAGCGAAGCAAAAGATTATGGATTAGTTGATGAAGTATTAGTAATGAATCCAAGAAAAACAAAAGAAAGCTAAACGTTAAAAAACCGAAAAAACAATGTATCAGCATTATTTAAAATATCCGATCAAGTTTGAAGAAGATGATGAGCCAAAAGAAAATCCGCTGGAGAATTTTACTGCAGCTGCATTTGGTCCCTACAATAAAAAATTTCTTGAAGAGCGTAAAATCTTTTTCTGGGGTGTAGTACATGATCAATCTGCCAAAGAAATTGTAAATAAGCTTTTGTACCTGGAAGCAATGAAACCCGGTGAGGAAATTAAATTGTTTATCAATAGCCCCGGTGGTGTGGTTACAAGTGGTATGGTGATTTATGATACCATGAAAATGATCAGTTCACCGGTAAGCACCATTTGTATGGGAATGGCAGCATCAATGGGTTCAATTTTACTGAGCGGAGGCACCAAAGGCAAACGCTTTATTTATCCGCATGGAGAAGTAATGATTCACCAGCCAAGCATTGGCGGTGCACAGGGAACCAGTGCCGATCTTGAAATACTTGCTACACAAATAGCCAAAACAAAAGACCTGGGAGCACAAATTCTTTCAAAAAACTGTAATCAACCGTTAGAAAAAGTATTGAGAGATTTTGACCGTGATTACTGGATGAATGCACAAGAGGCTGTTGAATATGGAATTGTAGATGCCGTTTTAGATAAATTGTAATTAAAATAATACTTATTTATACCCCTGGAAATGCTAGTCTTTGCCAGGGGTATTTTCTTCTGGTATAAACCAAAGGCTTTCTTTATCTTTGAAGTTGGGTTATTTAACCAGCCCAATACCTAAAATCCATTACTAATGGCGAAAAACAATATGCTACACTGTTCATTTTGTGGTAGAAGCAGAGACGAAGTAAAAATCCTCATAGCCGGACAGGAAGGCCATATCTGCGAAAATTGCGTAGAACATGCACAGGAAATCATTGCACAGGAATTAGTATTGCGTAATGAAACAACTTCATCCAACTTTAAACTGAATGTAAAAAAACCAATTGAAATTAAACGGTTTTTAGATGAATATATCATTGGCCAGGATGATGCTAAAAAAGTTTTATCTGTAGCAGTTTACAACCACTACAAACGTTTAAAACAAAAAACG
>Ga0209797_10001530_pt1 | contig 11634 bp, 11 predicted proteins | sample DOMMetBare3Fresh_2_FD_187472 | JGI IMG/M metagenome (GOLD analysis project Ga0209797, IMG submission 187472) | Wetland sediment microbial communities from St. Louis River estuary, USA, under dissolved organic matter induced mercury methylation -... | ecosystem: Environmental > Aquatic >...
AGGAACTCCCGGATCTTGGCGGGGTCGGCGTGCGACTTCCTGTCAAGGAAATACTCCGTTTGCATTCTCTGCATCAGGTTCAGCGAATCGAGCGGGACATCCTGCAGCTTGATGACTCCCTGCCGGTACAGCTCCCACTGGTCGATCCCCCGTCCCCTCAGGGAAAAGACCGAATCCTCGGGGATGTGCCGCCAGCAGTATTCCCAGAAGTCGCATTCGTACGGGTCGCTGCAGTGGGGCCCGATGTCGATCGTCGGCATCTTCCCCCGAAGCATCGCCCTCATCTCGGCCAATTCCTCCGGAATGGACGCCTGCTTCTCCTTCACGATGCCGGTTACATCCTGGAGGACGAACAGCTCCTCCGGGACGATGTCCCCGTCACGCACGTAACCGTTGTTGATGTGCACGAGGTACGCCTTGTGCATCGGCAGCCCGCACCCGGAGAGGACGTAATACTGGACCGCCACGTCGTCCCAGTAATGCTCCTTCACCGAGGTCGAGCTCTTCACCTCGTACAGGTCCCAGTAACCGCGGTTCCGGACGATGATGTCCGCCTTCACGAAGACGTCGTTATGGGAGAAGGTCGCCTCGTAGATGGCCTTCGTGCCGCGATCGATCTCCTCGCGGGTCTTCGCCAGCTGCTCATCCTTCGTCAGCCCGTCGAAGGGTACGACCACGCCCCCGGGGAACAGCATGTGGGCAATATCGCCGACCTCGTGCCCGCTTTTCCATAGCGCCTTGAGCTCCGATGTCGGTTCGCCCCGGAGTTCGGGTTGGTACCGGTCGAGATACAGGGATTTGTGGCACTGGAGACCCCGGATGTAGAGCGACTTGCTCAGATGGACGGTCTTGTCAGACGGGGACATCTCCCCCTCCATCGACCGGTGTAGGTGGCGGGGTTGCGGCCGACGATGTTGCGGTACGGGGGGATTCCTTCTATCCCCTGTTCCACGGGTCCAGCCGCAGCCGCCCACCAAGAAGCCGCCCCTCGTGTGCAACCCGGACCCACGCGATACCGTACGCAACCCCGAAGGGGCCGAGGAGAACAAGGAGCCACTTCCCGTTTCGCACGCCAAGGACGATCATCGCGAGGCCGGCGGAAATGCAGATCGCTGCGATCAGGATGGCCATGATGCGGTTGGGAAGGGAGAGATTCGGGAGAGGGCTCTCCAGCGGCCGGACCTTCGCCCGGACGCTCCGGGCAGCACCGGCCCGTTCCGGATGGAACAGTCGATTCGACAGCTTAATGCGGCCGGACGTTTCCGGTTTGATGATGATGAAACGGACATCGTCTTTCTTTTTTTTCGATCTGTCTTTGCGTTTCGGGGCCATGGAATTCTGAAAACCATCTCACAAGATTTCCCGCGAGTCAAACCCGTTACGGCATACATGGATCCTCCCATCGATTTCGACGTGACCGGGCGACCCGCGGAAAAAGCAGTCCCGCAATGACGTAGAGGACCGCGCCGATCACGACCGTCCAGCGGAAGCCGAGCCACAGGGCTCCGATCGACGCGAGCGACGCGCCGGCCACGGAAAAGAAGCCGTTCACGGCCCAGGCGAAGGGGATCGCCGAACCGCCTGCCGCGGCGAGGCGTGCGATCGCGGCCGGGAACGGGATCCCCATCAGGAACGCCGCCGGCGCAAGCGTTGCGACAAACGCGGCCGTCCGCATACCCCACCCGTGCGCAAGCAGAGGGCTCGCCGCGGCCGAGAGGATGCCGAACCCGGCTACGACACACACCGCGATGCCCGCGAAGACCCGCTTCATCGCCCGCTCCGATTCCCATCGTCCGGACACGGCGCTCCCGATCCCGGAGAAAAAGGAAAAGCCCCCGATCGCCAGGCCGGCGGCGCGGAGGGTATCGCCGAGGAGAAGGATGCCGGCCTTGAGGAAGGTGAGCTCCACCAGCATGTAGGCCAGCCCGAGCGCGGAGAAGTACCCGGCCACGGAGATCGACGCCACCTCCCCGGTTCCGTCCCGTGCGAAGACGGTGGGCAAAAGAAGGAGCACCGCCGCCAGGACGAGCGACACGCCCAGCGAGAGCACCAGGAACACGATGCCCCACTCTATGAAGGGTATCCACTGGCTCCCGAGGAGCCGTTCAAACTCCGGCAAGGTCCGGAGGCGCAGGAAGCGATGGAAGTACGGCGAGTCGTCGGTGACGGGCGAGAGGTCGAACAGTTCGGTCTCGCGTTTCCCGGGCGGCTCCGTCATGGCCTCGGAAACAGCCTCGCGCAGCGCCCGTTCCTCCGCGCCGCCTCCGGCCTCGGCACCCGCGGCGGGCCAGACCATCGAATACCCGTAATCGGAGCAGAACCGCCTCACCCGTTCTATCTCCGCCGGAGGAAACGGGGTGCGCCGCGCAACCAAGGAAAACGTCCCCCAGCCGCGGATCACGGCGACCCGATCGGCGGCGGGCACGAAACCCGCGGCAGTGAGCTCGGCCCGGATCGTTCGAAGGATCTTTACGCTCTCCCTCGGGGGCGTCTTGAGCCACCCTGAAAACGCGAGGAGTCCGTCCTCCCCGAGGCGGGCGAGCGCCGCCCGGATTCCCTCGCGCGTGAGGAGGAACGTCTCGCCGGTCGCGTGGACACCGAGCGAGGAAAAGGTCGCCGAGGAAATGTCCGCCGCCTCGATGACGTCGAAGAACCGCCTGTCCCGGGCGAGGAAGTTGCGCGCCCCCTCTTGCCGGATCTCGACGGGAAGAGATCCCGGCCATCCACCCGAGAACCCGGAGAGGTCCTCGCGGACCAGTCGCACGAGTTCCTGCGCGGGCTCCACGATCGTCACGGACGAGGCAAAGTTCGCCGCGGCCGTCAACACCCCTTCCGTCCCCCTGAGACCGAGTTGGAGGACCCGCGGATGGTCAAAAAGCCGGTACGGGAGGACGGCGGGGAAATAACCGAGATACGCGGGGGGCGTCCTTTGGCCGTCCTTCGGGACGGTGCCGCGCTGCTCGCCGTCCGCGAACAGTGTCGCCTGCGGGGGAATCTCTCCAGCGAAACGGACGCTCAGCCCCGGCGCGCTGTGGACCCCCGGGGCAAAGACCGCCCGGTAATCCCCCGATATTCCGAAACGGGACGCGATCTCCCGCGCCCCCGGCAGGTTCCGGACGGCCGCCAGATCCTTATAGGGAGAGAGCTTGAGATCCGCAGGCGGGATGACCGTGAGGAAGAGGACCGCGCACAGCGCGGCCACCCGGCCCTTTCGCAATCCCCCGCCCTTGTCCGACAGGACGAAGGCACACGCCACCGCCCCTAGCGCGAGGGGAAGGCGCAGGAGCCAGCCGGTCGGGGCGAGCATTAGGAACGGGAGCGCGAGGAGGGCGCCTGCCGCCGATCCTGCGAAGGACGCCGCGTAGACCGGGCCTGGCCTAAGCCTCAGGAACGCGAACGGGATCGCCGTCGCGCAACCTGAAAGGAAGAAGGGGACGGCGAGAAGGAAGAAGAAGCCCCCGAAACGCGGCCAGGCCATGGGATCCCACAGGAGCAGGAACGGATCGAACGAGACGAGCTGCGAGGCTCGGAACGCGAGGTCGAACGACGGCGCGGCGAGAAGGACCATCCATGCGAAGAGCCGGCCTGGGGACCTTTCCGCGCGCCGCCGGACGATCTGGAGCGCGACCCCGGCGCCCCCGACGCCGAGCATTGCCTGGGAGACGATCAGCGGAACGAAGTGCGGCCAGAACCGGAACGACAGAAGGCGAATGAGGACGATCTCGTTCGCCAGCGTGGCCGCCGAAAGGAAGAAGACGGCCGCAACGACCCTTTCCGCCTTCGCGTCCGCGGAATCGGAATTCCCGCGGTCCCTTGGCGCTGCGGTGGACAAGCGGGGGCCCCGTCAGTGGCCGAGGAGGCGGACGAAGGAGACGGGAAGAACATTCCTATGCGTAATCGAGCCTTTGGCGTCCTTCTCGATGTAGATGAGGTTCTGGGTCATGAAGGGCCCGCCCACGGGCATGATCATCCGACCCCCGTTCCTGAGCTGGCGCAGAAGAGGCGGGGGAATGTGTCCCCCCGCGCAGGTCACGATGATGGCGTCGAACGGCGCCTTCTCCTCCCAGCCGTAATAACCGTCCCCCTGCCGGAGGACGACGTTTCGGAACCCGAGGTCCGAAAGCGTCCGTCGGCTGCGGACGGCCAGGGATTCGAGGATCTCCACGGAGTAGACCTCCGCAGCGAGCTTCGCGGCGATCGCCGCCTGATAGCCGGACCCGGTTCCCACCTCGAGAACGCGGTCCGTCTCCTTGAGACGCAGGATCTGCGTCATGAAGCCGACGATGTAGGGTTGCGAGATCGTCTGCCCTTCCCCGATGGGCAGAGGGTACGGTTCATACGCCTTCGCACGGTATTCCGGCGAAACGAAGAGGTGCCGCGGTACGTCCCGCATCGCCCCCAGGACGCGCGGGTCGGAAACCCCATCGCGCTCGATCTGGTCGCGCACCATCGCCTCCCGCCTCTGCAGGTAGGGATCCTCCGTCGCCAACGCCGGGTGGAGCGCCGCGGACAGGACGACGGCGGCGATCGTGACGAGAGGGATGGAAATTTTCATGGCTTCCGCGCGGACGCCCTGCGGCATTCAGCTTTCCTTCCCGAAATGCTCTTCCAGCGTGGAGCAGATCCGGTCCGGCTTCCGGTAGAATAACGAAAAACGAAGGTCGACGGCCTGGGGAAACTGCTCGTACAATCGGCGCGCCACCTCGTCGGGCCGCTTGATCGGCTCCCATCGGGCATTCGTCTTCGGACGCACGAACCGGCCGCTCAGCAGGAGCCGGAAAAACATCATGTCGCACAACATCCCCTCCAGCCATGGAGTCCAGCTTTCGTATCCGGCGATCCACGTGGATTGCGCGCCACCGAGCAGCACCTCGGCCGTCTTCCTGTTGACGAAATCGCAGGCTCCGAAGTAAAGCCCGTCGTAACTCGTGAGGGGTGCCAGGATGTTTTTGAGGCGCCGGCGGCTGATGTCCTGCACCGCGCTGATGACCCCCCGCTTCCCGTGGCAGGCAAAATAGGCGATCTTCCTGCGCTGGTCCACTCCCTGGTCGTACCGGTAGAGCGCGTCCTTCAATCCCTCCGCGTTCTGGAAGACGACGTAACTGAACAACGCATCATGCCCGGGCGTATCCTGATGCGACCCCTTGCGCCGCATGTAGGTCTCGTTCGTGTCCCGCTTCAATTGCCCGAAAAAGGGCTTGACGGTTTCGTTGTGAAGCTGGTCCCACTGCGCCTCGAATACCTTGATGATGTACCGGACCCCGTTTCTCTCGCGCATGGCGAATCTCCAAGTCCGACGGTCTGCTGATCCGTTTCCAGGGACGGAGGCCGCAATGTGTTCCCGGCTCCGGAGCCGATCGCGCTCTCCTCTTGGATTGTATCCCTTCGGACGTTTATTATACTCCACGGACCCCATACATTTACATCCTATTGATTATAAAGGGATATTCGGAAGAAACCGCATTGGAGAAGGACAAGGACCCATTCCGGCCCAGGAGGATCTGCCCTAACTACTTGATATGATTTATTTTAATTGATTATCTCCCTTTCAATGAGGAAGGTTTTGTTTTTGCATTCCAAATGATTTCAATGAGTTATAAATGGCTCCCCCTCCGCAGAAACGGGAACGCCCGGCACGGTTACTTCAGTAATTTGCCGATGGCAAGCACGGCACCCACCAATCCGCCGACGATCGCTCCGTTAAGACGGATATACTGAAGGTCTTCACCGACTTTCCCTTCGATCTGATCGATGAGATCACGATCCGAGAGTTTCTCGAGGCTCCCGCGAACCATATTCCCGATGGCGGCGTGCCGCTTCTCGACAAGTTCGAGTGCAACCTTTCGAATCCAGATGTCGACATTCTCCCGCGTCCTGGCGTCCACACGAAACCTTTCGAGTCTCTCCTTGAAGATGCGTCGTATCAAACGGTCAAGATCCGAGTCCGGGCTATCGAGTTCCTCCTCGATCGTCTGCCGCAGCCGTCGTAATGCACGGCGTAGAACCTCCTGCGAATCCGACCCCTCGAGGATTGCCCTTCGGAGTTTCTCAACCATGGATACGGCATCCGGGTTCCCGGATGCAAGGTTGTCCGCAAACTCGATGAGGATCCCATCCAGCCGTGTTCTCAAGGGATGTCCCGGATTGCCGCGCGCCTCGTGGGCGACCTCCTCCACTTTTCTTATGAAGGAATCTACCGCCTCCTCCTCATTGACTATGTCCAGCAATCGCGCCGCATCGATCGCAATGCCCCTCAGGAAACCACCTTCCTTGTACTCTTCGAGTGCGCGGACGATGATCCGGCGGGCAAATTCCCTCGTTTCCGGCCCACGAACCGCATTTTCAATGGCCGCAAGGAGGGTATCCCATACACCGTGATGCTCACCCCGGCGGATCGTCTTTCCCAGCCAACTCCCGATCGGCTCCGCGAAATTGAGATCACGCAGCTGATCCTTAATGGCCCGGTCAAGAAAATCCATCACCTCCTGGGAATCGATCCCTCTCACCACTTGACCGATGAAATCCCTGAATAAGGAAAGGACATTTTCCGACTTCGTGTCGTTTCCGATGTACTCGAGGACATATCGGGATGCAGAGAATTGTTGCAGGTGTTCCCGTATAATGCTTGGCGACAGCCAGCGGTTCTGCACCATATCCGCTACACCATCGATGATACGTTTCCTGTTTTTTACGATGATGTTTGTATGTCGTCGTATGAACGGGATGGGGACCTCCCGGAAAAGGGCGGTTACCGCGAACCAGTCCGCCAGGCCTCCTATGGTTGCAGCCTCAAACGCCCGTGCAAGTACTCCCCAACTCTGCCCCAATACCCATCCTTGATGGAGCGCTATCTCCGTCACGGCCAATCCCCCTATCGCGACAGAGAGAGACACGTTCCCGAGAGATCTTGCCGAACTCATGTCCATCCTCCTTTACGTGGCCTTCCCCTGCGCAACCGGCGCGAGGGTAACCGGCGCCTGCACCCCCGTCTCGAATCCGTTCACGTTGATATTTATCGGGAAAGATCTTCGAGGGAGGCAGGCTTCAAAGAAATCCTTCGCTGCTGAGAACTCAAATTCCTTCGGGATCAGGCTCTCAGGCGCGAATAAAACTTCCGGGAGGTCTTCAGGAGCTTCCTGTACTGCCGGACTGGCAGCATGCGGCGGAGCCGGCTACGCAGGAACCCGATATTTTTCACGACAACGGAACCTGCCTCGATCTTCACGACCCCCTGAGAGGCAAGATCGCGAAGGACATTTTCGATATCCCGCGAGTAACACACACTTCCGGTGATGGAAAACCAGAGGCCGGCGAGCATCCTGTTGTGTTGCTTCATCTGGTAGAGAACGGAATGGATTTTCGGCAGGAAGAGTTGGTCATCTCCGTTTGCGCCCAGGGTGATGATGCCGGAAATGACGGCGGAAAGGTCGGGCAGAACGATCGCCATGAGCGCACCTCCCGTTAGATACACCCGCCTCGCCCGGACGGAAAACCGGTCAGGGGATATTATATCCTTTTGACACCCCCTCCTGCTGAAGTGTTTCCGATCGCGAGAAAGTCATGAACCCAACCCCCCTGCTCTCCCCTTGGCAGACACAAATCCCGAGGGTGTCGGTTACCCCTTACACTATGCGCCGCTGGATCGCCTTCCATGATTTTGTGATGAGAAAGCTCTCGTCCATGTTGTGGATCATGGCGGCGAACTTGTTCATCGGGATGGCGAAGCTCAGCGTCGATCCGGGAACGAAGGGCCTGGCGGAAACGTCGAACATCCCGAGAACGGCCCTCGGGTGGGACGCATCCTTCTCGAGGAATGGGTATTTCACGATGGATCCGCAGCCGGCACAGAAAGGGCAATACACGGCATTCAGGTCGGCCTCGTCGAAGGAGGCCAGGGTGAAGAGCCCCGAGAGAACATCCGGAGGAGCGAAGAAGATGGCCACCTGCGGGGAATCGTCTTTCCCCAGCCTGTCCCATCTCTTGAAAACGATGTGGCGGGCCGGCGCCGTGAAGGAAGGCGAGCGCGTTTCGAACTCCTTCACCAGCTCGGGAGATTTCTTGAAACGTCCACCCTCGATGATGCCGGGGATACCGCACGAGAGAAAGTGTTCGAAGTTCGGAATGACGTCCTTCGTGAAGCCGAGGTAGCGCTTCCCGCCGCTGCAGCCGATCGTAGCGAGGTCGAACCGCAGGCTTTCCCCCTCGCGGATCTTCGCAAGGTCCGCGAGAAAGCACCGGTGACCCTCCGTCGGCTGCGCCCGATCGGCCGCCCCCTCATCGTCGGAATACCAGCAGGTGACGGGCAACTCGGCACCGCCGAAATATTTCTTCCACCGATTCAGGAAGTCTTCTTTCCGGCGTATGTCCACTCTATTTCCCTCCCATGGGATCGCGCCGGTCCATGCGTCGCCATTCGGTCGTGTCGCCCACATTCGGGTTGAAACCGGCGTTGTTGGACAACAGGTATTCGCCACGCGCGTTTACCCACGCATCGCTATAACCGCTCGGCAGTTGGACCGGACGGCCCTCGTACGGATTCTTGTACGTTTCCACGCCGCGGATGTATTCGCTGAAGCTCTGGCTGATGCGATCCTGCGATTCCGACCTCTTACGATACGATTCGCTGTACATCTTGCGAATCTCCTCGCTGTTGCGCGTGATCGTCGCACTGATCGCAGCCGCGTTCTTGATGCTCTGGTTCATCCGATCCTGAAACAGCTTCTGAACGTACATGTACCCGCCGTACCACTCCGGGGTGAGCCGCGTCGAGCTCACCGTCGTATTCATCCGGGGCGTCAGGCGATCCAGCTGCCCCTTGGGCGCGCGAAACGAGTAGGCCGAGTGCACCGACCAGAGGGTCCCCATCTGCCAGTTCGTGTAGACGAGCGTGCAATAGACGGATTCCTCCCACGGCCGGCCGCCCGTCTGGTACTCGTAGCGGACGCGGGCGGACTTTACGGTGGACTGACCGCCGAAGGAACGCGCCACTTCGGCGGCGAGCTTGGGCAGGTCATCCCGAGCGACCACCCGGGCGCCCTGCAGATGCCGCAGCGTATTGGGCATGTAGAAGACCTGGATGAACCGGGGCACGTCCGTGATCGGCTGCAGGAGGATGTTGCCGAGATAGTTTGTGCCGGGCTGCATCTGCACGACCATCTGCGTCAGCCAGGTGAAGTTCTGGACGGGAAGGAATTCGATCGCGGCGCCGGTCTGCGGGTCGCTGATTCGCAGGAGCAGGTTGGCCAGGATGCTATGATTTGGAAACCACTTTATCCCGCCTTCGGCCTTCCACCCGGCGGGAAGAAGGATGCTGACGGCCTCGATGTTGTTGATGCCGGGGTCTTTGACGCTCAGACGCGTGAACCTCAGGGAGTCGTGCGTCGATGCCGGTGGCGCAGCGACGGCGGAGCCCCACCCGTGGGTGATCGCTATCAGCATGAACAATACGACCGGAAGCGCCGGGCGCCGCATTGCGTAGCCTCCTTCTATTCGTATGGCACCATGATATCGAAGCGTGCCGATGGAAACAAATGTGACTTGATGATGAGGCATGCGGAAGATTTCCGCACTATGATCGTGGTTGGCCGATCATCGAGGATTACATGATCATGGTTCGTACGGGATGACACAATTCTCGGCAGGAGGGAGAACTTGAAAACAACGGCCGGTATTCCCTATCTCCAGGACGATGATCTTGCCGGACCGGCAGAGCTGGTCAACGCGATTCGCGCCCGCCGTACCGGCGGCAAGCTGCTGAACCTCGACCGCATCCTGCTGCACAGCCCACCCTTTACCCGGGGGTGGAATTCCATGTTCGGGACCATCCGCAACCAGTTGTCGTTGTCACCCAGGCTGCGGGAATTGGCCATTGTGGCGATCGGAGTGCTCAACAAGGCCGACTATGAATATGCGCAACATGCGCCGGATTACCTGAAGGCCGGCGGTACCAAGGAGCAATTGGGCGCATTGGCAGATGTGCCCGCCGTCCTTGACGATACCAAGTTGTTCGATGAAGCGGAGCGCGCCACATTGGCCCTGACCTACGAGATGACCCGCAACATCACCGTGGCGGACGCCACCATGAAGAGGGTGCGCGCCGTATTCCCCGACCAGCAGGTTGTGGAGCTGGCGGGGACTATCGCCGGTTACAACATGGTGTCCCGCTTCGTGGTGGCCACCGGGATTGAGCTGGAGTAGACGCTCCGGGGGACCGAATCAGCCTCAAATCAATTACCGGCCGATTTGGTAATATGGGGTGTACTTAAAGAAACGTACTCTTCGTGCAAGGGGAAGGAAGGAACAAAATGAGGAAGTTTGTGTATTTGACCGTGATGGTTCTGGCCTTTTCCCTCTCCGGGAAGGGATTGGCTTGGGGAGGCGGCGCACCCAACGATCGGGAAGCCCTCAAAGGACTCGACACCGGCAAGGTCATATTCGACGTTCGGATTCCCGACCCGGAGAAGCTGACATTCAATCTGGAACTCATAAAGGAAACCTTCGAGGGGATGCGGGGGCAAGGGGTAAAACCTGTGATGATCGTTACGTTCCGGGGGCCGGGGGTCAAATTGCTCACCCGGGGGGGATCGACGGAGGAAATTCGCGATCTCGTCGCGGATCTGAAAAAGAAAGGTGTTCGAATAGAGGTCTGCGCGGTGGCGACTCGCGTATTCAAAGTCGACAATTCCGCCCTGATCCCCGACGTCGTGCTGGTTGGGAATGTCCTTACCTCGATGATCGGGCATCAGAACAAGGGCTACGCGTTTATCCCGCTCAACTGACCCGGCACCCACGTTGATCACCGGAGCCCGGCCTGTTCCCTTCGAAAGGAAGGGGGGAAATGAATGAAGCATCACTTCCTCGGGTGCGATTTCTCCCATTCCCTCACCATGCGCTGGGCCTCCTTCAGCTTCTCGGGGGTCAACGCTTTTGCCACCTCGTCCTTCGCAGCGGAGGCTTGCTTGTAGTCCTCGCCTGATGCCCTCGATGCCGCCAGGCTGAACCAGAAATACGATTGCACGTTGTCTTGCGGGACCCACCTCCCTAAATAGTAGGCGAGTCCGAGAATGCGAAGGGCGTCGACATCTCCTTGTTCCGCCGCCTTCCGATACCACTTGGCGGCCTCCGCGTCGCTCTGCGGAACACCCTGCCCGTTGAGGTACATGAATCCGAGGTTGTATTGGGCGGATGCGGCCCCTTGCATCGCGGCCTTCCGGTACCACTTGACGGCTTCGGCATCATTCCGTGGGACACCCCAACCGTTCTGATTCATAATTCCAAGGTTATACTGTGCTCTCGCGTCCCCCTGCTCCGCCGCTTTCCGGTACCACTTGGCGGCTTCCGCGTAGTCCTGCTTGACGCCCGAACCGTTTTCATACATGGAGCCGATGTTGAACTGGGCGTTCGCGTCCCCTGCTTCCGCTTGTTTTCGATAGGATTTCATGTCGGCAGACAAAGAGGAGGTTTCCAACAGGGTCAATATCATGGCCGCCAGGAGAATCCCACGAAACGGTGATGGCATCGTACATTCCATCCTCAAACGCCGCCTCACTCGTCGATGTCCTTGACCAGCACCCGCTTGCGCCGACCCCCGTCGAACGCGCCGCAGAAGATCTGCGCCCACGGGCCGAAATCGAG
>Ga0209797_10001531_pt1 | contig 11634 bp, 14 predicted proteins | sample DOMMetBare3Fresh_2_FD_187472 | JGI IMG/M metagenome (GOLD analysis project Ga0209797, IMG submission 187472) | Wetland sediment microbial communities from St. Louis River estuary, USA, under dissolved organic matter induced mercury methylation -... | ecosystem: Environmental > Aquatic >...
CCGCCAACATGTACAGGTTCAAAACCACTGTCAATAATTAAGTCTTCGATTTCTTTATTGATGCTTACCTCATCTGTAGCATAAAACAGCACGGCTTTGTCAGGACTTTGAAATGCAGCATTTGTAAGCGAAGCAACACCTAATGTTCCTAATGCTTTTACCAGCTTTGCATCTTTTGGTAATAAAGAAGAAAGAATCTGACCTGCAGATTGGTCTTTATCAATCATTTTTTTGAAGCCTCCATTTTCATCCGGGGCGATAGGATTGGATGGGTCAACAATAATTTTTCCCTGTAATTCTGTTGAGTAGGTATTAAACAACTCTTTTATTGCATCGAACCAAATTGCTAATACAAGAATATCTGCTTCTTTAATAGCAGCATCAATGGATGTAGGCTGTGCAAGAGTTCCTGATTTTTGAGCAAATTCATTTGCTTTTTCAAATGTTCTGTCGGCAACAATTACTGAACGATTGCCTTTTACTAAATTGGCAGCAACGGCAGATCCGATATTTCCCAAACCGATTACTGCAATTTTTGAATTTTGTGTCATGTCTATTTCTTTTTTAATGAATGAATAATTTGATAATGCAAATTTCACTCATTACAGAGGCGGTCGCCAATGACATGCTTTAAGAAATAGTCTTGATGTAGATTAAGGTTTTGAAGACTTTGAAGGCTTTGAAGATTTACTCCTTACATTCCGTAAACGGCTTAAAAACTCTGGTGTAATACCAAGGTAAGATGCTATCTGCACCTGCGAAAGGCGATTAGTTAAGTGAGGATAAAGTTCTAAAAATGATTGATAACGTTCTTCAGCTGTGGAACTGATGTTTTGCAGTAATCGTTCCTGCAGGCGTACAAATCCGTTTTCTATTAATACCCTGAAGATGCGGTCAAATTTCGGGGCCTGGTTGTAAAGTGAAATGAGATTGTCGTGGCTTATTTGAAATACAACCGTGTCTTCCAGTGCATCAATATTCAGTGCCGAAGGTTTTATACTGTGAAAACTTCCCAAATCATTAATCCAGTTATTTTCTGAAGCAAACTGAAGTACATGAATATTCCCTTTTTCATCAATTTTATAAGAACGCAGGCATCCTCTTACAACAAAATTAATTTGAGTACACACATCGCCTTCCTGTAATACATATTGCCGCTTGCGAAACAAACGTGGCAGAAACATTTCATTAACTAATTCCTTTTCTTCTTTGTTCAAAGGAATAAGCCTATTGAAATAGTTTAATAATGGTTCTGTTGATGCTTCTGGTTTAACTGGTTTCATGTTATTTAAAATTCAAACAGCAAATCTCTGAAAAACTACCATTACCCCGGTTCATGCGGCTGATCTTCAGTTTATGTCTTCACAAACCGAAATGCTGATGTGTTTTTTGTTGCAGCTTATAAGTTTAAAAGTTGTTCGCTCTCTTGTTTTTGCATATCGGTTGTTAAGCGATTAAATATTCTGAATAGTGATTCTTCTTTTTTCTTTCAATGCTTTAAAATGCGAAGGCGTTAAACCTGTTACTTTTTTGAACTGAGTTGATAAGTGTGCAACACTGCTGTAGTGCAGTTTATCTGCAATTTGAGATAATGTATCTTCTCCGAAAATAATTAATTCCTTTATCCGTTCAATTTTTAACGCAATGATAAACTGCTCAATGGTAGTAGCCTCAACTTCTGAAAAGAAATTAGCTAAGTAAGTATAACTGAGATTTAATTCTTTGCTGATTAAAGCAGAAAACTTGATATTTGGTTTTTCGTCTGATTTATAAACGTAATCTACCATCACTTTCCTTATTTTCTCTATTAATATACCTTGCTTTTTTTCTAACAACTCTAAGCCCGCTTTATTAATAATGGTATTCAATTCCTTTTTTTCATCATTTGAAAGATCTTCTTTCGTTTCAATTTCACCTAATTCTACTTTTACCGGTGAAATATCAAGTTCTTCTAAAGCCTCTTTAACAACAACTTTGCAACTTTCACAAGCCATATTCTTTACATAGATTTTCATACATTATATTTTTAGCTTGTTCTGCACAAGTGTTGATTCTCAATAATTGTTTTCTGATTGATTTGTCTGATTGTTGCTAAGGTATTGGTTTATTGCTTGCCCCCGGCGTCAATGTTTAGTTAAGAAGGTTTGCTACTGGTTTTGAATTTCATTTTAATAATGCATAAAATATCCGGTGAATTAAAAATGTTAAAATCCTTTTAGTATGTAATTAATAGAGTGTTGGAAAATGTATAATTAATATATACAAAGCAAATGCTGGTTTTTTTCGGAGGCCAATAAATGCTATAAAAACGGTTTCTTTTTTGTAAAATCTATTTGGATATCTCAATAAATATTGTTTAAAATTGATTGAGAAAAAAATGAATTAAGCTTCACAAAACAAATTATAACCTGAAGTAATTTTTTTTTAAATATGTGAACATTTAGAAAAACCCTTTGTTTAATGTTATAACACTAATCTTAAACACTCTTCTTGTTTAAGATTTGGCTTTTAATAAAATATTTTAATAAACAAAACAATTTAACAATGTTCTACAATCTTCTGCAAGTTCATGCAATTGCAAACAACAACTATGTTGCTTTTACATTTTTTGTAGGTACAATGGCCATGATGGCTGCCTGCGTTTTTTTCTTTTTTGAAATGTCTAATGTTGACAAAAAATGGAGAACATCAATGCTGGTCTCCGGACTCATCACCTTTATTGCTGCTGTGCATTACTATTATATGCGTGGTTACAATTTGGAAACAGGAGAGTCACCAGTATTTTTTCGTTATGTTGACTGGATATTGACAGTACCATTAATGTGTCTGGAGTTTTATCTGATCACAAAAAAAGCCGGTGGAAAAATTGGTTTACTGTGGCAATTAATATTTGCTTCTGTTGTAATGCTTGTTACAGGATATATTGGTGAAGCTATTTATGGTAATGAAACACAGAGCTGGATTTGGGGCTTAATCAGCGGTATTGCTTATTTCTATATCGTGTATTTAATATGGTTTGGTGAAGTTGCAAAACTTGCGAATATCGCAGGACCTGCAGTTCAAAAAGCTGTGAAGTCTCTTGGTTGGTTTGTACTTGTTGGATGGGCTATTTATCCAATAGGTTACATTGCTGGTACAGAGGGTGGTTTATTTGGAATGAGAGTGTTCGAGGGTCTTTCAATGGATATTGTATATAACATTGGAGATGCTATTAATAAAATTGGATTTGGTTTGGTAATCTATGTTTTAGCACAATCAGACAAGAGCACAACGCAAAATGCCTAATTGTTTCTTTCAGGGTGTGATAAAATTTATCACACCCTTAGTTTTTATTAATTACGGATAATAAATGGCCATGAAAAAGATTATACTTTTGTTGCTGGGGCTCATACTACTTTTAGTTCAGCATTACATTGTAGCTATAAATCCAAATACGCAATATATTATTTTCATTGTTGGAATTTTATTGCTCGGAGTTCCTCATGGTGCCGCTGATTTATTGGTTGCCGAACGAAATGCCGGTTTATCGGAAAAAGTCTTTTCTAAACAAAAATTCTTTATAGTTTACCTTGGCAGATTAGTATTGTTTGCTTGTATTTTGTTTTTATTTCCAGTAGCCGGTAATATCTTATTTATCTTTTTTGCTGCTTATCATTTTGGTGAAACAGATTTACATCAATTTAAAACCAATACACTGCCGGGAAAAATATTTGTGATCTCATATGGGTTGGTAATACTGAGTGTTATACTACTGCATCATTTTGATGATGTTAAACCCATCTACCTGTTGTTTGAATCAGGTAAGGAAAATCAGGCAGTCATTAATTGGATTAGTCAAAACCGGTATTATATTCTTTCTGCTAATGGAATCCTGTTTTTTATCTCTGCTTTTATTTATTTTTTAATGAACAAACATCTTGACAATAACGATACAGGCCAATTTTTAGTTCGTTTTGCATGTGTTCTTTTTATACTGTTTAATTTGCCAATGCTTCTTGGCTTTACATTTTATTTTGTTGTATGGCATTCACTGTTATCTCTTAATAATATCGTCATTTTTCTCAGGAAAAAAAATACAGTTTCTTACAAAATAATTATAAAACAAATTTTACTCTATAGTTTTTTAGCCATTTTTGGTATTGTATTATTTGGTCTTACTGGTTTTATGTTTATTAATGCAAATGCTGTAGCCGGCTATATTTTTTTAAGCCTGGCAGTACTTACAGCACCGCATATGGAAATCATGTATGGCATGTATATGTCTATAAGGCAAAATCGGGATGAGGCGATTATTTAGAGTTCAAACGTATCTCCTGTCTGGAAAACATAGGGATACATATACTGTCAATTATCTTAAGTTCTATAATGAATTAAGAAACTGTTTAGCATTTTGTAAATGTGCTTTCTGTTTGCTTTCGGGCATTTTATCAAAGCTTCTTACCAACATGCCTAACCGGGGGTTTTGCAAAAAGAAAGTGCGGTGCGTATGCATAAATCTCCAGAATAATCCATCCCATACATTTTGCCAATCTCCTTTTTTATAATCACTCATTTTCATTAAATAGTTACTGCCGCTTATGTAGGGTTTGGTTGCCATCAGTCCACCATCTGCAAACTGGCTCATGCCATACACATTGGGTACCATCACCCAGTCATACGCATCTATAAACAATTCCATAAACCAACGATACACTTCATCGGGATCAAATTCACACAACAACATAAAGTTACCCAATACCATTAAGCGTTCTATATGATGACAATAACCTGTTTCCAATACTTTTTTAATGGTACTATCAATTGGTTCAATTCCTGTGGTTCCGGTCCAGAAAGAAGAGGGTATTTTTTTACTAAACCCCCAGTAATTTTTTGTGCGTTCTTCGTTCCCCTTCAATTCATAAACTGCTCTTATGAATTCTCTCCAACCAATGATTTGCCTGATAAAACCTTCAATTGAGTTTAATGGAATTTCATTGTTGCTGGCATACTGCAATGCTTCATCAATAATAAATCGGGCTGTCAATAGCCCGGTGTTCAACATGGGTGTTAATACACTGTGATGCAGAATATTTTCATTAGTTACAAGAGCATCTTCATATGCACCAAAATCTGCAAACCTGTATTTGAAAAAATCTTTTAACCAATTTTTACTTTCGGTATAAGTGGTTGGGTAAATAAAATCAGTATTCAGTTCACCATAGTTGTCGGGAAAATATTTTTGTGTATATGCAATGGCTTCTTCATAAAAGTTGTTCGGTTTTAAAAAGTTAGTCTTTGGTGCTTTTTCCCCTTTGGGATATTTCAAACGGTTTTCATCATCAAAGGTCCATTTTCCTCCAAGAGGTTTTTTATCTTTTTCCAACAATATATTTCTGCTGAGCCGCTGATGTTTATAAAAATCGGTTTGAAACATTCTTTTCTTATCTGAAAAATAGGCAGCTATATCGGCATAAGAATTTAAAAACAGCGGTGTAGGTTTTTTTATGATTTCTATGTTGTGGGATTTAGAAACATTATTTATCCGCTGCTCCAACCAATAATCTGTTGTATCAATATATTCAAATGAATGAACCTTTATTGATTTCAAATACGGAATCAGGTTTCTTACATCGGCCAATTCATTGAATGCATCTATATAGATGACTTTAATTTTTTTCAGCTGCAGATAGTTTTCATAAAACTTCATACTGGCCCTGTGAAATGCAATTTTACGTTTGTGGAAATGATACTGTCTGAAAAAAAGCCATTCTTCTACCAGGTAAATGGTATCGCAGGTTGATATAAGAATATTTTCTTCAAACAACTGATGGGGAAATATAATGCCGGTTTTTTTCATTTATTTTTTTTCTTTCTGCATTGATCACTGCAATATTTTACATCGTCCCATACCTTTTCCCATTTTTTACGCCAGCTAAATGGCCTGTGGCAAACCACGCAGATCTTTTGAGGTAAAAATTCTTTTTTTATATTTTTCACTTTTAAAACAGGAATAGGTTATTAAAAAGTTTATGGTTTTGCATAGGGCAGCCGGCCAATTTCTTTTGAAACAAAATAAGCATCAAGGCCCTGACTGATTAACACTTCCGCTGCTGATAAATTTACAAATCCGTCTTCACCAACTATTTCATCATTTAAATCAACCTGCATAATACTGCCTATAACAAGTACGGTATTATTTAAAGCAATGGGAATACTTTCTTCAAACTTCATGGCAATTTTTACCACAGCATCTTCAACAAATGGAGCACTGCAGCCAGTATAATAAAACGGAGCAAATCCAACTTTTTCAAATTCAGAAATATCTTTTTCATACCGTGCGGAAGTTTGATGAGCTTTTTTATAGTGTGCAGCTTCTACAAAGTTTAATGTATACTCTTTTGTTTCCATTATATTTTGCAGCGTATCCCGTTGCACACTATCAGGCCTGCTTATTAATCCAAACAGTGCCGGGTTAGCACCCAGATGTATGAGTGAATTAAAAATGGCCAGGTTGGTATTGCCTGTTGCAGAGTTTGTACCTACCAATACAGCTTGCCGAAAACCAGCCAATGAATTGATAAACGCTGTTCGGAAACGTTGTTCTAATTGCTCTATTTCTTTTTTATGTAAAAGCATTTGTTTATTTTAATTTGTATAACAGTCTCTCAACTTTTTTCCAGTAGCCAAAAAAAGAAGGATAGTAATCCGTAACATCATCTGTAATCCAAGCCCTTGGTTCTTCGTTTCCTTTATAGCCTATATTGAGCGGATGTTCTTTATAATAAATAGTTTCTGATTTATAAATTTCAGTAAAGGAATGAAACGAACCTGTATATACCTGCATGCCGGGAATGTTTTTGCTCAAAGCCAGCATAAAATCCATACACTTTTTACTTACGGGGTATTGCGAAAAAAAATCGGGTTCAATTAACAAAATTCTGTTGCCTTGTTTTTCTTTATGCCAAAGCGGATCGAGGTTATAATAGTTATATATAAAAACAGGGAGTGAGGCATCAATATTTATTGCAGAGCTTTCTGGCAAATTTATTTCAGGCACAAACTTTTGAGTATTTAATAATGGGGCAGGAGTTTGCATTGTTTCCAAAACTTCATACGATTTATCGAGGTACGTGTTGGTTTGGTTAGTATTGGTGAATTTGTTGATGTTCTCCTGGTTGGCAAAATATTTTTTATTGCTGTTAGCAGCAGCTACCCACTGCCAGCTGCAGCTATTACTGGCCCAATCTCCATCAAGTAAATGGTAATACAACCATTGGGCAGGGTGATGCCAATGTGATTTGGCAATATTACAAACCAACGAAGCCGTGTACATTCTGCAATGATTATGCATATAACCGGTATGGTATAATTGTTGAATGGCATTATCAATGCCTTCAATGCCTGTTGTTGCATTTAAAATCTGAACAGGCATTTCATTATTTAATACAGGTTGCTGCTGTTGCCTGATATCTTTATTTAAATCTTTATGCTGTCCCACTCTTTGAAAATAATCCCGCCAACATAATTCCTTTACAAAAGTTTCTATCTGTTGTATTTTATATCCCTTTTCAAACATGCTGTTAAGTACCTGTTTGGTGCTGATAACACCTCTTGAAATGTAAGGTGATAAATAAGTAACAGCTCCATCAATATAATTTCTTGTTTTGCCATATTGTACAGGGTCAACCTTGTCAATTATTTGGAGTATGGTTTTATAATCTGTTGTAAAAATCTCATTCATTTTACCGCTTGCTTATTTTATTCATAGAGATGGTTTTTTGCAGGCTGCATTTAAACCGGGTAATCTCAGGATTTCTTTTTTGTGCATGCTTTTTACTTACACCACTATTTACACGCTTTCTCCACAAATTAAAACTGCTTCGTTTTAATTCTCTTCGCATGAGTGCAATGACATTTGCCTCTGAAAAACCAAATTGTATGTTGATTGCTTCAAACGGCGTTCTATCTTCCCATGCCATTTCAATAATCCTGTCAATATCTTTTTGTTCCATCTATAAAAAATATTTAGAATGATGTTCGTTTCCATTTAACAGTTACCGGCGATCCTTCAGCAAGAATAACCGAGTCGGGCTTTTGATTAGAAAGAAAAGAGAATTCCTTTCCATACATCGATGTAAAGTCGCAATCAACAGAATAATCAAGTACTTTATTTACCTGCCACCGTGGATGATTCACTTTGTATTCCTGTGAATGATGCTCATCAATTTTTGTATATCCATAGTAATGCTCAAAAATGAATTCTTCTATACTGCCCGGTTCCATATCATCCTTTTCAACAGCTGCATTTACTGCAAGATGATTCCATGCTTTATTTATTTTCCAATTATACTTTATATTTTTTGCTGAATGGGTTATATCCATTGTATTTTTTGTTGGTATGGCCATGTAGTGCTCTTTATACAATTTGTTGGCAAGCCAGGCTACTGCTTTGTATGGCACTGTTTCATTTATAAAAACCACACCACGTTTCATTGTTTCATCTTCCATTCTCTTTACATAAAAACGCAGATTAATTTCTTCAAAGGTTCCTAAATAGGGTATGGGAATATTGAACAAGCTTGTTTTTTTAAACATAAAACCTACCAGGCTTACATAGGTTTTATTATTGTAAAAATCCAATTCAACTCCTTTGGGTAAAAAAGCTTTTAATACCTCAGGGTTTATGGCATAGTTGGCCATAATTAAATTTTCCCATCGGGCAGATAAAAAAGTATCGGTCATTTTATTTTTAAAGGTTAAACTATTTTCATTCAGGTTTTCAAAGAAAACACCCTCTATTCATCGGTTAAAAAATTGGATGAGAGGGTAATAGGTAATACAGTTACATCTGTGAAGGTATCATACACTGTATCGATTATTTCAGGGATTTATTAACAGCAATCTTCAGGATTTATTCTTCTTCATTTCTTTTAATGCCAGTAAAAAACCTGCTCCGAACAAGAGCGTAATTAACCCTGCGAAATATGGAATGAGTTCAATCATTATTTGTGTTTTTTACCAGTTTTAAATAGATGCCGAAGGCCAGTATGGATGGTACCCAAATGCCAATGAATATGGCTGCGTTTGCTTCACCTTTGAAATACAGTATTTCCGAGAAAACGAGTGAAAGAAAAGCTGCGATAAACAGAAGCTTATCGGCCATTGTAAACTTTTTAAACATAACAATATTGATTTTTAAATTTTCTATGATTTTAGTGTGCAATGAATGTGTAACAAAAAAGTATGGTTTTTGTTTAATGTTGTTTTGTAAGGAAATGCGGTTGAACTAAGCAATAGTAATCAGAAAGGGTTGCCTTTTCTTGTATTATTAACCTGACTCTTTCTCAAACCAAGTAGCAAGAACGCATCAGGTAGGGAAACCTGAGCCACAGACGTTCGTCGTTTTTCTTCAATTAAATTTATCCGTTATTTTTTTGAGTCAAAGTCAACCATCCATTCAATACCATATTTGTCTCTGAACATTCCAAAGTAAGAACCCCAGGGACTGTCGGCAATAGGCATTTCAATATTTCCACCTTCTGTAAGTCCGTTAAATAATTTGTCAGCTTCTTCCCTGCTTTCGGCACTTATTGAAATTTTGCTTCTGTTTTCATTTAGGTTATGCTTTCCCATAAATTCCGGCGTATCACTTCCCATTAACACACTGCTGTTGCCAATGGGCAAAGCAATATGCATAATTTTATTTGCTTCTTTTTCTGGAAAAGGGTGTTCAGGATTTGAAAAATCTTTGAAACGGGCTATCCTTGCAAATTCTCCACCAAATACTGATTTGTAAAATGCAAATGCTTCTTCTGCATTTCCATTAAAATGAATGTAAGGATTGATTTGTGCCATTTTATAATTTTTAAAAGATGAACATTTACTTTTTAAGCGTCTGGAATAGTTGGTTCCACTAAACGTTTTAATTTGTCTAACGATTCCTGCCAACCTAAATAACACATTTCAACAGGAATTGCATCAGGAATTCCTTCCTGTTGTACAAAAAGTTCTGTGCCACATAGCACCTTTTTAAATTGGATGGTTGTAATCATTTGTCCCGGCAAATTGGGGTCATCAAACTGATCAGTATATTTTAATTGTTCATTTGGCAGAATTTCTAAATATTGGCCACCAAAAGAATGGGTGCTGCCTGTGGTAAAATTTGTAAACGACATTTTATATGTACCGCCAATTTTAAAATCCATATGATGTACTGTACATACAAAACCATAAGGTGGCAGCCACGAAGCCATTGCATCGGCATCGGTGAATGCTTTAAATACTTTTTCTACCGGAGCTGCAAATACCCGGTGCAGTTTTACTTCGTTGTTTGCCATATCATTTTATGTTATTATACTTATAATTTATTTTTAATTTTCTTTCTCTTGGTAAATGTCACTTTGCAATACCAATGTTGTATACTGTTTACGCTGCTGTTGCTATACAAGGTTATGATATCAATATCTCATGTCAGAAAACGGCGTAAATACAGTTCTAGAATTGATATTTATTTTATGTCGGGCATTCTTGTAATGTCTTCAATATGAATTAATGTCAATTTCCAATCACCATTTTGTTGTTTTGTCCATACAAGATTGTAATTACCTTTTTCTTTAAGAACAGGTCCACCGGGTATTGTCAGGTCAAGTGTATAGGTTCCTCCGTCATATGCAATTTTATTGTCACTGTCTTTAATAACAGATGAAGTTTTAATGTTGCTAAGAACTTTTACTCCGCCACTTATCCAATTGTTTGCTATAGCTGAATGTCCATTATGAATTAACGAATCGTTCATGACAATGGCATTGCCTGCAATTGTTTTCATAATAGCGGCTGAGTCTTTGCTATTCCATCCTGCAAGAAATATTGCTGTTAAGGAGTCAATATTTACAGGAGATGCCGAAGAATTAATTTCTGTTGTTTGATTGCAACTGATTAATGTTGCGAATGCTAAAAATAGTGTCAACTGTTTCATTATGTTTGATTTGGTTTTCGAAGTTGAAAAAATGCTGTTATATCAAAGCCTCATACCAATAACTGCGTAAATCTTTATTTTATTTAGTCATTCCCAAATAAAATATATAAGCATTTAAACACATGTAAAATATTGCCGGCAAAGAAATCCAGAGACTATCTTTCAATTTAATTCTTACTATTAAACCAAGCAACATTAGCGTAGCAAGCCCTCCGGATGATATTAATAATACTGGGTTAAAAAATAAACCTACCAGTAGTCCAATAGCGCCCAGAATTTCCAATAGAATGGTAAGAAGTCCTAATTTCTCTAATTTGAAACGTTTAAATTCATTTTTCATATACGGGGAAATAAAATATGAAATAGAATATATTAAAAAAGATAAACTTGAAATTAAAACACAAGAAATAAATAAATAATTCATTGCTGAATTATTTTAAATGAAACCAATGCTATAAAAATGCACAAAACCAGGAAAATTAATGAAGGCAAACGTTTACTGAATGGATTTTTTATTTTTAAATGAAAATATTGAGCGGCTAACATAAATAAACCCATCAAAACAGACGGAATCGGAATGAATGATGGATACCAAATTCCTGCGATTAATAAAGTGGCAAGCGAAATTTTAGATGCTCCTACAAAAGTTCGGGTTAAATCACTTAGTACAAATTCTTTAA
>Ga0209797_10001532_pt1 | contig 11628 bp, 8 predicted proteins | sample DOMMetBare3Fresh_2_FD_187472 | JGI IMG/M metagenome (GOLD analysis project Ga0209797, IMG submission 187472) | Wetland sediment microbial communities from St. Louis River estuary, USA, under dissolved organic matter induced mercury methylation -... | ecosystem: Environmental > Aquatic >...
GCGCTCGCCCTTCTTGCCGAGGCCGCCGACGCCGGTGCCGTAGCTGCCGAGCCCGCCGCCGCGCCCCTTGGTGCCGACCGCGCCGATGCCGATGGTCTCGCCCTGGCCGCCGCCGCCCGAGCCGGAGCCGCGGATGCCGAGGCCGCCGAGGCCGTAGCTGTCGCCGACCACCGGGCCGAACATGTTGCCGACCGCGCCGCGCAGGTCGCCGCCGAGCCCGCCCGAGCCGAACACCGTGGAGAGCCCGCCGCCGCCGCGCCCGAGCGCGCCGAGGAGGCCGCTCCGCTTCACGATCTCCTTCGCGTTCGGGTCGATCGCCTTCGGCGCGGAGCGGGCGTTGGTCTTCGGGGCGTCCTTCTTCCCCATCTGGCCCTCGTCCCCCTTGTGCTTCTCGGCCATCTCGCCGGGCTCGTCCTTCTTCTCGGGGTTCTGGCCGCCGGCCTGCTTCGGCTGCGCCTCGGGCGGCTTGATGATGAACTTCGCCATCCGCGAGGGGTTCTTGAAGAGGTCGTCGGCGACGACGTCGGTGTCGTACGGGAAGTTGTTCGCGGCGACGATGAAGCCCGCCTGCAGGAAGAACAGGACGAGGAAGAGGTTCAGGAACTGGTAGTTGATCCGCTCCCAGAACGGCGCGCCCTTCACCGGGCTCGGCTTGCGGGAGCGCGCCTCGATGGCGAGCCGCGCGCCCACCTCGGCGCGGACCGCGCCCGCCTTCGGGATGGGCACCCAGTAGGCGCTCTGGATGGTGTCGTCGCCGATGGCCCTGCGCGCCTTCACCAGCTCGCCGAACGGCGTTCGGACGCCCCTCTCCTCGACGACGCCGGTCATCCCGCGCGTGAAGGTGAAGCGGTAGTCGCCGTCGTGGAAGCGCAGGACCGGCAGCTCCGGAACGGGCAGCCCCTCGAGCTTCAGGGTGCACCTCTCCGTCTCGCCCACGAGGACGGGCTGCTTCGGCCGCACGTAGGTCGCGGCCTCGAGCAGCGTGTCGCCCCAGAGGATGCGCAGCTCGACGCCGAGGTCGCTCTCGGCGGAGAGGTCCTCCGCGACGCGGTCGGCCGGGCGCAGGCGGTGCACCCGGGGCGGCTTCGGCTCGGCGCGCAGGGCCGCCGGCGCGGGGGCGGCGGCCGGGGCCACCGGGGCGGGTGCGGCGGCCGGGGCCCGCGCGGCGGCCGGCGCGGACGCCGGCGACGCGGCGGGAGCGCGCGCGGGGGCCGGCGCGGCCACCGGGGCCGCGGCGGGGGCACGCCCGGCCGCGGCCGGAGCCGGGGCGGGCGCCGGAGCCGGGGCGGCGGCGCGGGCGGTCGCGGCGGACGCCGCCTGCCCGTTCGTGCGCTTCGCGGGCGCGGCGGGCGCCGGGACCGGCGCGCGGTCCGGCTCCGGGGGCGCCTGGGCCGCCGCTGGCGCGGGGGCGGGGGCGGGGACCCCTTCGGGCGACTCGACGACGATGCGGAGCCCGCCGAGCGTGATCTGGTCGCCGAGCCTGAGCGCGCCGCGCGAGACCTTCTTGCCGTTGACGAAGGTGCCCTCGGCGCTCCCCATGTCGATGATGGAGAAGTTCCCCTCCGGCGACACCTCGATCACCGAGTGGATGCGCGAGATCTTCTCGTCGTCGAGGCAGAGGTGGGCCGAGGCCAGCCGCCCGATCTTGATGATCTCGCGGTTGAACTGCTCGGTCCGGACGAGCTCGTCGCCGCGGAAGACCTTGAGGGTGATCGGGGTGGGCATGGTCTAGAGGTCGCCGGACGCCTGCATCACCTTGTCGCGCCAGTCCTCGCGGATCCGGATGAGGTTCGAGTGGTCCACCTTCTGGCGGGCCTCGACGTACTCGCCGTCGGGACGCTTCAGGTCGCCCTCGATGGTGTCGTCCTCGAAGTTGATGACCGTCTTCTTCTCGTACTCGACCTTCGTCTGGGCCTCGCCCTTCTTCTCCTGCGCCGCGGCGAGGAGCGGCAGCAGGGCCATCACCACGAGAAGCTTGCGCATCTTCGATCCCTCGAGGTTCGAGCTTACCACCCCGTCCACGGCCCCATGAAGCTCGCGGCGTCCCTACCTGGGCGGGGGAGGCGCCGATGTGGGCGCGGCGCTCCCCTCCCCCGCGGGCGCCTTCGTCTCGCCGGCCGCCTTCCCGGCCGCCTGCCGCTGCGCATCGAGCTGCATCTGCTTCGCCGCCTCGAGCGCCTTCCGGTTCTCCTCGAGCATCTGCTCGCAGTCGCGCACGAGCTTCGTCACCTGCGCGGCGTCCGGCATCACCGGCACCGCCCGCTGGTAGGCCCTGAGCTCCTCGAGCGCCGGCTCGCACTCCGACCTCACGCGCGCGTAGAGCACGCCGCGGGCGAGGCGGACCTCGGGGAGCCGGCCGCCGCCGAGCTTCTCCGCCCGCGCGTAGGCGGCGAGCGCCTCGTCGGTCTTCCCGAGGTGGCGGAGCGCGATGCCCCGGGCGAGGTGGACGCGCGCGTTCTCCGGCTCGACCTTCAGGATCGCCTCGGCGTGCTCGGCGACGCCGCCCCACGCCCCCTTCCGCGTCGCCGCGTCGAGGAGCGCGTAGCGCGCCGGGAGGAAGTCCTCCCGGAGCGAGAGCGCCTTGCGGAACTGGACGGCCGCCGCCGCGTCGTCGCCCTGGCGCGCGGCGACCTGGCCGGCCACGAAGGGGAGCCCGGGGTCGGCCGGGTCGAGCTTCTGGGCCCGCAGCGCGACGAGCTTCGCGAGGTCGAGCTCGTTCCGCTGGAGGGCCACCTCCGCGAGCACCTTGTAGGCGGCCGGCGAGCGCGGATCGCGCACCAGCGCCTCGCGCGCGAGCCGCCCGGCGTCCTCCACCTGGCCGGACGCCCGGTAGAGCGCGGCCAGCCGCGCGCGGGAGACCGCGTCCTCCGGGTAGTCGCGGGCGACCGCCCGGTAGACCGCGGCCGCGCCGGGCGCGTCGCCCTGCCGCTCGAGGAGCACGCCGAGGTTCACCGACGCCTGCCGCAGGGACGGCTTCGCCTGGAGCGCGCGCTCGTACTCCGCGCGGGCCTCGCCGAGCCGGCCCTGCGCCTCGAGGGTCACCCCGAGGTTGAAGCGCGCCTCGGCGAGCTCTCCCGCGTCGACCACCGCGCGCCACTTGCGCTCGAGGTACGGCCAGTCGGCCGGCACCTTCAGCTTCCGCTGGTCCTGCTCGGCCTGGAGCGCCTCGTCGAAGAGCCGCTGCACGCGGGCGGGGACGGCGTCCGCGGCGTCCGCCCGCGAGTCCGCCCCGGCCGGCCCCGCCGCGCGGGCCGGACCGGCCGCGGTCGCGCGGGCCGGGGCGGCCGCGGTCGCGCGAGCCGGGGCGGCGGCCTGAGGAACGGGGCGGGGCGGCGCGCCGGCGCAGCCCGCGAGCGCGGCGGCGAGCGCCAGGATCGTCGTGCGGCTCGTCACGGCAGGAGGTCCTCGTCGTCGTCGGCCTGGCCCTTCTTCCGCTTCTTCACCGGGATCGGCTCGTCCTCCACGACCCGCCGCTGGGGATCGAGGCTCGCCGGCTCGGCGCCGCGCGCGGAGGGCTCCGCGGCGCCGGCCGGGCTCCTCGGGCGCAGCGCCGGCAGGACCGGCTCGGGGCCGCGGCGGGCCACCCGCGCGCGCGGGACGGCCTGCACCTCGTCGAGGAGCCCGTACCCGCGCGGCGCGTCCGCGGGCGGCGCGGAGGCCGCGATGGCCGGGAGCGCCTCGGGCGACGGGCCCCACTCCTCCGGCTTGTGCTTCGCGAGCAGCGCGGTCGCCTGCCGCGCGCAGTCGTTCACGACGCCGTAGTCGCGCGACGCGTTCACGGCGAGCCCGAGCCCCTCGAACGCCTTCTGGTCGAGCGGCTCCGCCACCTGGGCGAGCTGCGCCTTGTACTCCTGCACGAGCTCGGGGTCGCGCCGGAGCTCCTTCGGGATCGGGGTGTCGAAGAGCGTCTGCGCGAACCGGCGGTAGGCGAGGCCGATCCGGTACAGGGCGCAGATGGCGGGCTCGGCCTGCTTCAGCTTCACCACCTGCCCGTACGCCTCCTCGATCCGCTTCAGCTTGTTCCCCTTCACCTGGAGCTGGGACTTGAGGTACTTCGGCGCGACGTTCAGGGTGATCCGGTCGTACTCCGCGAAGGCGGGCTCGAGCTCCTCGTAGAGGCCCTGCGCCACCGGGGCGAGCCCGCGGTCCTTCACGTCGGCCTTGCGGCGCTTCCAGTACTCGACCGCCTGCCCGTAGGCGCGCCGGGCGAGCGGCGAGCGCGGGTTCCGGTCGAGGAGCTGCGCGATCCGGTGCTGGATGGCGAGCCACTCGTCGGGATCCTTCGCGAACCGCCGCTGGTAGTCCTCGAGCTGCCTCAGCTCCTTCGCCGGCTGGCCCTGCTTCGCGTACAGGTCCGCGAGCGAGAGGAAGATGCGCGAGGCGTCGGCGCCGCCGGGCCAGGTCTCGAGGTAGGCGCGGCTCGCCGCCTCGGCCCTCGCCCACTCGCGCAGCCCGGCGCGGAACACGGCGGCGTTGACGATGGCGTCGTTCGCCTTCTTCTCCTCGTAGCCGCCGGCGTCCTTCGCCTTCGACCCCCGGGTCGCCCGGCGCCACTCCTCGAAGTAGCGCTCGTACAGCTCGGCGGCCTTGCCGAACTCCGCCATCGCCTCGCTGGCCTCGGCGTTGTCGTAGAGGACCTTGGGGGCGAGCGGGTCGGCCGGGAACCTCTGCAGCAGCTGGGCCCGGACCTCCACCGCCTTGTCGAGCCGGTGCGCCTTCACGTAGTCCACCGACGCGTTGAAGATCGCGGTGGGGGCGAGGCGTGACTGCGGCCAGTCGCGGACGAAGGCGAGGTAGTCCTCGGCGGCGCCCTCGTGGTCCCGCGCGCGCTCCTTCTCCTCGATCACCTTGAACGCGCTCTGCTCGATGACCTTGGCGAGGTCGTCCTTGAGCGCCGGGTGGGCCTTCACGAGCTCGGCGTTCGCGTAGAACCGCTTCGCCCAGCCGTTCACGTTGCGCCAGTCGCCGAGCAGGTTGTAGGCGTCGAGGACGAGGTTCGTGGAGTAGCCGGCGAGCTCGTGCGACGGGTGATCGAGGGCGATGCGGGTGAAGAGGTCGGTCGCCTCGGCGAAGGCGTTGTGGCGGTAGTGGATGTTCGCCACCTTGTAGGCGATCTCCACCCACTTCTCGCCCCTGGGCTGCCGCTCGAGGTAGCGTTCGCAGGCGTCCACCAGCCGCTTGCGCACCGGCGCGAGCGGGACCCGCTTCTTCGGGTCGGAGGGCTGCCGCTGCTTGTCCTGCTCGTCGAGCTTCTTCGCGACGAGGTCCCAGGCGAAGACGGCGTTCTCCAGGGCGTCCTTGAAGAACTTGCCGGCCTTGCGCGGCGGCTTCGCCTCGAGCGCCTCCACGTCGGCCCGCACCACCCGCTCGTACTCCTCGCCGGCGCCCTCGAAGTCGGCGAGCGCGTAGCGCAGCTCGGCGTGGAAGAAGCGCATCTCGTAGGCGGTCGGCTCGGAGGGGAAGAGGTCGAGGTAGTCGCGGTAGACCGCGGCGGCGAAGCCGGCGACGGGCTCGTCGCGCGTCTTCTTCCACTCGTTGTGGTACTGCACCGCGAGGATCCGCAGCGTCTGCTCGGCGTCGCGCCGGGCGTCGGCGATGGCCTTCTTCCCCTTCTCGTCCCCGGCCCCCGGCGACGCCTCGATCTCCCGGAGCATCGTCGCGAAGACGTGCGCCTGCTGGACCGCGGCGTCCTTGCGCCCCATCCGGCCCGCCGAGGTGACGATCCTCGACTGGAAGCCCGCCGCCTCGGGCGAGAGCGGCTTCTCCTGGATGAGCCGCCGGTGGACGACGATGGCGTCCCGGTCCTGCCCCTCGTCGTAGTAGAGGGCGCCGAGGGACTTCAGCATGTCCATCCAGCCCGCCTCGCCGCCGATGCGCTTGAACTCGTCGGGCGCGGCCTCGGCGGTGCCGACGTGGCTGTAGGTGCGGACGTAGTCCTTGCGCGCCTCCTTCACCAGGGCGAGCTTGCGGTCCGCCGGGACGGTCGAGGTGGGGAGCTCGCCGAAGAAGACGACGGCCTTGAACAGCTCGAGCGCGTCGGCCCACTCGGTCAGGTTGTAGTGGACCCAGGCCTCCTTGTAGAGCGCGTAGCCGTAGACCGAGGACTCCTGGTACGACGACGCCTTCCGGTACGCCTCCAGGGCGCGCCGCAGGTTCGCGATCCGATCCTTCTCGTTCGCCTTCTCGAAGTAGTACTCGCCGAACGCCATCCAGGCGTCGGGGACGAAGCGCGACTGCGGGAAGCGCTGGATGAGGGCGCGGTAGGCCTTGAGCGCGTCCGGATCGTTCCGGTTCCGCTTGGAGAGGTTCTCGCCGAGGAAGTAGAGCACCTCGTCGAGCCGCGGGTACCTCGGGTACTTCGCCACGATCGCCTTGTAGAGCGCGACCGCCTGCTCCTTGTGCCGGTCCGCCTGCCGGTCGAGGTCCTTCTTCTCCGCCATCAGGCGGTCGATCTCGCGCGGGTCGCCCTTCGTGCCGAGGGCGATGAGCCGGTCGTCCTTGCGGTTCGCCTCGAAGAAGAAGTACTGCGACTCCTCCCAGAGCAGCTCGGCGAGCCGGAAGTACCACTGCGGCGTGTCCTCGGCCGAGCCGCCGCCGAGATCGATGAGCCGCCGGAGCGAGGCGATCTCCTCGCGCCGCTTCTCCGAGACCTGGACCTCGACCTGCTTGCGGAACGTGTCGAAGTCGAGGCGGGGCCCGCCCGGCTCGGCCGTCCTGGGCTTCTTCGCCTCGAGCGTCCCCCCGAGCGCGGCGTCGGGCGCGACCGAGCGCTTCTCGCCGAGGTCGGCCTCGCGCGGCGCGCTCCGCTCCGCCGCGGCGGCGCTGGAGGCGGCGAGCGCGAGGACGGCGCCGGCGGCGAGGGCTCGGAGCATGTCTCTCCCCGGAGAGGTCAGCGAGCGGCGGCGCGGGCCCGCGGCAGGCGGTCCTTGCAGCCCTTCGTGAGGGTGTACGAGTAGGTCCCGAGCTCGTCGCGCCAGAACTCGCCTTCGTACGGCCAGTAGAGGTGCTCGTCGGACACGGCGTGCGAGTACTTGAGGTCGCGGACGACCTCCACCTGGCTGCCCTTCGCGAGCGAGCCCTCGAGCGCCTCGCGCTCCTTGCGCGAGACCTCGATCTGGATGCGCAGGGCCTGGGCGAGGAGCTGGCGAAGCTGGTCGCGCTCGTACTCGAGCTTGGCCCGCGTGCGCGCGCCCGCCTCCTCGATCAGCTCCGCGCGCCCGGCCTTGAGCTTGGTCACGAGCTCCTTGCCGAGGGCGGCCTGCCGGAACTCCGGCCGGCGCTCGCCGATCCCGACGTCCATCTCGCGCTCCATCTCCCCGATCGACTCGGTCAGCCGCCGCACGGTCTGGTCGGAGAAGGCGACCTTCAGGATCTTGCGGGTCACGCCGCCGCCCGGCTGCGCCGCCGCGCCGCGGACGAGCTCGTAGTAGCCCTCGGCGGTCCGCTGCGACGCGGTGATCTTGACGAGCTCGCCGTAGACCGGCTCGTAGGTGGAGGAGAACTGCTCGAGCACCTGCCGCGCCTCGGGGTACCGGCAGTTCTCGTAGTAGACGATGGCCTTGAGGACGTAGGACTCGGGGTAGTACTCGTCGCGGAAGTAGGGCGACTGGAGGGTGATGAGGTTGCCGAGGGTCTTCTCGTAGTCGCCGATCCGGTAGTGGGCCCAGGAGGCCTCCCAGAGCCCCTCGAGCCACCGCTCCCCGCCCCACGGCATCTTCCCGTAGTAGAAGATCGCGTAGCGGTTCTGCCGGTTCTGGTAGTGGATGCGCGCGAGCTGCAGGAAGGCCAGCTCGCGCAGCTCCGCGTCCGCCGCGCTGACCTTCTTCGGGTTCGTGAGCCGGACCACGTCCTTGAAGGCCTCGGTGGCCCCCACGTCGTCGCCCTGCGCGTAGAGGACGAGGCCGTCGAGGAACTTCGCCCGCGCGAAGACGTCGCCCGCCGGCGCGTCGGCCGGGGCCGCGTCCTTCGCGTCGCCCGCGGGGGGCGGAGGGACGGCGGGGGTGGCGCGGACCCTCGAGGCGAGCCGCCGGGCCTCGGTCCACGCGACGCGCGCCTCCGCGGCGCGCCCGGAGTCCGCGAGCGCGCGGCCGCGCTCGAACTCGTAGGTCGCGAGCAGGACGTTCACCCGGTCCTCGTAGGCCGGCGGGATGCCCTGCCCGGCGTGGCGCGCGACGCGGGACATGAGCGGCTGCTCGTTCGCGAGGCCGCGCCCGACGTGGAAGAGCCACTCCATCGAGCTGTGGAAGAAGCGGGTCCCGGCGGGCCCGCGCTCGAGGATCTCGTCGAAGGACGCGAGCGCCGAGTGGCCGAGCTGGAGCCGCGCGAGCGCCTTGGCGCGCTGGTAGCGCGCCTCGTCGTGGACGTCGGCGAGGGCGCGGTCGCGCACGATCTGGTCGAAGGCGAGCGCGGCCGTCTCCGTCGCGCCCTCCGCGAGGAGCTTCTTCGCGGCCTCGAGCCGCGCCCGGGAGGCGGCGCTCGCCGGCCGCTCGGGGGTGAGGGTGAGCCCCGGGACCTGCTCGCGCTCGCGGATCGGCGGGCGCACCGGCTCCGGGGGCGGCTCCGGGGCGGGCGGCGGCGCGCGGACCTCCGGTTCCGGCGGCGGCGGCGGCGGCGGCTCCGGCGCGGGGGCGGGCGGCGGCGCCTCGCGCCGCGGCGGGGCGGCGGGCCGCTTCTTCTGCGCCGCCGGCTTCTGCTTCGTGCCCCTCTTCGCGTCCTTCTTCTGCCGCTTCGCGGGCTTCTCCGGCGCGGACAGGTCGATCCCGAGCTGGGCCCGCGCGGGGAGCGCGACGAGCGCGGCGAGGAGCACGGCGAGGCCGAGGGTTGGGCGGGTCATGGGCGTCACCGGACCGGGCGGTTCCGCGAGGGGAAGAAGAAGGAGACCCCGATCTCGGTGAAGAGCTGGCTCTGCCAGTCCTTCGACGGCCCGTTGTTCGGCACCACCACCGGGTAGACGTAGTCCTTCACCTCGAGCCTCACGGCGAGCCACTCGGAGAGGTAGAGACGGGCCGCGAGCCCGAGGTGGCCGCCGATCGTGCTCTTGGAGGCGGGCGAGCCGCCGGCGAGGGCGAGCGCCTCGGCCTCGTCGCGCGCCAGCACCTCGTCGTGGAGCACGAGGTCCGGCCCGGCGAGGACCGAGAGGTCGAAGTGGGCCACCTGCTCGGAGAGCACGTTCAGCTTGCCGTAGACCGGGGTCCAGGCTCCCTCCAGCCCGGCGAGGGCGCGGATGCGGCCGGGGACCTGCCAGAGCTGCTTCTCGGTCGGATCCTGGCACCCCGACGCCGCGCTGCAGACGCTCGCCGCCCCGCTCTTCCCGGCGAAGCCGCCCGAGGCGTAGGCCGCCACCGAGAAGTACTCGGTGAGGTGGTAGCCGGCCTTCAGGCCGCCGAAGACCTTCGTGTAGAAGGCGTCGTTGAGCGAGAGGTTCCCGGTGGCGGAGACCTCGAGGCGGCCCGTCTTGCGGAAGAGCTGGCCCGAGACGGGCGGGATCCTCCCCGCGAACGCGTCGGCCTTGGTCTGCGCCCCGGCCCGCGCCGGCGCGGCGAGGGCGGCGGCGAGCGCGAGCGCGGCGGTGAGCGGGCGCGTGCTCATGGGTAGACGTACTCGAAGGAGAAGGGGAAGAAGAAGGACACGCCCACGTTGGCGGCGAAGACCTTCTGGACGGTGGCCGGGAGGAGCGGCTGCGGCTGGTCCGGGTAGAGCGTCGCGAGCAGGCCGAGCTCGACGGCCATCCACTCCCGCGGGTAGAAGCGCACGCCGCCGCCGAAGTCGGTCGCCCAGTGCGGCCCCTGGTCGAGGGGCGGCCCGCTCGTGGCGCTCCAGACGAGGCCGAAGCCGGCGGAGAGGAACACGTCGAAGTGGACGATGCTGTCGCCGAGGAAGGAGGCCTTGCCGTAGATCGGCGACCAGACGCCGTCCAGCATCACCTGCTGCTCGATGTCGGCCTGGAGGAGCTGGCTGTTGAACGCGATCTTCGCCTCGCGCACGTTGTCGGTCTTGTACTTCGTGTAGCGGGTGCCGCGGACCGCCACGGCGAAGGCGTCCTGCAGGTTGTAGGCGAGGCGCAGGCCGTACCCGAACTTCTCGTAGAAGGCGTCGTTCACGGTCGCGGCGAACACCGGCGCGAGCTCGACGCGGCCCCGCTTGAGGAAGCCCTTGCGCTGCACCGCCTTCACCTTGTCCCCGAGGGCGACGTCCTTCTCGGAGAAGGGCTGGAACGTGCGGGGGCGCTCCTCCGGCGGCGCCGCGCGCGCGGGGGGCTCCGCCGGCCGCGAGAGATCGATCCCGGGGAGCTCCTCGCCGGCCGGCTCCTTGGGCTTCGGCGGCTGGGTGAGGTCGAGGCCGGGCTGCTCCTCGGCCAGGCCCGCGGCCGGGGCCGCGGCGAGAAGCCATGCGATGGCTGCGAGGGATCTCATGGGAGGAGTCCGCGGGGCTCGTCGCATCCTAGCCAAAGCCCTGAAGAGGGGCAACGGAACGCTCGCGCGGAAACCCAATCCATTCGAGGCTGTAGGACGCTGTCGGCCTGTCGCGCCCTTCCTTGTCGGCCCGGCCCCCGCGTGCTAACGATTCCCGGGCATGCGCCGCGGAGCCCAGATCCCCATCCTCGCGCTCGCGGTCCTGGCGCTCGCGGCCTGCCAGGATCCGGACGTGGGCAACCCCTGCACGCTCGCGTGGAGCCCGACCTGGGAGCAGGACGGGACGCCGCCTCCGCCCACCGCGTCCCTGCTCTACGAGAGCGGCGGGTCGGACTTCTTCGAGTCCGGCAACGTCGGGTGCGACGGGCTCGTCTGCCTCGTCTCCCCCGCGCCGGCAGGGGTGGCGTACGGCTCGGACGACATCGTCTACGGCTCCACCGAGGAGGGCGCGGGCTACTGCTCGAAGCCCTGCGTCTCGAACGGCGACTGCTTCGAGGACCAGACCGGGCTCGTGTGCCGCCAGATGGTGCTCGACCCGGTGTTCCTCGAGCAGCTCGACCCCGAGACCCGGGCCCGCTACCTCGCCGACATCCAGTTCTCGAGCTACTGCGCGGTCCCGAGGTAGGGCGTGGGCCGCACCGGGGCCGCCGCCCTGCTCCTCGCGCTCGCCTGCGCGCCGAAGAAGGGAGTCGAGCCCGCCGTGCCGCGCGTCGTGGTGGAGACCGCCGCGGGCGCGCGCCACGCCGTCCGGGTCGAGATCGCGCGCTCGGAGCCGGAGCGCCGCAGGGGGCTCATGGACCGCCCCTCGCTGGCGGACGACGCGGGCATGCTCTTCCTCTTCGACGAGACCGCCGAGCACCCGTTCTGGATGAAGGACACCCTCCTCCCGCTCGACATGATCTTCCTCGACGACGAGGGCCGGATCGTCGGGATCGTGGAGAGCGCCGCGCCGCGCACGCTCTCCTCGCGGACCGTGGGGGCGCCGAGCCGGTACGTGCTCGAGGTGAACGGCGGCTGGTCGCGCACGCGGGGCGTCCGCGCCGGCGACCGGGTGCGGTTCGAGGACGTGCCGCGGTTCTAGCCTCCGCGCGAGCCCGGCCCTGGCCGCGGCCGCGCCCGGCGGTCACCCCTTGCGGAGCAGCCGGTTCGCGACGAGGGGGCCGAGGCTCTCGGCCATGAGCCCCTCGACGATCCCCTCGAAGGCCGCCCGGTCGCG
>Ga0209797_10001533_pt1 | contig 11625 bp, 10 predicted proteins | sample DOMMetBare3Fresh_2_FD_187472 | JGI IMG/M metagenome (GOLD analysis project Ga0209797, IMG submission 187472) | Wetland sediment microbial communities from St. Louis River estuary, USA, under dissolved organic matter induced mercury methylation -... | ecosystem: Environmental > Aquatic >...
TGCCCATTGGCTGGCCATCGCGCGCCACATGATGGGCCTGCGCCTGGGCACCCCCGGAGCGCGGCGTTGGCGGCAGGTCTGGTCGGATCATCGCCTGCGCGATCTGTCGCCGCGCGAGGTGATGGCGAGGGCGCGGGTTGCGGCTTCGCTGGGCATCGAGCAGATGGACCCACAGCCATTTCAGGTGGACTGATCGCGAAACTGCACATGCAACGGGGGCGCCGGCAGCTGCTGATGCGTATCGCCACCGCCGGCGCCACTGGCGCGATGGCTGCGTCATTCGGACGGGAACCAGCGCGCGCCTCAGCAGTGGGCTATCGCAGCAGCGAGTTGCGGTTCGTGGCTGCTGACGGCACGCCCCGCACCCGGCACCTGTCGCTGTGGTACCCCACCGCGGCGAGCGAACAGCGGTTCGACCACGACGGCCAGATCGGCCACGTGGCGCCGAACGCGGCTGCCGCGCCAGGGCGCCACCCGATCGTGCTGTTCTCGCACGGCTACCTGGGCGCCGCTGACCAGTCCATCTTCGTGACCGAGCACCTCGCCCGCATGGGCTACGTGGTTGCCGCAGTGGAGCATGGCGACGCCCGCGGCCGCGAGGGACTGGGCGGGGCCGCCGACTTCGCTCGACCTCACGAGTGGACCGACGCCACGCATGTCGATCGCCGGCAGGACCTGCTGGCCACGCTCGATCACCTGATCGCCGAGCATGGCAACATCGCGTCGTTTCTCTACAGCCACGTCGACGTCGAGCGGATCGGCGCGATCGGTCACTCGCTGGGAGGCTATGCGGTTCTCGGGCTTGGTGGCGCACGACCGGCCTGGCGCGATCGCCGGGTGCGAGCCGTGGTGGGCCTGTCGCCCTACGTCGCGCCGCTGCTGCTGCGCGATCCGGTCAACCCCGCCGAGGTGCCGGTGATGTTGCAGGGCGGCACGCTCGATATCGGCGTCACGCCGGATCTGCCGGCCTTGTATGCCCGATTGATCGCGCCGAAGTACCTGCTCGTCCTGAGGGGAGAGCACCACCTTGGTTGGACCAATCTCGCCTCGCTCGGGGTCGACGCCCGCGCGGCGGTGCGCTCAGGCAATCCGCGCTGGATCGTGGCCTACGCCACCGCCTTCTTCGACCAACACCTGCGCGGGCTGGATCGTGCCGGCGTGCTCGCCCGACCGAATCGCGATCTGGAGTCTTTCGTATACGACCAGCGGTCGCGGCGCTAAGCTCCGGTCGAGCAAATGGAGGCCCCTGCAATGACAGTCGATGGTTCGCGCCCACCCGCGCTGGTCGATTCCGCTTCGCTCAATCAGGAGTTGGTGGCGCTGTGCACTCGCTTCTCGGATGACCTGTTCGCTTGGATGGACCGGGCCCTGGTCACGCAGGCCGCCGATCGCCGCGTGCCCGTGAAACTGGCGGTGGCCGATGTGGCCTATGCGCTCACCGACCGTCTGCTGTACCCCACCTATGCGAATCATCCCGAACTGCTGCCGGTCGATCTGCGCGACGATGCGGCGAGCTGAGGACACCGGTCGACCGCCCCGGATCGCCGCCAAGGCCGGTCGGTTTTCATGGAGCGGAAACCGGTCGTCCGCCCCGATCCGGCCAGGTGGCCAGCAGCAGCCCGGCCAGTGCCAGCACGAACGCGGCGCCGTGCGCCGCGCCGAACGGCTCGCCCAACACGGTGATGCCCACCAGCGCCGCAGCAATCGGCAGCATCACGGTGAAGACCCCGGCGCGGGCTGCTGGTACGTGGCGCTGGCCACGCATCCACAGCCACACCGTGGCCACGCTGGCAGCCAGCGAGTAGAACACCAGCAGCGCCCAGGTCGACGCCGGCACGCGGACGAACTCGTAAGAGGCCGCCTGCCAGAAGCCGAACGGGGTCACCAGCGCGAGCCCCCAGAGGTTGATCAGCGCGCTGATGCGGCTCGGCGACACCCGCGTGGCCAGGCGCTTGCCGATCACCACATAGCTGGCCTCGCAGATCACCGCGCCCAACAGCAGCAGGTGTCCGAGTGCCGACTGCCAGGCCGGGCGCGCCGACGCCTCTGCCGCGTCGGTGGCGCGGACCAGCGCCAGCAGCGTTATGCCTGCCGCGGCGCAGGCGATCGCCAGCGCCACGCGGCGGGTGATGCGTTCGCCGAGGAACACGCGTGACTGGATCGCGACCACCGCCGGAATGGCGGCCATCACCACGCCGGCCGAAACGGCGGAGCTCAACGCCACGCCATACAGCATGCAGATCGAGAACAGGAAGTTGCCGAGAAAACTCTCCCAGAAGAGCAGCACTCGGTCGTGCGCCGACAGCGGCGCATCACCCGGCGCGGGCCGCAGCCAATGCAACATGGCCAGCGCGGCGATGCCAAATCGCAACCACGCCAGCAGGAACACCGGAAATGCCGCGATCAGCAGCTTGGACAAGCCGACATAGCTGCCCACCAGCGCCATGCTGGTCGCCAAGTAGGCGTAGGCCGCCAGCGGCGGGCGCACCGTCACCGGGGTGATGCGGCCCTAGAAGGCCGCGGCATAGCGCTGCAGTTCCCAGTCGCTCACGTGGTGCGCGTACTCGAGCCATTCCGAGCGCTTGAGGCGGATGAACTGCTCGGTCAGCGTGGTGCCCAACGCGTCGCACACCACCTCGTCCGCCTGCAGCGCGTCGAGCGCGTGGCTCAAGTCGCGTGGCAGAGTGCCGATGCCGCGCGCAGCGATCTCGTCCGGCAGCATGTCGAACAGGTCTTCCGCACAGTCAGGGTCCGGATCGAGTTTGCGGTCGATGCCGTCCAGGCCGGCTGCGATCAGCGCCGCCGTCGCCAGGTAGGGGTTGGTGCTCGAATCAGGCAAGCGCCATTCGAACCGCGAGTGCAGTGTTCGCACGAGCGCGGTGCGGTTGTTCGGGCCATGCGCCACGAAGGCCGGCGCCCAACTGGTGCCCGACAGCGATTCGCCGACGACCAGCCGCTTGTACGAGTTCACCGTCGGCGCCGCCAGCGCGCACAGCGCCGCCGCATGGTGCAGCACGCCGGCGATGAAATGCCGCCCGAGTGGCGACTGTTCGTGTTCGCGATCGAGCGAGCCGTCGCGGTGATGTGGCGCAAACAGGTTTTGCGCATCCTCGCCTTTGCCGCGCCACAGCGACACATGGAAATGCATGCCGCTGCCCGGCTGATCCGCAAATGGCTTGGGCATCATCGAGAACACCATGCCGCGCTGCTCGGCCAGAGCCTGGGCCGCGAGCTTGAAGAGCATCAGGTGGTCGGCGCTGGCCAGCGCGTCGTCGAAGCCGAAGTTCACTTCGTACTGGCCATGCGAGTCTTCGTGGTCGATCTGCAGCACGTCCAGCCCGCAGGCGAGCAGGTTGGCCTGCATCGCATGCAGAAAGTCGCGTTGACGCGGCAGCGACTTCAGGTCGTAGGAGGGCTTGTCGAGCACGTCGTCTGGGTCGGCTGCCACCCATTTGTTGTGCTGCCGGCGCAGCAGAAAGAACTCGGGCTCGATGCCGGTGCGCAGCTGCCAGCCGCGGTCGGCCAGCCGGGCCACGGCCCGCTTGAGCACCTGGCGCGGACAAGCATCGAACGGCTCACCGGCGACGAAGCCGTCACACACCACGCGTGCGTAGCCGGGCATCCACGGCATCGACTGCACCGTGCTGGCTGCGCCGCGCGCGTAATACTCGGCGCGCGGGCCGGTGCGGGGCAGCCCGGTGCCCCAGATCGACGGGCCCGAGAAGCCCACGCCGTCGGTCAACAGGTCGTCCAGGTGCGCGAATGGCACCAGCTTGCCCTTGGCCACGCCATGGATGTCAGTGAATTGCGCCAACAGCGTGTGCACGCCCTGGCTTTGAAGGCGGTCGCGCAGATCTTTCATCGCAGGCTCCCAGGCACCTAGTCTATGCGCAGCCAGGTGGTCTTGAGCTCGGTGTACTTGTCCAGCGCATGCAACGACTTGTCGCGACCGTTGCCGCTCTGCTTGTAGCCGCCGAAGGGGACGGTGATGTCGTCTTCGTCGTACTGGTTCACATGCACCGTGCCCGCGCGCAGGGCGCGCGCCACGCGATGCGCCCGGTCGATCTGGTGGCTCCACACGCTGGCCTGCAGGCCGTAGTTGGAGCTGTTGGCCAGCGCGATCGCTTCGGCTTCGGTCTTGAATCGGATCACGCTCATCACCGGGCCGAAGATCTCCTCGCGCGCGATGCGCATGCCGTTGTCCACGCCGTCGAACACCGTCGGTTCGACATAACAGCCGCCGCTGTCGGCGCGTGCCTGGCGACCGCCGGCCACCAACCGCGCGCCCTCGGCGGTGCCGGCCTCGATATAGCCGAGCACCGCGCGCATCTGCACCTCGTCGACGATGGCGCCGAGCTCTGTGCCGGCTGCCAGCGGGTCGGCCGGAAGGTATTTCGGCACTTCAGCACCGACGAGGCGCACAAACTCGTCGGCGACCCGCTCGTGCACCAGCACGCGCGACGGCGCGTTGCAGCTCTCACCCTGATTGAAGAACATGCTGCCCGCCGCGGTGCGCGCTGCGCGCGGCAGGTCGGCGAAGTCATCGAATACGATGAAAGCGGATTTGCCGCCGAGCTCGTTGTACACGCGCTTGAGGTTCGACCTCGACGCGTATTCGAGCATGCGCCGGCCGGTGCGGGTGGAGCCGGTGAAGCCGATCGCGTCCACCTCCATGTGCAGTGCCAGCGCCTCGCCGGCCTCGGCGCCCAGGCCGGGCACCACGTTGAACACACCCGGCGGCAGGCCGGCCTTGATCGCCAGTTCGGCCAGGCGGAGCGCGGTCAGCGGACTCTTCTCGCTGGGTTTGAGCACCACCGAATTGCCGGTGGCCAGCGCGGGCCCGAGCTTCCACGCGGCCATGATCATCGGGTAGTTCCACGGCACGATCGCGCCGATCACGCCCATCGGCTCGCGCGTGATCAGCGCCAGCGCGCTGCGCGCGGTGGGCGCGATCTCGTCGTAGACCTTGTCGATGGCTTCGCCATACCACTGGATGCAGCGCGCCGCGGCCGGCACGTCGACGCTCAGCGAATACTGGATCGGCTTGCCCATGTCGAGTGTCTCGAGCAGCGCCAGCTCTTCCCGGGCCGCCAGGATCTTCTCGGCAAAGCGCTGCAGGATGCGCTTGCGCACAGCGGGCGCCATGTGTGCCCAGCGACCGTCGTCGAACGCGCGGCGTGCCGACTGCACCGCGGCGTCGACGTCGGCTGCGCGCCCGCGGGCCACTTCGCCGATCGGCCGGCCGTCGATCGGCGAGATGCAGGCGAAGGTCTCGCTGGTCTGCGCCGACCGCCGAACGCCATCGATGACCATGCGGCCATCCACCGGCACCGAGGCGGCGCGCGCATGCCAGTCGACGGAAGGTCCGCTCATCGTCGGTGCCCGCTTCAGAAGCTCACGACCACCGAGGTGCCGAGCAGCTGGTTGCTCTTGCTGAACGTGCCGTCGCGCACGTCGACAAACACCGGTTGCGATGCACGGTCGATGCGGTACTCGGCCTTGAAGGTGGTGTTCAGGTTGTACAGGAAGCTCACGCCGAACGACAGCGCGGTACGGTTCGCGCCCAGTTCGGGATTGCCGTTCGGATCGGGGCCAATGCCATTGCGATCGTCCGCTAGCGTGTACCCGAGCAGGCCGCCGCCATTCTTCTTGTTGTTGACATAGTCGAGCCGCGCGATGGCCTCCCAGCGTGGGATGAACTTGTAGGCCAGCAGCGTCGAGAAGCCGTACCAGCTCGCATCGCGAAGGTTGCCCGTCGCAGCGTCAGCCGTGATCGCCGCATGCTTCTGTTTTCCGTAGCTGAGCTGTCCTTGCCAGGTGAAATCGCCGCGGATGAAGTAGGCGTCGAACTCGAACAGGTCGACTCGCGTGTCGTGGGTGTCGTAGGCCAGTGTGGTAACCGGGTTGACGTCGTCCGATCTGAAGTTGACCGCCTTGCCGTGCACGCCGGCGAAGCCGAAGCCCTGGAATTCGCCGCGTGAGTAGTCGACGCGATACACCAGTGCCGGGGTCTTTTCGTCGGCGTTGCGCTTGCTGGTGTTGACGTTGGCCAGCAGCCACTTGGTGTCCCATTTGCCGCGGATGTACTGCATCCCGGCGCCGGTGTAGGCGGTGGGCAACGTGAAGTCGAACAGCAGGTTGTGGGTGATCAGCTTGTTCAACGTGGGTTGCAGGTACTCGTAGCCCGACCAATCCGGGATCTGGCCCGCGAGGAAACGCGTCTGCAGGCTGCCCAGCGGCACCATCACCGATGCCTCGTGGACCACGGATGCGTCACCGATGACCGAGCCGGTGCCGCGGTTCGGGACCAACGTCAGGCGCCATTTCGTGCCGCCTTCCATCTCCTTCTGGAAATCGATGCTCGCGGCACCGAAGTAGGAGTTGTCGTAGTTGTAGCCATCGCTGGCGACCGGATTGAGGAACTGGAAACCCGCCCGGTGCTGCCGCCGGTTGATGACGTAGGTCGGGTCGGCGTAGCCGGAGATCTTCAGGGTCTTCAGCCCCTGGGCCTCGATCGCATCTTCGAGCGCCTCGGTCTTGACCGAGATGCGGTTGAAGTCGCGCACCTGCTCCGGCGTCATGCCCCACTGAGGTTCGGCGGGCTTGCCCTCGCCGAGCTTCTTCTCGAGCTCGGCGACGCGGTCCTTCAGTGCCTTGAGCTCCTGCAGCACGTCGGCATTGGACTGGGCACGCACCGTCGGGGCGAACAGGACGGTGGCTGCGATGGCGAGCGGGGTGAGGTGGCGGACGTTCATCGGGTTCTCCTCGGTTTCTTGGGACGGTTGTTCGTTGGATCAGGGGTTGGCGCGCAGCGCGGCGTTGACTTCTTCGGCGCGACGGCGTTCAGCGCGCGCGATCAGCACGCTGGCCACGGTGACGAAGACGGCCACGATCGCAATGATCACGGTGGCCACGGCATTCACGCTCGGATTCAGACCGAGCCGTGCACGCGAGAAGATCACCAGCGGCATGGTCGTCGAGCCCGGGCCCGACAGGAAAGCCGAGACCACCACGTCGTCGAGCGACAGGCTGAAGGTGAGCAGCCAGGCCGATGCCAGTGCCTGCGAGATCAGCGGCAGGGTGACCAGCAGGAACACCTGGTGCGGACGGGCGCCCAGGTCCATGGCCGCTTCTTCCAGTTGCGGGTTCATGTCCTGCAGGCGGGCCTGCACGACGACGGTCGCGTAGGACATGCCGAGCAGCACATGCCCGAGCCAGATCGTCATCATGCCGCGCGCGCCGAACACGCTTTGCAGCGCGACCAGCAGCAACAGCAGCGACAGGCCGACGATGACCTCCGGCATCACCAGCGGCGCGTTGACCATGCCGTTGAACAGCGTGCGACCGGTGAAGCGGCTGTACTTCACCAGCGAAAAGGCCGCCAGGCAGCCCAGCACCACCGACGTCGTGGCCGACATGAATGCGATCTGCAGCGACAGCCACAGGCCGCCCAGCATTTCCTGGTCGCTCGCCAGCTTGACGTACCAGTCGAGTGTGAACCCGCCCCACACCGTGGGCAGCGGCGACTTGTTGAACGAATAGATCACCAGCGTCAGGATCGGCAGATACAGGAACACGAACCCGGCCGTCAGCCAGCCGCGGCCGAAGCCGATCGCGAACGAGGGTGAGAACAGGGCGCGGCGCGTGCTCATCGGCTGCGTTCCTGCGCCTCGGCCTGGTACTTGTTGAACACGGCCAGCGGCACCACGATCAGCAGGATCAGCACCACGGCGACGCTGGAGGCCATCGGCCAGTCGTTGTTGCTGAAGAACTCGTCCCACAGCACGCGGCCGATCATCAGCGTCTGCGGCCCTCCCAGCAGCTCCGGCGTCACGAACTCGCCGACACAGGGGATGAACACCAGCATCGAGCCGGCGATGATGCCGGCCTTGGACAACGGCACGGTGATCTTCCAGAACGCCTCCCACGGTGTGGCGCCCAGGTCGGCCGCTGCCTCGAGCAGGCGCAGGTCCATCTTGGCCAGCGCGGCGTACAGCGGCAGGATCATGAACGGCAGGTAGGTGTAGGTCATGCCGATCACCAGCGAGAACGGCGTGTTCATGTATTTGCCGGCCGCGGCGATCATGCCGGTCTGCAGCAGCAGCCCGTCCAGGTGCAGCGCCTGCAGCAGGCGGGCGACCCAGCCGCCTTCTTCCAGCAGGCCCTTCCAGGCGTACACGCGCAGCAGGAACGAGGTCCAGAACGGAAGCATCACAAGCATCAGCAACGCCGGCTGCAGCGTGGCCCTGGCCCGCGCCATGAAGTAGGCGAAGGGATAACCGATCGTCAGGCACAACACGGTCGTGATGGCCGCGTACTTCAGGCTCGACAGATAGGCCTTGAAATACAAGCCATCGCCGGCGATCGACAGGTAGTTGCTGTATTTCAGCGTCAACTTGATCGCACCGTCGACCACCGCGTAGATGTTCTCGGGGCGCACGCTGCCCATCTCGGAGACGCTGTAGTTCAGCACGATCAGGAACGGCGCCAGAAAGAACAGCATCAGCCAGGCGAACGGGACGCCGATGACGAGCGTGCGCCCGCGCAACCACTGCGAGCGCCATGAGCGGGGGGGGCCGGCTGCGATCAGGACGGCCTCATTGGGTCAGGACCACCTGAGACGAGCGCGACCAGTGCGCCCAGGCCTCGTCGTTCCAGGTCAGCGCGTCGTCGCGGTGGCGTTGCACGTTGTTCTGGCTCACCTTGAGCATCGCACCACTGGGCAGCTGCAGGTGGTAGACGGTGAAGCTGCCGAAATAGGCCAGGTTCTTCACCACTCCCTTGACCCGGTTGTATTCGCCGTCGGGCATCTCGCGCGCGAGATGAATCTTCTCGGGGCGCACGGCCACCGCGACCGGCATGCCTGCGGTGCCGGTGATGCCGTGGCCGACGTAGTGGCTGCAATCGGCGCACTCGATCACCACATGATCGCTCTCGTCGACCAGTACGCGACCGTCCATCAGATTGACGTTGCCGATGAAGTCGGCCACGAAACGCGTGGCCGGCGTCTCGTAGATGTCGTGTGGCGCACCGACCTGCAGCACGCGGCCTTCGCTCATCACCGCGATGCGCGAGGCCATCGTCATCGCCTCCTCCTGATCGTGCGTGACCATGACGCAGGTGACGCCCACCGCCTCGACGATGTTGACCAGCTCGATCTGCGTTTCCTCGCGCAGCTTCTTGTCCAGCGCCCCCAGCGGCTCGTCGAGCAGCAGCAGCTGCGGGCTCTTGGCCAGGCTGCGCGCCAGTGCCACGCGCTGCTGCTGCCCGCCGGACAGCTGGTGTGGCTTGCGTTTGGCGTAGGCGCCGAGCTGCACCAGCTTGAGCATGGCCTCCACGCGCGCGGCGATCTGATCCTTCGGCATGCCGTCGCGCCGCAGTCCGAAGGCGATGTTGTCCCACACCGTGAGGTGCGGGAACAACGCATACGACTGGAACATCATGTTGATCGGCCGGCCGTAGGGCGGCATGTCGGCCAGGTCCTTGCCGTCCAGCACGATGCGGCCCGACGTCGGCACCTCGAAGCCGGCCAGCATGCGCAACAACGTGGTCTTGCCGCAGCCGGACGAGCCGAGCAGGGCGAAGATCTCGCCCTTGGCGATGTCGATGCTGACATGGTCGACCGCCTTGACACCATCGAAGTCCTTGACGACGTCCTGGATCTGCAGGAACGCCGGGTTCTGTTGAACCGTCATGGAGTCTCCGCGCTGCTGCCGGTGACCGGCGTCGTGCCGATCGGCCTCAGACGCCGGTTTTGAAGGCGGTGTAGATGCGCGTCATCGTGCGCCGCACGTCGTTGGTCACGGCCTCAGGCAGATCCATCTTCTTCATCTCGGCTTCGCTCGGAAACACCGTCGGGTTGCTCGCCACCTCGGGCTTGATGAACTTGCGCGATTCCTTGTTCGGATTGGCGTAGAAGACCTTGTTGGTCAGGCTCGCGTGGACCTCGGGGCGCAGGATGTAGTTGATGAACTTGTGCGCGTTGTCGGGGTGCGGTGCGTCGATGGGGATCGTCATCGTGTCGAAGAACAGCACGCCGCCGGTCTTGGGCAGCAGCGCCTCGATGTTCTGCCCGGTCTTGCCTTCGATCGCGCGGTTGCGCGCGATGTTGATGTCACCCGACCAGCCCAGCGCCACGCAAATCGAGCCGTTGGCCATGTCGTTGATGTAGCCCGACGAACTGAACAACGTGACATAGGGGCGCACCTTCTTCAACAGATCGGGCACTGCCTGGTAGTCGGCCGCATTGCGGCTGAACGCCGGCTTGCCGAGATAGTGCAGCGCCGCCGGAACGATATCGGTGGGCGAATCCAGGAACGACACACCGCACGACTTGAGCTTGGCCATGTACTCGGGCTTGAACACCAGATCCCAGGCGTTGTCGGGCATCGGCATGCCGCCGAGTGCGGCCTTGACCTTCTCGGTGTTGATGCCCACCGTGGTGTAGCCCCACAGCCAGTTGACCATGAACTGGTTGCCCGGGTCGAGCTTGGCCAGCGTGGCCTGGATGTCCGGATCCAGGTTCTTCAGGTTGGGCAGCTTGGCTTTGTCGAGCTTGCGCAGCAGACCGCCGTCGGCCTGCAGCTTGGCCCAGTACGACGACGGCACGACCACGTCGTAGCCGCTCTTGCCGGCCACCAGCTTGGCGTGCAGGATCTCATTGCTGTCGAAGATGTCGTAGCGCACCCGGATGCCGGTCTCCTTCTCGAAATTCTTCAGCGTGTCGTCGGCGATGTAGTCGGACCAGTTGTAGACGTTCAGCACCTTCTCCTCTTCCTGCGCCAGGGCGCCGCCGCCCAGCGCGGCGAATGCAGCCAGGCACAACGAAGCGACGAACCGAAGACGTGAGGTCGGCATGATGGGTTTTCCTTTGCGCTGCAGAAGTGAATGGGCTCTGAAGCCGGCGATCGGGCCAGTCTAGTCACGATCGCGTGGCAATCCGATTGGGGGAAGCCATGGCACGTGCCGTGCCGCTACAGCCAGCCGTTGCGCCGTGCGTCGTCCAGCGTCAGGTCGAGGCAGCGCCGGATCAGCGCCACCATCTCGTTGATCTGTGCCCGGGTGATCACCAGCGGCGGCGCAATGATCATGCGATCGCCTACCGCGCGCATGATCAGTCCATTGGCGAAGCAGTGACCTCGACAGACCATGCCGATCGCGACCTCGCCCGGGAACGGTGCGCCGTGCACCTTGTCCTTGACCAGAAGCACAGCGCCCATCAGCCCGCAGGTCTCGGCGTCACCCACCAGCGGGTGCTCGGCCAGGCCGCGGAACTGCTCGGCCAGATACGGCCCCACATCGTCGCGCACACGCTGCACCAGGCCGAGCGAGCGTATGAGTTCGATGTTGGCCACGCCCACGGCGCAGGCCACCGGGTGCCCGGAGTACGTATAGCCATGCTCGAACTCGCCGCCTTGTTCGATCAGCACGCGGGCCACCCGCTCGCCGACCATCACGCCGCCCAGCGGCACGTAGCCGCTGGTCACGCCCTTGGCAAAGGTCATGAGGTCGGGCCGGAAGCCGAAGCGCTCGCAACCGAACCAATGGCCTGTGCGGCCGAAGCCGGTGATGACCTCGTCGCTGACCAGCAGGATGCCGTACTTGTCGCAGATGCGCTGCACCTCG